>Ga0256839_1001876_pt1 | contig 24627 bp, 20 predicted proteins | sample 354166metaG_FD_185968 | JGI IMG/M metagenome (GOLD analysis project Ga0256839, IMG submission 185968) | Hydrothermal vent microbial communities from Mid Atlantic Ridge, Atlantic Ocean - 354-166 | ecosystem: Environmental > Aquatic > Marine > Hydrothermal vents | place: Atlantic Ocean: Mid... | reverse complement strand
CAGCGGCGTGTTCATGGTGCTGGTGGCGCTGGCGGCGCGCAGTGGGGAAGGGGGGCCGGATGCGGTGCCTCACGCCATGGTGATCACCGGCATCGTGGTCGCCATCTCGGCCACGGCGCTGGCGCTGGCGCTGATGTTGCGGGTGCGCAAGGCGACGGGCCGGGCCGAGCTGGCCGACGAGCCGTTGGAATAGCGTCCGGTGGTCATGCCATTCGCGGGCGTCCCCTGGGAGGTGCTGATCATCCTGCTGCCGCTGGCCGGCGCCATGGCCTGCTTCCTGTGGCCGCGGCGCGCCCTGCCGCTGGCCCTGCTCACGGCGCTGGCGGTGTCCGTCGGCGTCGCCGGGCTGGGCTGGCAGGTGGTGACGCAGGGCGTGAAACGCCATGCGGTCGGCGGCTGGGGGGCGCCCCTGGGCATCGATCTCTACGCGGACGGCCTGAGTCTGCTGATGCTGGCGGTGACGGCCGTGGTGGCGCTGGCCGTGGGTGTCTATGCCCGCGGCTATTTCAAGGCGCGGGCGGCGCGGGCCTTCTGGCCGCTGTCGCTGTTCCTGTGGGCGGCGCTGAATGCCCTGTTTCTATCGGCGGACATCTTCAATCTCTATGTCACCCTGGAGCTGCTGGGGCTGGCGGCGGTGGCGCTGGTGGCCCTGGCCGGCGGCGCCGCCGCCCTGAACGGGGCGATGCGCTACCTGTTGGTCGGCCTGCTGGGCTCGCTGGCCTACCTGCTCGGTGTCGCGCTGCTCTATCACGGCTTTGGCAGTCTCGACCTGGCGATCCTGGGCGAGCGGGTGGAGGCCTCGCCCGTGGTGTGGGCGGCGATGGGGCTGATGAGCGCCGGTCTGCTGCTGAAGACGGCGCTGTTTCCCTTGCACTTCTGGCTGCCGGCGGCCCATGCCAGCGCCCCGGCGCCGGTGAGCGCGCTGTTGTCGGCGCTGGTGGTGAAGGCGTCGTTCTACATCCTGCTGCGCCTGTGGCTGACGGCGTTTCCGCCGACCGATGCCGTGGTCGCTCAATTGCTGGGCCTGCTCGGCGCCGGCGCCGTGCTGTGGGGCGGGATGCAGGCATTGCGCCAGACGCGCCTCAAACTGCTGGTCGCCTATTCGACCGTGGCGCAGCTGGGCTATCTGTTCCTGGCCTTTCCACTGGCGAGCGTCATGGGCTGGGGTGGGGCGATCTATCTGTTGTTGTCCCATGCCGTGGCCAAGACCGCGATGTTCATGGCGGCCGGCAACATACGGCGTTTCGGCGGCCATGACCGCATTGCGGATCTCGACCGCGTGGCGCAGCGCCTGCCCCTGACGATCGCCGCCTTCGGCCTGGCTGGTGTCAGCATCATGGGCCTGCCGCCCAGCGGCGGGTTCATCGCCAAATGGCTGCTGCTGGAGGCCGCGGTGCGCACCAATCAGTGGTGGTGGGTGGTGGTGCTGGTGGCCGGTGGCCTGCTGACGGCCGCCTGGGTGTTCCGGGTGATCGGCTACGCCTTCACCCAGGCCAGGGTGCCCCATGCGCCCAGGGCGGTGCCCGTGGGCATGGAGTGGGCGGCGCTGGCGATGGCGGTGACTGCCATCGTGCTGGGCCTGGTCGCTCCCTGGCCGCTGGCCCTGCTGGCGGTCGGCGCGCCCTTCGCCGGGGGGGCGGGGGGATGAGCGGGGAGGCCGCGCTGCCGCTGCTGGTGCTCGCCAGCTCCCTGCTGCCGGGGCTGGTGATCTTCTTTCTGCCCGAGCAGCGTGTCGCCCTGCGCACCACCCTGAACCTGGCCGGCGCGGTGCTCAAGCTGGCGCTGGTGGGGGTGATGATCTGGGGGGTGTTTCATGGCGTCCACTACGAGGCCCGCCTGCCCCTGCTGCCCGGCCTGGATCTGGTGCTGCGCGCCGATCCCCTGGCGATGCTGTTCGTGGTGTTGTCCAGTTTCCTGTGGCTGGTGACCACCGTCTATGCCATCGGCTACCTGGAGGGCTCCCCCCATCGCAGCCGCTTCTTCGGTTTCTTCAGCCTGTGCGTGACCGCCACCGTCGGCGTGGCGCTGGCTGGCAACCTGATCACCTTTTTGCTGTTCTACGAGCTGCTGACCCTGGCCACCTATCCGCTGATCGTGCACCGCGGCACCGACGAGGCGCGCCGCGCCGGCCGCACCTACCTGATCTACACCATCGCCGGCGGCGCCCTGTTGCTGATCGGCACCGTTTGGCTGTATACCCTCAGCGGCACCCTGGCGTTCACATCGCGGGGCTTCCTGTCCGGCCTGGACGCTTCGCTGCACGGCGCGCTGGCCGTCATCTTCGTGCTGTTGATCGCCGGCCTGGGCGTCAAGGCCGCCTTGATCCCCCTGCATGGCTGGCTGCCGCAGGCGATGGTGGCGCCGGCGCCGGTGAGCGCCTTGCTGCATGCGGTGGCGGTGGTCAAGGCGGGCGCCTTCGGCATCGTGCGCGTGCTGCACGACGTCTATGGCATTCAGTTCGCCGCCGGTCTGGGCCTGACGCTGCCCCTGGCGATGCTGGCGGCGGCGACCGTCGTCTACGGCTCTCTGCGCGCCCTGTTTCAGGACGACCTGAAACGCCGGCTGGCCTTTTCCACCGTCAGTCAGGTCGCCTATATCGTGTTGGGCATCGCCATCGCCGGCCCGCTGGCGGTCGTCGGCGGACTGGTGCACCTGGTGCACCAGGGCCTGATGAAGATCACGCTGTTCTTCTGTGCCGGCAACCTCGCCGAGACCCTGGGCATTCACAAGATCAGCGAAATGGACGGCGTCGGCCGGCGCATGCCCTGGACCATGACCGCCTTCAGCATCGGCGCCCTTGGCATGATCGGTGTGCCGCCCACGGTCGGCTTCATCAGCAAGTGGTACCTCGGCCTGGGGGCGCTGGAGACCGGGCAGGGCTGGGTGATTGCCGTGCTGGCGGGCAGCAGTCTGCTCAATGCGGCCTATTTTCTGCCCATTCTGTACGCCGCCTGGTTCAAGGCGCCGGCCGGCGACTGGCCCGCCGAGCGCGACTTCGGGCGGCGCGAGACGGCCTGGGCGCTGCTGGCGCCGTCGCTGCTGACCGCCTTCCTGACCCTGGCCTTCGGCCTGTTGGCCCTGGCGCCGTTCAGCCCGCTGCAATGGGCCTCCTTCATCGCCGATCTGGAGTACGCGCGGTGAACGGCGTGAGTACCTGGCTGCTGATCCTGACGCCGCTGCTGCCGCTGGTGCTGGCCGTGCCGGCCCTGCGCGCGCGCCTGCCCTGGCCCTGCCATGTCGCCCTGTTGCCCGCGCTGGCCCTGCTCGCCATGCCGGCGGATGCCGCCGTCGACCTGCCCTGGCTGTTGCTGGGCAGCGGCCTGGCCCTCGATGCCGGCCTGGGGCGTTGGCCGTTGGCGATGGCCGTGCTGGTCTGGGGCGCCGCCGCGAGCCTGTTGCCGGCGGCCGGGGGCAGGCCGGTGGATGCGCGGCTTGCGAGCTGGTTTCTGCTCACCCTGTCGGGCGGCCTGGGGGCCATTCTGGCCACCGAGCTGGTGGGCTTCTTCAGCTTTTCGGTCCTGATGGGCTACGGCTTCTATGCGCTGCTGGTCAGTGGCGGCGATGTGCCGGCGCGGCGCGCCGCGCGGGTCTATCTGGTGTTGTTGATCGTGGCGGACCTGGCGCTGTTCGAGGCCCTGCTGATGGCGGCGTCGACGGCCGGGGAGACGGCTTTCGAAGCGGTGCGCCCGGCCATGGCGGCGTCACCGTCCGCGGCCTTGTATGTGGCCATGGTGCTGGTCGGCTTCGCGGCCAGGGCGGGGCTGTGGCCCTTGCACGTCTGGCTGGTGCCGCTGTCTCGCTCGGTTCGGCCGGGGGTGGTCCTGTTGCTGGGGGCCGTGCCCGTCGCCACGGCGCTGCTCGGCCTGGTGCGCTGGCTGCCCCTGGGAGACGCCAGCCTGCCCGGGGCGGGCCTGGTCGTCCAGGGCATGGGGGTGGCCGCCGTGCTCTCCGCCCTGGTGGCGATGGCGCGGCGGCGTGGCTGTGCGTCGTGGCCTGCCTGGGGCTGCGTCCTGGCCACGGGCCTGTTCGCCATCGCCCTGGGGGCGGGGTTGGCCGATGCCGCCGTGTGGGGGCGGTTTGGGGGCTGGGCCGGCCTTTTCATCGCCGCCGTGGGATTGGCGGTGGCGCTGCTGGTGGCCGCGTGCGCCTGGCGGCGGACGGGGGGCGTGCCGGTGGCGGGGCGGGCGGACGATGCGCCGGCGTGGTTCGAGCGCTGGGCCGCCGCGGCCGTGCGCCGGGCCGCGCGGCTGGGGATGGAAACCCTGCCCCGCTGGCGCGCCGCCGGGCTGGCCGGCGCGGCGTGTCTCTGGCGGGTCCGTGCCTGGCGGCGGGCCCTGGACGGCGGCGAGCGGCTGCTGCAGCGCTGGGCCTGTGCCGTGATCCTGGTGGTATTGGTGGGGATCGTGGTGGCGCTGGCCGGCGCGTCGTTCGGGGGGCGATGAATGCCCCGTGCGTTTCGGGCGGTTACAGGCGCTGGATGCGCGCCAGCTGTTCGCGCAGGCTGTCCAGGGCGCTGCGCATCTCCGTGAGCTTGGCGCGCTCCTTTTCCACCACCGCCGCGGGGGCGCGCTCGACGAACTGGGGGTTGGCCAGCTTGGCGTCGGTGCGTTCGACGTCCTTTTGCTTCTTTTCGATCTCCTTCGACAGGCGGGCGATCTCCGCCTCCTTGTCGATCAGTCCGGCCATGGGCACCAGCACCTTCATCTCGCCCACCAGGGCGGTGGCGGATTCGGGGGCGCTGGCCTCGTCGTCCAGCACCGTGATGCTCTCGGTGCGGGCGAGGAATTCGAGGTAGTGGCGGTTGGCGGCCAGTTTTTCGCGGTCGGCCTCGCTGGTGTTGGCGAGCAGCACGGGCAGGGGCTTGGCGGGCGGGATGTCCATGCCGGAGCGGATCTGGCGGATGCCGCTGATGACGTCCATCACCCAGCGCATTTCCTCCACTGCCTTTGGATACACGAACTGTTCCTCGTAGTCGGGGTAGGGCTGCAGCATGATGGTCTCGCCGCCGACGCCGGCCAGCGGCGCCACGCGCTGCCAGATCTCCTCGGTGATGTAGGGCATGATGGGGTGGGCCAGGCGCAGGATGGCCTCCAGCACCTGCACCAGGGTGTGCCGGGTGCCGCGGCGCTGGGCCTCGGAGGCTTCCTCGCTGTTGAGCACCGGCTTGCACAGCTCCAGGTACCAGTCGCAGTACTCGTTCCAGGTGAATTCGTAGAGGGCCTGGGCGGCGTGGTCGAAGCGGTAGCCCTCGATGGCCTCGCGCACGCCGCGCGCGGTCTGCTGCAGACGGGTGAGGATCCAGCGGTCGGCGGCGGACAGGTCCAGGGCGCCGCCGTTTTCGCCGCAGTCCTGCTCCTCGGTGTTCATGAGCACGTAGCGGCTGGCGTTCCACAGCTTGTTGCAGAAGTTGCGCGCGCTTTCGATGCGGCCGGGGGCGAGCACGATGTCACGCCCGGTGGTGGCCAGGCTGGCGAAGGTGAAGCGCAGGGCGTCGGTGCCGTAGGCGGGGATGCCGTCGGGAAATTCCTTGCGGGTCTGCTGTTCGATCTTCTTCGCCATCTGCGGCTGCATCAGCCCGGCGGTGCGCTTCTTCACCAGCGATTCCAGGTCGATGCCGTCGATCAGGTCGATGGGGTCGAGCACGTTGCCCTTGGACTTGGACATCTTCTGCCCGTGCGAGTCGCGCACCAGGCCGTGGATGTAGATGTCGCGGAAGGGCACGTCGCCCATGAACTTGAGCCCCATCATGACCATCCGCGCCACCCAGAAGAAGATGATGTCGAAGCCGGTGACCAGTACCGAGGTGGGGTAGAAGGTCTTCAGTTCCGGCGTCTTCTGCGGCCAGCCGAGGGTGGAGAAGGGCCACAGGGCGGAGCTGAACCAGGTGTCCAGCACGTCCTCGTCCTGGCGCAGGAGGATGTCGTCATCGAGGCCGTGCTTCTCGCGCACCTCGGCCTCGGAGCGGCCCACATAGATGCCGCCCTGTTCGTCGTACCAGGCGGGGATGCGGTGGCCCCACCAGATCTGCCGCGAGATGCACCAGTCCTCGATGTTGCGCATCCACTCGAAGTAGGTGTTCTTCCAGTTGTCGGGGATGAAGCGGATGTCGCCCTTCTCCACCGCCTCGATGGCGGGCGCCGCCAGGGGGGCGACGCGCACGTACCACTGGTCGGTGAGCAGGGGCTCGATGACGGCGCCGGAGCGGTCGCCTCTAGGCACCATCAGCTTGTGATCCTCGGTCTTCTCCAGCAGGTCGTGCTCGCCCAGCAGTTCGATCACCAGTTTGCGCGCCTCGAAGCGGTCCAGGCCGTGGAATTCACTGGGGATGAGATCGCCATATTCATCGTCCCTGTCGATGATGGCCGCATCCACGGTGAAGATGTTGATCAGCCCGCCGTTGGGCAGTTCGGCGATGGCGCTCTCGTCGCGGTGGCGCTGCCATACCTGGTAGTCGTTGAAGTCGTGGGCGGGGGTGATCTTGACGCAGCCGCTGCCGAATTCGGGGTCCACGTAGTCGTCGGCGATGATGGGGATCAGGCGCTCGGTGAAGGGTAGCCTCACCTTCTGGCCGATGAGGTGCTTGTAGCGCTCGTCGTCCGGGTGTACCGCCACCGCGCAGTCGCCGAGCATCGTCTCCGGGCGGGTGGTGGCGACGATCAGGTGGCCGCTGCCGTCCGCCAGCGGGTAGCGCATGTGCCACAGGTAGCCGCTCTCCTCCTCGGAGACCACCTCGAGGTCCGAGACCGCGGTGTGCAGCACCGGGTCCCAGTTCACCAGGCGCTTGCCGCGGTAGATCAGGCCCTCCTCGTGCAGGCGCACGAACACCTCCTGCACCGCCGCGGACATGCCCTCGTCCATGGTGAAGCGCTCGCGCGACCAGTCCAGCGACGAGCCCATGCGCCGCAGCTGGCGGGTGATGTTGCCGCCGGATTCCTCCTTCCATTCCCAGATGCGCTCGATGAAGGCCTCGCGCCCCAGGTCGTGGCGGGTCTTGCCCTCGGCCTCCAGCTGGCGTTCCACCACCATCTGGGTGGCGATGCCGGCGTGGTCGGTGCCCGGCTGCCAGAGGGTGTTGTCGCCCTTCATGCGGTGGTAGCGCACCAGGGTGTCCATTACCGTGTTGTTGAAGCCGTGGCCCATGTGCAGGCTGCCGGTGACGTTGGGCGGCGGGATCATGATGCAGAAGGGCTCGCCCTTGCCGCTGGGCTTGAAGTAGCCCCGCTGTTCCCAGGTTTCATACCAGCGCTGCTCGATGCTGTGGGGGTCGTAGGTCTTTTCCATGGGTGCGGTTCGCCGAAGGTTTGGATGATTGCAGGGGGACAAGGGCGCGCATTATACCTTGGCGCTGATGACAAACGCAGCCTGTTGTGCCCTGGGCCGATGTCCTCAGCGCAGGTAGGGACTGACCGCCTCGACGTGCTGGTCCAGCTGTTCCGTGTCGTCCAACTCGTCGTCGGCCATGTCGTGGTAGTCGGGGTCGAGGCGGGATCTGGCGCTGGGGATGGAAACGGTGAAGCGCACGCCGCCGATGTCCAGCGGTTTGAAGACCAGCTTCTGCCGGGTCTTCAGCGGGGTGATTTCCAGGCACCAGCGCGGGTGGTCGGGGTGGTGCGGGTCGAGGAAGGTGGTGCTGTCGCCCTTGCCGGGCGCGGCGATGGACCAGGTCTTCTGCGTCGCCTGTGAGGTGATCTCGATGCTGCTGATGGTCTCGGCGAAGCGGTATTCCATGCTGGCCAGGGTCTTTCCGTCCTCGGTGTCATCCGGCGCCTGGCAGCGTGGCAGGCGATTCTCATCCAGCCGCGTGTGGATGATCTCGGTGAGTTTTTCGCCATGGTCGAATTCGACGCGGATGACGTAGGTGTCTTCCCGATTGCGGATATTCTCGACGCGGATCTCGCCTTCATAACCCTTGGTGATTTCGTTGACGAAATACAGCCCCAGCCCCTTGCCGGTGTTTTCACCGTGGCTGGCGGAGATCTCGCGCGCCCGCTTGGTGGAATAGCCCAGCTGGAAGATCTTCTCGCGCATCTCCTCGGGGATTTCCGGCCCCCGGTTGTAGATGGACAGGTTGACACGCTCGCCGTCGTCGACGAGGCGGATGGCGACCCGCGCGTGGGGGTTTTTCTGGCGTTTTTTGTTGCCGTAAAAGAGGGCGTTGTTGATCAGGTTCTCCGCCAGCAACAGCAGATAATTTTCATCGCCCAGCAGCTCGCCGGTGGAATCCAGTTCGATGCGGAAGCGGTGGTCGCTGTAGCGCCAGGCGGCATGCTGGTCGGCATCCGCCTTCGCCAGGTCGGCCGTATCGATGAATCCACGCACGGCCTTGCGTATCGCGCGGCGCGCGGGGAAGGTGGGCGAATAGGGGGAGGCCTCATCGTCGCCGGCCAGCAACTGCTGGTAGTACTGTTCCTCGTATTCGTACAACTTGTTGGCGATGTACATGGCGATGTTGTCGGTGGTGGAGAGATCGAGCAGGACCCACAGGTAGGTCATGCTGTCGAGGGCCTCGCGGTATTCTCCGGCGTCTGCCTCGTTACTGTCTCGCGCGGCCCGTTTCAGCGAACGGACCACCTTGTCATAACAGATGACACCGTTGTGGCGGACTTCGGCGGCGATGTTGCGAAAGTGCAGAAACTTCTCGTCGTATTCGATGTGCTCCAGCAGGCGGTCGCTGATGAAGAGCTTGAGCTTGTCGGCGTGGTCCGAGTATTTGCGCACCTTGTGCTGCAGTTTGTTCTTGCCTTGCAGCAGCTCCTTGATCTGTTGTTCGTAGTGCCGCACCTGCTGGTCGAAGGATTGCCGACGCTGGTGGAAGCGGTAGCTGTCGAAGAAGATGGCGGCGGCGAGCGCAAACAGCGACAGCAAGCGATAGGGTGAGTCGAACAGCTCGGGCGGCAATGGGTAGAGGCTGCGCATTTCACTGCTGGCGGCCGTGTACAGATAGGCGGCGACCAGCATGCCGGTGATGGCGCTGAACCAGGGGTAGCCGAGTTTGGCGGTTTTCTTCATGGTGTGTTTCTTTGCTGGTGGTTCTGTCTGCGGGTTCAAAGCCCGAACAAGTCCAATGTGGAGGCTGTTCCGGGCAATATTTCGCAGACTACTTATCGTTATCCGCGATCCATTGGTAGGCGCCATTGCTGCCAAAGGTCACGATGCCCTTGCCCTGTTTGCAGCGCTGCAGGAAATGTCCTTCGCCACCCTCGGCGGCATCGAAGGCGCGCCGCAGGGTCTTGATGTGCTGGCGGTAGGTGGCGTGGGCATAGGTGTCCGGGTCGGCGTCCAGATAGTCGGCCATCTGCGCGGTGCTCACCGGCCGCGGTGAGCGTTCCACCAGGCAGCGCAGCATCTTGCGCGGCGTGGGTGCCAGGGCGCGGCGCGGGTTGTCGGGGTTCATGAGCTTGCGGCCGCGCCAGTAGACCTGCCAGGTGTCGAGATCCAGTTGCAGCGCGCCGGAGACGAGGAGGTTGTCGGGCCGCCCCTGGCGGGCGCTGTCCTGCACGGCGGCCTGCCGAAGCGCGGCCTTGATGCGCCAGCACAGCACCTCCTTGGCATTGTGCTGGTGCTTGGAGACGAAGTCCCGGGCGTGGTGCTGCTCCAGCGCATCGCGCTCCAGTCCAGTGCCGCTGTGTTCGGAGAGGAAGACGATGGGCAGGCCCGGCCACTTCTTCCGCAGAGCCCTGGAGACGCAAAAGCCCGCCTGGTCGTGGCCGTTCATGTGGGCGTCGAGGATGGCGATGTCCGGCGCGTCATCCCTGTGGCAGAGGGCAATGTGCTGGCGCGCCGCCTCGGAAAACTTGAAGACGGCCAGGGTGTTTGGTTGACCATCGAAGTCGCTGGACTCCAGCGCCGCCTTGAAGCGGTCTATCCAGTGCGATTGATCCTCGACCCAGAAAATCCTTGCCATCTGCGCGCCCTTCGGCCTGCCTCTTTCCCCTCCCAATAGTAACCAAATCACCGAAAAAATGTGTGATGCGTCCGGCGTGGTGAAAAAAACCTGTGAAAGGCGCTTTTCACAAGTTTTTTACGGCCCCTTGTTACAACTGTCGACAGGGCCACGCGGGTTTCGCGGGCAAGGTTCAAATCGGCAATTGAATGAGGAGACAGTTATGAATGTCACGGATTTGTTAATGGTCTGGTCGGACAGCCCCGGCGTGTCGTTCGCCATCTGGCTGGCGCTGTTGGTGCTTGTCATGTATCTGGCGAGGATGCCGGCGCATCAGTTGATTCGCTCGGTGAGCGGGACGCTGCATGGTGCCCTGCGGCTGGCGGCTCGCTCGCTGCGAAAGATGGAGGAACGCCTGAGCGCCCGCAACAAGGAGGTGATTCTCTCCAACGGCCGGGACGCCGCCGAGCGCGCCATCGAGCGGGAGTTTCATCGCGTGAATGCGGTGGTCTCGCGGGACCTGGCGGCGTATCCGGCGATCCATCGTGAGATCAAAGAGGCCATTGAGCGTATTGAGGCGGATTATCAGAAGGCCAGCGATGTGCCGCCGTTGCCACCGGCCTGGCTGGATGCCGTGGATACCATTTCCAAGGTCGCCAAAGGCGGGGACAGCACGGTGGCGCGCATCCTCGAGAACATCGCCGAGACGCTGGAAGATGCCCACCGGGAAACCCTCAAGGCCTGGCAGGACAGCAGCCGGGAACGTCACGGGCTGCTCAAGGCAATGCAGCCCCAATGGCGCCAGCTGCAGCAGTCGGTGGGTCAGGCGCAGGGCGCCGTGGCGGGGCTGGATGCGCGCACCCAGTCCATCGATGCGCACATGCAGCATTACGAAGAGATTCGCCGTGGCGAGGACCACGCGGCGCGCATGCTGACCTCGTCGTCGCTGACCCAGTTCTTCATTTCCGGGCTGGTGCTGGTGATCGCGATCCTCGGTGGCGTCATCAACTTCCAGTTGATTGCCCTGCCCATGTCGGAGATGGTGGGCGGCACCAGCCAGCTCGGCCCGCTGCGTACCGCCGACGTGGCGGCGATGGTGATCATCATGGTGGAGGTCGCCATGGGCTTGTTTCTGCTCGAATCGCTGCGCATCACGCGGTTGTTTCCGGTCATCGGCAGCATGGACGATGCAATGCGCAAGCGCATGATCGTGATCACCTTCAGCATTCTCTTCATCCTGGCCTCCATCGAGGCCTCGCTGGCCTACATGCGTGACCTGCTGGCGATGGATCGCGAGGCGATTGCCCAGTCACTGGCCGGGTCCGGCGTGGTGGAGGCGCAGTTCCGCTGGATTCCCTCCATCGGGCAGATGGTGATGGGCTTCATTCTGCCTTTCACGCTGGCCTTCGTCGCCATCCCCCTGGAGTCCTTCATCCATTCGTCGCGCACCGTCATGGGCATTGCCCTGAGCGGGCTGCTGCGCAGTATCGCCTTTGGTCTGCGGCTGCTGGGTAATCTCGGTTACCAGGCGGGCAAGGTGCTGGTGAGTCTGTATGACCTCGTCATCATGCTGCCGCTGCGCATCGAACAGATGGCCAACGGCCTGGGCAGGAGGCGCGAGCCCTCGTTGCACGAAGATCATGAAGACGAACTGCCGGTGGACGTCCTGCCCACCAGGCCTGCGACAAAATAACAGGAGTCCGTGATGAAAAACCTAATCTTGATATCTGTGGTGATGAGCGTGTTGCTGCTGACAGGCTGCAACGAGCAGGAGCAGCGGCCGAAGTCCAGGGCCGTCTATATGTTGTTGGACACTTCGGGAACCTACACCGAGGAGCTGGCCAAGGCGCAGAAGATCATCAACTATCTGCTGATGAGTCTGAACAGCGGTGATTCCATCGCCGTGGCGCGCATCGACAGCGGCAGCTTCAGTGAAAAGGACATCATCGCCAAGGTCACCTTCGACAGCCGGCCGAGCACGGTGAATGAGCAGAAGCGCGCCTTCAAGCGCAAGATGGATGCCTTTATCGAGACCGCCAGGGGCAGCGCCCATACGGACATCAGCGGCGGTATTCTGCAGGCCGGTGAATATCTCACCGAGACCGGCGCCGATGAACGCTATGCGCTGATCTTCTCCGATCTGGAAGAGGACCTGGAAAAGGGCCAGGTACGGGACTTTCTGATCCCGCTGGTGGACATCAAGGTGATCGCCCTGAATGTCACCAAGCTGCGTTCCGACAACGTCGATCCGCGTGACTACCTGCACCGGCTGGAGGCCTGGGAACAGCGTGTCCAGCAGGGTGGCGGCAGCTGGAAGGTGGTCAATGACCTGGAGCGGCTGGATAGCTTGTTGAAGCTGTAGTGGCGAGCAGAACCGGCGGGCTCATCGCCTGTCGGTTTTTTTTACAGGAATGGCGGCATGGGTGAGCGTGCGCGGAAAATAGTGTTGTCTCACAGATGCTTGGATCGGATGGTACTCTATTTGCATAAGGTCTCCTTGTATGCCGCCAAATAATGTACGCGGCGGTTTCGGCAAACCAAGACAGGGTATGTAAATGAAAAAGACCATGATGACAGCGGCCTGCGCCGTACTGTTTTGTTTTGGCGGTCCTGCCATGGCAACGACGATTTATTACCAGGCCTCGAATGTCGAGGGCGTCGGTGAAATCGTTTATGGGCTTGGCAGTGATATCAATAATCCCGTCTCGGCCAGTTTCACCGCCTCGAACGGCACGGTCGATGAGAACCTTGCTTCATTTGTGCCGGGGGAGTACACCATCAGCTTCACCCTGAATGGTTTCTGGGTGGATTTCAACGGCGATGCCGTCGCGGACTTCGGTCTGCCGGATACCAGCTTTACCACGGGTCCATACCAGATCCCTGCGCTGCCGCCTTTCAGTGGTGCGGCCGGGGGGCTGACATGGTCTATCGATCCGTATTCTGGCGGGTCGGTCAGTTACGACTTCGGGGATGTGGGGCCGCTGACCAATTTCGATGTAAACACCGGGCTTGCAGAGCTGGATTATCTCTCCAGCGGCAGCATGGATGGCCTGCTGGCGGCCGACATCTACTGGGATACGCTGCGAATCGAGTTGAACAGTACGGTTGCCGTCCCCGAGCCCTCCACCGTCCTGATCATGGGCATGGGGCTTCTTGGTCTGGTGGGGTTTGGCCGCAAGCGTCGCTTGTTCGATAGAATGGGGTGAGGCGCGGGGCCGGCAATCTGGCCGGCACCTGACAAGAAAGGCCGGTCGGGAAGTTCCCGACCGGCCTTTCTTGTTGTTCGGCTGTTTGTTCAGTGAACCTGAATGGTGGCCTGTTCGACCAGCAGGGGGTACATGTAGCCCATGCCGAAGTCGGTATCCAGCACCACGGTGCCGGTGATGGTGACCTGGTCGCCGACCTTGGCGGTTTGCTTGCTGGTGACGATCAGGTTGTTGCTGTTATGGCCGCCGGTGCCATCCTGGATGTGAATGAAGTTGCGGCCCATGATGCCATTGTTGACTTTTACAACCTTGCCACTAACGGTAACTTGCTGGCCCTTGAGAGTGGCGAATTCCTTGTTGACGGCTTCGACGGTCTTGGTTGGGGCGGCCAGGGCGCCGGTGGCGATCAGGGCGGACAGGCAGAAGGTGATGCTGAGCATGATGGATTTCATAGGTAGTCTCTTTGTTTGTCTCTGATGGGTGGTGTTTCCCGCGATGGGGCGGCGGGGCGGTACGGCCAGCGGCCTACATTATCCCTTCAATTCATGGTTGTCGAGGGGATAGCCGCGGTCGCGGTAGAAGCGGAAGCGTTCGCGGCCGCTGCGTCGGGCGTCGTGGTCGGCGCCGACGACTTCGGCCACGCGCAGGAAGCGGCTGAAGAACAGGGGCACGTCGTTGGCCAGATTGATGAGCACGTCGCTGTCGGTGTCCGGTGCCTCGTCGCTGCCGACGAGGATCGGCGAGTCGCAGTCCCGGCCGGCCTGATAGGGCTCGTGGGGCAGGAAGCTGCCCTCGCGGAATACCCACAGCAGTTCGTCCATGTGCCGGGCCTGGGCGGGGCTGGCGGTGTGGATGTAGATGCGGTGGCCCAGGCTCCAGGCCTTTTCCGCCAGCTTGCAGGCGGTGTGCTCGCGTGAGCCGCTGGCGAGGATGTAAAAGTCGACCTTGGTCATGGACGTTTACTTCTTGCCTCTTGTGGCCTTGCCCTTGCTGCTCCTGGTCTGCTGCTGGCTTTCGCAACGGTCGATGAGGTACTGGGTCAGCAGCGGCACGGGGCGGCCGGTGGCACCCTTCTTTTCGCCAGACACCCAGGCGGTGCCGGCGATGTCCATGTGCGCCCAGTGGTACTTCTTGGTGAAGCGCGAGAGGAAACAGGCGGCGGTGATGGTGCCGCCCTCGCGGCCGCCGATGTTGGGGATGTCGGCGAAGTTGCTCTTCAGCTGGTCCTGGTATTCGTCCCACAGGGGCAGTTCCCAGGCGCGGTCGCCGCTGCTCTTGCCGGCGCTCAGCAGGTCGTGCACCAGGGGGTGATGATTGCCCAGCACACCGCTGGCGTGGCGGCCGAGGGCGATGACGCAGGCGCCGGTGAGGGTGGCGACGTCGATCACCACATCGGGCGAGAAGCGTTCGACATAGGTCAGGGCGTCGCAGAGGATGAGGCGGCCTTCGGCGTCGGTATTGAGGATTTCGATGGTCTGCCCGGACATGCTGGTGACGATGTCGCCAGGCTTGTTGGCGGCGCCGTCGGGCAGGTTTTCGCAGGTGGGAATCACCGCCAACAGGTTGATGGGCAACTGCAGTTCGCAGCAGGCGGTGAGGGCGCCGAGCACGGTGGCGGCGCCGCACATGTCGTATTTCATCTCGTCCATGGCCGCCGCGGGCTTGATGGAGATGCCGCCGGCGTCGAAGGTGATGCCCTTGCCCACCAGCACCACTGGCTTCTGCTTGGCGGGGCCGCCCTTGTATTCGGCGACGATCAGATGTGGTGCCTCGCGTGAGCCCTTGGCCACCGACAGGAAGGCGCCCATGCCGAGCTTTTCCAGCTGCGCCTGTTGCAAGACCTCCACGTTCAGTTTGTTGTATTTCTTGCCCTGACTGACGGCCTGCTTGGCCAGGTAGGCCGGGGTGCAGATGTTGCCGGGCAGATTGCCCAGGTCCTTGGCCAGTGACACGCCTTCGGCGATGGCTTCGCCTTCGCGCACGGCCCGTTCGCCATTGGCCAGGTCGCTGCGGCGTGGCACGGTGAGGATCAGCTTGCGCAGTGGGCGGCGGATGTCGTCCTTCTTGGTCTTCAGGCTGTCGGCGCGGTAGAGGATTTCGCGGCTGCATTCCACCGTCTGGCGGACCTTCCAGTGCAGGTCGCGGCCCTTGACGTTGATCTCGGTGAGGTAGCAGGTGGCCTCCATGGTGCCGGTCTCGTCGAGGCGGGTCACGGCGCTGCCGATGATTTCGCGGTATTGCTTGTCGCTGATGTCGCGCTCGCGGCCGCAGCCGACCAGCAGCATGCGGTCGGCCATGGCGCCCTGGGGGTTGTGGATCAGCAGGGTCTTGCCGAGCTTGCCCTCCATGTCGCCGCGGCGCAGCACGGTGGAGAGGAAGCCGTCGCTGGCCTTGTCCAGGGCCTCGGCGGCGGGACTGAGGCGGCGCGGTTCGAACACCCCGACGACGACGCAGGCGGAGCGTTGTTTTTCGGGGGAGCCACTCTTGATGCTGAATTCCATAGATGTTCCTGTTTCGGATGTGCCGATTTCGGGCGGTTTTTTCTGCGGGGTTTTTGTTATCTGTTCCAGTACACTAGTGTACTGGAACGAATAAAATACGCATTCAGCGAAGCGCTAAAGCATCAGATGCAAGGCGCGTTTTTGAAGGCATAGTGGTGTCTATGGCGAGAAAACGCAACGCGGCAGCTGATGCTTTAGCGCTTCGCCCGGAGGGAGCCCCCCAAATTCGCCACAGCGGCGTTGCAACTCTTGAAAAGGTTTAACGACATTTCCTGCGAGTTGCGCCTTGCTGTGGCGAATTTGGGGGGCTCTGAATGTGCATTTTATTCGTTCCAGTACACTAGTTCTACTCGAACTTCCGCGTTGGCCACAAAGTGTGGGCCTTTGATGATGATTCCAGGCTGAATTTGTTGATTATTGATCGTTATCTGGCCAAAGAGGTCGTGCAGACCATGCTGGCCGTGCTGCTGGTGCTGTTGCTGATCTTCCTCGGCCGCTTCTTCGCCGTCTATCTGTCCGATGCCCTGGCGGGCAAGATTTCCGCCGCCATCGTGCTCGACATGCTGATGCTGCGCACCGTCACCGCGCTGAGCATGATGTTTCCCTTCGCGCTGTACATGGCGGTATTGCTGGCCTTTGGACGCCTGTACAAGGACAACGAGATGACCGCGTTGGCCGCCGGCGGGGTGGGCATGGGGCGGGTGCTGCGCACGGTGCTGGGGCTCGGCCTGCTGCTGGCGGCGCTGGTCAGCGTGTTGTCGCTGTGGACCACGCCCTGGGCGCACGAGTCGGCCACCCGGCTGCAGGAAGAGACCGCGGCCACCAATGCCTTCGCGGCGGTGACGGCGGGCCGCTTCAGCGAGGTGGGGGATGCCAACCGGGTGTTCTACGTGGAGGCGTTGTCGGAGGACCGCAGCGAGTTGCAGGACGTGTTCGTCGCCGACCGCCGTCAGGGCAGGTTGACGCTGTTTTCCGCGCGTGCCGGTTATCGTTACCGCGACCCCGACACGGGGGTGCTGTACCTGGCGCTGGTGGACGGCTTTCGCTACGAGGGCCGGCCCGGTGAGGTGGCCTTTCGCATCTATCGTTTCGACAAGCACGCGGTGCGCCTGGACGAGGGCGAGGTGAAAAAGATGGAACGGCGTCTGTGGGCGCTGCCCACGGGGCGCCTGTGGGGGTCGACGCGCCTCAACGAGATCGCCGAGCTGCAATGGCGCCTGGCCATGCCTGTCGCCACCCTGCTGCTGGCCTGGCTGGGCGCGCTGCTGAGCCGCACTTCGCCGCGCCAGGGCCGCTTCGGCAAGCTGTTCGTGGCCATCCTGCTGTTCATCATCTATTACAACACCCTGGGCGTGGCGAAGAACTGGATCGTGCGCGGCGTGGTGCCGCCGGAGCTGGGCCTGTGGTGGGTGCACGGGGTGCTGTTGGCGCTGCTGGGCTGGCTGACGGTGCGCCAGATCGGCGCGCGCTGGCTGCTCGACCGCCTGCGTGGGCGGGTGCGGTTGCCGGGGGGGGCAAATTGAGCATGCCGATCCTCGACCGCTATATCGGCCGCAGCGTGCTGTGGAGCACCTTCATCGCCCTCACGGTGCTGCTGACCCTGTTCACCTTTTTTGCCTTCATGGACGAGGTGGGCGATATCGGCAAGGGCAATTACGGCGTCTGGCAGGCGGTGCAGTATGTGCTGCTCACCATGCCCAAGCTGGCCTATCAGCTGTTTCCGGTGGCGGCGCTGATCGGCTGCACCATCGGCCTCGGCGTGCTGGCCAGCAACAGTGAGCTGACGGTGATGCGCGCCGCCGGGGTGTCGCTGGGGCGCATCGTCTGGTCGGTGATGAAGGCGGGGCTGCTGATCGTCATCGTCTCGCTGCTGATCGGCGAAGGCATTGCGCCGGTGGCGGAGGAGCGGGCGCAGACGCTGCGTTCGGTGGCCAAGTCCGACAGGCTGGACCTCGGCGGTCGCGGCGGCTTCTGGGCCCGCGACGGCGACAGCTTCGTCAATGTGCGCACGTTCCTGCCGGGCAAGCGCCTGGGCGAAGTGACCATTTACACCTTCGACGGCGAGCAGCAGCTGACGCGCATGCTGTACGCCAAATCGGCGGTCTACCAGGAGGGGCACTGGTTGCTGGAAAACATCACCAGCAGCGAGGTGAGCTTCGGCGGCGTCACGGCGCAGCGCCTGGCGTCGGAGCCCTGGCACACGCGCCTCAGCCCGGACCTGCTCAGCGTGGTCACGGTCAAGCCCAACACCCTGTCCATCAAGGGGCTGTACGACTACGTCAGCTATCTGCGCGAGAACGGCCTGGATTCGGCGGTCTACGAGCAGGCCCTGTGGGGCAAGATCGTCGCCCCGCTGGTGACCGCTGTAATGGTGTTTCTGGCCATCCCCTTCGTCTTCGGTCCGCTGCGCTCGGTGAGCATCGGCCACCGCATCCTGGTGGGCACCCTGGTGGGCATCGGCTTCCACCTGTTGAACCAGATGTTCGGTTACCTCGGCCTGGTGGCGGGCATCTACCCGGCGCTGACGGCGGTGCTGCCGCTGGCCCTGGCGCTGGGCACCGGGTCCTGGCTGATGCGGCGGATCTACTGAAGATTGTGGTTCGTCACGGAATCACGGAGACGACCGTCCGCAAATGAACGCGAATAAACGCAAATGAAGTGATTGATGATATTTGCGTCCATTTGCGGGCATTCGCGGACATATTCCCCCAGTCCGGCTTTCTTCGTGTCGTCAGGCGCGCAAATAAAAAAGGCCCCGGACATCCGTCGGGGCCTTTTCGTCTCGGACTGGTCGTGATCAGACCTCGGCCAGCCCCGGGTTGTCGCCCAGCCCCTTGATCCGTGGCACGTTGAGTTCCTTGATGCGCACCGCATCCTGGTCGCGGATGTAGCCGGCGACCACCTCCCAGATGGGCGTGCCCTCGCGCTTTTCGATGCTGGCCCAGCCCGCCAGGCGGTATTTCTTGCTGGCGCTCAGCGGCTTGCCGTTGAGTTCCATGTCGGTGATGCGCTTGCCGATCTTCTTGGTCGGGTCGATGGTGTATTTGAGACCGCCCACGCGCACCATGTCGCCGCCCTGCTGATAGTAGGGATCTTCGTTGAACAGGTTGTCCGCCACGTCCTCGAGGATCACCTTGATCTGTTCGCCGCTGACCTCGCTGAGGGTGGCGGTGGGGTAGGTGATGGCGGTCTGCGTCATCACGTGCTCGAAGGTGATGGGCTCGCCCGGCAGCACGCTCACGCCCCAACGGAAGCCGGGGGAGAAGGCGATGTCGGCCTCCTGCACGTCGAGCATGGCATCGAGGATCAGCTGATCGAAGGTGCCATTGAAGTTGCCGCGGCGGTAGAGCAGTTCGTCGGCGACGCCCAGCTCTTCGTTGAGCTTGTCGAGATAGGGTTTGCGCACGTCGCTGATCAGCTTGGCCATTTGCGGATCGGCTTCGATGTAATTGGAGAAGATGGGCAGCAGGCGGTAGCGGTAATCGCGCACCTTGCCGTTCTTCACGTCGAAGTCGAGCACGCTGAGGAACTTGCCGTTGGAGCCGGAGTTGATCACCAGCGTGATGCCGCCGGCATTCTTTACCTCCACCGGCCTGGGCACGGCGTCGTGGGTGTGGCCGCCCATGATGGCGTCGATGCCGCGCACCCGGCTGGCCAGTTTCAGATCGACGTCCATGCCGTTGTGCGACAGCACGATGACCACCTGCGCGCCGGCTTCACGCGCGGCGTCGACGGTGTCCTGCATCTTGTCTTCACGGATGCCGAAGCTCCAGTCGGGCACCATCCAGCGTGGATTGGCGATGGGCGTGTAGGGGAAGGCCTGGCCGATGATGGCGGTGGGGATGCCGTTCATCTCCTTGATCACGTAAGGCTTGAAGACGTCTTCCTCCCACTGGTTGTCGATGACGTTCTGGGCGACGAAATCGATGTGTCCCTCGAGGTCGTTTTCGATGATCTCGCTGACGCGGTCGGCGCCAAAGGTGAATTCCCAGTGGCCGGTCATCACGTCGACGCCGAGCAACTTGGTGGCATCGACCATGTCCTGTGCATTGGTCCACAGGGAGGTGGCGGAGCCCTGCCAGGTATCACCACCATCGAGCAACAGGGAATTGGGGCGCTGGGCCCGCAGGTGCTTGACCAGGGTGGCGAAGTGGGCGAAGCCGCCGACCTTGCCGTATTTCTTCGCCGCTTCGACGAAGTCGAGATAGGTGAAGGCGTGGGCCTCGGGGCTGCCGGGCTTGATGCCGAAATACTTGAGGAAATTCTCGCCGACCAGATGCGGCGGATTTCCCTTCATACTGCCAATGCCGATGTTGATGTTGGGTTCACGGAACCAGATGGGCATCAACTGTGCGTGGCAATCCGTGAAATGCAGAAATGAAACATTGCCAAAGGCGGGTAGTTCATACATCTTGTTAGGCGAGATGCTCGCCTTGCTGGCGGCCTGGCCGGGCAGCGCAACGCCGGCGGCACTGGCCACGGCCAACATTTGAAGAAATTCACGACGGGAGATGTTCATGTGATGCGTTCCTCCTACTACGGATGGTTTTGACAGGCCTTCATGGTGTTGCCAATGGATGCCTGGAGCTGATTGTTTTGATTTTCCGACATGCTCTCAGCGGTCTGTCGGTATGTGCAAACATTTGCGCCGGCGGCGTACCGCCTGACGGCGAATCTTTCTGAGCGGAATGCTGTCATGCCCATGCAATGGGGAAGTTTTGCATGTGAACATGGCGGCGCACACTTCTCCAAAGGGGTATGCGTTGTTTATGATGAAAAAACTCTTCAGTGCCTCGAGTCTGGCCAAAAGCATTTCTTTACCTTCGGCGCGGGTTGCGCGGCACATTAAAAAAAGGCCCGGAGAGAGATCTCACCGGGCCTTTTCGTTCCACGCCAGAGTGCTACGCACGCACCTTACTTGCGAGCGCCGGGGCCATTCCAGGGGAGCCCGTTGCTCATGTAGGTCATGAAGTACTCGAGGTTGCGGTACTGCTCGCTCTGGGCCTTGAAGGGCATGGCACGCACTTGCTTGTTGCAGCCGGCAAAGCGGCGGTGGAGAGTGCCAAGGTTACCCCACTTGGAGCGGTAAACCGGGAAGTGGGTGGGATGGCCCAGCGCCGGTGACAGCAGATCGGCGCGGATCTTGTTGCCGGCGTTGTCGATGTGGCAATGGGCGCAGGACATGTTCAACTGGCCGCGGCGGGCGTAATAGAAATGCTTGCCTGCCTCATAGGCGTCGCGCGCGCGCTGGTCAAACGGGATCTTGATGTCGACAATCTGGCCGCGGGTGGTATAGGCCATGTAGGCAACCAGAGAGGCAAGTTTCCCTTTCTTGTATTTGAGGGGTTTTTCGCCATTCTTGGTGCGACATTCATTGATCGCCGAGGCCAGGGTTTCCACGCGACCCTTCTCGGTGTCGTAATAGGGGTAGTCACCCTTGACGCCGATGCCGCCATTGCGGAAACAGCTGGCGTAGGTCTTGCCATTCTTGAAGGGGGTGTTGAACATTTCCTCGCCCTCTTCAATGGCGATCTCGTAGGGCGGGAACTCCTCGATCGCCTCCCACTGTTCACGCGAAGCCTTGTCGATGGCATAGACGCCATTGGCAAAGTCCTCGAATGGCACATTGGGGAAGCGTTCCTGGAAATAGGCCTGGAACGCCTTGAGATCTTCCTCCGGGCTTGCCTGGCTGGCCAGCGGGACAGCGCACAGGGCGCCCACAGCCGCCGTAATCAAAAGCAGTCTATTCATTGGTGCTCCTCCATCCGTATCGACAGTGCCTGCCTGCAGGCAGGCAGCATTTTTTCAGCCTTTTGTTGGCAGTCTGCGTTATCCGATCTTGGCTTCAGCGGATGCGCTTTCGCCTTTATTGTCGTTCCAGCTGATCTTGACGGTATCGCCCTTGGCGGCGCCGGTAAACTTGAATGCCAGATAGGGGTTCTTGGAAATGGCTACGCCCCAGTGGGCGACGATGACCTGCTTGCCCTTGTGCTCGCAGGTGACTTCCTGGATGAAGTGTGCCGGGATCTTCTCGCCGGTCTTCTTGTTCTTGCGCAGTCCGGTTTCCATCGGGTGGCTCATCAGGGCCTTGACTTCAGTTACGTCGCCCTTCATTTTGGCGCGGATGCGAATTTTCTTCTTGGCCATTGTCTTGTCCTCAAACTATTGATCTTGTCGGGTGTTGTGGATGGGGTTTAGCCGCCGCAGCCACCGATGGTGACCTTGACCATCTTCTTGGCGCTGTACAGCTTGCCGCCGGATCTGACGACAGCTATGAGATCAGAGGTCTTGCCCATCTTGACCCGACAGGAAACAAAGCCCTTGGTGGTGGCGCCCAGATCATAACTGCAGGCGATGGGCACGGGGTTTTTTTCGATAAACACGGCGATGGCGTCGACATCGGGTATGCTGGTGGAGATGGTGATGGGGACAACGGCGCCATTTTCCGCGATGTCCGGCGCCTTGATCTTGATGTCACCGCTTTCGCTGACGCTGGAAGAGCCAAGGGCCGCCTCCATGCCGCCGTCGACGGTCTTGGCCTCGAAGGCAGCCTTGGGCCAGGCAGCCAGTACGCTTTGCGGGGTCAGTAAACCTGCGCTGGCGGCAGCGCCCAACATGCTGCTGGCAACGGTACCCTTGAGGAAGCTTCTACGTTTCATGATAGGGGTATCTCCTTCTAGCTTTTATCTTTAATTAGTTGACCCGTCGATTAGCGTGTGTAAATGAATTCCACAACCTTGTCGATCTCTTCTTCGGTCAGGATTTTATATTTGCCATAGGGGGGCATGATGGTGTTGGGGTTGACCTGGGTGGCGTCCCAGATCTGGGCGCGCAGATCCTTCTTGTCGGGATAGCGATCGGCCATGTTGACCAGGGCCGGGCCGATGTTGCCTTCCAGTGTGCCGTCCTTCATTTTGTGACAGGCCAGGCAGTTGCCTTTCTTGCGGTTGAAGGCAATCGCCTTCCCCTCTTCCACCACCGAGGCGCCCGCGGCAAGGGCGGCCTGGGGGGCAATGGCGAGACTGCCAAGCATCAAGGTCAGGGCGCCGGCCGCTGCCAGTGTACTACTCGCGGATTTCCGCATCGCTGCTTCCTCCTTCTTCGGAAATATAAGTTATTTTTCGGCAGGTATTTAATTCTTGTATGACGATCGTGAGTCGATTTCTATTCCTTTACAGGAAACGCTCATGTCGTGTCAGTCCGTTGAGAGAATTCTGAACGCCAAGGACTCTTATACCAGAATTGGCGGGTAGCACAACAGGCCCGTTGAAAAAAGTGTTGTATTGGTGGGAGGGGCGAAGGATGGTTTTTGGCTAGTGTTTTTCGCCGCCCTCGGGGTGTGTCGTCTGCACTTGCTTCTTCCAGGCCGCGAGCCGGGCCTGCATGGCCAATTGTTCGTATTGGTTGTTGCTGCCTTGCTTGATGGCCTGTTCGAGGTAGCTGATGGCCTGCAGGGTGTTGCCATCCATGTAATTCAATTCGGCCAACGACTGATAGGCATCGGCATAGCGCCGAGCGCTCTTGGCGGCCTGGGCGTGGAGGGCGTACAAGCGGCGCTCGGGGCGGTAGCGAAGTTGCTGTTCCAGCAATGCGCTGGCTGCGTCGGCCTTGCCCTCCTTGAGCAGGGTTTCCGCCAGCATTTCGGTCAGTGGCAGGTTGTTGGGGAACAGCTTGAGGGCGGCGGCCAGCGCCCTGTGCGCGGCCTCTGGCCGGTCCGCGGCCAGCTCGACCTCGGCGGCGGTGAGATGGTACAGCACGCGGTGGCCATCCTCTTTCAGCAGTTCCCGGATGGCGTCGCGTGCCGCCGGGTATTGCTTTTTGGCCTGCCAGCTCAAAACCTTCCGGTACTGGCGGGCGGCCGGTGGTATTTCCTCTTCCGACTTTTGCCGCTGCAGGTAAATGGTGTCGCCACTGAGCACTTGCACGCGCGCCTTGATGAGCTGGAAGGTCAGGTCATCGCCGCTGCTGCCGCCGGCGATTTGCTCTGCACGGTTGCGTGTGTCGGCGATGCGCGACAGGGTGAGGGGGTGGGTCTGCAGGAGTTCCACGGCGCGCAGGCCGGCGTAGCGGTTGGCGGACTGCAGGGTCTCGAAGAAGTTGACCATCTGCCGGGGGTCGTAGCCCGCCCGCGCCATCATGGTGATGCCCACCCGATCCGCCTCCTGTTCATGCAGACGCGAGTAGCTGAGTTGTTGCTGGGCGGAGCCGGCCATGGCACCGGTCAACACGGCCTGACCGGCCTGCGGATTCTGGCTGCCGATGAGGATGGCGGCGATCATCGCGGCGATGGTGGCGACCTCCACCCGCTGGCCGGCCTCGAAGGAGCGCACCAGGTGGCGCTGCACCACGTGCGACAGCTCGTGGGCCAGCACCGATACCAGCTCACCCTCGGTGCGGGCGGAGAGGATCAGTCCGGCGTGTACGCCGATATAGCCGCCGGGGCCGGCAAAGGCGTTGATCGAGGGATCGTTGACGAGAAAGAAGGTGACCTCTTGTTCATAGCCGTCGACCTGCGAGATCAGGCGTTCGCCGAGGTTTTGCAGATAGGCGGTGACCGCGGGATCGTCGAGGATGTCCAGTGACTGGCGCACGCTGCGCATGAACTCCCGGCCGATCAGCCGCTCCTGTTCAGGGGTGATCAGGTTGCCGCCGGCATCGCCGATGTCCGGCAGATTCAGGGCTGTTGCCTCGGCGGCCCTGGCCTCGTGGAACGGGGAGGTGAAGCCGACTGCAAGGGCGAGAAGTAACAGAAGAATGGATCGAAGTTGCATCGGCTGTGGTAAACGGGAGGCCCGTGCCTGGGAAGATCGAGTGTAGTGTGAATCCTGTTTGATGGCGAGTGTTCCTCAGGTCGGGCTTTTTTAATTCGGGAAAGTGGATATGAATATCAGACAATCAAACAAAATAGCCGCCGTCTGTCTCTCCGCGTGTTGTCCCACAGGTTGCAGGTTTTCCGTGTATGGCCCGATACACAAGATACTAAGACAAACGATAACAAAGCCTCATTCAGAGTGGGCCGGATGTGGCGAATCAAGGC
>Ga0256839_1001875_pt1 | contig 24631 bp, 27 predicted proteins | sample 354166metaG_FD_185968 | JGI IMG/M metagenome (GOLD analysis project Ga0256839, IMG submission 185968) | Hydrothermal vent microbial communities from Mid Atlantic Ridge, Atlantic Ocean - 354-166 | ecosystem: Environmental > Aquatic > Marine > Hydrothermal vents | place: Atlantic Ocean: Mid... | reverse complement strand
GATGAAGCTTTGTTGATTGCCATGGCGTGAGTTATAATTGCTTTTTTAGTTTAAAACAATTGCATGAAATCAAACATCCAACACGGTTTTACCCTTATTGAAATTCTTATTGTTGTGGTTATTTTAAGTATCTTAGCCATTACGGTTGTGCCACAGTTTCTTGATCAACCTGCTAAGGCTCGTGTGGCTCGTGCTCAATCGGATGTGCAGCAGTTAAAAACTGCTTTAAGCATGTATAAATTGGATAATTTTAGTTACCCGTCAACGGCACAAGGTTTAAATGCCTTGGTTTCCAAACCCAGCGGACAGCCTTTGGCTAAAAACTGGAAAACAGGGGGGTATATGGAGCGAATGATTAAAGACCCTTGGGGGAATGATTACCAATATTTAAACCCAGGCAATCATGGGGTCATTGATGTTTTTTCCATGGGTCGTGATGGTCAGCCCGGTGGCGAAGGAGATGATGCGGATATTGGAAATTGGTAGTTCAAAACACTTAGCGAATGTGCTGCTCTAACCCTAAAGGTTTTACACTGATAGAAATATTGGTTGTGGTTGTTATTATTTCTATTCTTATGGCATTGGGTGTGCAAATGATTAGCTCTGGCTCGGTAGAAAGAAACCTGCAACAACGCGGTAAGATTTTAAAATACTCCATTCAATACGCTTGTGATCAAGCCACTTTTCAAAATCGAGTCTATGGCATTAAATTTTATCGCAACGCTTATGGCTTCGCTCAATTTGTTAATAACCAATGGGTGGACGTTATATCTGAGGAACTCTCTTGGGTAAAGCTAACGGATGGTATGGTGCTTGCTTTATCAATTGATAATCAAATGGTTGTATTGCCTGAACAAGAGCTTAAAATTCCTCAAGTCAGTTGCGATGCCACTGGTCAATTGACCTCTTTTGCCTTAACTGTTTCTGATGCAACCGATTTGCACCATTACCAATTAAGCACGACTGATTCTTGGGAAATGCAAGGCAAATGGCTCGATCAAGAGACTCAATAACAAAGATGGTTAAGGCTCATAAACAATCTGGTTTTACATTGCTGGAGATTATTGTGGCTCTAGCGTTGTTGACTATTGCCTTAACGGCTATTGTGACGGTTGCCTCAACACGAGCGGAAACATTGATTCAATTGCGAGAAAAAAACAGGGCATTAATGGTTGCTAATAATATCATGCAGCGTTACACCTTAAGTTCTCAACAGGTTTCTGTTGGTGTTATTGATGGCGTTCAGGAGAATGGCAAAACTGATTGGAAATGGCAACTCAATGTGCAACCGACCAATAATGACTACATCTACCGTTTAGATGTCAAAGTGAGTAAAAACGCAGATTTTGACCACGTATCTGCCAGTTTAGTGGGGTTTAAATGGTATTAATGTTACCCAATTCCACACAAAAAGGCATGACGTTGTTAGAAGTGTTGGTTGCCATGACTTTAATGGTGGTGGTTTCTGCGATTTCTTTTGCCAGTTTAAACGGTTTAATCAATGCAAAACAGCAAAGCGATGCTGTTGCTGATAATATTCGTCAAGAACAATTAACTTCTTTACAGTTGCAAAAAGATTTTTTCGGCTATATTAATAGGCCTGTAAAAGATGAGTTTGGCAACCTTAAACCCGCGTTGTTAGGTCGCTATTCGGATGTGGAATTTAGCCGAAATGGCAATTTTTCAGGTCTTAATAATCACCAATCGGACTTGCAAAGAGTTCACTGGTACCTTCAAGACCATGCACTTTACCGAAATCACATTAATACCATGGATTTAGGAAATTTTGCTCATTGGCAAAAAAGGAAATACCTTGATGAAGTTAAAGAATTTAATGTAAGCTATGTTAATATTTCTGGCATTGAATCACGTCAATGGCCGATTGCCAATAGTTTAGTGCCATTAAAAACCGTACAGGTTTTAATCGTTATGAAAAATGGTGTGATATTACATTATGAAATCGGTGTTACTCATTGAAATCAATAAGAAAACAAAGAGGCGTAGCGTTGTTTGTGGCATTGTTAGTGGTCACAATTGCAACTTTGTTGGCGACCGAAATGTGGTTTCGAAATTCTTTAGATATTGCCAGACAATACAACAGCCGTTCAGTCTACCAAGCCCGTTATTACAGTAAAGGTATGTTGTTGTGGGCACGTGATATTTTACGACAGGATTATGAGCATGAAGCCGGTTTTGATAGCCGCAGTGAAGCATGGAATCAGCCCATAGCGGGAATAGAGTTACCTGATGCGATGTTATCAGGTAAGTTGGTCGACTTTGATGGTAAGTTTAATCTTAATAATTTAGTTATAAAAGGGCAAGTCAACGACTTAAGTGTTGGGTATTTTAAAAGGGTTTTATTGAACTTAGAAATGGATGTTACCTTAGCGGATAAAATCATTGATTGGTTAGATGCGGATCAAGTTCCGTCACCACAAGGAGCCGAAGACAGTGTGTATTTATCCAAAAACCCGTCATATCGTTCTGCAGGACAACCCTTTGCCCATATTTCTGAGCTCAGATTAATTGAGGGAATAGATTCAAGAACTTACCAAAGACTCAAGGCTTATGTGACGGTTTTGCCTGTGCAAGGAACACAACCAACAACCATGAATGTTAACACCATGTCAACTTTGTTGTTAAAATCTTTGGATAGCGCTATTCGCACTAAAGATGCTTTAGCCTTATACAGTGAGGGTTCGGCTAATAATAAAACCCTTCGTGAATTTTTTAAACAACCTGCCATTGTATACTTGGGCTTGAATAATGAAGCCAAACAGCTAGATAAATTGATTTCGACAAAAAGTAACTGGTTTCAAGCACGAGTTGATGTCAGAATGGATGAATCACTCTTTACTCAATACGCAATGCTTTATCGCCCAAACTCTTTGGCGAGTATAAAACAATTATCCGATACACCATTTATTCCTTAACAATTATTGTAAAAACAGGTCAAAATCGTATAATCTCACTTATGAATGAAAATACAGCCATAAAAGATTACCAAGAACTCAAAGACGAGTGTGCACCTGTTTTTTATAAAGAGATTGAAAAGTTTTTTGCCAAAGGCATGTTGGTTTTAGTGGCAGAGGCGTTGGATATCATCAAAGTCGCACTGGCTATTCAAGCCGATGATAAGCAAACCATGCAAAAATGGATAGACCAATCGTTGGTTGTTCGTGTGCATGATGACCATGCCATCAAATGGAGCAAAACCAACGAACCCTTAATGGCAATAACGGCTGTGCCATGGGTTCTGGTGCAAGAAATACCTGAACAAAATTGACTCAAATCAATTTATTGTTTTCTTTATCTATCTATAATATAGACAAATAAAACAATGACTTAAGAGGTTAACTATGTTAGGAGAAAAACACGATTTACACCATGAATTTCCAGAATTTGAGAAAGAAATTCATTACTTGAAAATGAACAATGCTCATTTCCTTCGATTTTTTAATGAATACGATGAAGTGGATGATGAATTGCATCGAATAGAACAGCGGATAGAAACCCCTTCGGATGATTATACAGAAGAACTTAAAAAGAAGAGGTTGTTTTATAAAGATGAATTGTATTTTATGATTTTAAAACACCGCAGGAAGCAAAAGTTAAAACTGATTAAAAAAGAAAAGAAAAGGTTAAAGAAAAAATCAAAAGAATAGTATTGCAGAGGGCTTGAATTTAAGAATCAAGCCCTTATTTTATTATCTCTTACTGGCACAATTGTTAACAACTGTTTTATGAAAAACTAACACTGTGTTTTGTATAATAGAGCAATCATAAATTTAAGGTAAAACAAATGGACAATCAAACACTATTTCTTATTACGGCGACACTTGTAGGTATTGCAATAGGTGCATTAATAATGTATTTCTTATCAGGAAAAGGCTCAAACTCTGCTAAGTCAGTGGCTCAAGTTGAAGAGAAATTAACCAAATACCAAGAAGATGTGGTTTCACACTTTGAACAAACCGCTGATTTGGTCGATGAATTAACCCAAAGCTATAAAAAAGTTTTTGATCATTTAGGACAATCTGCGCGTGAGTTATTAACTGAGGAACAAGTTAAAGCCCAAATTGAAAAGCGTAAAGACCGTAAAGTAACTCTAGGATTTTTAACCGAAGAATCGGATGCAGAAGCAGTGGAAGCAGTATCAGAAGCTTCTGTTGAAAATATTCAGGAAACTAACAAAAGTGAAGGTGAAATTGTTGAGCAAAAAGTGAATGAAGCCAAAGACGCTTTAGAGCAAGATGTGGAAGAGCTTATTGAAGAGATTGAAACGGAAATGAATAAGTCGGATAAAGAATAGATAAGCCAAATTTATTTATCGAATAAAGACCGCTAATGCGGTCTTTTTTTATGCCTGAGAAATGGAAAATATTTTAGTTTCAAATGCAATTAAATGCTATAATCTTTGGCAAAATTTCAGGGGGATTTCTCATTCTGAAGAAGTCGCACCTACAAATCAACAATATAAGGGGACTCTTATGTTAGAAAAAATAAAACTATTCATTGATGGCAAAACAGTTGTAAGTGAATCGAATCAATGGCTGGATGTTACCAACCCAGCCACGCAAGAAGTGTTATACCAAGTGCCTATGGCAACCCATGATGAAGTCGAATTAGCGGTTTCTTCGGCTAAAAAAGCATTTGAAACATGGAAAGATGTGCCTGTACCTGTGCGTGCACGGATGGTTTTAAAATACCAACAACTACTCAAAGAAAACCACGATGCCATTGCTGAGGTTTTGGCAGAAGAAACAGGCAAAACTTTTGAAGATGCCAAAGGCGATGTCTGGCGTGGTATTGAAGTGGCAGAACATGCAGGCGGTGTGGCATCGATGATGATGGGAGAGTATGTTGAAAATGTTGCTAATGGTATTGATACATATTCCATAATACAACCATTAGGTGTTTGTGTGGGTATTACGCCCTTTAATTTCCCTGCTATGATTCCGCTGTGGATGTTTCCATTGGCGGTTGTTTGCGGCAATACATTTGTGTTAAAGCCATCCGAACAAGACCCTAAAACGCCCAATATATTGGCAGAACTGTTTTATGAGGCGGGTTTTCCTCGTGATGTGTTGCAAGTGATTCATGGTGGTAAAGACCAGGTGAATCAACTATTAAACCATCAAGATGTGCAAGCCATATCCTTTGTTGGATCAGTTGGAGTCGGTGAACACATCTACAAAACAGGAACAGATAACCTCAAACGAGTTCAAGCATTCACGGGTGCAAAAAACCATTTAGTGGTTATGCCTGATGCCAATAAAAACCAAACCATTAATGCACTAGTTGGTGCTGCTTGTGGTGCTGCAGGACAACGCTGTATGGGTATTTCTGTTTGTGTGTTGGTTGGTGATGCCAAAGACTGGCAAGACGATATTAAAGCGGCGATGCAAAGACTTAAACCAAATTACTGGAAAAATCAATCCTCGGCTTATGGTCCCTTAATTAATCCACAGGCAAAAGCGCGTGTAGAAGGGCTAATCACCGAAGGGGTCGAATCTGGTGCAACCTTATTACTCGATGGTCGTAATTGTCAGCCTGAAGGATATGAAAATGGCAACTTTGTCGGTCCAACCTTGTTTACTGATGTCACCACCGAGATGTCGATATATGAAAATGAAATATTTGGCCCTGTTTTGTGTTTAATGCACGCTGAAAGTATCGAAGATGCCATAAATATGATTAATGATAACCCGTATGGTAATGGCACCTCAATTTTTACTAATTCAGGAGCTGCTGCTCGTAAATTTCAACATGAAATAAAAGTTGGGCAGGTTGGGGTGAATATTCCAATACCTGTGCCCTTACCATTTTTCTCTTTCACTGGATGGAGAAAATCATTTTACGGTGACCAACATGCCTATGGCAAACAAGCGGTGAAGTTTTATACTGAAACTAAAACCGTTACATCTCGTTGGTTTGAAAGTGATATACCCGATGGGCATCATGCACCGAATTTATCCATTAATTTAAGGTAGAATGACATATTGAAAATCCCAACAAATAAACAATAAAATATAAAGAACCGTAGGTTGGGGTGAGTAATGCGAACCCCAACAAAAACAGAATAATACAAACATTAATGACAAAACAATAAAATGCAATACAAAAGAGCACATGTCAAAGGTGGAACATATTTTTTCACATTGACTTTGCAAAATCGTAAACTATCCATATTGACGGATTATTTTAGTCAATTGCGCGATTCTTTTAATAAAGTGAAGAGTAATCATCCGTTCATTTTGGATGCGATGGTGGTTTTGCCAGAGCATTTACATGTGTTAATGACGTTGCCTGAAAATGATAGCGAATATGCCAAAAGGTTATTGTTGATAAAAGCTGGATTTTCACGACAATTGCCAAAATTTGAAAACATTTCAGAAAGCCGGGCAAAAAAAGGCGAACGAGGAATATGGCAAAGACGGTATTGGGAACATTGCATTAGAGACGAAAATGATTTTCACCGCCATGTGGATTACATTCATTATAACCCAGTTAAACATGGTTATGTGGATAGACCGACAGGTTGGCACTATTCAACCATTCATCGCTATATAGTGAATGGTATTTTAGACTCAAGTTGGGGTGCTGAATATCACGGTGATTTTGATATTAAAAATCCGTAAGTATTTTTTGGAGATGTTGGGGTTCGTTCCTCTCACCCCAACCTACGGGAAAAATAACGTATTGTGTTGGGGTTCGTGGAACTCACCCCAACCTACAAAGAGACAGAACAATCGTAGGTTGGGGTGAGAAATGCGAACCCCAACAAAAACAGAATAATTAATTAACTACATGGGGACAACATGAATTTTAATTTAACAGATGACCAAATAGCCTTTAAACAAGCGGCCAAAGAATTTGCTGTCAAAGAAATGGCTCCGCACGCTGCCAAATGGGACAAAGAGTCAATATTTCCAGTGGATGTAATTAAAGCCACAGGTGAACTGGGTTTTTTGGGCTTGTATTCACCTGAAAAATACGGAGGCTTGGGTTTGTCACGCTTAGATAGCTCGATTATCTTCGAAGAAATGTCGCAATATTGCACTTCAACTACGGCTTTTCTCACCATTCATAATATGTGTGCGTGGATGGTCACCAGTTTTGCTAGCGATGAATTAGCCAGCCAATGGGGAGAGCGTTTAACATCTGGCGAAGTTTTAGCCTCTTATTGTTTAACCGAACCAGGTTCTGGCTCGGATGCAGCATCCATGAAAACCACAGCCGTGCTTGAGGGCGATGAATATGTCATCAATGGCAGTAAAACTTTTATTTCGGGAGCGGGTTCTACCGATGTGTTGGTATTAATGGCTCGCACAGGTGAGGCTGGTCCCAAAGGAATTTCTTCCTTGTTGGTTCCAGCTAATCTGGATGGCATTATTTACGGTAAAAAAGAAGAAAAAATGGGTTGGAATTCACAACCCACACGCTTAATTACTTTTGAAAATGTGCGCATTCCAAAGGGAAATTTAATCGGTGAAGAAGGTCAAGGTTTTACTTTTGCCATGAAAGGATTGGATGGTGGTCGCATCAATATTGCCTCGTGTTCACTAGGAACGGCACAAGCATCATTAAAACATGCACAAGAATACATGTTGGAACGCAAACAATTTGGCAAACCATTAGCCGCTTTTCAAGCCTTGCAATTTAAAATAGCAGATATGGCAACCGAGCTTATTGCTGCACGTCAAATGGTGCGCTTAGCTGCGTTTAAATTAGATGAAAAAGATGCCAATGCCAGTGCCTATTGTGCCATGGCAAAACGCTTTGCAACGGATATTTGCTTTCAAGTTATTGACGAAGCCCTGCAATTGCATGGCGGTTACGGTTACATCAAAGAGTATCCTATAGAACGACATCTGCGGGATGCCCGTGTGCACCGAATTTTAGAAGGCACGAATGAAATCATGCGTTTAATTATTTCTCGCAAAATTTTGGTCGAAGGTGCTATCGAGGTCATAGTTTAATGTCAGTTTTAGTCCTTTTTGAAATTTTAGACGGTGAATACGGTAATATTGCCACAATCACTTTGAACAAACCCAAAGCTTTAAATGCCATCAATATCGAAATGATTGATGCCATACAAAGCTGTTTGGATAAAGTTGAACAAGACGATAAAATCAAATGTGTGATGATTAGTGGAGCAGGGGGCAAAGCCTTTTGTGCTGGTGGTGATGTGGTGGGTTTATACCATTCCATGCAAGAAACCGTACAAGGTGATGTACCAAAAATTGCAGCAGAATTTTTTACTAAAGAATACAAATTAGACTACCGATTACATACGTTCTCCAAACCCATAATTGGTTGGGGAGATGGCATTGTTATGGGTGGAGGTATCGGTATATTGGGAGCGTGTTCGCATCGAATAGTTACCGAAAAATCCATGCTTGCCATGCCTGAGGTAACAATTGGGTTGTATCCTGATGTGGCAGCCTCATGGTTTTTTAATCGAATGCCAGCTAATATTGGCATGTATTTGGGCATGACAGGTTCTCGTTTGAATGGCAGTGATGCCTTGTTTTGCAAATTGGCTGATTTTTTTGTTTTGAATGAATTCAAAGACGAATTACTGGAGGATTTGCTCGAAATTAACTGGTCAAAAGATGTGCATGGTGATGTGTACAATGCCATATTTGCCCATGCTGATTTTAGCCAAGACGAAGCACCAGTCAGCAATATTCGTGAAAATTACGATGGTATTCAGGAGTTGTTAGCAGGTGGAACATTAAAATCAATAGTTGACAATTTAACCAATGTAGAACCGCAATCACAATGGTTAAGCTTTGGACAAAAAGGTTTCCTAAAAGGTTGTCCGATAACTTATGCCTTAGTATTTGAACAAATAAAACGCTCTAAGCACATGAGTTTAAAGCAAGTATTTAATATGGAATTAATCATGTCAACTCGTTGTGCCATGAACCCTGATTTAGCCGAAGGCATTCGTGCCTTATTAATTGACAAAGACGGTAAGCCTCAATGGAGCGTGCAATCGGTGGGGGAAATAACAGCAGAACAAATTGAACACTACTTTGTTTCACCTTGGGAAAAACACCCTTTGGAAGACAATAAATAAACGAGAATATTATGCATACAGATGTAAGTTTAGGGGAAGATATAGAATTATTACGCGATACCGTGCGTAATTTTGCCAATACCGAAATAGCACCACGTGCCGAACAAATAGACAAAGATAATGAGTTTCCTGCCGATTTGTGGCAAAAAATGGGTGAATTGGGATTGCATGGCATAACAATTCCGCATGAATATGGCGGCTCGGAGATGGGCTATTTAGCACATCTTGTTGTTATGGAAGAAATTTCACGGGCATCTGCATCCGTGGGTTTATCCTATGGCGCGCACTCAAATTTGTGCTTGAATAATTTGTTCAAACACGCCAATGAAGAGCAAAGGCAAAAATACATTGCTAAATTGTGCAACGGTGGATTTGTCGGTGCTCTTGCAATGAGTGAGCCTGGAGCGGGTTCTGATGTGGTTGGTTCGATGTCATGTAAAGCCGAGTTTGATGGCACAAACTGGATAGCCAATGGCAATAAAATGTGGATAACAAATGGTCCTGATGCCGATGTGTTAATTGTTTATATGCGTACCGCTGAAAAGTCAGCTGGTTCTAAATGCATGACTGCTTTTATTGTTGAAAAAGGCATGCAAGGATTTAGCACCGCACAAAAACTCGATAAACTTGGTATGCGTGGTTCTAATACCTGTGAGCTGGTGTTTGAAGATTGTGTCATTCCTCCTGAAAATGTTTTAGGAGAGGTCAATTTAGGTGTGCGAATTTTAATGAGTGGCTTAAACACCGAACGTCTGGTTCTATCAGGTGGGCCAATTGGAATCATGCAAGCAGCCTGTGATATTGCCTTTCCTTATGTTGGAGAAAGAAAGCAATTTGGTAAGGATTTGGGTCAATTTGGTTTAATGCAGGGCAAAATTGGCGAAATGTACACAAAACTCCAAGCCAGTAAGTACTTTGCCTACGGTATTGCTGCCAATTACGATAGAAATATAAATTCACGATTAGATCCAGCCGCGTGTTTAACCTTTTCATCTCGAAATGCAGTCGATGTGGCATTAGAAGCGATTCAAATACTTGGAGGTAATGGTTACATCAATGAATACCCTACAGGACGTTTGCTTCGTGATGCAAAATTATACGATATTGGCGCAGGAACCAATGAAATTCGCTTAATGTTAATTGGACGTGAGCTTTATAAGGAGGCGAAATTTAACTTATTTTAACTATTGGAGACCTTTGCACAACTCGGGGAACGCGTTAAAAAGCTTTATCACCAATAAGGTGGCTATAAGTTTGTTTTATAGTTCTTGTGTATATTGATTAGTTGCACTTAAAAAATTACCTATATCTTGATTAAGAAAATAATAAATCGTTTATTTACATAAAATATATATGCGATTATCGTATAAAACTAAATAGTGTATTATAATGCGCACGCTAAAAAGTGAGCGTTAAATTATGACAAGAAAATTATTGGTTGCAGGAAATTGGAAGTTAAATGGTTCTATTGCCATGACTAATGATTTAATTTCAAAAATTACTAATGGTTTGTCTGACTCAAAAAGATTTGATGTTGCCCTGTTTCCCCCTTTTGTATACCTGCCACAAGCCTCAAAACTTGTAGGGTCAAAAATGGTTTTAGGAGCCCAAACAGTTAGTGAACATGCCAAGGGTGCGTTTACGGGTGAAGTTTCTGCTGCAATGCTCAAAGAAGTGGGTTGCCAAATGGTTTTGGTGGGGCATTCTGAGCGGCGTGAATACTTTAATGAGAGCAATCAAGATATAGCTAAAAAGTTTCAAGCTGCACAAGTTCAAGGTTTAAAACCAGTATTGTGTTGCGGTGAAACCTTAGAGCAGCGAGAGTCTGGTGTTACAGAACAAGTTGTTGCCCAGCAGATTAATGCAGTTATTGATCTTGTTGGTGTTGGTGCTTTTGCTGATGCTGTTATTGCCTACGAGCCAATTTGGGCAATTGGAACAGGGGTAACTGCCAGTAGCGACCAAGCGCAAGAGGTTCATGCATTTATTCGTACTCTTTTATCGTTAAAAAGTGATACAATAGCGACCCTTGTGCCAATCCTATACGGTGGCAGTGTAAAAGGCAGCAATGCCAAAGAATTATTTTCCATGCAAGATATTGATGGTGGTTTAATAGGTGGAGCCTCTTTAACTGCAAATGATTTTCTTGCGATATGTCAACAAGCGGATAAGTTGTCCTAATATTATTTAAAGGATTATCCTAAAAAGTGAGTGTTAAAAAGTATGTCAGTTAATTTATTATTAATCGTTTTCGTGTTAATCGTTGTTGCAATGATTGCCTTTATATTGGTGCAAAAAGGGGCGGGGGCTACAGCAGGATCAGCCTTTGGCTCGGGTGCTTCTTCTACCGTTTTTGGTGCTAAAGGCTCTGGAAACTTCCTTACAAAAACAACCATGATTTTAGCCTTCTTATTTTTTGCAATTAGTTTGTTAATGGCAGTTAATGCCAGCAAGCATTTTACCACAGCAAAAACTGGAGAAGTGGATTTAGGTGTTATTGGAAAGTTGGATACCAGTACATCAGATGTTCCTTCCTTGACACCTGCAGAAGGTGACTCAACTCAACAAGATAGCGATGTACCTGCTGTTGATGCTCAAGAGACTGATGTTCCTGAGGTTGGAGCGGTAAATAATGCTGTAAAAGAACTCACCACTGAAAAAGTCTCTGAAGTTAAAGATGCGGTGGTTCAAAAAGCAACAGATTTAAAAGATGCAGCAATCGAAAAGACTGGAGAGATTAAGCAAGAAGTGATTAAAAAAGCTCAAGAAGCCAAAGATAAAACAGAGGGTTAATTTATTATTTTCCATTATCAATTATTGACCCATATCAAGTATTCAATAATTGCTAATGTTAAAATGCTATAGTTGGCATTTTAGTGTGCAAGCATCCAGTTAAAAGGGTTTGTTAGTGAATGAGTTAAGATTTTATTCACAAAGAAAAAGTTTAAATGTTACTAGTTAAAGTAATCCAAAAAGTGTTTTTCTTATATTGGGAAGAATATTTTTTGAGTTTATCTTGCCTTAGTAATCCTTAAGAACGAGGCGGAAAATTCGAATGTATGAATTATAATTGAGAGTTTTCTTACGATGTAATTAAGGATTAATGAGGTAAAAGAAACCAAAAAAATGCCGACGTGGTGGAACTGGTAGACACGCCATCTTGAGGGGGTGGTGGCTTTCAGCTGTGCCGGTTCGACTCCGGCCGTCGGCACCAGGCATGTTAGATTCTCAAAATACAGCACATCTGTGTGCCGGTTTTGAGAACTAAAGTTTAGCCATTCATGGCAAGCTTGTTAAATTAAAATACAACACTTCCATGTGTTGATTTTAAAACTAAAGTTTAGCCATCCATGGCAAGCTTGTTAAATTAAAATACAACACTTCCGTGTGTTGATTTTAAAACTAAAGTTTAGCCATCCATGGCTAAAATGTTTTTTAAGAATTGGTGTCTGCAGTACTGATTTTAAGAAGAAAAAAGAAAGTAGATTTGTATAGGAGTCTTTGGTTTGCAAAGGTTTTATTCGGTGGATTATTCCACTCAACGTGATTTTAAAGTAAAAGGGGTACTATTATGCTGGCTGAATATTTTCCAGTATTAATGTTTTTAGGTGTTGCTATTGGGCTTGCCTTGGTTTTATTGTCTGTGGGTTTTGTTCTGGGGCCAAGAAATTCAAATGAAGAAAAATCATCCGCTTATGAGTGTGGTTTTGAAGCGTTTGATGATGCACACATGAAATTTGATGTTCGGTTTTATTTGGTCGCAATTCTTTTTATTATATTTGATTTGGAAGTTGCATTCATGTTCCCATGGGCTGTAATTTTAGATAAACTAGGGCCATTTGGATTGGTCTCTATGTTTTTATTCTTATTCATTTTAGTCATAGGATTTGTCTATGAATGGAAAAAAGGAGCACTCGAATGGGAGTAAAACTAAACAGTTCAACTGATTTTTCTAATCTTGAAACAGGTGTCGTTGATGGCATCACTCATCCTTACTCACAACAAGGTTTTGATAACAAAGGATTTTTTACTGCTAGACTTGATGATGTCATTGGTTGGGCACGGACGGGTTCTATGTGGCCAATGACTTTTGGTTTGGCTTGTTGTGCTGTAGAAATGATGCAAGCAGGTGGTGCGCGTTACGATTTGGATCGATTCGGCATTATCTTTAGACCCTCGCCAAGACAATCAGATGTAATGATTGTGGCAGGAACATTAGTCAACAAAATGGCATCCGCTCTTCGCAAAGTCTATGACCAAATGGCTGATCCAAAATACGTGGTTTCCATGGGTTCATGTGCTAACGGTGGTGGTTATTACCATTATTCTTATGCGGTTGTGCGTGGTTGTGACCGTGTTGTGCCTGTCGATGTCTATGTGCCAGGATGCCCTCCTACTGCTGAGGCGTTAATTTACGGCTTGTTGCAGTTACAAAAAAAAATTAAACGAACAAATACAATAGCTAGATAACTCATTATGAATACAACAACGAGTTTAGAAAAAAAGCTGAAAGCCCATTTTGGTGAGTTAATCACCAATATTGTTGTCCAACACGGTGAACTAACGGCAGAAGTCGCACCTGAAAATTGGCAACAGGTGTGTACGCAATTAAGAGACGATGCGCAATTTTCCTTTGAACAACTTATTGATTTATGCGGCATTGATTACCTCACTTTCGGTGAAGGTGAGTGGAATACCGACGATGTTTCCAGCACTGGCTTTAGTCGTGGTATTGGCGTCAAAGGTCCAGGTAGATTTTCATGGGAAGAACGTGAAACCGAACTCATGGAAAAACGCTTTGCAGCAGTCGTACATTTATTGTCAATCAAACACAACAACCGCATTCGACTTAAATGTTATGCTCCTGATACGGGAGTATTAGCCGTTCCATCTTTGGTAAAAGTGTGGGCAGGGGCAGATTGGTTTGAACGTGAAGCCTTTGATTTATTTGGCATAATCTTTATTGGTCACCCTGATTTGCGTCGAATCTTAACTGATTATGGTTTTATCGGTCATCCATTTAGAAAAGATTTCCCTCTTATTGGTAATGTTGAAGTGCGTTATGATGAGGAAAAAGGCCGCGTTGTTTACGAGCCCGTTTCCATTGAACCGCGTGTCACCATTCCAAAAACCATTCGCAAAGATGCCCGTTATGCAGAAAATCAAGAACAACTTGAGGGAGATAGTTAATGTCTGAAATTAAGAACTATACCATTAACTTTGGTCCTCAACACCCCGCAGCTCATGGTGTGTTGCGATTAATTTTGGAGATGGATGGCGAAGTGATTGTGCATGCAGATCCACATGTGGGCTTATTGCACCGTGGCACCGAAAAATTAGCCGAATCCAAGCCATTTAATCATTCAATTGGTTACATGGATAGACTGGATTATGTTTCCATGATGTGTAACGAACACGGTTATGTGCGTTCCATTGAAAAATTATTAAATATTGATGTACCGGTTCGAGCACAGTATATTCGCACCATGTTTGATGAAATTACCCGTATTTTGAACCACTTGATGTGGATTGGTACGCATGGACTGGACCTGGGTGCGATGACTTTGTTTTTGTACGCTTTTCGCGAACGTGAATTATTAATGGATTTGTACGAAGCGGTCTCAGGTGCGCGTATGCACGCAACGTATTATCGCCCAGGCGGTGTTTACCGCGACTTGCCAGATTACATGCCAAAACACGCTGAGTCAAAATGGACAAAGGGCAAGGCTTTAAAAGATATCAATTCATGGCGTGAAGGGACAATGTTGGAATATGTGGAGCATTTCACCAATTATTTCCCAGAAAAAATTGCTGAATACAACACCTTATTAGCCGATAATCGTATTTGGAAACAAAGAACGGTTGGTATCGGTGTGGTTTCACCTGAGCGTGCTTTGCAACTGGGTTTTACAGGTCCCATGCTGCGTGGTTCTGGAATTGAGTGGGATTTACGCAAAAAACAAACTTATGCGGCTTATGATAAGGTGGATTTTGATATTCCAGTTGGCGTTAATGGCGATTGTTACGACCGTTATTTGGTGCGAATGGAAGAAATGGTTCAATCCAATAAAATCATAGCTCAATGCGTTCAATGGTTGAAAGAAAATCCAGGTCCTGTGATGTTGGATGATTACAAAGTCGCACCACCGAGTCGCGAAATGATGAAAAATGACATGGAATCATTGATTCATCATTTCAAACTATTTACCGAGGGGTACATCGTGCCAAAAGGCGAGGCGTATGCCGCAGTAGAAGCTCCTAAAGGAGAATTTGGTGTTTATTTGGTTGCCGATGATTCGAACAAACCGTTCAGAATGAAAGTTCGTGCACCGGGTTTTGCCCACATTTCAGCTATGAATGAAATGGTTAAGGGTTCCATGTTAGCAGATGTTGTATCGGTCATCGGTACAATGGATATCGTATTCGGGGAGATTGATAGATAATGTATCAAGTAAATCCACAAGAAAAAGACAAAACTCTCGCCAATGAGTTGCTCACGGCAGAGACAAAAAAACACATTGATGGGTGGTTAAAAAAATACCCAATTGATCAAAGACGTTCCGCAGTAATAGGTGCATTGCATGTTGCCCAAGAACAAAATGAGGGTTGGTTAAGCAAAGACATCATGACGGCTGTGGCACAATATTTGGAAATTCCACCGATTTGGGTTTATGAAGCAGCGAGTTTTTACAGCATGTTCCATACTCAAAGTTGTGGCAAACACAAGGTCTCCATTTGCACCAATATTTCCTGTATGCTCAATGGAGCCGATAAGGTTGTGGCAGCAGCGGAGAAAAATTTAGGCATAAAACTCGGAGAAACCACCAAAGATGGCAAAATCATGTTGGTTAAGGAAGAAGAATGTGTCGCTGCTTGTGTGGGTGCTCCTGTGATGCTGGTCGATGGTCATTACCACGAAAAACTCAGCGAAGATGAAGTCAATAGATTATTGAATGAATTGCAGGAGAAAGACTAATGGTTGAACAAATTCATGTCAGTTTAAATCCTGCAAAAGACGCGAGCTTACAAAATTATCTGGACAGAGGCGGTTATGTAGCATGGAAAAAAATCATCTCTGAAAAAACCGACCAAGACGAAATCATTAACACTGTTAAAGCCTCAGCCTTGCGAGGACGAGGTGGTGCTGGTTTTCCAACAGGCTTAAAATGGTCGTTTATGCCGAAAAAAGCCCCTGGACAAAAATACGTGCTGTGCAACTCGGATGAATCCGAGCCGGGCACTTGCCACGACCGAGATATTTTACGTTATAACCCTCATGCGGTTATCGAAGGCATGGCAATTGGTGCTTATGCTATGGGTGCAACCGTTGGTTACAATTATTTGCGTGGCGAATTTCACCACGAACCATTTGAAGCTTTTGAACAAGCCTTAAAAGATGCTTATACGGCGGGTTTGTTGGGCAAAAACATCATGGATTCTGGCATTGACTTTGACTGTTATGGTGTCATTGGCGCTGGTGCTTATATTTGTGGCGAAGAAACCGCTTTGATGGAATCGCTTGAAGGTAAAAAAGGTCAACCACGTTTTAAACCGCCATTTCCTGCCAATTTTGGTATTTATGGCAAGCCAACCACCATTAATAATACCGAATCTTTTGCCTCAGTTCCCTTAATAATGACCAAAGGTGCACAATGGTTTTTAGAATTAGGCAAACCCAACAACGGTGGGGTGAAATGTTTTTCAGTTTCGGGTCATGTTAAAAATCCAGGCAATTTTGAAATTCCATTAGGCACACCTTTTAAAGATTTGTTAGAAATGGCAGGCGGAATGCGTCCTGGTCGCACATTGAAGTGCGTTATTCCAGGCGGTTCTTCCATGAAAGTCTTAACCGCCGAAACCATGATGGGCATTACGATGGATTATGATGCTATTGGGCAAGCAGGTTCGGGCTTGGGTTCTGGTGCCGTTATTGTGATGGACGACACCACTTGTATGGTCAAGGTTTGCCAGCGATTATCGCGTTTTTATTACATGGAATCGTGTGGGCAATGCACACCTTGCCGTGAAGGAACTGGTTGGATGTACCGTGTTTTAACCCGAATTTTAGATGGCAAAGCCACGATTGAAGATGTCAAAATGTTACGTACAGCTGCCAATCAAATCGAAGGCCATACCATTTGTGCTTTTGGAGAAGCTGCGGCGTGGCCAGTACAAGGTATTTTGGCAAAATATTGGGATGAATTTGAATATTATGTTGAGCATGGACGTTCGATGGTTGAGGAGGTTGCTTAATGTCTGCTGAGAATAAAATCCCAGATAACATGGTACGCATCGAAATTGATGACAAAGAAATGATTGTGCCACGTGGTTCAATGGTGATTGAAGCCGCTGACAACAACGGCATCAGTATTCCACGATTCTGTTACCACAAAAAATTATCCATCGCAGCCAATTGCCGCATGTGCATGGTCGATGTCGAAAAAGTTCCAAAACCATTGCCCGCTTGTGCTACGCCTGTGATGCCTGATATGAAGGTGTACACTAAATCCAAGCGTGCCATTGATGCCCAACGCAATGTGATGGAGTTTTTGTTGATTAACCATCCGCTGGATTGTCCGATTTGTGACCAAGGCGGTGAGTGCGAATTGCAAGACCAGTCTATGGGTTATGGACGAGGGGTATCTCGTTATGTTGATTCTAAACGAGTTGCCGTTGATGAAAATATTGGCTCTTTAATTTCAACTGACATGACACGTTGCATCACCTGTACACGTTGTGTCAGATTTTTGGATGAAATTACTGGCACCGATGAACTCGGCGGAATAGGGCGAGGCGATAGAACCCAAATTGGCACGGCTGTTGGGCGTTCCATTGATTCGGTTATGTCAGGTAATATCATAGATTTGTGCCCAGTTGGTGCATTAACCAACAAACCGTTCCGTTTTAAAGCACGGGCTTGGGAACTGATGTCGGCACAAGGTGTTTCCATGCACGATGCCATTGGCTCTAACCTTTATTACCACACACGTCATGGCAAAATCTTGCGCACCGTTCCACGCGATAACGAAGCATTAAACGAAGCGTGGATTTCTGACCGAGACCGATACGGTGTTTTGGGTCAAGATGCCGATGATAGAATGACGGTTCCAATGATAAAAGAAAACGGCGAGTGGAAAGAAACCGATTGGGCAACGGCAATGGATTTTGCGGTGCGTAAATTGCAAGCCCATGATGCCAACAATACCGCAGTTTTAGCAGGCAATCAATCAACCAATGAAGAATATTTCTTGTTGCACAAATTATTTAAGGCATTGGGTTGTGATAATATTGATTACCGCTTAGGGCAGGCGGATTTTAGTCAAAACAACCGTTTGCCACGTATGGATTTAAACTTGGATGAAGTCGCAGACAACCAACAAATTGTTTTAATTGGTTCACATGTGGGTCACGAACAGCCTATTTTAGCCCACAGAATACGCCAATCGTGGTTGAAGAACGGTGCAAAAGTTTCAATTTTCAACCCCAAACAATACCATTTTAATTTTGAAACATTCCATCATTTTGTTGGCAATCAAATTGACTGGGTGCAGGGTTTGGGTTCTTTGGCTCATTGTGTTGCTGATTTAAGCAAGCACCAAGTTGATGGTGAATTGGGTGAGTGGATAAATACCCAAAACACCGATGAAAACCTTAATAATTTAGCCAAAGCTTTGCTGGCAAAAGACAATAATGTGCTGTTTGTTATTGGTCAGATTGCCAACAATCACCCGCAAGCGGGCTTGATTAAAGCCTTAGTTGCGTGGTTATCCAGCCAAACAAACGGCAAAGTTTATGAAATGGCAAGTGGTGCCAATGCGGTTGGCGCCGAAATTTGTGGCATGAGTGCACAAAACAATGTGGCTAATATTTTAGCCAGCGATGCCAAGTCATTTTTGATTTACCAAGCAGAAAATGATGATTTTGCCAATGCTTATGGTGCTCAAATCAAGTTAGAAGATGCTGATTCGGTTGTTTTGATGACGAGTTTTGCCGATGACAACATGAAAAAAGTCGCCGATGTGATTTTGCCTATTGGTTTAGCCTCAGAGGTGGCTGGTAGTTATTTTAATAATTTTACACAGATGCAAAAATTTGCTCCTGCGGCAAAATTACCCAATGAAACAAAACCAGGTTGGCGTGTTTTACGGGTGCTAGGTAATATGTTAAATGTCGATGGCTTTAGTTACGATGCCATTGATGAAATAACAGATGAAGTGGCAAAACTTAAAGTTCATGCTGGTCAAATTAATGTCGATGTTAAGGTTGATACGTTAGATGTAACAGATTTCGTCTTGTTTAATGAGATAAGCATTTATGATGTCGATATGTTGACCAGACGTTCGCAGCCTTTGCAAGATACGGTTCATGCCAGTACGGATAATTTAAATATAAATTCAGTTGATGCGAAAAAATTAGGTATTGAAAATGCCATGCAGATAATTGTTAATCAAGAAGTCGACGGCGATACCATCAGCCAATCCCTTTTTGCCAATATTGATGATAATGTGCCAGCAGGTTCTGTCCATGTGCATAAATGTGTGGGGTTACGAACCGATGCCTTAAATGTCACTTTAATTGTGGGAGATAGTGTATGATTTGGGATCAAATATGGATGATTATTTGGACTTTGCTCAAAATTGTAGCCATAGTTTTACCTTTAATCATCGTAGTGGCTTATTTAACTTATGCTGAACGCCGTGTGATTGGTTTTATGCAAGGCAGAATGGGACCTAATCGAGTGGGCTTATTTGGATTTAAACTGTGGGGGTTGGCTCAACCTTTTGCCGATACGGTTAAGTTATTACTAAAAGAAATAATTTTCCCAGCCAATGCCAATAAGTTTTTATTCTTAATGGCTCCCGTGATAACTCTGGCGACTGCCTTTGCGGCTTGGGCAGTTGTGCCTTTTAGCGATGGATTGGTGTTGGCAGATATTAATGCAGGACTTGTTTATATTTTAGCCATGACTTCTTTGGGTGTCTATGGCGTGATTATAGCGGGATGGGCATCGAATTCTAAGTATGCCTTATTGGGTGCTTTACGTTCGGCAGCACAAATTGTTTCCTATGAAATCTCTATGGGTTTTGCTTTAGTAGGTGTGTTAATTGCAGCAGGCTCCTTAAATTTAACTACTATTGTTCATGCACAATCAGGTGGTCTATTGAGCTGGTTCTTTATTCCTCTTTTGCCTCTTTTTGTCATTTATTTTATATCAGGTGTTGCAGAAACTAACCGTGCGCCGTTTGATGTGGCAGAAGGTGAGTCTGAAATTGTCGCAGGATTCCATGTCGAATATTCAGGTGCCGCATTTGCCTTATTTTTCTTAGGTGAATACGCTAACATGATAATGATTTCATCATTAACTACCATCATGTTTATGGGGGGATGGTATTCTCCTTTTACAGGTGAATCGTGGATAGCGCAACCGAGTATCTTGTGGTTCTTTATGAAAACGGGGTTCTTTTTACTTTTATATTTGTGGTTTCGTGCCACATTCCCTCGCTACCGTTACGATCAAATCATGCGATTGGGCTGGAAAATTTTTATTCCAATTACGATTTTTTGGATAATGGTAGTGGCAGTAATTAAAGTTTATAAACCTATGTGGATAGGTGGATAATTGATATGAAAATTTTTAGGTATTTAAAAAGTTTAACTCTTAAAGAACTACTCAAGGGTATGACTGTTACGGGCAAGTATTTCTTTAAACGTAAATTTACCATACGCTATCCTGAGGAAAAAACTCCCAAGTCAGATAGATTTAGAGGTTTGCACGCACTGCGCCGCTATGAAAATGGTGAAGAACGCTGTATAGCTTGTAAGTTGTGCGAAGCAGTTTGCCCTGCCTTGGCTATTAGCATAGATTCAGAAATGCGTGATGATGGTTCCAGACGCACAACTAAATACGAAATTGATTTATTCAAGTGTATTTATTGTGGATTTTGTGAAGAATCGTGTCCAGTTGATTCCATTGTTTTAACCGATATTCACGAGTTTCACTTTGAAGGCAAAGATAAAAATGTTTTGGATAAGGGACAATTATTAGCTATTGGTGATTTGCGCGAAAATGAAATCGCAAATGCCCGAAAAAACGATGCGGAGTACAGATAAATGATTGAATATTTATTATCAGGTGAATTTTACCAAATCATGCTCTTTTATGTTTATTCGGCAATATTGATTGGTGCAGCATTGGCAGTTGTTACCATGCGTAATTCAATCTATTCAGCCCTTTTTTTAATTCTGGCTTTTTTCAGTGCCGCAGCGTTGTGGATGTTGTTGGAAGCAGAATTTTTAGCCTTAACACTTGTTTTAGTGTATGTTGGAGCTGTAATGGTTTTGTTTTTGTTCGTTATCATGATGTTAGATGTAAAAATTAAATCAACATCAGGCATGAGTAAGTATACAAAAGTGGGCTTGCTTGTTGCTTTAGTTATGGGCATTGAAATGATTTTGTTGTTAGGAAATAAATTAGTCGATGTTGTTCCTCAAGATGATTTGGTTAAACATGCCCTTGGGCATAGTAATGTCAAAGAGGTGGCAACTAGTTTGTTTATGAAATATACATTACCATTCGAATTGGCATCAGTAGTTTTGTTAGTGGCAATTGTCGCAGCTATCTTATTAACCTTGAGACGTCGCGATGATTACAAAAGAATCAATCCAGAATCTCAGGTTCACGTTAAAGCCAAGGACCGCATGCGTGTGGTTAAAATGGATGCTGAACGTGGCAACAATATTGGAGGTGAAGAATAATGAGTCTTATTCATTATTTGGTGCTCGCTGGCGTGTTATTCGTCATCAGTATCGCGGGCATTTTTATCAACCGCAGAAACGTTTTGATTTTACTTATGTCAATTGAGTTGATGTTGTTGTCGGTTAATATTAATTTCATTGCATTTTCCAGTTATCTTAATGATGTGCAAGGGCAAGTTTTTGTTTTCTTTATTCTTACGGTTGCAGCAGCAGAGGCTGCGATTGGATTGGCAATATTGATTGTTATTTTCCGTCAGCGTCAATCGCTGGAAGTAGATAACTTAAACGAGTTAAAGGGGTAGATTATGAGCATGAATACCTTATTAATCATTGCCTTATCGCCACTGGTTGGTGCTATAATTGCTGGGTTTTTAGGACGAAAAATTGGTAAAGTTGGCTCACATGTTGTAACCATTGCATCGGTTGCGGTCTCTTGTGGTTTATCCATTGCGTTGTTATTGTCCTTCTTAAATGGTGAAATCACCGCTTTTAACCAAAATGTTTATACCTGGATGGTAACGGGTGATGTGTCACTTAATGTAGGTTTTATGATTGACTCATTAACATTAGTAATGATGAGTGTTGTGACTTTTGTTTCATTAATGGTGCATATTTACACTATTGGTTACATGCAAGAAGACCCTGGTTATCAACGTTTTTTTGCGTATATCTCTTTGTTCACTTTTGCCATGTTGATGTTGGTGATGTCAAACAACTTCTTGCAACTGTTTTTTGGTTGGGAGGCGGTTGGATTAGTTTCTTACCTCTTAATTGGTTTTTGGTTCAAAAAAGAATCTGCTATTTTTGCAAACATGAAAGCATTCCTAGTCAATAGAGTCGGAGATTTTGGGTTTTTACTTGGAATTGCCGCTGTTGCAATGTCGTTTGGTACATTAGATTATGCTGAAGTTTTTGCACAATTACCACAGTTTGCTGATAAAACTATTTCTATTTTTCCGGGTGTTGAGTGGTCATTGATGACTTTTCTTGCCATTTGTTTATTTATTGGTGCGATGGGTAAATCAGCCCAAGCACCTTTGCATGTGTGGTTGCCTGATTCGATGGAAGGACCTACGCCAATATCCGCTTTAATTCATGCCGCCACCATGGTAACGGCGGGTATTTTTATGGTATCACGTATGTCGCCAATTTTTGAAATGTCGGATACGGCTTTGAGTTTTGTCATGTTGGTTGGAGCCTTTACTGCCTTTTTTATGGGGTTAATTGGAATCGTGCAAACCGATATAAAACGTGTCATTGCTTATTCAACTCTGAGTCAATTGGGTTACATGACTGTTGCTTTGGGTGTTTCGGCTTATTCTGCTGCAATTTTTCATCTCATGACCCATGCTTTCTTTAAAGCCTTGTTGTTCTTGGGAGCGGGTTCGGTGATTATTGCCATGCACCACAAACAAGACATGAGTGAAATGGGTGGCTTGAAAAAATACATGCCAATGACCTTTGTTACCATGTGGATAGGAACATTGGCATTAATTGGCATGCCTGGTTTTTCAGGCTTCTTCTCCAAAGATATAATTATTGAAGCCACACATGCTTCAACCCGTTGGGGTTCTAGCTTTGCTTATATTGCTGTGCTACTTGGCGTTTTCATTACTGCTTTGTATAGTTTTAGATTGATTTATCTGACTTTTCACGGCAAAGAGCGTATGGATAACCACACCAAAGATCATTTGAAAGAATCACCTTGGGTTGTGACCTTACCATTAATATTGTTGGCAATCCCTTCGGTTATAATCGGTTGGATAACTATTGAGCCGATGTTGTTTGGTGAGTTTTTAAAAGATGCAATTCATGTCAATCAGGCTAATGATGTTATTAGTCATATTGGAGAAAACGAATTTCATGGTGCAGCAAGTTTTGCCTTACACGGCTTAACACAATTGCCTTTCTTCTTAGCTTTAGCTGGTTTTTCCTTGGCAACTTATGTTTATTTGAAGAAAATTTCGGTAGCTGAAAATGCCAAGAAAACCTTTAGACCTATTTATAACATTTTACAAAACAAATACGGGTTTGACGATTTTAACCAAAAGTATATTGCTGGTGGCTTGGTAGCATTGGGCAATATGTTGTGGAAATGGTCGGATTCAAAATTGATTGATGGTTTAATTGTTAATGGATCAGCTAAAGTGGTTAATGCTTTTTCTAAAGCCATACGTCCATTGCAATCGGGTTACATTTACCATTATGCCTTTGTTATTGCCGCAGCAGTTATATTCTTTATAGGAAGATACGTATTATGAGCAGTTTATCTTTACTTAGCCTATTAATTTGGTTGCCCATTTTGGCAGCCTTTGGGATTTTGGCTTTAGGCCCTCAACGTGCTGCCATGGCAAGACTGTTTGCCTTAGCCTCATCACTTATATCTTTGTTATTAAGTATTCCTTTATGGATTAATTTTGATAAGTCCACGGCGGCTATGCAGTTTGTGGAAAAATTTACGTGGATTCCGACGCTTAATATTAATTACCACTTAGGCATTGATGGTATCGCCATGCCCTTAATTGTATTAACAACCTTTATTACAGTATTAACCATATTATCGGCATGGAAAGTGATACAAAAAAATGTGCATCAGTTCATGGCAGCATTTTTGATGCTAGAATCGATGATGATAGGTGTTTTTTGTGCGCAAGATGCAATGTTATTTTACATCTTCTTTGAAGCGATGTTAATCCCGATGTTCTTAATCATCGGTGTTTGGGGCGGTCCAAATCGTGTCTATGCCACTATTAAATTTTTCATCTACACCTTCTTTGGTTCGGTGTT
>Ga0256839_1001874_pt1 | contig 24632 bp, 23 predicted proteins | sample 354166metaG_FD_185968 | JGI IMG/M metagenome (GOLD analysis project Ga0256839, IMG submission 185968) | Hydrothermal vent microbial communities from Mid Atlantic Ridge, Atlantic Ocean - 354-166 | ecosystem: Environmental > Aquatic > Marine > Hydrothermal vents | place: Atlantic Ocean: Mid... | reverse complement strand
TTGCTGGCCGGCTTCCTCGCCGCCGTGGTTTTGCTCGACATGCGGATACTCGCCTGCGATCTGTTTCCAATGATGAAAAGATTAGCCGGAATCTCCTTCATTTTCCACAAATGAAAACGGCGCGCCCGAAGGCGCGCCGCAAGTGCTTCTCTGCCGGATGGCTCAGTGAGCCCTGGCGCCGGGGTTGTCCTGCTCGGCCAGGGCGGCCGCCTTGGCACGGGCCGCTTCCTCGGCCTCCTCGTCCCATTCGATCGGCTCGGGCTCGCGCACCAGCGCGATCCTGAGCACCTCGCGGACGTTCTCGACGGGAATGATTTCCAGCCCTTCCTTCACGTTGTCGGGAATTTCGGCCAGATCCTTCTCGTTCTCCTTCGGGATGATCACCGTCTTGATCCCGCCGCGCAGGGCTGCAAGCAGCTTCTCCTTCAGCCCGCCGATCGCCAGCACGTGGCCGCGCAGGGTAACCTCGCCGGTCATGGCGATGTCCTTGCGCACCGGAATGCCCGTCAGCACCGAGACGATCGAGGTGACCATCGCCACCCCGGCGCTGGGGCCGTCCTTGGGCGTGGCGCCCTCGGGGACGTGGACGTGGATGTCGATCTTCTCGAACTGGGGCGGCTTGATGCCGATCTCGGGCGCGATCGAGCGCACGAAGCTCGACGCCGCGTCGATGCTCTCCTTCATCACGTCGCCCAGCTTGCCGGTGGTCTTCATCCGGCCCTTGCCGGGCAGGCGCAGCGCCTCGATCGACAGCAGGTCCCCGCCGACGGAAGTCCAGGCCAGCCCGGTCACGACACCGATCTGGTCCTCCTTCTCGGCGAGCCCGTAGCGGAACTTGCGCACTCCGAGGAATTCCTCGATGTTGTCGGAGGTTACAACGACTTTCTCAACCTCCTTGCGCACCAGCATGGTGACCGCCTTGCGGGCCAGCTTGGCGATCTCGCGCTCCAGGTTCCGCACCCCCGCCTCGCGGGTGTAGTAGCGGATGATGTCGGTCAGCGCCTCGTCGGTGATCTCGAACTCGCCCGCCCTGAGACCGTGGTTCTTCACCTGCTTGGGGATCAGGTGCCGCCTGGCGATCTCGCGTTTTTCATCCTCGGTGTAGCCGGCCAGCGGGATGATCTCCATCCGGTCCAGCAGCGGCCCCGGCATGTTGTAGGTGTTGGCCGTGGTCAGGAACATCACGTTGGACAGATCATACTCCACCTCCAGATAATGGTCGGTGAAGGTCGCGTTCTGCTCGGGGTCGAGCACCTCCAGCATGGCCGAGGCCGGATCGCCGCGGAAATCCTGGCCCATCTTGTCGATCTCGTCGAGCAGGATCAGCGGGTTGGTGGTCTTCGCCTTCTTCAGCGCCTGGATGATCTTGCCGGGCATCGAGCCGATATAGGTGCGCCGGTGGCCGCGGATCTCGCTCTCGTCGCGCACCCCGCCCAGGCTGATGCGGATGAACTCGCGCCCGGTGGCCCGCGCCACCGACTTGCCCAGAGAGGTCTTGCCCACGCCCGGCGGGCCGACGAGGCACATGATCGGCCCCTTCAGCTTCTTCGAGCGCTGCTGCACCGCGAGATACTCGATGATCCGCTCCTTGACCTTCTCCAGCCCGTAATGATCCTCGTCGAGAATCTTCTGGGCGCGGTCGAGGTCCTTCTTGACGCGCGATTTCACGCCCCACGGAATGGCCAGCAGCCAGTCGAGGTAGTTGCGCACCACCGTGGCCTCGGCACTCATCGGCGACATCGACTTGAGCTTCTTCAGCTCGGCCTCGGCCTTTTCGCGGGCCTCCTTGCTCAGCTTGACGGTCTTGATCTTCTCTTCAAGCTCGGCAATCTCGTTGGCGCCTTCCTCGCCGTCACCCAGCTCCTTCTGAATGGCCTTCATCTGCTCATTCAGGTAGTACTCGCGCTGGGTGCGCTCCATCTGGCTTTTCACGCGGGTCTTGATCTTCTTCTCGACCTGCAGCACCGACATCTCGCCCTGCATCAGGCCGTAGACCTTCTCCAGCCGCTCGGCGATCTGGAGGGTTTCCAGAAGCTCCTGCTTCTGGCTCACCTCGACTCCCAGATGGCCGGCCACCAGATCGGCCAGCTTGTCGGGCTGGCGCGTCTCGGAGACGGCGGCCAGGGCCTCTTCGGGGATGTTCTTCTTGATCTTGGCGTAGCGCTCGAATTCCTCGCTCACCGAGCGCACCAGCGCCTCTACGGTGGCCTTGTCACCCAGCTCCTCGGCCAGCACCTCGACGCGGGCCTCGAAGAATTCCTCGTTGGGCAGGAACTCGGTGATGCGCACCCGCGAGCGCCCCTCGACCAGCACCTTGACGGTGCCGTCGGGCAGCTTCAGCAGCTGCAGCACGTTGGCCAGCACGCCGACCTTGTAGATGCCGTCCACCTCGGGTTCGTCGGCGCTGGGATCGATCTGGCTGGACAGCAGGATCTGCTTGTCGTCCTGCATCACCTCTTCCAGCGCCTTCACCGATTTCTCACGCCCCACGAAAAGCGGCACGATCATGTGCGGAAACACCACGATATCTCGCAGCGGCAGCACCGGATAGGATTGTTGTTGCTCGTTCATGTCTGTCCTCACTTGGCGGGAAGGCACCGGCCCCGGACATCGGCAGCCCCACGGCCTTCCCCGGTCATGGCCTCCATATCTGGGGGTGCGGCCCCCTGCATTCAACCATGTCCTGTTGCAGGTCCGGTTACAGTCTGCCCTCTGATTCGGGCCTCGGCAAGGCGAACATGCGCCGGGATTTCAGAAAATCCGTCACCTGCTCCCCGTTGCGGACCGCAACGCCCCTTACAGCGGCTCGATATCCCCTTCCGCGCGCGCAGCGTGAAAGGCGGCCTCGAATTCCGCCAACCTCCCCCTGGATATGGCCTCGCGCAGGCCCGCCATCAAGTCCTGATAATATTGCAGGTTGTGCCAGCTGAGCAGCATCCCCGAGATCATCTCGCCGGCCCGGAACACATGGTGGAGATAGGCGCGCGAGTAGCCGCGGCAGGCGGGGCAGGCGCACTCTTCGTCCAGCGGGCGCGGATCGTCGCGGTGGCGGGCGTTCTTGAGGCTGACCACCCCGCGGCGGGTGAAGGCCTGGCCGGTGCGCCCCGAGCGGGTGGGCAGCACGCAGTCGAACATGTCCACGCCGCGCTTCACCGCGCCGACGATGTCATCGGGTTTGCCCACGCCCATCAGATAGCGCGGGCGCTCGGCAGGCAGCATGTCGGGGGCGAAATCGAGCGTGGCGAACATCGCTGCCTGCCCCTCGCCCACCGCCAGCCCGCCGATCGCATAGCCGTCAAAGCCGATTTCCCTCAGCTTCTCGGCACTCTCGGCCCGGAGATCATGCGAAAGCCCCCCCTGCTGGATGCCGAACAGCGCATGGCCCGGCCTCTCGCCAAAGGCCGCCTTCGAGCGCGCCGCCCAGCGCATGGACAGGCGCATGGCGCGGGCCACCTCGGCCTCTTCGGCCGGCAGGGCGGGACATTCGTCGAAACACATCACGATATCCGAACCCAGCAGCTGTTGGATTTCCATGCTGCGCTCGGGCGTCAGCATGTGGGTGGAGCCGTCGATATGCGAGCGAAATCGCACCCCCTCCTCGGTCAGCTTGCGCAGCTCGGCCAGGCTCATCACCTGAAAGCCGCCCGAATCCGTCAGGATCGGGCCGTCCCAGTTCATGAAGCGGTGCAGCCCGCCAAGGCGGGCGATACGCTCGGCCCCGGGGCGCAGCATCAGGTGATAGGTATTGCCCAGGATGATGTCGGCCCCGGTGGCGCGCACGTTTTCCGGCAGCATCGCCTTGACGGTGCCGGCGGTGCCCACCGGCATGAAGGCGGGCGTGCGGATCTCGCCGCGCACGGTGGCGATGACCCCGGTGCGGGCCTTGCCGTCGGTGGCATCGATGCGGAAGGAAAGGCTCTTGCTCATGACGCCCCGGATACGTCAGCACACGGTGAAAGCAAAGCCCCGCCCGGCACGAAAAGGGGGCCGCCCCGGCGGCGGCCCCCTCCCCCTGCCCCGGTGGCAGGATCATTCCTTCTCGAGTGCGTCGATCGCCTTTTCCAGCGTGTCCTTGTCCACTTCCTTTTCGACGACCTCGGCCTGCTCGAAGATGTAATCGACGACCTTGTCCTCGAACAGCGGCGCCTGGATCTGCTGACGCATCTGCGGGTTCTGCTGCACGAACTCGAAGAACTGACGCTCCTGGCCCGGATACTGGCGAGCCTGGTTCATCACCGCCTGGGTCATTTCGGCGTCGGAAACCTCGATCTCCTGCTTGCGGCCCAGCTCGGCCAGCAGCAGCCCCAGCTTCACCCGGCGCTCGGCCAGCTTGCGGTGCTCGTCGGTGGGCTCCACCGGGTCATGGTCATGGCCCTGCACGTCGGGGTTTTCGTCGTGCCACAGCTGGTGGGCGATCTGCGCGGCCTCGGCCTCGACCAGGCTGGGGGGCAGTTCGAACGTCACCGTCTCGTCCAGCGCATCCAGCAGGGCACGCTTCATCACCGCGCGCGCCGCGCCCTGGTATTCGGCCTCCAGCCGCTCGCGGATCTGGCCCTTGAGCGCCTCCAGATCCTCGGCGCCGTAGCGCTTGGCCAGCTCGTCGTCGATGGCCGCCGGCTTCGGCGCCTTCACGGCCTTCACGGTGCAGGTGAAAACGGCCTCCTTGCCGGCCAGGTTCTCGGCCCCGTATTCCTCGGGGAAGGTCACCTTGACCTCGATCTCCTCGCCCGCCTTGACGCCGATCAGCTGCTCCTCGAAACCGGGGATGAAGCTGCCCGAGCCCAGCACCAGCGGGTAATCCTCGGCCGAGCCGCCCTCGAAGGGCTCGCCATCGACGCGGCCGACGAAATCGATCACCACCTGATCGCCTTCCTTCGCCTTCGAGCCCTTGCGGCGGTCCTCGAAATTCTGGGCGTTCTCGGCCAGGCTCGCAAGCGCCTCCTCGACGGCGCTTTCCTCCGGCTTGACGACCAGACGCTCCAGCTTGATCGACTTGAGGTCGAACTCGGGGATCTCCGGCAGCGCCTCGTAGGTCATCGAGACCTCGATGTCGTCGCCTTCCTTCCAGTCCTCGTTGGTCATCTTGACCTCGGGCTGCAGCGCCGGGCGGTCGCCGGTTTCCTCGAAGTGGCGGGTCATCGCGCCGTCGATGGCCTCCTGCATGGCCTCGCCCAGCAGGCGCTGGCCGAACTGTTTCTTCAGCAGAGGCAGCGGCACCTTGCCCTTGCGAAAGCCCTTCATCTCGATCTCGGGCTGCGCCTCGGCCAGCTTCTGGTTGACCTTCTCGTCAAGCTCGGCCGCGGTGAGGGTGATCTGGTAGCCCCGCTTCAGGCCTTCGTTCAGGGTCTCTTTGACCTGCATGGTACGTCCTTTTTCCACGTCATCGCGGGCCGCCCTTGCGACCGCAACATCAATTCGTGGCTCTTCTATGGGCGAGGGGGGCAGGTTGCAAGGTCAAATGCCCCGTGGCCGCCCATGCGCCCGGCACCGCATGGAGAGGCTGGTGCGGGTGGAGGGACTTGAACCCCCACGCCTTGCGGCGCCAGAACCTAAATCTGGTGCGTCTGCCAATTCCGCCACACCCGCAGGGCCCGCGGCAGCGCCGGAGCCGGCGCACTTCTAGCAAGGCCCGCAGCCTTGCGCGAGGGAAAAATGGCCAGAAAATGCTGTCCCGAGGCGGCCGATTCCCCTATCATGGGACAAAAGAAAACGAAGGCAGGTCAAAGAGGCAGCCCATGTCCGAGCAGGCAAGAGGGCGCAACGCGGGGCACGGGCCCGGCGGGCGCCATCATATCAATGAACGAGATGCCGGGTTGTGCGAAGGCACCCATGTGATGACGCTGGAGGGCGACCTCCCCGTCGAATACCTCGCGCCCGGCGATCGCATCATCACCCGCCAGGGTGCGCGCATCCTGCGCCGCATCCAGGTGCAACCGCTGCAGGACGGCCCGGTCGTGGTGCGGCGCGGGGCGCTCGGCCCCGGGCTGCCGGCGGCCGATCTGCGGCTCGCCCCCACCCAGGCGGTGCATCTGCGCGGCTGGCGCGGGCGGCGGCTTTACGGTTCGGATCTGTCCTGCGTGCCGGTTGCGCGGCTGATCGACGGCGAAAGCATCTGCCAAAGCGAAGACCCGGAGCGGCTGAACGCCTACCGGCTGGAGCTTGACGAGCCCGCCGTCATCTATGCCGAGGGCGTCGAGGTGATGAGCGCCGCCCTGCCCGTGCGGGCCGTGCACATCGCCGCCGAATAAACGCCCCCCTTCTTCTGTCGGAAAATACTCCGGGGTGAATTGCCCCCGATCGTATCGGGGGCAAGAGGGGCGGCGCCCCTGGGGTCGGGATCCTAGGGCATGTCTCCCCGGATCGGATTCGGGATTCCCATGAGGTTCGTTTTGTGATTCCCTGCTATTGAAGCAGATATGGGGGTCAGAGATGGGAAAACCACATCCTGTTGAGCTACGGGAGCGCGCCGTTGCGCTTGTCGAGCAAGGGAACACGCACACCGAGGCAGCCCGGCGTCTGTGCGTTTCGATCAAGTTCGCGGGCGACATGGTGCGGCTCAAGCGCGAGACCGGATCGCTTGAGCCGAAACCGCAAGGCAATCCCGGGCGCGGCAAGCTGAGCGGCGTCAAGGAGTGGGTGCGGGCGCGGATTGCGGCCCGGCCCGATCTGACGATCGACGAACTGACGGCACAACTGCACGCGGACATGGGCTGAGGGTGCATCGCTCTTCGGTCGGGCGGTGGCTCGCATCGCCTTGGCCTCAGTCACAAAAAAGACCTGCAGGCCCTTGAGCAGAAGCGCCGGGATGTGGCCGCGCTGCGCCGCGCCTGGATTTCGAGGCGCCAGCCCTTCATGGCCAACCATCTGGAAAGGCTTGTCTTTATCGACGAAACCTCGATCAGGACCAACATGGTCAAGACCACAGGCTGGGCGCCGCGCGGGCAACGCCTGGTCGAACACGCGCCGTTCGGGCATTGGCGCACCCAGAGCTTCATCGCCGCCCTGCGCCATGACCGACTGGACGCCCCCTGGGTGATCGACGGCGCGATGAACGCCGAGACGTTCGACCGTTACATCACGACCCAACTGGTGCCGACCCTGAAGAAGGGCGATGTCGTCATTCTCGACAACCTGTCCAGCCACAAGAGCCCCGGCGCCGCCCGCGCCTTGCGGCAGGTCGGCGCCTGGTTCTTGTTCCTGCCCCCATACAGCCCCGATCTGAACCCCATCGAAATGGCGTTCTCAAAGCTCAAGGCGCTGCTCCGAAAGGCCACTGCGCGAACATACGATGACCTTTGGCAGGCGGCAGGCCACGTGTGCAACCTCTTCACCGAAGAGGAATGTGCCAATTTCTTCAACGCCGCAGGATACAGAACCGATTAAACGCGATGTGCTCTAGATCCCCATGTCCCGGAACACTGCCGGCAACTGCTCGGGCAGGTCCTCGGCGATCAGCCCGGGGCCGAATTTCCGCGCGCATTCCACGTGCAGCCAGGCGGCGGCCTCGGCGGCCTGCATGGGGGCGAAGCCGCGCGCAAGCAGCCCCGTCACGAAGCCCGCCAGCACATCGCCCGAACCCGCCGTGGCCAGCCACGGGGCGGCGCGCTCGCCAACCGCCGCATTCAGCGAACAGCGCCCGTCTGGGGCCGCGATTACCGTCCGGGCCCCCTTGAGCAGCACCACGCAGCCCGCCCGCGCCGCGGCCTTGCGGGTGGCCTCGGCCCGAAGGGAGAACCCATCCCCCTCGCCGGCCGGGGCATCCAGCCCCTGCGCAAGATCGGGAAAGAGGCGGGCGAATTCGCCGCTGTGGGGCGTAAGAATGCATCTCTCGTCCAGCATGGGAAAAAGCCGCTCGGGGGCCTCGGCGAAAGCGGTGATCGCATCGGCATCGATCACCGCCGCCCGCGCCCGCCCCGCCGGGCGCCCCAGCACCACCGGCACCAGGTCCCGCGCCCGTTCAATGCCCAGCCCCGGCCCCAGGCACAGCGCGTTGATGCGCGTGTCTTCCAGAACCTGCGCCAGTTCCACCCCGCCCGCGATCGCCCGCAACATGACCGCGTTCAGCTGCGCGGCGTTCTCGGCCAGCGCCTCGGGCGGGCAGCCCACCGTCACCAGCCCCGCCCCGATGCGCAGCGCCCCGCGCGCCGCCAGCCGCGCCGCCCCGCCGCGCCCCGGGCCGCCGGAGAGAATCAGCGCGTGGCCGTGGCCGTACTTGTGCCCCTCGCCCCGCTTGCCCAGCGCCTGCACCAGCGCCGGCCCGCCCTCCGGCACCCGGGGTGCGCGCGCGCTCATGACCGCCCCTCGGCCGCACCGGCCCATCTGCCGATGCCGATGTCATGAATCACCACCCGCCCGCAATGGGCTGGCCCCTCGCCCTCAAAGTGCCCGCGCTTGGCGGCATGAAACGTCACCGTCAGCATCACCCGCGGGGCGCGCCGCCCGTGGGCGGGCGCGCCGCCGATCACCTCGCCGGTATCGGCACTCAGCCCCGAGGGGATGTCCACCGCCACGGTGCGGGGACGGCCGGCCTCCAGCGCCTTGTCGATCAGCTGAAACCAGTCCCACAGGCAGGGGTCGTCCACCGCCCGCGCAAGGCCGGTGCCGAAGACCGCATCGATCATCACCTCCACCTCCGCGCGCCCCGGCGCGGGCGCGCCCCCGTCGCAGGCGGGCAGCAGCTCGCCCATCCGCCGCCAGCGTTCGCAGTTGGTCCTTGCATCCGGGGGCAGCCTCTCGGCATCTCCGCAGAGATATGCCGTCACCTCCCAGCCGCGCGCCGCAAGCAGCCGCGCCACCACGAAGCCGTCGCCGCCATTGTTGCCCGGCCCGCACAGCACCATCGCCCGGTGCGCCCCCGCAGCCAGATCGGGCCACTCGCCGAGAATCGCCTCGACCACCCCGCGCCCGGCGCGCTCCATCAGCTCCAGCCCCGTCACCTCGCCGCTTGCGATCGCGGCCTGCTCGACGGCGCGCATCTGCGCGGCGGTCAGGATTTCGCCCATTGCCTCCTCCGAATGTTTTCAAACTGCCCGCCGTGGCGGCGTTTTGCACAAAAATTAGGCAGACCGCAGTGAATCGGCCGAACCGGTCCGCGTGCGCCACCATAGCGAATTGTGGCCGTCAGACAGAAGTGTTCAGAACCCGGTGAACACCATTCAGGGAGTCGACCCGCATGAAGAAGATCGAAGCCATCATCAAGCCGTTCAAGCTGGACGAAGTGAAGGAGGCCCTGCAGGAGGTGGGCGTCCAGGGGCTGAGCGTCATCGAGGTCAAGGGTTTCGGCCGGCAGAAGGGCCACACCGAGCTTTACCGCGGCGCCGAATACGTCGTCGATTTCCTGCCCAAGGTGAAGATCGAGGTGGTGCTGTCCGATGATCAGGTGGACAGCGCCATCGAGGCGATCATCGCCGCCGCCAAGACCGACAAGATCGGCGACGGCAAGATCTTCGTCTCCACCATCGAACAGGCGATCCGCATTCGCACCGGCGAATCGGGCGAAGACGCGCTGTGACCCTCACCGCAAGCGGCACCGCCTCTTGCCCCCTTTACTCCAGAACGAAGGATCAGGTCAGACCATGAGCAAGAAAGACGTTCTCAAGACCATCAAGGACGAAGATGTCGCCTATGTCGACATCCGTTTCACCGACCCGCGCGGCAAGCTGCAGCACGTCACGGTGATGGCGGATCAGGTGGACGAGGACTTCCTCGAGGAAGGCTTCATGTTCGACGGCTCCTCCATTGCCGGCTGGAAGTCCATCGACCAGTCCGACATGAAACTGATGCCCGACACCGACAGCGCCTATCTCGATCCGTTCTACGCCGAGAAGACCCTGTGCCTGCACTGCTCGGTGGTCGAACCCGACACCGGCGAGCATTACGAGCGCGACCCGCGCGGCACCGCCGAGAAGGCCGAGGCCTATCTGAAGAGCTCGGGCATCGGCGATGTCGCCTATTTCGGCCCCGAGGCCGAGTTCTTCCTGTTCGATGACGTGCGATTCGCGGTCGAGATGAACAAGGTTTCCTACGAGGTGGACGCCATCGACGCCTCCTGGAACACCGACACCGAATACGAGATGGGCAACACCGGCCACCGCCCCGGCATCAAGGGCGGCTACTTCCCGGTCAACCCGATCGACGACGGCCAGGACATCCGCTCGGAGATGCTCTCCACCATGAAGCGGATGGGCATGAAGGTGGACAAGCACCACCACGAGGTGGCCTCGTGCCAGCACGAGCTGGGCCTGATCTTCGACAGCCTCACCCGGCAGGGCGACGAGCTGCAGAAATACAAGTACGTCATCCACAACGTGGCTCAGGCCTACGGCAAGTCCGCCACCTTCATGCCCAAGCCGGTGGCCGGTGACAACGGAACGGGGATGCACGTGAACATGTCGATCTGGAAGGACGGCAAGCCGCTGTTCGCCGGCGACAAGTATGCCGATCTTTCCCAGGAAGCGCTGTGGTTCATCGGCGGCATCCTCAAGCACGCCAAGACGCTGAACGCCTTCACCAACCCCTCGACCAACAGCTACAAGCGACTGATCCCCGGCTTCGAGGCCCCGGTTCTGCGCGCCTACTCGGCCCGCAACCGCTCGGGCTGCGTGCGCATCCCCTGGGCCGAAAGCCCCAAGGCCAAGCGCGTCGAGGCCCGCTTCCCCGACCCCTCGGCCAACCCCTACCTGGCCTTCTCGGCGCTGCTGATGGCCGGCCTCGACGGGATCCGCAACAAGATCGACCCGGGCCCGTCCTCCGACAAGGATCTCTACGATCTGCCGCCCGAGGAAGTGGCCGCCATCCCCACCGTCTGCGCGTCCCTGCGCGAGGCACTGGAAAGCCTGGAGGCCGATCACGAGTTCCTGCTCGCCGGCGATGTCTTCACCAAGGGCCAGATCGAGGGCTACCTGGAACTGAAGTGGGAGGAGGTCTACGCCTTCGAACACACCCCGCACCCGGTGGAATTCAAGTTGTACTACAGCTGCTGAAGCGGCTGATGGAAAAGGGAAAGGGGCGCCCCGCGGCGCCCCTTTTCATGCCGCCCCCGCCCGCGGCCGTCACTCATCGCGGAAGTGATAGAAGGCGACCGCGCACAGGTTCACCCCCGGACGCAGGGCAACCGCGCCATCCGCACCGGTGATCCGCAGATCGTAATCGCAGACCGCCGCGCCATCGGGCAGCAGCAGGACAATCGTCTCACCGGGGCCAAGCCCGCCCTCGGGCATTGCCGCCGCCTGCCAGGCGCCCTGCCCGGCAGGTGAATATTCCACCACCGCCAGCGGCGCCGCGGAATTGTTGGCAAATGTGATCTCCATCAGCCTGATCCGCGCCGGATCGCCGGGATCGCGCAGCAGGTAATAGCCGCCCGCGATAACAATCAGCGCGGCGGCGGCGGTGGCCAATGTGATCCTGTTTGCCATCGGTGGCATCGTCTCCGGCCAGGCGGCACAGGCGGCAGCATTTTGCCCGTGCCAGATTTCATGCCGATCATGACGCAAAATCGCCCCAATCGCCACCCAGACTGGGCCGGTGGCGCGAAGTTGCACATGGGTGCCCCATGAAGCCGATCGAAATCGCCTTTCTGCTTGCCGGCGCGCAGGCGCCGAAACTCGACGGTTGCGCCGCCGACCTGAGCGCGCATCTCGAAGCGGCGGGCGTGGCTCTCTCGCCTTGCGAAAAGGCCGTCAGGGAGGAGATCCGCCTCACCGGCCCGGCCATGGATCTGCACCTTTCCCTGCACCACCTGCCCCTGCCCGCAGAGAGCTTCGCCCATGCCCTCGGCTCCCCGATCTCACGCCCCCAGACGGGCCTGCTGGCCGACATCGTGCTGTGCCACCGCCGCCACATGATGCTGACGCTCATCCCCCGGGCGGGCAAGGGCGCGCAGATGAGCCGCCGTGAAACGACACTCGCCGCGCTGCGGGCGGCCCATGCCGCCGCTACGGCGCTCACCCGCCGGCACGCCCCCCGGGCGGTGCACTGGCGGCTGTCCAACCAGCTGCTGACCGGGGCGCAATATCTGGAACTGGCCCATGAGCCCCTGCCCTGGGCGCTGCTGGCCCGGGCGCGGCTGCTGCCCGGCTCCGCGGGCAGCGCCGGGTTGCGGCTGGAGGATGCCACCGGGCTCCTCGATCGCCCGGTGCTGCTCCGCGCCGGCCACCGCCCGGGCGAAGAGATGCACGCCGCCGCGCTCTCCTTCCTGCGCCACACCATCGAACACGGCGCGCCGGTTCCGGACGGCCACCGCTTCGGGCCCAGGGGCGGCGAGATGCTCGTGGTGCGCTACCGCGCCCCCCGCCCCGGCTGGCCACAAGGCTGCCATGAACTCACCCCCGAACAGGCCCGCCCCGAAGCCCCGGCCCGCATGGCCGCAGCCGCGCGCCTCGCTGTGCCGGCCCTGCGCAGCACCCTGCTGGCCGGTACCGTGGTGGCCACCGCCCTGCTGCTCGGCGCCCGCGGCCTTTCGCCCGGCGCCGACAGGCTGGCCGCCCTCCTGCCCGCCCCGCCCCCGGCCGGACAGGCACAGCCGCCCCGCTAAGCCCTGCCCGGGCACGCGCCGGCGCATCCGGGCCACATCGCTTCGCCCCGAGGTGACGCTCTGCCGCTTGTGCTTGCCAGCGGGGCCGGCGGACACCACCTTGTCATGGCAAGGAGATCGCCCATGAAGACCGAACGCATCACCTTCGCCGGGCATGACGGCAGCGCGCTTTCCGCCCGGCTCGACCAGCCGGACGGCCCGCGCCTGGCCACTGCGCTTTTTGCGCACTGCTTTACCTGCTCCAAGGACATCCCCGCCGCCCGGCGCATCGCCGCACGGCTGGCCGCGATGGGTATCGCGGTGCTGCGCTTCGATTTCACCGGGCTGGGCCATTCCGGCGGCGAATTCGCCAACACCGGCTTTTCTTCCAATGTTGCCGATCTGATCGCCGCGGCCCGCTACCTGGAGGGTCGCAGGATGGCGCCGGGACTGCTGATCGGCCACTCGCTGGGCGGGGCAGCGGTGCTGCGGGCGGCTGGCGAAATGCCCTCGGCCCGGGCCGTGGTGACCATCGCCGCCCCGTTCGATCCGGCCCATGTCACCGCCCGTTTCGGCCCGGCCCTGCAGCGTATCGAGTCCGACGGCTCGGCCGAGGTCGATCTCGGCGGGCGCCGTTTCCGGGTCGGGCGGAAGTTCGTCGAGGAGGTCTCGGCCGAAAACCTCGCCCCGGCCATCGCCGGGCTGGGGCGCGCCCTGCTGGTGCTGCATGCCCCGCGCGACGAGATCGTCGGCATCGACAACGCCACCCGCATCTTCCTGGCCGCGAAACACCCCAAGAGCTTCGTCACCCTCGACGACGCCGATCACCTGATCTCGCGCCCCGGGGATGCCGAGTATGCCGCCGGGGTGATCGCCGCCTGGGCCAGCCGCTACCTCCGGATCTCCACACCCGCTCCGCCGCCGGGGGCACCGGAGGGCGTGGTTCGCGTCTCGGAGGCCGATCCGCAGGGGTTCCTGCAGGACGTCAACGCCGGGCCCCGCCACCACGTGCTGGCCGACGAGCCCGAAGCCTATGGCGGCACCGACCGCGGCATGTCCCCCTACGGCTTCCTGGCTGCCGGGCTGGGGGCCTGCACCTCCATGACCATCCGGATGTATGCCCGCCGCAAGGGCTGGCCGCTGGAGCATGTCAGCGTCGAGGTCACTCATGCCAAGGTACACGCCCGGGACGCGGCGGAAGGCACCGGCCCCGGGGTGGACCGTTTCACCCGGCTGATCCGGCTCGATGGAGATCTCGACGAGGCGCAGCGCCGACGCCTGCTGGAGATTGCCGACAAATGCCCGGTCCACCGGACCCTGACGCAGGGCGCGCAGGTGGAAACGAAACTGGCGCCGCAGGGTGCGGCCGCGCAGGGGCAGGGCTGAGGGATGGGATTTTACGACCGCCATGTGGTGCCCCGGCTGATCGACAGGGCCTGCGCCGTGAAGCCGGTGCTCGAACAGCGCCGGAAGCTGGTGCCGCAGGCCGGTGGCCGGGTGCTGGAGATCGGCATCGGCAGCGGGCTGAACCTGGATCACTACGATCGGGGCAGTGTTGTCACGCTTTTCGGGCTGGAGCCTTCGCCTGAACTGATGCGCATGGCCACGCGGCGGGCGGAGCGGCTGGGCATGACCTTCGAGGCGCTTCGCGGCGGGGCCGAGGAAATTCCGCTCGAGGACGGGGAGGTGGACACCGTTGTCGTTACCTACACCATGTGCAGCATAGAGCGCCTGCCCGAAGCCCTGGCCGAGATGCGCCGGGTGCTCAGGCCCGGCGGGCGGCTGATCTTCAGCGAACATGGCCGCGCTCCGGATCCGGGCATTGCCCGCTGGCAGGACCGGCTGACGCCGTTGTGGCGGCGCATCGCCGGCGGCTGCCGGCTCAACCGTGACGTCCCGGCCCTGCTGCGCGAGAGCGGTTTCGAGCTGGCCAGCCTTCACCAGCACTACCTGCCGGGCACCCCGAAGGTGGTGGGCTTCAACAGCCGCGGCATGGCCCTGCGGCGCTGAACCTCCCTCCCCCTTCGATGCCTCGAAAATATCCCCGCCGGAGGCAATGATCCGGCGGCACTGGCAGCAGGCATTTTCCGGCCGGCCGGACAGCGGACACGAAAAAGGCGGGGCCGACAGCCCCGCCTCGTTTCCTGCCGGCCGGACGGGCCGCTCAGGCGCGCGCCTTGCCCACCAGCTTCCACACGCCGGGCAGCACCAGGGCGGCCAGCGCCAGCTTCAGCGCGTCGCCGATGACGAAGGGGGTCAGCCCCCAGGCCAGGATCGGCTTGTCCCAGCCGTAAAGCTGGCCCAGCCACAACAGCCCCGGCACGTAGATCAGCGCGTTGCCGATCAGCATCGCGCCGGCCATCCACGGCACTGAACGGTCCCAGCCGCGGCGCGCCAACGCCCCCAGGGCCAGGGTCGCCAGAACGTAGCCGGCCAGGTAGCCGCCAGTGCCACCCATCATGTATTCGATGCCGAACTTCTCGGCCGAGGATCCGGCGAAGACGTCAAAGCCCAGCGCCCCCACCAGCATGTAGCCCAGGATGGTGGTCAGTCCCAGCCGCGGCCCGTAGGCGGCCGCGATGGTCAGAACCGCGAAGGTGCCCATGTTCACCGGCACCGGCGAGGGCGGCACCATCAGCTTGATCTTGGCGGCCAGCGCCAGCACCGCGATCCCGGCCACCACCAGAACCGCCTGCTTGACCCTCAGCGCGGTGCCCTGCGAAGGGCCGAACGCCTCGGCCAGAACCTGTCTGCTCATCACTGCTGCCATCTCACCCTCCTCGGCAAATCCGTTTCCCGCGTTTCTGCACCAGCATCATGCTTCGCGCAAGGCCGATTGTGCACGCACCGGCATTGCGGGACGCTCCGGCGCCCCTTGCGCGCCACTTCCCGAAGCGGGCGAAGCGCGCGCGGCAGCACCGGCCCGCACGGCCGCGCCCGGCGCCTTGCTCCCGCACCGCCGCCGGTCTATGAGCGCAGCCGAAGATCCCTGTTGCAAAGGCTTGGCCCATGATCCCCCGCTATTCCCGCCCCGAGATGGTCGCCATCTGGTCACCCGAAACCAAGTTCCGCATCTGGTACGAGATCGAGGCCCACGCCTGCGACGCCCTGGCCGAGCTGGGGGTGATTCCGAAGGAAAACGCCGAGGCCGTGTGGAAGGCGAAGGACGCCACCTTCGACATCGCCCGTATCGACGAGATCGAGGCCGTCACCCGGCACGACGTGATCGCCTTCCTCACCCACCTGGCCGAGATCATCGGCCCCGAGGCGGCCCGTTTCGTCCACCAGGGCATGACCTCCTCGGACGTGCTGGACACCTGTTTCAACGTGCAGCTGGTACGCGCCTCGGACATTCTCATCGAGGACATGCAGGCGCTTCTGGCCGCCCTCAGGCGCCGGGCCCACGAGCACAAGATGACGGTGCGCATCGGCCGCTCGCACGGCATCCACGCCGAACCCACCACCATGGGGCTGACCTTTGCGCGTTTCTACGCGGAGATGGACCGCAACCTCAACCGCCTCAAGAAGGCCCGCAAGGAGATTGCCACCGGCGCGATCTCGGGCGCGGTGGGCACCTTTGCCAACATCGACCCGCGGGTGGAGGAGCACGTGTGCGCCATGATGGGGCTGGAGCCCGAGCCCATCTCCACCCAGATCATCCCGCGCGACCGCCACGCCGCCTTCTTTGCCACCCTCGGCGTGGTGGCCTCTTCCATCGAGAACGTCGCCGTGGAGATCCGCCACATGCAGCGCACCGAGGTGCTGGAGGCGGAGGAGTTCTTCTCGAAGGGGCAGAAAGGCTCGTCCGCCATGCCGCACAAGCGCAACCCGGTGCTGAGCGAGAACCTCACCGGGCTGGCACGGCTGGTCCGCATGAGCGTGATCCCGGCGATGGAAAACGTGGCGCTGTGGCACGAGCGCGACATCTCGCACTCTTCGGTCGAGCGGGTGATCGGCCCCGATACCACGGTGACGCTGGATTTCGCGCTGGCCCGGCTGACCGGGGTGATCGACAAGCTGGTGATCTACCCCGAGAACATGATGAGGAATCTCGACCGCTTCCGCGGCCTCGTCCACTCGCAGCGGGTGCTGCTGGCGCTCACCCAGAAGGGCATCAGCCGCGAGGACGCCTACCGCATCGTGCAGCGCAACGCGATGAAGGTCTGGGAAGAGGGCAAGGACTTCATGCAAGAGCTGAAGGCGGACCCTGAAGTCACCGCCGTGCTGACGGAAGAGGAGATCGAGGAAAAGTTCGATCTCGGCTATCACACCAGGCACGTGGACACGATCTTCGCCCGGGTGTTCGGCGAAAAGGTCTGAGGCGCCCCCAGGAATCGGCTTCGCTAGCCAAGTGTTAACCGCTTCGTGACAGCCTGCCCCGGCATGGTGAATCAGGAGGCGGGCGTGTCAACCGAAGTGGCGGCGGCAAAGGACATGGCGGCGCAGATGCCGGCACCAGCGCCGGCTACGGCCGGCCCTGCTCCGCGCCCGGGGCTAAGCGGGCGGCAGAAGGCGGCGATCATCGTGCGCCTGTTGCTGGCCGAGGGCGCCAGCCTGCCGCTTTCGCAACTGCCTGAGGAATTTCAGGCCGAACTGGCCCGCCAGATGGCCGGTCTGCGCTATGTGGATCACGATACGCTGCGCGCCGTGGTCGAGGAATTCCTCGACCGTTTCGAGGCCGCGGGCCTGTCCTTCCCCGGCGCCCTCGAGAAGGCGCTGAACCTGCTGGACGGGACCATCAGCAGCGCCGCCGCGGCCCGCATCCGCCGCGAAGCCGGGCTGGCCCTTTACGCCGACCCGTGGGAGCGCATCTCCGGCCTCGATGCCGAGGCGCTCAAGGAGGTGCTGGAACGCGAAAGTGTCGAGGTGGGGGCGGTGATCCTCTCCAAGCTCAAGGTCTCGAAAGCGGCCGAGGTGCTGGGCCTGCTGCCGGGGGAAACCGCGCGCCGAATCACCTATGCGGTCTCGCTCACCGGCAATGTCTCTCCGCAGGTGGTACAGCGCATCGGCCTGTCGATCGCCGAACAGCTCGATGCCCAGCCTCAGACGGCCTTCGCCGACGGCCCGGTGGAACGGGTGGGCGCGATTCTCAACTTCTCGCCCTCCGCCACCCGCGAGGAGATGCTCGAAGGGCTCGAACAGGCCGATTCGGGCTTTGCCGAGCAGGTCCGCCGTGCCATCTTCACCTTCGCCAACATCCCCGCCCGCATCGACCCGCGCGACATCCCCCGCATCACCCGCGAGGTGGACCCCGCGCAGCTGGTCACCGCCCTGGCCCATGCCACCGCCACCGGCGGGCCCGAGGGCGAGGCCGCGGAATTCATCCTCGCCAACATGTCACAACGCATGGCCGGGCAGCTGCGCGAAGAGATGGAAGCGCGCGGCAAGGTCAAGCCGAAGGATGGCGAAGCCGCGATGACGGCCGTCGTCGCGGCCATCCGCACCCTGGAGGAAGCGGGGGAAATCCTGCTGGTGGCCGAGGACGAGTGATCGCGGCAAGGGCCGCGATGCCTCCGGCGGGGATATTTTTCAAGGCATCGAAGAGATGTATTGGCACGAGACAGGAAGACGGCTTTCATGCTGGGCCTCGCCGGCCTCTTCTTCTGTCGCGAAATACTCCCGCCGGCAGGCATGAATCCCGCACCGCCGCCCGCCGCCTGGCTGGACAGCCCCGCCCGCGCGCCCTACCCTGCCATCCATGACAGATCACGACGGACGCCGCTGGCATGACATGGGCGGGCTCGACGCGGGCCCGGTTCCCGATGACGAGCATGACTATTCCCTGTGGGAAAAGCGCGTGGACGCGCTGATGGTGCTGTGCTCTTCCAAGGGGCATTTCACCGTCGACGGGCTGCGCCGGGCACTCGAGGACATGGGCGAGGACGCCTTCGAGAAGCTCAGCTATTACGAGCGCTGGATCGAGGCGGTCAACCGCAACCTGATCGAGGCCGGTGTCTACACCACGGCCGAACTGGGCGAGAAGATGGAGCAGGTGAAGGCCCGCGGCGGCACTTACGGCGAGGCGGCCCGTGGCTGAGCCGAGGCGGGTTCGCGTGCGCACCATGGCGCCGCCGGGGCATGTGCGTACGCCCTTCTACCTGCGCGGCAAGCACGGCGTGATCGAACGCGCCCTCGGCCCCTTTCCCAACCCCGAGCAGACCGCCTACGGCCTGCCCGGCGAGGCGCGCGATCTCTACCGGGTGCGTTTCACCATGGCCGAGGTCTGGGGCGAGGCGGCGGAAAATCCCGACGATCTGCTGGAGGCGGAAATCTTCGCCCACTGGCTCGAACCGCTGGACGACTCCCATGCCCCATGACCACCCCGACGATCCGTTCCATCACGAAGGGATCAGCCCCTCGGGCCACCCCTACCGCAAGGACGACGACACGCCGCTGAGCTACTGGCAGTGCATGGAGATCGCGGTCCGCGAACTGCTGATCGAGAAGGGCGTGACCACGCCTGCCGAAGTCGCCGCCCAGATCGAGGCGATGGATGCCCGCTCGCCCGCCAACGGCGCGGCGGTGGTGGCCCGCGCCTGGGTCGATCCGGCCTTCAAGGCCCGCCTGCTGGCCGATGCCTCCGCGGCCTCGCGCGAGATGGGTTTCGATATCGGCACCCTGCGGCTGATCGCGGTGGAGAACACGCCGCAGGTGCACAACGTGATCGTCTGCACCCTGTGCTCGTGCTACCCGCGCAACCTGCTCGGCCTGCCGCCCGACTGGTACAAGTCGCGCGCCTACCGCTCGCGGGTGGTGAAGGAGCCGCGCAAGGTGCTGGCCGAATTCGGCGTCACCCTGCCCGAGGACACCACCATCCGGGTGCACGACAGCACCTCCGAGATGCGCTACATCGTGCTGCCGATGCGCCCGCCCGGCACAGAAGGGATGAGCGAGGCCGAACTGGCCGCCCTGGTCACCCGCGATTCCATGATCGGCACCGGCCTGCCGCGCCGCCCCGCCTAGCGGGGCCGTGCTTGTGGAGCGCCGGCGCGGGCTCTATGTCTGGCCCGGGTTCGCGAAAGAAGGGATACAGGGCAGCTCATGGCAGGGCGCAACAGACAGAGTGCAACCACAGCCGACTGGCTGGCCGATCGGGTGTTGCGGCTGCTGATCGGCGCGCTCCTGGCACTGCCCTATGAGCGCCGGGTGCGGCTGGGCGGATGGATGATGCGCCACGTCCTTGCCCCGATTGCCGGCTACAACCGCCGCTCGATGGCCAATCTGGCCCATGTCTTTCCGCAGATGCCAAGGGCCGAGCGCCGGCACATCGCCGCCCAGGTGGCCGACAACATGGGACGGACCTTCATCGAGAACTACTCGGCGCGGGAGTTTCTGGCCCGTCACCGCGATGCGCCCATTCTCGGCCCCGGCCTGCGGGCCCTGGAAGAGGCCCGCGAGAAGGGGCGGCCGGTCATTCTGGCCACCGGCCATTTCGGAAATTACGAGGCCCCGCGCGCCGCGCTGGTGGGGCGCGGCTTCGAGGTGGGGGGGCTTTACCGCCCGGCCCGCAACCGTTTCTTCAACGAGCACTACGAGCGCACCATGATGGCCTACGGCGGGCCGATCTTCGCCCAGGGCCGGCGCGGCACCGCCGGCTTCGTGCGTCATCTGCGCGCCGGCGGCCAGCTGGTGCTGTTGTTCGACCAGCACGTGGCCCGCGGCGCGGCGCTGCCCTTCCTCGGCCAGCCCGCCAGGACGGCGCTTTCGGCGGCCGAGCTGGCGCTGCGCTACGATGCGCTGCTGATCCCGTTTTACGGCACCCGCAACCCCGACGGGCTGAGCTTCACCATCGAGATGGAGGCACCGGTGCCGTATTCGGACCCCGAGACCATGACCCGGGCGCTGAATGCCAGCCTCGAGGCGCGGGTGCGGCGCCATCCGGGGCAGTGGCTGTGGGTGCACCGCCGCTGGAAGGTGGCGGGGCGCAAGCCTCAGCGCAGGCGCGCCGCCCCCAGCACCGGGCCCGGGCCGGCTTCCTGAACGATCACCGCCACGGGCTGATCGCCCTTCGCCTCGGCAATCAGCGACAGGGGCTCGCGCCCGTCCCATTCCTGCAGCGTTTTCCAGTCGGTCACGATGTTGGAATACAGGATGGTCTTGCCCGCGTTCTCGCCGCGGGTGATCTTCACCTCCTGGCGGGGGATGTAGCGCACCAGCTGTACCCAGGCCGGCGGGTCGAACACCCTGTCGGAGGTGCCCGTGACATGCACCCGCCCACCGCTTCGCACCAGTTGCAGCTTCACCGGGGGGTCCTCTTCGCGCTGCTCCAAAATCTGCTCGGCCAGCATCATCGGCTTGTAGCCCACGATTTCCGCCTTGCCGCCGACGATCATCTGAGGCGTGTAGATCATCCGGTGCCCGGCCATCCGCGCATAGGCCTTCTGGCGTTCGGTGTTGCGTGGATGGGCGAATATGTCCTTCCAGCCGATGTAATCCCAGTAGTCCACATGCAGCGCCAGGGGGAGCACGTCATCGCGCTCGGCCAGAAGATTGAGCAACTCGTCGGCAGGCGGGCAGGCGGCACAGCCCTGAGAGGAAAACAGTTCCACCACCACCAGATTGTCCCCTGCCCGTGCCGGCACCGTGGCGCTCAGCGCGAGGGCGGCGAGAAAGGCGGCAATGATTCTTCTCATCAGGTTCCGTGCTCCAAACTTGCCGCATGTTCCTAGCCCACCCATCCCGCCACTGCCAATCAATGATTTGCGAGACTCCGTTATCGGGGGGAAACGGGGCTTCCCCTTTTCGGTGCACAATGGTATACAGGCGACAACGCGCCCCCTTGCACGCAAGCCCCGGCTGCGGCAAGAGCACCACTGAACACCCTGACCCGGAAGCCATGGGAGGCAGAAAATGCCCATCACCGTCGGAAACGACTCCGCCAACACCCGCAAGACGCTGAAGATCGGCGAGCGCTCGCTGGCCTATTACTCCATCCCCGCCGCCGAGGCCGCCGGCCTGGGCGAGTTCTCGAATCTGCCTGCCGCGCTCAAGGTGGTGCTGGAAAACATGCTGCGCTTCGAGGACGGCAAGACCGTCACCACCGATGACATCCGCGCCTTCTCGGAGTGGGCAGAGAACGGCGGCCGGAACCCGCGCGAGATCGCCTATCGCCCGGCGCGCGTGCTGATGCAGGATTTCACCGGCGTGCCGGCGGTGGTGGACCTGGCGGCGATGCGCGACGGGATCATCGGGCTGGGGGGCGACGCGCAGAAGATCAACCCGCTCAACCCCGTCGATCTGGTGATCGACCACTCGGTGATGATCGACAATTTCGGCACCCCCCGCGCCTTCCGGCTGAACGTGGAGCGCGAATACGAGCGCAACATGGAGCGCTACACCTTCCTCAAGTGGGGCCAGAATGCCTTCGACAATTTCCGCGTGGTGCCGCCAGGCACCGGGATCTGTCACCAGGTCAACCTGGAATATCTGGCCCAGACCGTCTGGACCGACACCGACCAGCACGGCGAAACCGTGGCCTATCCCGACACGCTGGTGGGCACCGACAGCCACACCACCATGATCAACGGGCTGGGCGTGCTGGGCTGGGGCGTGGGCGGCATCGAGGCCGAGGCGGCGATGCTCGGCCAGCCGATCTCCATGCTGATCCCCGAGGTGGTGGGCTTCCGCCTGACCGGCGAGATGGTCGAGGGCACGACCGGCACCGACCTGGTGCTGAAAATCGTGGCGATGCTGCGGGCGTATGGCGTTGTCGGCAAGTTCGTGGAATTCTTCGGCCCCGGCCTTGACCACCTGCCGCTGGCCGACCGTGCCACCATCGCCAACATGGCACCCGAATACGGCGCCACCTGCGGCTTCTTCCCCATCGATGACGAAACCCTGCGCTATCTGCGCCAGACCGGCCGAGACGAAGAGCGCATCGCGCTGGTGGAAGCCTATGCCAAGGAAAACGGCTTCTGGCGCGGCCCCGATTACGCGCCGGTCTATACCGACACGCTGGAGCTGGACATGTCGGAGATCGTGCCGGCGGTCTCGGGGCCCAAGCGGCCGCAGGATTACACCCCGCTCAACCTCGCGGCGGAAAACGTCTTCAACGTGATCTCCGAATACCGCGGCGAGAACGGCTCCGCCCAGTCCGCCGACATGCTGGCCGAGGGGCCGGCCTTCGACCCGCTGATCGATCCGCGCCGCTCGGCCCCGGTGGACGGCGCCGATTACCAGCTGCGCGACGGGGCGATCGTGATCGCCTCGATCACCTCGTGCACCAACACCTCCAACCCCTATGTGATGATCGGCGCGGGTCTGGTGGCGAAAAAGGCTCATGAGCTGGGCCTCAGACCGAAGCCCTGGGTCAAGACCTCGCTGGCCCCTGGCTCGCAGGTGGTAACCGAATATCTGGAGAAATCCGGCCTGCAGGAACACCTCGATGCCATCGGCTTCAACCTGGTGGGCTACGGCTGCACCACCTGCATCGGCAACTCCGGCCCGCTGGCCCCGGAAATCTCGAAGGCGATCAACGACAACGATCTTGTCGCGGTTTCGGTGCTCTCGGGCAACCGCAACTTCGAGGGCCGGATCAGCCCCGACGTGCGCGCCAACTACCTGGCCAGCCCGCCGCTGGTGGTGGCCTATGCGCTGGCCGGCGACATGAACATCGACCTCACCAGCCAGCCGCTGGGAACCGACCGGGAGGGCAACGACGTCTACCTCAAGGATATCTGGCCCAGCACGAAGGAAATCGCCGATCTGGTGCACGAAACCGTCACCCGCGAGGCCTTCCTTCAGAAATACGCCGATGTCTTCAAGGGCGACGAGAAGTGGCAGGGCGTCGAGACCCCCGACAGCCTCACCTACGACTGGCCACCCACCTCGACCTACATCCAGAACCCGCCCTATTTCCGCGACATGAGCCCCGAGCCGGGCCATATCGAGGATATCCGCGGTGCCCGGGTGCTGGCGCTGCTGGGGGACATGATCACCACCGATCACATCTCGCCCGCCGGTGCCATCGCCCCCGACAGCCCGGCTGCGAAATACCTCATCGAACGCCAGGTCGCCCCGCGCGAGTTCAACTCCTACGGCTCGCGGCGCGGCAACCACGAGGTGATGATGCGCGGGACCTTCGCCAACATCCGCATCCGCAACGAGATGCTGGACGGCGTCGAGGGCGGCTACACGCTCGACCCGGAGGGCAAGGTGGTGCCGATCTTCGACGCCGCCATGGCCTGGCAGGAGAAGGGCACGCCGCTGGTCGTGGTGGGCGGCTCGCTCTATGGCACCGGCTCCTCGCGCGACTGGGCGGCCAAGGGCACCGCGCTTCTGGGCGTGAAGGCGGTGATCGCCGAAAGCTTCGAGCGCATCCACCGCTCCAACCTGGTTGGCATGGGGGTGATTCCCTTCGAGTTCACCGGCTCCGACAACCGCAAGACGCTTGCCCTTACCGGCGCCGAGACCTGGGACATCGAGGGGCTGGAGGGCGAGTTGCGCCCGCAGGTCGAAGTGCCGGCCACCATCACCTACGCGGACGGCACCAGGAAGACGATCACCCTCAAGTGCCGGATCGATACCGAGGTGGAGATCGAATACATCGAGAACGGCGGCGTGCTGCACTACGTGCTGCGCAACCTCGCCAGGAGCTAGGTTCAGGCCCGTTCTTCCTCCCCGGGGCCCTCGCCGCAAGGCGGGGGCCCTTGCCTTGCGGCCCGTCTCCACCCGCACCGCGTGACCTCGGAGGCCGGATGCGCTAGCCTTCGGCCATGGCTGCACGATCCTCCTCCCGCGGCCCTGAACCCGCGGCCGGTAAAGGCGCACCCCCCTGGGCGCCGGGAGATCCGGTGCGCCTGGGCACGCGCCGCTTCATCCTGCGTTCGATGACACCGCGCGACGCAAGCCCCGAATTCCTGCGCTGGCACGCCGATCCGGAAATTCAGCTGGGCCACAACCTGCCGCCGAAACGCATGAGCCGCCAGCAGGCGCTGCGCAGCCTGGCCCGGGCCGACAACCGCACCGTCTTCTACCTGATGATCACCGCGCCGGTGGCCACGCATCCCGTCGGCTTCTACGCGGTGCGTGCCGATCCGCGCGATCTGTGGGCCGAGATCACCGTCACCGTCGGCAACCGGGATTTCCGCCGCAAGGGAGTGTTTTCCGAAACCGCCCCCCT
>Ga0256839_1001873_pt1 | contig 24647 bp, 19 predicted proteins | sample 354166metaG_FD_185968 | JGI IMG/M metagenome (GOLD analysis project Ga0256839, IMG submission 185968) | Hydrothermal vent microbial communities from Mid Atlantic Ridge, Atlantic Ocean - 354-166 | ecosystem: Environmental > Aquatic > Marine > Hydrothermal vents | place: Atlantic Ocean: Mid... | reverse complement strand
CACTTCAAGTGCAATCTGCGGCGGCTCGTGGACTATCCCAACCTGTGGGCCTACACGCGCGAGATCTACCAGTGGCCGGCGGTGCGCCGGACCGTGCGGTTCGACCACATCAAGGGCCACTACTACCGCAGCCACCCGGCGATCAACCCGACGGGGATCGTGCCCCTTGGGCCCGACCTGGACTTTTCGGCGCCGCACGACCGGGCGCGGCTGCCCGGCTGGTGCCCGCCGCCGGAGGCGCGGGGCGGCGTCCTATCCGGATAGGACCGACTGCGCCACCGCACGCACGACAGCGCCGTCTACCTCGTCCTTGTGGTCCTTCATCACGAGGCCCATCAGGCGGCCGAGGTCCTTGGGCGAACAGAGCCCTTCGCGCGCGGCGATGGCCTCGACGAGCGCGCGTGTTTCGGTCTCGTCGAGCTTCCTGGGCAGGAAGCGCTCGCAGAACGACAGCTCGAACCGCGCCTCCTCCACGGCTTCCTTGCCGCGCTCGCCCGCCTTTTCGAGTTCGGGGATGCTCTTTTTGACCTGCTTGGCGTAGGCGGCGATCACCTTCGTCCACAGGGCGTCGTCCTCCTCGACCCCCTTGCCGGCCTTGAGCTCCACCAGCACCATGTTCTTGAGCATGCCGATGACGTTGCGGGTGCGCACGTCGCCTTCGCGGCGGGCGGTGCGCAGGGCCTCTTCCATGCGGTCGCGGATCGTGCTCATGGGCCCGGCAGTGTAGCAGGGGCGCCGTGGCGCCGGGCGGCGTAGAGGCGTCCGCGCAGGTCGGCCCAGGCGTCCGGCGCGGTGGCCTCGCCGTCGTCGCCGCGCAGCCAGGCGGCGGTGTGCCGGCGGACCGCGGCGGGGACGGCCAGCAGCGCTTCGGCCATGGTGCGCACGTCGTCGTCGAGCGCGCCGGCCGGCGCCAGGTGGTCGAGGGCGCCCTCGGCCGCCAGGGTGTGCGCGGGTTCCCGGCGGCCGAGCAGGATCATCGATCGCAGGGCCCGCCGGGAGAAGCGCCGCGCCAGTCGGGCCAGGCCGGCGCGGTGGTAGAGCACGCCGAGCTTGCCGGCCGGGATCGCGAAGAAGGCCGCCTCGTTGGCACACACGAAGTCGCAGGCGGCGCACAACTCCACTCCCGCTCCGATGGCGTAGTCGGCCACCTGGGCGATGAACAGGGCCGGCGAGCGCTCCATCGCGGCGGTCGCCCGCATCAGCGGTCGGTCGGGGCGTTCGTCTGCGTCGAGGTGCGCGAGGTCGAAGCCGCTGCAGAACGGGCCGCCGCCTGCGCCGCGCAACACGACGACCTGGTCCCCGAGCGCCGGAGCGCGGCGGGCGATGAAGGCGAGGTCGTCGGGCGCGACGGCGTTGCGCCGGCGCGGGTTCGAGAGGTTCCAGGCGAGCAGGCCGTCGCCGAGGATCTGTTCGTCGATGGGCACGTCGCCCGCATCATAGGCCGGTTGTGCGAACCGGGGCGGTCGCCACGGTGGGTCGTCCGTCCGTCGCGCCGGTCGTCGCGGGGACTGGGCGGCGCCGGCCCGGCCCGTCGCTTGGGTTACAGGTCGCGCAGTTCGATGCTGTGCAGGGCCGTGGTCGCGAGCGGGCCCGAGGCCGGCCGCGTTGGTGCGAGGGGCGTGCGGCCGGCGTCGCGGGCCGCCGCGGTGCGCCGGCGCCACCACGCGCGCGAGCGCTGCAGGGCGGCCCACACCCTGCCGCGGTGCATGGCGCGTGCGATGTCCTCGAGGACGCGGACGAGGGCGACGCTGGAGGGAAAGCGGGCGTTTGGGTCGAACGCCAGCATCCGATCGAGCGCGAGCACGAGCGCCGCGGGCAGGTCGTCGCGGTCGAGGGAGCGGCGGAGGCCGGCCCGGACGGCTCGGGCGTAGGCCACGGCGGTGGGACCCTCGAAGGGGCGCTTGCCGCACAGGGCCTCGAACAGGACGACACCGAAAGAGAACTGATCGGCGGCGAACGAGACGGGGCCGCCGAGGATCTGCTCGGGGGCGATGTAGCCGTTCGTGCCGAGGACGGTCCCGACGTCGGTGATCCGCTCCCCCAAGACGTCCGTCGCGGGCGGATGCGTGCCGCCCCGCGGGCGCACGGCCAGGCCGAAGTCCACGAGCACGGCACGGCCGGTCGGCTCCACGAGGATGTTCGCCGGCTTGACGTCCCGGTGCACCAGGCCCGCCCGGTGGCAGGCCACGAGGGCCCGGGCGACCTGGAGCAGGAGATCCAGGATCCGTCCGGGGGTCGGTTCGTGGCGCCTGCGATACTCCGAAAGCGACACGCCGTCGATCCGTTCGAGGGCGACGAAGGGGCCGACGCGGCGGTCCTGGGATACCTCGACGAGCTGCGGCACGTTGGGGTGTCGCACGCGCGAGAGGGCGAGGGCCTCGCGGTACAGCCGGCGCCGTCCCGCACGACCGGCGAGCGTGCCCGCGCCCTCGGGGTCGCGCAGCACCTTGAGCGCCACGGGCCGTCCCGTACCCATGTGCACCGCGGCGTAGACCCGGCCCATCCCGCCGGCCCCGAACTCGTACTCCACCCGGTACGACCCCACGCGCTCGCCCGGCACCAGGCGTCCGGGACCGTGCCGGACCACCCGCCGTGCGCGATCGTCCACGCGGACCGGGACCCCGTCGGGCGGCGGGGCCGACTCGGCGTCGCGTACGGAGGGAGGGGCGCGGTGCATCGTGGTGAGGTCCGGAACGTTGGGGGGCCTGCACCCCAATTGGACCACGCCCGGCGACGAAATTCCGCAAGAAAGATCCGTATGAATCCTTACAAAGAAAACACCCGCGCGGCGAGAACCGGGCGGGTGTCCCCGTGCGTTCGGGAAGGATGCGTCACATCCGCTCGAAGATCCCCGCGGCACCCATCCCGCCGCCGATGCACATGGTGACCATGGCGTAGCGGCCCTTGCGGCGGTGCAGCTCCGCCAGGGCGGTCGCGGTGAGCTTGGCGCCCGTGCAGCCGAGGGGGTGTCCGAGGGCGATCGCGCCGCCGTTTACGTTCACCTTGTCCTCGTCGAGCCCGAGCTTGCGGATCACCGCCAGCGATTGCGCCGCGAAGGCCTCGTTGAGCTCGATGAGGTCGATGTCCCCCAACGAAAGGCCCGTCTGCGCGAGCACCTTGGGGATCGCCTCGACGGGGCCGATCCCCATGATCTCGGGGGGGACGCCGGCCACGGCGAAGCCCACGAACCGGGCCAGGGGGGACAGGCCGAGCTCCTCGGCCTTCTTCTTCGACATGAGGACTGCCGCGGCGGCGCCGTCGTTCATGGGCGACGAGTTACCGGCGGTGACGGTGCCCTTGGCGTGGAACACCGGCTTGAGCTTCGCCAGCGCCTCCAAAGAGGTGTCCCGGCGCGGCCCCTCGTCCTTGTCGAAGGTGTCGCCCTCGGCGGTGGTGACCGGGACGATCTCGTCGTCGAATCGGCCCGCGTCCTGGGCGGCGACGGCCCGCTGGTGGCTGCGCAGGGCGAAGGCGTCCTGGTCCTCGCGCGAGATCTCGAACTTGCGCGCGACGTTTTCGGCCGTAAGGCCCATGGAGATGTAGATCTCCGGCTGCTCCCGGACGACGCGCGGGTTGAACATCGCCTTGTTCCCGCCCATGGGGACCAGGCTCATGGATTCGAGGCCCCCGGCGACGGCACAGTCGATGGCGCCCACCATGATGCGCTCGGCGCACAGGGCGATGGCCTGCAGGCCCGAGGAGCAGAAGCGGTTGATCGTCATGGCGGCGGTGGACACCGGCAACCCGGCTCGAAGCCCCACCACGCGGGCGACGTTGAGCCCCTGCTCCGCCTCGGGCATGGCGCATCCGAGCACCACGTCGTCCACGATCTCCCGCGGGAACGGCGGTAGATCGGCGAGCATCTTCTCGATGACTTCGATGGCGATGTCGTCGGGCCGGGTGCGGGCGAGGGCCCCCTTGCCCGCGCGCCCCACGGGGGAGCGGCGGGCGGCGACGACGACGGCTTCTTGCAATGTGGCCATGGATTCTCCTGGAGGTTCGAGGAAGCGGGGTCAGTTGCGCAGGGGCTTGCCCGTCTGCAGCGTGTGGGCGATCCGGGCGCGGGTCTTCTCGGTCCCACACAGGCTGACGAAGGCCTCGCGCTCGAGTTCGAGCAGGCGCCTGGCCGTCACCTGGGTGCGCGCGGGCACGTCGCCGCCGCACAGCACATGCGCGATCTTCTCGGCGATGAGCTTGTCGTGCTCGCTGGCGTAGCCCGCCTGCTGGAACAGCCACGCACCCAGGAGGAACGATGCGCCGTGGGGAGCCCCCACCACGGTGATCGGCGCCTCGGGGTCCGGCGGCGTCCACCCGGCCTCGGCCAGGGCGATGGCGCGCGCCTTGGCGCGGGCGATCACGCGGTCGCGGTGGAACTCGATGGTATCCGTCGGGCGCAGGTAGCCCAGGTTGCGGGCGTCGAAGGCGCTCGTCGAGACCTTCGCCGTCGCAGTGGCCTCCCAGGCCCGGCGCACGAAGGGGTAGGGGTCGCCGTCGGGCACCTGCGCCGCCCATTCGGACGCCCGGCGCGCCAGTTCCTTGAGGCCACCGCCCGCCGGTACGACGCCGATGCCGGCCTCGACCAGCCCCATGTACAGCTCGGCGCCGGCGCTGATCGCCGCGCACTGCAAGGAGCACTCGCACCCGCCGCCGAGGGTCATCCCGAAGGGGGCGGCCACCACGGGGATCGGGCCGTGCCGCAGGCCCATCATGGTGTTCTGGAAGGTCTCGACCACCTGCTCCAGCTCCTTGAACTTCCCCTGCTGGGCGAACATGAGGATCTGGAAGGCATCGGCGCCCGCGCTGAAGTGGTCGCCCTGGTTGCCGATCACCAGGCCGCGGAAGCCGCCGGCCTTCTCCAGGTGCTCGAAGACCGTCGCCAGCATCTCCACGACGCCCGCGTCGAGGATGTTCATCTTCGAGCGGAACTCCACGCAGGCGATGCCGTCGCCGATGTCGAGCAGCTCGGCGCTCTTGGTGGCGTGGATGCGGTGGCGGTCGTTGCGGAAGGCGTCGAGGTCGAGGCTGCCTTCGATGGACGGCACTTCGAGGTAGGCGCCGCGCTCGGGCACGAACACGGTCGGACCCGCCGGTGTGCCGCCGTACCAGCGCGCCTCGGCGCCCGCCCGCTCGACCAGCTCGACGGCGGCCTTCGGTGGCTCGATGCCCAGGTCCTTCATCATCGCCAGGCTGTCGGCCACGCCGACCGCGTCCCACATCGCGAACGGGCCGAGCTTCCAGCCGTAGCCCCATCGCATCGCCTGATCGATCTGGGCCGGCGTGTCGCAGATCTCGCCGAGGCGCCGGGCCGCGTAGGCGAACAGCGGCAGGTAGACCTTGCGCAGGAAGTCGCCGCCGCGCCCCTCGGCGCGGAAGGCGTCGTGGAGTCGTTTTTCCAGCTTGGGATGCTTCTTGATGCGCGCCAGCTCCGGAAAGTCGGGCTTTTGCTTGTCGCGGTACTCCAGCGTCGCAAGGTCGAGCGCGAGGATCTTGCGCGCGCCCTTCTCGTCGCGGGTCTTCTTGTAGAAGCCCTGGCGCGCCTTGTCGCCGATCCAGCCGCGCTCGATCATCGTCTCGATGACTTTCGGGACGACCATGAGGTCGTGCAACTCGTCGTAGTTGGGATCCTTCGGGTCGCCGCTCGTCGCCGCCGCGAGGTTCTGGATGACGAGCGCAGCCACGTCGATGCCCACCAGATCCCCGAGGCGGAACGAGCCCGTCTTGGGGCGGCCCACGAGCGGGCCGTTCAAGAAGTCCACCTCCTCGATGGTGTAGCCCTCGTCGAGGGTGACCTTGTTCGTGAGGATCATCTCCGCGATGCCGATCCGGTTGCCGATGAAGTTCGGCGTGTCGCGGCAGACCACCACGCCCTTGCCGAGGAGCCGGTCACCGAGGTACGAGGCCGCCTCGACCACCTCGGGCTTCGTGAACTTCGATGGCACGATCTCGAGCAGGTGCAGGTACCGGGGCGGGTTGAAGAAGTGCATCCCCACCAGACGGCCGCGCGCGGCCTCGGGCAGCCCCTCGGCGATGGAGGTGATCGGCAGCCCGCTGGTGTTCGTGGCCAGCAGGGCGTCGGAGCGGGCGGCCTCGGCGACGCGCTGGAACAGCGCTTGCTTGATGTCGAGGCGCTCGATGACGGCCTCGAGCACCAGGTCGCTCTGTCCGACGCAGCGCTCGAGGTCGTCGTCGAAGTTGCCGGGGGTCACGCGCGAGGCGAACGCCGGGTCCATGAACGGGTTGCGCTTGTTCTTGAGCATCGCCTTGATCGCCGAGGCGGCGACGGCGTTTCGGGCCGAGGTCGGCGCGCCCGCGGGCACGTCCTTCGGCACGATGTCCAGCAAGAAGACGCGCATCCCGACGTTGGCCAGGTGGGCGGCGATCTGCGAGCCCATCGTGCCGGCACCCAGGACGGTCGCGACGAACTTGTAGGGCGGTCGTTGGAAGTTCACGGCGCGGACCATAGCAGCGCCGGGCCGGGGGGTTGACCGGTCGCGGGCGGCCCGTTCCCGAAAAAAATGGGCCGTCGCGGGCGCCATGCTAGAATGGATTTCGTGAGGAAGGCCGCCGCACGGGGACGTCCGCCACCCCTTCGGCGCCTGGGGCGCGCGGTGCGCATCGTCCTCGTCGGCGCCCCGCTGGCGCTTTGCGGTGTGCCGCGTGCCGGGGCCGGACGGCGGGCGGACACGATCCAGGCCCAGTGGTTCGTGGGGCTCGCGCACCCGCCGGACCCGGTGGAGCACGTCGTTGCCGGACCGCCTTCGCCCGCGCCGGGGCCGGCGCTGGCGGCGCCGGACCCGCTGCCGGCCCACGCCGCGGCCGCGCGGGCGCTCGCGGCGGGCGATGCGCTCGGTGCGCTGGCAGCGCTTTCCGCCGTCTCCGTCCCCGAGCGAGGGGCGGCCGGCGTCGAGCGCGAGGCGCTGGCGGGCCGGGCGCTGTCGCAGCTCGGCCGCTTCGCCGAGGCCGACGCCGCGCTGGCGCGGGCGCAGGCCCTCGATCCGCGGGGCAAACACCTGCCCGCGTGGGTGATCCCGACCGAGCGGGCGAAGAACGCGCTCGCCTGGGCGGACCGGACGCCGGACCCGGCCGAGCGCCGGCCGATCCTCGAAGGGGGGCTCGCCCAGGTGGCCCGGGCGGGCCGCCACCGGCGCCGGCCGAACCGGCCCGTGCTCGACCTCTTGCGGGTCGAACTGCTGCATCGGGCCTTCGAGGCGGCGGCGCCGAAGGACCGCCGGCGGGCCGCCCGCCGCCTGGAACGGGCGGCCCGCAAGTTCCTCGAACGCTACCCGAACGCCCCGCGCGCGCCCGAGGTGGCGTGGCTCGGCGCCGAGGCCACCGTCGCGGCCCGGGGCGAGAAGGCCGGCGCCGAGGCCATGCGGGCGGTGGCGGCGCGCTACGCCGGCACGCCCGCCGCGGCCGAGGCCGCCCGGCGGCTTTCGTCGCTGGGGGCCGGATGGGCGCCGAGCCGGACCGAGCGTTTGCAGCAGGCCGCCACGGCCCGGCGCCTGCGCTGGTACGACACCTCCCGGGCGCTGCTCGACGCCCTGCTGGCCGAGCCGGACCTGCCCCCGGGCTTTCGCCGGTCGGTGCTGCGCGAGCGGGCGTACACGGCGTGGCGGCAGCGGGACTACGCGCGCTGCGCCGCCGACCTGCGCGAGCTGTACGCCCGCACGGTGGCCGTGTACGGCGACCTGGTGCGCTGCCTGGAGCGGGCGCGGCAGTACGACGAGGCCCTCGGGGTGATCCTGGGGCGGGCCCGGGCCAAGCGGGGCCGGCGGCGCGCGGGCTTCGTCTGGTCGGCGGTGTCACTTGCGTTTCGTGGGGGAATGTACGAAAGGACCCTGGCGCTGCTGGACGACTACGAGGCGCTGTCGAAGGGCCATCCGCTCGACCGGGCCTTCTACCGGGGGATGGCGCTGTTGCGCCTGGGGCGGGCCGACGAGGCGCTGCCCCACCTCGAGCGCTTCGAGCGCGGCGGCGGGGGCGGCGACCGGGCGCGGGCGCGGTACCTGCGGGCGCGCGCCCAGATCGAAAGCGCCGATCCCGAGACCCGCCGCGCGGGCTACGAGACCCTGCGGCGGATCGCGGCCGCGTCTCCCTTGCGCTACTACGGCCTGTGGGCCCGCTCGCACCTGCGCGTGGCGAACCGGCCCGCCCCCGACCTGCCCGAGGCGACGGCGCCGGCGCGGTACCGCGAGCACCCCGACTTCGAAGAGACCCTGGCCGTGCTGGACGGTCTCGCCGCACGATACGGCGAGGCGTTGCCCCCCCTTGCGCGTGCCCGCGCCCTGCTCGGCGCCGGCTACGTGGAGGAGGCGCGCCGCGAGGTGCGCCGGGCCGTGCGGACGATCCGCGCGCTGCGGGCCCGGCGGGCCGGGCGGCGGCCGTGGCGGGCGAAGTCCGAGGCGCTCGCGGACGGCCTTTCGTGGGAGGCGTCCTTTCGCCTCCCGCGCCTTTCCTCCTCCCGGGCGCTGCGCAAGCTCCTGCGCGACGACGAGGCCGGCCGCGCGCTCGTGGACGGTCTCGTGCGCGCGAGCCTCGGGCTCGACGAACCCTACGAGGCTTTGCGGCTCGGGCCGGCGGACGGGGATACGTACGGCCTACGATGGATGGTCCGCGCCTATGCGCCGGCGGTGGAGGCCGCCGCCGGACGGTGGGGGTTCGACCCGTCGCATCTTTGGGCCCTGATGTACACGGAGTCGCGTTTTCGCCGCTTCGTGGTGTCTCCGGTGGGGGCGCGCGGCGCCGTCCAGATCATGCCGTACACGGCGCGCCGGCTGGCCGAGCGCCTCGGGGAGATCCCCGTGGGTGGGTTCTTCGACCCGGACCACCTGTACGACATCGACACGAACACGCGCCTTGCCGCGTACTACCTGGCGGAGCTGGCGGTGAAGTTCCAGGGGCAGATGCCGCTGGCCTACGCCGCCTACAACGGCGGCCCCACGAGCGTGGCCCGCTGGGTGACCGCCAAGACCTCGCGTCCAGCTCCGCTCGACCTGTTCATCGAGGAGATCCCGTTCCGAGAGACGCGCCGCTACGTGCGCCGCGTGATGGAGACGCAGGCCCGCTACGTGTTCCTGGCCACCGGGGACGTGCCGATCTGGCACGGGACGGTGGATCCGCGGGTGCGGCGCAACATCGACTTCTGAAGCAGCGGGCTACGGGGCCGGGTCGCCGTGCCAGCGCCCCTCGAACACCAGGCGCGCGGGGCCTTCGGCGTGGGCGTGCACGCCGTCGTCGAAGGAGACGGCCAGGGCCCCCCCGGGGAGGGTCACCTCCACCGCTTCCACGCCTCGGGTTCTCGCCACGACGCCCGCGGCGGCGCACGCGCCCGTGCCGCACGCCTCGGTGATCCCGCAGCCGCGCTCCCATACGGCGCAGGTGACGGCGGCGCGGTCCCCCTCGATCGTGTCGATCCGGACGAACTCGACGTTCGTGCCCGCGGGAAAGGCCGGGTCGCGCTCGACGGCCGGTCCCAGGGTCCGCGCCAGCGTCCTCGGGTCTTCGTCCGCGTCGCACGAAAAGACCACGTGGGGGTTGCCCACGTCCACCACCACGCCGGCGAGGCCCCGGGCGGCGGCGGGCCGCACCGTGGGCCCGAGGCGGACCGGCCCCATGGCCGCCCGCACCACGCCGGACGCCCCCGTGCGGGCGACGACGGTGCACGGGCGCGGGCCGGCGTCCGTCTCGACGTGGACCGGGGCGGGCGGCTCGGCGCCGGCCGCGACGAACAGGGCCACGCAGCGCAGCCCGTTGCCGCACATCTCGGGCACGGACCCGTCGCGGTTGACCACGCGCATGCGGACGCCGCCCGGGGCGGGCAGCACGAGCAGGAGCCCGTCCGCGCCCACGCCCCGGCGGCGGTCGCACAGGGCGGCGGCGTCGCGCGCGAGGCGTTCGGCCCGGGCGGGCGGGTCCGGCTCGGCGCGCAGGTCCACCAGCACGAAGTCGTTGCCGAGGCCCTCGACCTTGCAAAAGTGCGGCCAGGCGGCCGAGGGTGGGCCGTTCACCGCCGGGCGCCTCCGCTCGCGGCGTCGCGCAGATCCTCGATCGCGCCCGCCAGATCCCGGCCCGGCGCGCGAAAGATCGCGCTGCCGGCCACCAGCACGTCGGCGCCCGCCGCCACCACGGCCGGGGCCGTCTTCGGGGTGATCCCGCCGTCCACCTGCAGGTGGATCGGGCGGCCGCTGGCGGCGATGAGGTCCGCCACCGCGCGGATCTTGGGGACGCAGCCCTCCAGGAAGGACTGCCCCCCGAACCCCGGGTTGACGGTCATGACGAGCACCAGGTCCGCCACGTCCAGGACGTAGGCCACGGCCTCGGGGGGCGTTGCGGGGTTGAGGGCCACGCCCGCGCGGATCCGGCCGCCGGCGTGGTGGGGCAGGCGTCGGATCGCGTCGAGGGTCCGGTGCAGGTGGCGGGCGGCCTCGGCGTGCACGGTGATCACGTCGGCCCCGGCCGCCGCGAACGCCTCGATGGAGCGGTCCGGGTCGTCGATCATCAGGTGGCAGTCGAGCGTGCGGTCCGTGCAGCCGCGCAGGGCCGCCACCACCGGCGGCCCGATCGTGAGGTTCGGGACGAAGCGCCCGTCCATCACGTCGGCGTGGATCCAGTCGGCGCCGGCCGCCGACACGGCGCGGACCTCGTCGCCGAGGCGGGCGAAGTCGGCCGAGAGGATCGACGGGGCGATGCGGACGGTGGGCACGGCCGACCTTCTACCGCAGTCGGCCCGCCGCGGCGACCGGATGGTAGCCTCGGCGCGCGTGGCCCCGAAGCTTCTCACGGACGCCTTCCACGCGCCCGGGACGCGGGCCCACCGCGTGGTCCAGGCGCTGGTGGCCGGGCTGGTGGGGGTGGCGCTCGCGATCCTCGGAGTCGAGCTGGTCTTCGCCGAGGCGATCGACCGCTGGGGGATCCGCCGGGCCCTCGACGTGGCGGACCGCGTGGTGCTGCTGCTGTTCGCCGTGGAGATCGCCCTGCGCGTGTGGACGTTTCGGCCGCCCCGCCTCGACCTCTACCAGCGGGGGCGGGCCTGGAGGCTCGCCGAGCACGTGCGCGGGCGCCTGCGGTTCCTCCTGCGCCCCGGCCCCCTGGTGGACCTGTTGACGGTCCTGGCGCTCGTGCCGGCGCTGCGGGTGCTGCGGGCGCTGCGGTTGTTCCAGCTCCTTCGGGGGCTTTCGGTGTTCGAGCGCTCGCGGACCTTCGAGACGCTCGGGCGGAGCTTCGCGGAGAGCGCCGTGGTGTTCGAGGTGTTGTTTGCGGGGCTCGGGCTCGTGGTGGTGATGGGCGGGGTCACCTTGACCTTCGCCGAACGTGGGGTGAACCCGGCGGTCGCGTCCGTGGCCGACGGCCTGTGGTGGGCCCTCGTGACGCTCACGACGGTGGGCTACGGGGACGTCGTGCCGCAGACGGGGATCGGCCGCGCCGTGGGCGGGGCGGTGATGGTGGCGGGCATGTTCAGCCTGGCCATGTTCGCCGGCGTGGTGGGTTCGACCCTGCTGAGTGCGATCTTGAAGATCCGAAGGGAGCATTTTCGTATGGGATCCGATGTCGGCCATATCGTGTTGTGCGGCTACTTCGACGGCGCACCGTTGTTGCTCGAACAACTCCGGCGGGAGTTCGAGGCGCGGCCCGGATCCGCCGGCGCGGGCGACCGGACCGTGGTGGTCCTCGCCCCGCGGCCGCGGCCGCGCGATGCGCCGGACTGGGTGACGTGGATCGAAGGCGATCCGACGCGGGAGGCGGACCTGGCCCTCGCCCGGGTCGAGGAGGCGGCGGTGGCGGTGCTCGTGGGCGACCGGCGCAAGACGCCCCAGGAAGCCGACGGCACCACGATCCTGACGGCGTTTACCCTGCGCAGCTATCTCCAGGCGACGCCCGTGGCGGCGCAGCGGCGAAGACCGCTCTACGTGGTGGCCGAGGTCCTCGACCCGGAAAACGCCCGGCACGCGCGGGCGGCCGGCGCCGACGAGATCATCGAGACCACGCGGCTGGCCTTCGGTCTGGTGGCGCACGCGGTCGCCATGCCGGGCGCCGGTGAGATCATGAGCCAGGTCGCCACGCTCGGCGGCCTCAACGTCTACCTGGGGCGGGTGCCGTTCGAGCGGTCGATGCCCTACGAGCAGCTCGTGCGCGTGCTCCTGCACGACCACGGCGTCACGGTGTTCGGCGTGCGCAACCCGAACACCGGCGAGGCGTTGCTGCCGCCGCCTTCGACGACGCCGGTTTCCCCCACGTGGCAGGTGGTGTACCTGGCGGACGCGCCGCGCCTGCCGCCGGCGTAGGGGGGCGTCACCAGGCGCCGAAGGACCGCGCGACGGACAGGGCGAAGGCGAGGAGCAGCAGGGCGCCTTCGAGCCGGTCGATGCGGTGTGCGGTCCACGCGAACAGGCCCGCGGCGAGGGCGGCGACGACCATGACGCCGCTGCCTTCGAGCACGGTCGGGTCGGCGCGGACCGGGCCGCGCCAGGCGGCGGCGGCGGCGACGAAGGTGGCGTTGAACAGGTTCGAGCCCAGCACGTTGCCGAACACCAGGTCCGGGGCGCCGCGGCGGCTCGCGGCCACGGACGAGGCCAGCTCGGGAAGGCTCGTGCCGACCGCGACCACCGTAAGGCCCACCACGGCATCGGACAGGCCCACGGCGCGTGCGAGCCCACCGGCGCCGGCCACCATCCAGTGTGCGCCCAACAAGACGCCCGCAAGGCCCAGGGCGGCCGCGGCGGCGCTGCGCAGCGCCAGGCGGCCGCGCCCCGCGGCGGGCGCGGGCGGCGGGGCGTTCGGCGGCGGGGCGGCCGCGTCGCCGGGCTGGGTCGGGCCCACCTCGGCGTCGGCGCGCGCGATCCAGCCGAGGGCGACGAGGCCGGCGAACCCCGCGAGCGCGAGGGCGCGTCCGTCGCCCGGCGAGAGCACCCCGTCGGCGCAGGCGAGGGCCAGGGCCGCGCAGGCGAGCAGGGCCAGCAGGCCCTCCCGGCGGACCCGCCGGCGGTTCGTCTGCACGGGGGCGACGATCGCGGCCGCGCCCAGCACGAGGGTGGTGTTGGCCACGTTCGACCCCACGGCGTTCGACAGGCCCAGGGCCGGTGCGCCGCCGGCGGCGGCCATCGCCGTGACGGTAAACTCCGGCAGGCTCGTGCCCACGCCGAGGACGACCGCGCCCACGACCAGCGCAGAAAGGCCCAAAAGGCGCGCAAGGCGTGCGGCCGCGAGCACGAACCGGTCCGACGCCACCGACAGCACGACGAGTCCCGCGATGGTCTGGGCGACGAACAGTGCCATGGGGATGGGAGTATACGGGGGCCGGGCGGCTGGTCGCGGTGGGGCACGCCCACGTCGTTATGCCGTGGCGTGCGCGCGGGGGGGCGTCCCGCTTGCGTTCGGTCCTGCGCAAACCCGCGCCCTGTGGTCGCCGGTGCCCCGGGTGAATCGGGGCGCCTCGAAACCGCGCCGGCGAGGCGCCGGGCGGCCGGACGGGGCGAGCCTTCGAGGCGGGGCCGCGGCGCGAACCCGGTGCGAGCACCCGCCGGATGCGGGGTGGGCCGGGCCCACGCGCTCGGAGCCCGCCGGTCCGAGGTCCACCCGTCCGCCGGCTACCTCGCCCGAACGAGGCGTGCGGCGAAGAACCCCGCCGACCAGCCGTCCTCGGGGGTCATGGCCGCCCGGGCCGTCGCCACGAAGTCCGGGCGTTCCCGCAGGAAGGCATCCATGACGCCCGGGCCCTCCTCCGGCTCGTTGCTGCACACCGCGTACACGAGTCGCCCGCCGTCGGCGACGGCCGAGGCGGCTTGCGTCAAGATCGCCCGCTGGCGTGCCGCACAGGCCGCGAGGTCCTCGTAGCGCCGGCGGTAGCGCACCTCCGGGTGCCGCGCGGCCTCGCCCAGGCCCGTGCAGGGGGCGTCCACGAGCACGGCGTCGAAGGCCTCCCGCAGGTCCTCGGGCAGCGGTGTGGTCGCGTCGTGACACAGGACCGCAAGGCCGCCGTCGGGCGCCTGCACGAGCCCCTGGTCCGCGAGGTCTTCGAGCGCGCCCAGGCGCCGGTCGTCCAGGTCCGCCGCGACGAGCCGCCCCCGGCCCCCAAGCCGCGCCGCGAGGTCGCGCGTCTTCGTGCCGCGCCCCGCACACAGGTCCAGCACCCGCTCGCCGGGCGCGGGGGCGAGGATCTCCACGACCCGCTGGGAGGGCCCCGACTGCACCCAGACGTCGCCGGCGGTGGCCCGCGGCGCGTAGAAGACGTCGCCCGCGCCGTGCAGGGCGAGCCCGCGGGGCACCCCCTCGATGGGCCGCACCGTGGCCCCGGGGCGCCCGGCGGCGAGCTCGCGGGCGACGGTTTCGACGGAGACGGCCGGCCCCACGCAGATCTCCACCGGGGGCGGGCGCCCGATGGCGGCGGCGCGGGCGAGGGCCGTATCCGGGGCCAGCGACCGCACCCAGCGGCCCGCCCACCACCGCGGCACGGAGTAGCGCCGTTCGAGCCGGTCGAGGAGGGGACCGCCGTCGAGCGAAGCGTCCACCATCGGCCCATGCTCTGCGATCGACGCCAGGATCCCGCCGACGAGGCGGCCGAGGCCCGTCCCGCCCCGCAGGGTTCGGGCGGCGGCGGCGGCCTCGGCGATGGCGGCGTGGGGCGGGTGCCCGAGCTCGAGCAGCTCGAAGGCGCCGATACGCAGCAAGCGGCGGATCCGCGGCCCGAGCTTGTGCGGGCGGTGGGCGGCCGCGTCGATGTGGGCGTCGAGGCGGATCCGATGTCGCAGCACGCCGTAGACCAGGTGCGTGACGAGGCCGCGGTCCCTCGGCGGGCAGGTCGGGTGCAGCTCCAGGTGGTCGGCCAGGGCGCGGTTGCTGTGCATGCCCGCGTCCACGGCCTCGAGCACGTCGGCGGCCAGGCGCCGCAGCGAACCGGCCGGCGCGGTCATCGCTCGCCCGGGCCCCGCGGGATCTCCACGCCCAGCACGTCTTCGAGGCGGCCCATGCGATAGGCCGGAAAGGCCCCCGTCTCGGCCACGGCCAGGCGTCCCTGCGGATCGACGACGAACAGGGCCGTCTGGTCGGGCTCGATCCCGAAGGCGGCCCGCGCCGCGTCGTCGCGCTCGATCACGGTCATCTTCGACGCGATCTCGTCGAGGCCCTGGAGTTTCCCCACCACGGCCGCCTGGGCGCCGTCGGGCAGCGGCAGGCGGACGAGGGTCGTGGCGAGCCGGATCTCCGGACGCTGCATGTACGCCATGGCGCCCTCGCCCATGGCCTCGAGATCCGCGCCGCCTTCGAGGAACGGAACGTCCTTGCGTTCGAGCGGCGCCCCGAAGAAGGCGAGGATGCACAGGTGCCCCCGGCAGCGCTCGTTCGAGAGATCGCCGACGGTGAAGGCGGGGGCCGGAGGTCCCGGGGGCGGCTCCCGGGCGTCGAGCACGCGCCGGATCGCCTCGATCACGGTCTCGTCGGCGGGGCCCGCGTGACGAAAGCGCACCGTGCCATCGGCGTCGAGGACGACCAGCGCCGTGTGGCCCTTGGGCAGGCCGAAGCGCTCCAGGACCACCCCCTCGAAGTCCAGGTACACCGGGTAGCGCATCTCCTTTTGCCACGCGCCCATCATCGAGGCGATCTTTTCGCGCAGGAAGCCGAAGCCGGCGGCGTCCCCGACCACCACGCCGCGGACGTCCTTGGGGAGGATCCAACGGTTGAGGGCCCGGTGCAGGCGCTTGCCCTCGCGGCTGCGCATGCTCGCCTGGTTCTCGACGAGCAGGAACGTGCGGCCGGGACCGGGGGCGGTAAGGTCCAGGGGGGGCTGGTCCCCGAGTCCTTCGATCCGCGCGGGGGTCGTCTCGGTGTGCTCGGGCAGCGCCGGCAGGGTCTTGGGGAGCTCCTCGACGCGCAGGACGCGGTACGCGGCGACGCCGCCCGTCCCGGCGACGAGGACCCCGGCCAGCAGACCGTAGCGCAGGATCGTGCGGCCGCGCATCGGCCGGCAGTGTAGCCGCCGCGCGTGCGGGCGTCACGGCGCGGCGCCGGCGAGCTCGTACCAGGCGACGGTGGTGCCCGTGCGGCAGGCGAGGCGCACGGCCCCTTCGAGGTTGCCGTCGTAGGTCGGGACGGCGGCGATCGCGTCGCACGCGGGCACCTGGCCGCCGAGGTCCGGCGCCACCAGATCGGCACCGGAGCTGGCCAGGATCGTGATCGGCGCCGCCGGCCCGTGCGCGACGGCCAGCGCCGGCCACCCCTCCAGCACGAACGCCGCGGGGGGGCCGGCGGGCGGGGCCGAAAGCGCCTCGACCTGGACGAAGGCGGCGCTTTCGAAGGGCCGGTCGTAGACGGTCGCCACCACGCCGGTGGACTCGACCGAGAAGGTCGTCACCGCGTCGAGGCCACCGAGCACGGCGGCGTCGATCGGCAGGGGCGAGGCGGTCGCGACCGGCGGGGCGTGCCGCGTGCGAAGGGTGCGGGTGGCTTCGTCGATCTCGAAGAAGATCGGACGCACGCCGCCCTCGAAGACGGAGAAGGCCGCCGGCGGGCGACGAAACCGCAGGGCGGCCGGGTCGAGGACCGGGCGCACGTCCACCCGGTCGAGTCCGCCGGCAAGCGGGAGCACCTCGGTGTCCACCGGGCCCGCGCACGGGGCGAAGACCCACAGCACGTCGCGGGCACCGGGGGCGGGCGCATCGGCGTCGGCGGCCGCGATCCGTTCGACGAAGGCCGTGGTGTCGGCCCCCTCGACCCGCAAGAGGTCCACCCACTCGACACCGGTCGCGTCGGCGGCGGCCGACAGCACCGTATCCTGGGCGGTCACCTGCCAGGCGCCGCCGGCGAACGCGAGGCAGACCCGGTCGAGGTGTGCCCCGGGCCCGGCGGGGCCGAGGCGCACGAACAGGCGGCGCGCGTCGGGGGCGTCGGACGGGGTGGTGACCGCGAGGTGGGCGAGGTCGAGATCCGCCGGCAGCGGCAGGGGGATCGGGGCGTCGAGCTCGGAGGTCTTCGGGTCGGCGGCGGGGCGAAACCACCGCACGGTGTCGTCGGGGGCCACGTACGTGACGAGGGCCGTCGGGCCGTGCCCGTGGATCCGAAGATCCTTCGCCTCGAAGCTCGGCAGGGGGGACGGGGCGATCGTCCAGGCCGGCGGATCGTCGGGGGGTGCGATCCGGATCTCGATGGTCCTCGATCGGACGGTTTCCTCGGACGGAGTGGCGAGCGCCATGGTGAAAAGCCCCGGGGCGAGCGCGCCGTGCATGAACAGCGTGAGCATCTGCGCCTCGAGGTGCCCCAGGTCGGTGGGCGACAACAGGGTGCCGCGGCTCGTGCCGTCGATCTCGAGCTGCGTGCGCCCGAGGACCACGTTGCGCACCGCCAGGAATACGTCGGCGTGCCGGGTGGTTTCGAGGGACAGGACCCCGTCGGCGGGCTGGAGGAAGTCCGGCGGGTCGGGCGGCGGCCCCGCGGCCCCGCCCGTCGTGCCCGTCCCCGTCCCCCCCTCGGGACCGGCGGGTGCCGTACAGCCGGCGGCGAGCAGCGGGGCGAGACACGGTCGCAGGCGCATCGGGGCGATCCTAGCAGGCCCGGATGCGCCCTCGGGCTACTGGGCGTGCCCGGCCGGATCGATCTCCCGGACGGGCCGCGGCCCCTGGGCCGCGACGTCCAGGCGGTCGAGCTGGCGCAGCAGGGGGTGGTCGGGCGGCGGGGGGCCGGAGGGCTCGCGCGGATCTTCGAGGCCCACCAGGACGAGGATGGAGATGCGCCGGTTTCGCGGGTTCGTGGGGTCGTACCACAGGCGGGGCCGCCGGTCGGCGTACCCGCGGACCTCCACGAACTGCTCGTCGCGCATCCCGTGTTCGACGAGGAACCGGCGGGCCGCGGCCGCCCGCAGGACGGACAGCTCCCAGTTGGAGCGCCCGCCGCGGGCCGGGGTGGCGTCGGTGTGGCCCTCGACGACGACACGGTTCGGGAGGCGGGCGAGCTCGTCGGCGATCGTCGCGAGGACGGGTTTGGCGGCGGGGTTGATCTCGATGGAGCCCGGCGCGAACAAGGACGCCTCGGTGCTGTCCTGGATCTCCACGCGCAGCCCCTCCTCCACCGCCGACAGCTCCACGTGACGGGCCCATGGGTGGCTGCGCAGGGCCATCAGGGCCTGGGCGAGCTTGTCCCGGGCGGTCGAGAGGTCCGGCAGGTCGCGCCGCCGGTCGCCGCTGCCGGCCTCGTTGCCCCGGGCCGAAAGGTGGGTGTCGATGGCCACGGCGGTGTTGCCGCCGTCGAACAGACCCGCGCCGCCCGGGTTCGGTCCCTGCGCCAGATCCATGTTCCCGCCCGAGTTGAACCCGAGCGGGTCGCGAAAGTACGCCCCCACTGCGGACTTGGTCTTGGGGCTTTGCCCCACGAGCCACAGCACGAGGAACAGCGCCATCATGGCGGTGGCGAAGTCGGCGAAGGCCACCTTCCATGCGCCGCCGTGGTGGCCGTGGCCGTGCCCGCCCTTCTTCTTCTTGATGATGATCGGCGCGACCGCCTCGCCGCCGCCGCCGCTCTGCCCGTTGTCGCTCCCCGAAGCCATCGTCCGATCCTAGCCCTTCGCGGCGCGGCAGGCCTCTTCGACCTCCTCGAAGGTCGGGCGCACCGCCGCGTACACCGAACGGCGGGCGAACTCCACCGCGATGGCGGGGCTCGTCCCCTTGACGTGAGCGAGCAGCCCGTGCTTGATGCACTCGACGTACTTGTGGGTCTCGTCGTTGTAGTGGGTCATCGCCGTCGAGAGCGGGCCGAGTACGCCGTAGGAGGCCAGGATCCCCAGGAACGTACCGACCAGCGCCGAGGCCACGTTCATGCCCACGACCGACGGGGGGCCGTCGATGGCGCCCATGGTGATCACGATGCCGAGCACCGCGGCGACGATCCCCAGGCCCGGCATGGCGTCGGCCACGCTGGTCAGCGCCGTGGGCGCCTTGCCCTCCTCCGCGTGGAGCGTCTCGAGGTCCATGTCCATCAGCTCCTCGAGATCGAGCGGGTTCGAGGTGCCGGACACGATGACCTTCATGGTGTCCGTCATGAACTCCACGGCGTGGTGGTTCTTGAGGAAGCCGGCGTACTTCTGGAAGATCGAGCTCTTTTCCGGGTCGTTGATGTGCTCCTCCCAGCCCAACAGGCCCTGCTTCTGGGCGATCTGGAACATCTCGAACATCATGGTCAAAAGTTCGAGATACTCCTTCTTGCCCGGGCGCGATCCCAACACGCCCTTGATCTGCGCTCCCATCTTCTTGATCGTAGCCACGGGCGTCGAGACGATGAGCGTCCCGAGAGCGGACCCCAGGATGATCACGAACTCGTGCGGCTGAACGAGAACCGCGAGTTGTCCGTGGTGCATCAGGTAGCCGCCGATGACGGCACCGAACACCACGACGAGGCCGACGATGGCGGTCATGGGCAAACGAGCCCATCGCACGGATGCGCCCGTGTCCTAAGCCGGGGGCCGGCACCGCTTCGGGCCGGGACGGCCCGTCCCGAACCGCCGGCGCCCGAGCGCCACGAACAGCACCAGGGCCGAAAGGGCCGCGGGCGCCGCCGGTGCGCGCGAGGCCGTGCACCCGCACCCGGCGCCGGCATCACCTTCGCTCGCGCCCGAGGTGTCCGTCCCCGCGGCCGTGCCTGTGCCGGTGCCTGTGCCGGTGGTTGCGCCCGTGCCCGAGCCCCCACTCGTACCACCCGTCGCGCCCTGCAGCGACAGGGGGATCTGCACGATCGCCTCGCCCAGCACCACGGGTGCGGCGCCGCCGCGCTCGTCGAACAGGGTCTTGACCGTCGTCCCCGCGTCGTTCGTGACGTTCTCGGCGGCGAGGAAATCGACGTACTCGTTCGTGTTCACCAGGTACAGCAGTTGCGCCCGCACCTCGAGCACGTCGTCGTCCGGATCGTCGGGCGTGGCGTCTTCGAGGGCGGTGGGCTCGAACGGGTAGGTCACCTCGTCGTAGTGGGCGTAGGTGCCGCTGGGCAGCAGCGGGTAGCGGTCCGTCACGGGATCGGTCTGGGGGTCGGGCACGAGCCCCTTGGGGGGGATCCGGGTGTCCTCGACCCAGTGGTCGTTTTGCAGCAGGTGGAACGTGGCCTTCGTGGCGAAGTTCTCGGCCACGGCCTGGTAGGTGCGCAGGTTCGGATCGCCCAGCGGCCCCTCGCCGGGCGCGTGGTCCCCCGACGACCACACGACCGTCCCCTGGTAGGTGGCCGTCACGAACAGCCAGGCGATCCGCCCCTCCGAGTACCCCGTGGGGAGCTTGTGCCCCGTCTCGTTCGTCACGCGCACGACGAGGGACAGGCCCTCGGAAGGGGCCACCTGGGCGGGCGCCTCGATCTCGAGGGTGGCCGCCGTCGGGGCCAGCTCGTCGAGGCGATCGAGGGTGCGGTCGAACCAGATGCTCTGGATCTCGCCCGTGCCCGTGTCGCCGTACAGGTCGCGCAGGATCTCCAGCACGAAGCGGTTCGCGCCCACGAGATCGTGTCGCCGGCCGCCCGTGGGGTGAAGCTGCATCGAAGCGAAGTCGGCGCAGCCGGACACGTCCGCCACGGCGGGCATGTGGCAGTCCTGGCAGGTGCGGGCGTCGTCCCCCGGCTGCGCGTAGGCGCTGTTGGCCCACTCCGAGTAGGTGCGCTGCTCGTTGAAGGCCATGCCCATGGGTTGCCCGTCGTCGTCCACCCGCTCGCGGAAGGTGGTCACGTCGTGGCAGGTGCCGCACATGCGCGACGTGCCCACGAAGGCGTCCTGCACGGCCGGGTGCGGCGGCATGGGCGGGCCGGCGTAGGCCCACGGCCCGCGCTTGGGCACCGCCGGGCCCACCGCGGTGTCGTCGATCACGTACGCGGCATTGCCCGCGGGGGTCTGGCCGTCGTCCACCTGGCGGTGGCACACGTCGCAGGTGACCGAGTCGAAGTCGGCCGGCGCGAGTTCGTCCATGGCGATCGCGCCGCCGCGTCCCTCCAGGAAGGCGCGCGGGCTGTGGCAGCGGATGCACGAGTCGGTGTGGGCCGGGTCGTCCTGGCTCGCCACGGCCACCCCCGCCCAGAACACGGGGTCGCGGGCGGCGTTCGCCATCAAGGATCCTTGCCAGCCGAACGGGGCATAGGGGGGCAGGTCGGCGTGGGGGGCCGGGTTGCCGAAGGCGTGGCAGCCCTCGCAACTACCGGCCGGGTCCAGGGGGTAGGTCAACTCGCCGGGCAGCGTCGGTGCGGCGTGGGCCGCGTCGGGGCCGGCGGCGGCCAAGGTTCCGAGCCAGAGGGCGACCCACGGGCGGGTGTTCGCGGGCACCTCGATATGCTACGCGATCGGCGTGACCGCGCGACCCGCCAGCGCCCGACGGCGGCGCGCCCTGGCCTGGTCCCTGGTGCTCGCGGCCTGCGGCGGTACGTCCCCGCCGTCGCCGCCGTCGCGCCCGGCTTCCATGCCCCCGGCGGCGACCGACCCGGCCACCGGGGCCCCGCCGGACGGCCGGGCGCCCGCGACTGCGCGCGTGGCGAACGCCGACCCGGGCTCGGTCGGCCGCGAGCCGGACTACGACGCCATGGCGCGCGATTTGGCCGCCGCGATGGCGCCCCAGGTGGCGGGGGCGCAGGACCCCGCGGCCGAGTGCCGGGCGCTGTTCGACGCGGCGGCGCAGCGCTACGAGTCCATCGACGGGCCGAAGGCGGCGCGCCGCCGGGTGGTGGCGCAGCTTCGCGCCACGCGGGCCGCCGACGAGCGGGCCTGCCGTGCGGCGCTTTCCCCGAAGGCCGCCCGCTGCGCCGCGATCCTCGTCAGCCAGGCGCGATCCGAGCTCGATCACGCGGTGGATCGGTGCACGCGGGCGTTTTCGGCGGGGCGGTGAGGGCCGTGATGGCCTCGAGGGCCGTGGTGAGGTCGGACAGGCGTTTGACCCGGTCGAACAGCGGCGCCACGTCGGGGCGGGTGGCGGCCGCCATGCGCAGCCACTGCTTGAGCCGGCACAGCCGCGCGCGCTCGGGGACGCCCGCGCCGGCCAGGGCGCGCACGTAGCGGATGATCCACCCGGCCAGCAGGGGCAGGGGGTCCGGGGCGTTCGGGGCGTCGCCGCGGACCTGGCGGAAGATCGTCGGGCGTCCCATGGCGCCGCGGCCGATCATGAAGGCCCGCGCCCTGGTCACGGCCGCGCAGGCGGCGACGGCCTCCGGGGAGAACAGGTCCCCGTTGGCCACGACGGGGATCGCGCGCGATCGCACGACCGGGGCGAGGGCGGCCCAGGCCACGGGGGGCCGGTAGCCCTGTGTGCGCGTGCGGCAGTGCACCACGAGGAAGTCGGCCCCGCCGTCTTCGGCCGCCGCCGCGATGGCCTCGATGGTGTCCGTGCGGTCCCAGCCGAGGCGCACCTTCACCGACACCGGGATCGGGGCCGGCACGGCGTCGCGCACGGCCGCCGTGATCGCGCGGATCCGATCCGGGCAACGCAGCAGGGCCGCCCCGCCGTCGTGGCGGTTGACCGTGCGGGCCGGGCAGCCGAAGTTGAGATCGATCCCCAGGGCGCCGATGCGCGCGGCCGCGGCGGCGGTGGCGGCCACGGGTCCGGGCGCGCCGCCGAGCAGTTGCACGTAGACCGCGACCCCCGACGGTGTGCGCCCGCCCCGTTCGAGCTCGGGCACCATCCGCACGAGGACCCTGTCCGGCACGGTGTGGTCCGTCACCCGCACGAACTCGGACACGCAGGCGGTGATCCCCGATCGGATCGGACCGCCCTCGGTGAGCACGGCGCGGTAGACGTGACAGGTGACCCCGTCCATCGGGGCCAGCGCCAAAAACGGCGTCGTCCGGCACGTGCCCGGGGTGGGGGCGGCCGCGGCGGAGGGGTCACGCATCGTCGGCGGGGGCGAGCAACGGCTCGTAGGTGTGATGGATCGACCGGGCGCCGCGCGCATCGGCCCGGCGGACCTTGCGGGCCAGGAAACCGGCCAGGACGACCCGCCCCGAGGCCAGCAACGTCCACACCGCGCGCTCGACCGCCTCCGGCGTGGCGCCCTCGGCGACAAGGGCGTCCACCAAGGCGCCCATGGGGGTCGGGCGCCCGGCCTCGGCTGCAAGGCGCGCGGTGACCCGTCGCGTCAGGTCGTCGGCCACGGTTCGGCGAGCATGGCGAACCCGGCGCCCGCGGGCAACCCGGCGGTCAGTTGGCCGGCAGGACGCGGGCTTCCTCCCGCAGGCAGGTGAGGATCGCCTCGATGGCCTCGGGAGCCACCGTGCGCGACAGGTCCGCGTAGTGCCCGACGGTGGAGACACCCGGCTCGGGCTTCATGAGGTGATCGAGGCCGGGCAGCTTCACGGCCCGGCCGTGGGGTGGCGTGGGGGCCTCGACCACGGCGCGCAGGGGCTCGAAGTCCCGGACCGGATGCACCTGGAAGTCCTTGTCCCCTTGTAGCACGCACACGGGGGCCCGGATCGCGCGCAGGGTCTCTACGGGATCGATGGCGAAGACCTCCCGCAGCCAGCGCTCGACCGGGGCGGTGGCCGCGGGCACCGGCCCGCCGGACACGATGGCGTCGTGCACCCGGCGGGTCTCTTCGAGCATCTTCTCGCGGCGGTCGGGATCGTCGCGGTACTGCCAGCGGATCTGGTCCTCGATGACGCGGCGCAGGTTGCGTCCGGCCGTGGAGATCAGCACGACGGCGGCCGGCCGCCGGCCGGCGAAGCGCTCGCGGGCCAGCAGCATCACGGTCAGGCCGCCGAGGCTGTGGCCCACGAGCACGATGCGGCGCGGGTCCACGCGCGGGTGGGACACGAGCGCTCGGACGGCGCGCCGGGCGTCGTCCACCTCGTCGAGGTAGCCGATCCGGGCCGGGCCGCGCTCGCTCTCGCCGGTGCCGCGGTCGTCGAAGCGCAACACGACGCACCCGGCCCGCGCCAGCGCGTCGGTGATCGCGTGGCTCCCGGTGTCGATGGCGGTGCCGGGCACGAAGCCGTAGCGGTCCTGGCCGCCCGAGCCGCTGACGAAGACCACGCCGCAGGTCCGGTCGCCGTCGTGGTCCTTGCGCTGCACGAACTCGCCCGCGAGCACCACCTCACCCTCGCCGCCGATGCGGACGGGGTCGGCCGAAAGGTCGTCGGGCAGTCGGTAGGTGGGCCGGGGCACCTTCGGAAGGCCGGGTTCGATGGTTTCGGGTGCGCCCGGCACGACGCGGTACAGCACGCGCCCGCGGGGCCCTTCGACGGCGCGCAGGCGCGCGGCGGCCCAGCCGGTGCCGGGGGGGCCGGCGTCGTAGAGCAGGCGGGCGGTGGGCGTGCGTACCTCGAGGGTCGCGCCGAGGTCGTGGATCTCGTAGGGGATCTGCAGGATCTCGCCGGTCTCGGGCGCGAAGGTGAGGAGCGTGCCGCGTCCTGGGTCGTCCGGCCGGCGGCCGATCCCGAGGCGGATCATCAGGCTGCGAAGGGCGACCGCGTGGCGGGGCAGCACCCACGGCACGGTGCCGTCGTCCGCCCGGGGCGCCACGAGCGTACGGTCGCCGTACAGCGTGCGCACGAGGCCCTCGTCCGCCGCGCGGTACAGCACGGTGCGCGGCGGGCTGGGTGTCCCCGGTTCGCCGGCGATGCGGTGTTCGAAGGCGCGCGCGGCCCCGCTGCGGCGCACGAACACGAAGAAGTCCTCGGCGGGCCCTTCGTCCCCCTCGTAGACGATCTCGTGGACGAATCC
>Ga0256839_1001872_pt1 | contig 24668 bp, 22 predicted proteins | sample 354166metaG_FD_185968 | JGI IMG/M metagenome (GOLD analysis project Ga0256839, IMG submission 185968) | Hydrothermal vent microbial communities from Mid Atlantic Ridge, Atlantic Ocean - 354-166 | ecosystem: Environmental > Aquatic > Marine > Hydrothermal vents | place: Atlantic Ocean: Mid... | reverse complement strand
AAATAGGCTTAAAAATGTAAGCATTAAGGTCAAAATAGAACAAATTTAGCGATTGATCCGATATTTTTTAAAAATATGGCTCAATTATCAGAGTAACTTGGGAAATGAAACTTCATGCAAAGGTCTCATATTATCAATTGCATCTATATTATTATTGCTTACATGATTCAACAAGGCGAAGTTGCTAAAGTGTCTAGCTACTTTTATCTTACACCATCGTTAGCTGCTTTTTGGGGCTGACTATTTTTTGATGAACAATGAAATTGGCTAACAATAATAGGAGCAGCGGCTAGTTATTGGCGCATGAGTATTAATTAACCTACATCGATGAAACAAGAAAACTAAAAAAGCCTATTTAATACCATAATTATCTTATTACAGTTATTGCAAAGGATAGGTGGTGATATTGAGGTGTGAGTTATATGAAGAAACGTTGTATCTAAATTTTTACTGTAATCTCAAACTAATAAATAATACTCTATTTCCTTCGTGGGGGAGCGTTACCACCGTGTGGATTTTTTGGGGTGTTTTTTGTTTTTTTATTATTCCACCTTTTTTGTTTGTTTTTGTTTGGTTTATTAGTAGATTTTGAAGTACGGTTATTGGTTGTATTTTTAGAACCTTTAGGCTTTGGGATACGTTTGTTCAAGCTGGTTATTGGCACATCATGATCTGGTTCAAAACCATCAACTAATACTCGTTTAAGGAGTTGTTTTATAAGATGTTCAATATCAGATAGTTGTTTAACCTCGTCGGCACTGACTAATGATACAGCGTGACCTTGACTGCCTGCACGACCTGTTCGACCAATTCTATGCACATAATCCTCAGGAATATTAGGTAAATCAAAGTTTACAACTTGTGGAAGTTGGTCAATATCAATACCGCGTGCGGCAATGTCAGTAGCAACCATAACTTGGACTTTACCTTTCTTAAAATCAGCTAAAGCGCGAGTTCGTTGATTTTGACTTTTATTACCATGAATTGCTACAGCGGTAATATTTTTTGTATTAAGTTGGCGGGTTAATCGGTCACAGCCATGTTTTGTACGGCCAAATACTAATACCTGTGTCCATTGGTTTTCTTCAATCAGTTGCGCTAACAATGCAGACTTTTCTTTTTTATCGACAGGGTGTATCCATTGTTTAACTGATTCAACCGTGGTATTTCGTGGACTTACCGATATTTCCACAGGATCATTGATAATGGTTTTAGCCAGTTTTCTAATATCATTAGAAAAAGTTGCAGAGAACATTAAATTTTGACGACGTTTAGGTAAGAAAGCTAAAACTTTACGAATATCATGGAGAAAACCCATATCTAACATGCGGTCAGCTTCATCTAAAATAAAAACTTCGAGTTGATCAAAACGTACAGCTTTTTGATTGTACAAGTCTAATAAACGTCCAGGAGTAGCGACTAAGATATCAACACCACGATGTAAACGTTTTATTTGAGGGTTTATTTTAACACCACCAAATACGACCGTTGAGGTTAGCTCAAGGTGTTTACCATACGTTTCTACGCTCTGCTCTACTTGAGCAGCGAGTTCACGAGTAGGGGTTAATATCAAGGCACGTACTTGATTATTTTTAGGCTTTGGCCCTGATGATAAAATTTCTAATAAAGGTAGCGTAAATCCTGCTGTTTTTCCGGTACCTGTTTGTGCCGCTGCCATAACATCACGACCCGATAATACAGCTGGGATAGCCTGTTCTTGGATTGGTGAAGGTTTACTATAACCTTGTTTATTAATAGCTTTTAAAAGCGCGTCGGATAAACCTAATGTATCAAAACTCATGATGGTTACTTTGCTGTAGTGATGAAAGGCGTGCAGGGTACAGTATTTGTAGTCCCACTGCTATAAGGGTTCTAAGATCAAGTTTGTCTTTATTTTAATTTTAGAAAAACTATTAGAGACCTTTGTACGAATCGGATGACGAGTAAAATGGCTGAAACTCCACTGCTTTTCGTTGAAAAACTTGCTAATAAACGTGTTATTAGCTTCATTTTCTGCCTCAATCAGTGAAATTTCATCCGATTTTTCTTTCGCCACCGACTCGTGCAAAGGTCTCTATTAGAACATTGTGTACATAATCTTACTGAATAAAAAAACTTACTTTCGGTAATCTCGTAAGTACATCCACTCAAAAGCTTGTTTTGCATAATGTAAAAGTCGGCAAGGTGGAATAACAAGGGTTCGTTTTTCATTACGAAATGCCAAAGTCCCTTTGTTGTTTGAATCAATAATACAAGCCAGTTCATATTTAAAGGTATGTGTTGCAGGTTTATCATTAAGGCCATCAAGCATATTATTAATTGCGGCTACAGCTTGTAGGTCAGCCATATGTGCTTGTTTTGGCTTCCAATCAGGGCCAGGAAAGCTACCAGCATCACCTGCTACATAAACATGTTCAAAGCCTTCGACTTGGCAATGCATATTCGATTGGATTAAACCACCCGGACTCAGTGGCATTTCTGTATTAGCAGCAAAGCTTGGGCCGGTCATACCCGGCATAAAAATAATAAGATCAGAATTAAATTCATCACCTTCAGTTGTAATGGTGTAATTATGAGAAGCTTCATTGTGCACAAAGCTTTTCATCTTATGCCCTAGATGCGTTGAAATATTGCGTTTTTTAATTTCAGATAAAATACCTTTAACAGCAGACTCACCCAGCCGAGCTCCTGGTTTTTTAGCAGGAGTGAAAAAGATAAGTTTAAATTTATCCCGGCGCTTTTCTTGGCGTAGTTGTGTATCAAGCCCAAAGAGTAATTCAAACATTGGGCCACCCCGCATAGCAGAGGGCTCTTTAGGATTGCCACCAAATCCTAGTGCAATAGTTCCTCCATCCATGGATTTTATTTTATCACGCATTTTTTCAGCGGCATCAATGCCTTCACAAATAGTAATTGCATGCTCAATACCCGGTAATTTTTTAATAAAACGGCCACCACTAGCGATTAAAAGAGCGGTATTAGTCACTTCTCCGTTATCAGTAATAACCGTTCGACCCCCATCTTTAATAGCTGTTACAGTACCTGCAAAAAATGTAACATCATTACGTTTAAAAAATGAGTTTATATCAATCCGCAAGTCATCCGCAGTACGTTTCTCCGAAGGTATCCATATTAAGCTGGGTAAATAAATAAATTCAGCCTTTGGGGCAATTAAGGTTATGCTAGTTTCTTTATTTTTTTTACGGATTTCTTTAATAGCCGTTAAAGCAGCAAATCCTGCACCGATAATGGTAATTTCTTGTGACATGTTAATAACCTTACTTGTTAATAATATAAGTGCTTTCTAATATACTATCAGGCGTTATCAATTTCAAATGATAATTGTTCAACACGCAATAAGTAAAAATACTTAGTTTAGTATCGTTAGCACTAATTTCCATAAGTATACGCTAATATACTGATTTGACAGGTTAAAAATAAACCTGACAAAACTTGAAATATAGTCTTTACTCTGTGTAATATGCACTCCGTCTGTTTTCATGACTACATGTAAAATAAGATTTATCAACCCCCTACAAAAATTTATGAGGTTTACCATGAGAAAGAGTTTTCTATTAGGTCTTGCGACCGCAGCACTATTTAGCACATCAGCTCAAGCTGGCACGCTAGAAGATGTGAAAAAAGCAGGTGTTTTAAAATGTGGTGTTAGTACTGGTCTTGGTGGTTTTTCTGCTGCAGATGAGAAAGGTAACTGGAAAGGTCTTGACGTTGATGTATGTCGTGCTGTAGCAGCTGCTGTACTGGGTGATGCGACTAAAGTTAAATATAATCCACTCACAGCTAAAGAGCGTTTTACGGCCCTTCAGTCTGGTGAAATTGATATTCTTTCTCGTAACACAACGTGGACTTTAACGCGCGATGGATCTCTAGGTCTTAACTTTGCTGGTGTTAATTACTATGACGGTCAAGGCTTCATGGTAACTAAGGCATTAGGTGTTGATAGTGCACTTAAATTAGACGGTGCTGCGGTATGTATCCAAGCGGGTACAACGACAGAGCTTAACCTAGCAGATTACTTTAAAGCAAATAACATGAAGTATAAAGCAATCACGTTTGATACATCTGATCAAACTATCAAAGGGTTTGAATCCGGTCGTTGTGACATGTTGACTTCTGATCAATCTCAGCTTTATTCATTACGTATCAAGCTAGCTAAGCCTGACACTGCAATTGTATTACCTGAAGTTATCTCTAAAGAGCCACTAGGCCCTGTTGTTCGTCAAGGTGATGATCAATGGTTCAATATTGTACGTTGGTCCTTAAATGCAATGATCAATGCTGAAGAGTTGGGTTTAACTTCTAAAAACATCAAAGAAAAGAAAGATAGTAAAGATCCAGCTATCGGACGTATGATGGGTGGACAAGGTGAGAAACTTGGTCTTGATGACAATTGGTCTGCAAATATTATTGAGCAGGTTGGTAACTATGCTGAGAGTTTCGAAAGAAACGTAGGTGCTGGTTCACCACTTAAGATCGGTCGTGGTCTTAATGCGCTATGGAGTAAAGGCGGTATCATGTACGCACCACCTATTCGTTAATAGGTTTCGATAAAAAGAGTCTGCATATAGCAGGCTCTTTTTTTGTCTCTAAATTAGTGATTTCTATATGAGCATTACTATGAGGCCTTTGCACGACTCGGATGACGAGTAAATATGACTTAAATTTCACTGCTTTTCGTTGGGAAACTTACTAATAACCCGTTATTAGCTTCATTTCCCGCCTCAATCAGTAAAATTTAATCCAATATTTCTTTCGCCACCCGACCCGTGCAAAGGTCTCAATATGAAATTATTAATTTAGAAGCAATTCATATACTTTTATTTATTCATTTAACTCTGGCTTCCAAAATATGAGCGATCCTCGACAAAACAATACTGAATTACCCAGCAAACCACCTATTTGGAATGACCCTAAATACCGTGCTCTATTTTTTCAAATACTTTTAATATCAGCTCTTGCATACTTTTTTTATTCTATCGTTCAAAATACATTAGATAATATGAATGCACGTGGTGTTTCTACCGGCTTTGGGTTCATGTCTGAGCCAGCGGGTTTTGATATATTACAAACGCTAGTGCCTTTTGATTCAACCTATAGTTTTGGACGCTCGTTTATAGTAGGTGTACTCAATACATTATTAGTCACTGCCTTAGGTATATTATTTGCAACGCTATTAGGTTTTCTTGTAGGGGTAGCGCGCTTGTCAAATAACTGGCTGGTATCAAAAATTGCGACTGTTTACATTGAAACCTTTCGAAATATACCGCTTCTGATACAAATAATTTTTTGGTACTCACTTATTGTTGGTAGTTTGCCTGCGGTTAGGGATAGCTTTTCTTTATTCGACAGCTTTTTCTTAAACCAACGGGGTATTAATATACCTAGCCCACAGTATGAAAGTGGCTTTATCTATACAGTGATTGCATTGATTATTGGCATAATCGGCAGCTTTATTATAAAAAGGTGGGCCAGAAAAAGGCAAGAAGCAACAGGCCAACAGTTTCCTGTTTTGTTATCTGTACTAGGTTTGGTGATTTTTTTACCGGTACTCGTTTATTTCATTACAGGAAGCCCCATCACATGGGATGTGCCAAAGCTAGGGCGCTTTAACCTACAAGGTGGCGCAACCGTGATTCCTGAATTAGTGGGTTTATTAATAGCCCTTGTCATATATACCGCTGCATTTATTGCCGAGATTGTGCGGTCGGGTATCAAAGCAGTAAGCCATGGTCAATCAGAAGCTGCGCTCTCAGTAGGGTTAACACCAAGTCAAAATTTAAAATTGGTGGTTATTCCTCAAGCGTTACGTGTCATTATCCCGCCATTAACAAGTCAGTACTTAAATCTGTTTAAAAACTCATCATTAGCAGCTGCAATTGGTTACCCTGATCTAGTAGCAGTATTTATGGGAACAACACTTAATCAAACAGGTCAGGCAGTAGAAATAGTGGCAGTAACTATGGGTGTTTACCTCTTAGTCAGTTTACTTATATCCATGTTTATGAATTGGTACAACGCGAAAATGTCATTGGTAGAGAGATAATAGTATGTATGTAACTGATAAAATACTTCCTGAATTACCGGCTCCAAGTAACTCGAAAGGATTAATACATTGGCTGAAAACGAATCTTTTCAATGGCCCCTTTAACACATTATTTACGCTATTAGCCGCCTATGTTTTATATAAAGTCATACCGCCTGCAATTGAATGGGCATTTATTGACGCAACGTGGTTCGCAGAAACAAGTGGCGAATGTAAACTTGAAAATGGGGATAGAAAAGATGGTGCCTGTTGGGCATTTATCACTAACCGTTTTGATCAAATCATGTACGGTTTTTATCCAGAAGCGGAACGCTGGAGACCTAACCTTGCAGGAATTATGCTGGTTTTATTGACTATCCCACTCTTTTTTGAGAAAACACCTAAGAAGGCTTGGTTAGGTGGCTTCATACTCGTTATATTCCCCTTTATTGCATTTGTTTTAATTCGTGGTGGATATTTTGGCTTAGAAGCGATTGATACTGGTAAGTGGGGCGGTTTAATGCTCACTCTTATTATTTCCTTAGTCGGTATTCTTTTCGCCTTATTATTTGGTACAATTTTGGCACTTGGTAGGCGCTCAAGTATGCCGATTGTAAAATCACTCAGCGTTGTCTTTATTGAGTTTTGGCGTGGCGTTCCATTAATTACCGTGCTTTTCATGTCATCTGTGATGCTGCCGTTGTTTCTTCCCGAAGGTACAACCTTTGATAAGTTAGCACGCGCTATGATAGGCATCATTTTATTCCAATCGGCTTATGTGGCAGAAGTGGTTCGTGGTGGTCTACAAGCAATCCCAAAAGGACAATATGAAGCAGCCGCAGCAATGGGCTTAAGCTATTGGAAAAGTATGTTTTTAGTTATATTGCCGCAGTCCATGAAATTGGTTATTCCAGGGTTGGTAAATACTTTTATAGCACTATTTAAAGATACCACGCTCGTATTGATTATCGGATTATTCGATCTCTTAGCTATCATAGAAAATGTACTAGGTTCTGATAACGCATGGTTAGGCTTTCACACAGAAGGGTTGGTATTTGCAGCCTTTGTGTTTTGGTTGTTTTGTTTTGGCCTATCGCGTTACAGTATGGCACTGGAAAGAAAGCTAGATACAGGGCATAGAAATTAATTCTAACAAATCCATTAATAGTTAAAAAATCAAATTAGTTACACGCAGCTGAGAAAATATTATGGCCAATAACGCACAAGTAAATAACAACGAAGAGTACGCAATCCAACTTATTAATATGAATAAGTGGTACGGAGATTTTCATGTACTCAAAGATATTAATCTTAATGTAAAAGAAGGTGAACGAATCGTTATTTGTGGGCCTTCAGGTTCTGGAAAATCGACAGTAATTCGTTGTATCAACCATTTAGAAGAGCATCAAAAAGGTCAAATAATAGTAAATGGTGAAGAAATCACGGGTGATGTCAAACAATTAGAACGTTTACGCACCGATGTTGGTATGTGTTTTCAGCACTTTAACTTATTTCCCCATCTAAGTATTTTAGATAACTTAACGCTTGCACCTATTTGGGTTAAGAAAATACCAAAAGCCGAAGCTGAAGCAACAGCAATGAAGTATTTAGAACGTGTAAAAATCCCTGATCAAGCGCTTAAATATCCTGGCCAGTTATCAGGTGGCCAGCAACAACGTGTAGCGATTGCACGTAGCTTATGTATGGATCCTAAAATCATGTTGTTTGATGAGCCAACGTCTGCGCTTGATCCTGAAATGATCTCAGAAGTATTAGATGTAATGATCGAATTAGCCAATGAAGGTGGCATGACTATGTTGTGTGTTACCCATGAAATGGGCTTTGCCAAAAAAGTAGCAGACCGTGTTATCTTTATGGATGCAGGTCAAATTATTGAAGAGAATAATCCTGAGGAATTCTTTAATAACCCACAATCAGAACGAACGCAATTATTCTTGAGTCAAATTATTGATCATTAGAATCTGAGTACACACTAAGCAACAAGTGCTATTGTGAAGTCTAATTGTGTTTACTTAAATACTTTTAGTCGCCTCTATTGAAGCCATACGAAGTTTTTTCATGACTTTTTCCTTAATCTCACGTTTTGCTTGTGTAAACTTCTCAGCAAATAGTGTCATGTAGTACTTATCTTTTTTATTTAAAGGAAAATCCAGCGTAGTAACCTCACCTTGTGGTGAGATATATTTTTTCTGAATAACCATTACTTCAGATTGATCAGTACCCATATCTTTTCTTGACTTTGCTTCTCCAGTAGCAATATAACCACTACTAATTAAAGCTTTATTAATATCATCAAATGTAAATAATTCTTGTTTATCCTTGGCTAGAACCATTACATCAGTCGTACAGCCATCGTCTTCGGGTGAAATAGCATAGCTGACCTTATCAACAAATACTTCGTATACGCCGTTATAGTCTTTAGCAGGTGCTAGCTTTTTCTGATGACTTAGGCTCTCTTTCAAAGAACTAGAGCTATCATACTTTTGTTCACAATATTGCTTATGTAAGTTTAAGAAAGCCACTAAGGGTTTAGGAGACGGATCAATTTTAGGTGCAGAAGCAACTTTATTATCACAGCCATTGAGCATTAGTGTCGTTAGCACCGCTGCTGTACACAGCATAACGACGGGAATCGCTTTATTCATGGGGTTTGCCTTTATTTTTATTATTATCATCAATACGAGCCACTTTACTAGTCATCTGACTCGTGCAATGTCTCAATATACTACTTCAAAGTATCTTTATATTAAGACATCTTTGTTGGGTGAATTAACTATAGTAGACTTTGTTAAGTATTCAAAGCGTTGTCAGACTAGCGGATACATTTTTATAAAATACCAGGGTCTTAATATGACACTAATTAAATCCTTACGTTTAAGCCTATTTATTATAACTACATTACTTGTTACTACTGCATGTAGCAGTAAGGAGTTAAAGAAGGATGAAAGCGTTGTTCTTTTCCCTATATCAGCAAACAAAACAGAGGCTGGTTGGGAGTTTACGATTCATAGTTGGGTTTTTGAAAAGGAAGAAAAAAGTCTAAGTCGCATAGTGGCACAAAAATCACTTAAAGAGGTTTTTGAAAGTATTGGTGAGGTCACAGATAACAGTGATAATGCTGCGACTTTACAACGCCGTTTTATGTGGTTTTTAGTTGATAATAAACAAAAGAAAGAAATTCAAACGCTATTAAATGGGCAGTTAATAACACTAGCTAAAACAGCGGCTAATGGTCACGCTAAAACATTGCTTAGCGTGAATAAAGAGGTACCAAATGGAGAATGGCAAAGCTTTAAAGTAAAAGATAACTACCAACGAAATTTTCAAGGTGAAATACAGTTTATTCCTCAGCAAGGTCTGTCAGTAATTTCAGATATTGATGATACTATTAAGGTTAGCCAAGTCTTGGATAAAAAAGAGCTGCTTATTAATACTTTTGTAAAGCCCTATAGGGTGACAAAGGGCTTTCCTGAATATTACAAAGAGCTAGCAGCACAAGGCGCTTATTTTCATTATATTTCGGCATCACCTTGGCAGCTTTACCCCAGTTTAAAGCCTTTTCTTGAAAAGTATTACCCAAAAGGCACAATTACATTGCGTAATTTTCGCATTAAGGACAGCAGCCTCTTAGCTTTTTTTAAGCCTTCAACGGGTTATAAAATTAAACAAATCCAAAATTTAATTCGACGCTACCCTAAACACCAGTTTATTTTGATTGGTGATAGTGGTGAGCATGACCCTGAAGTGTACGCTACAATTTACCAGCAGTTCCCTGATAATATTCAATCAATTCAAATCAGAGCTGTTGAAGGCTCTAACTTAACGGATAAGCGTTTTAAGGAGATATTTAAACATATTCCTAAAAATAGCTGGAGGCTATTGCCGTAGTTGCTAATTGTCAGATAAGCATTTCTTACACATTAATACATTCTTTGTAAAATTAGTTGATAGGTTTCTTTGCTAAATAAGGTGTCTAAAAACTGTCCTGCATCTGGTGAGAAGTACCATGCTACACCGGCACCAATAGCAATACTTGCACTTGCTAGCGGCTCCTTAAAGTCTACGAACTTAAGCGCTGACCCAAAGGAACGCTTAAGACGATGGCCCATAAAATCAACGCTGTAAATTTCATCAAGTAAGAGGTGTAAGATAAAGCCAAGAAAAATAAATAAACCAAGCAACCAGGCAGTAAAATCTGCTTTAGCAAATAAATGATGGCTTAAGGCTGCGCTACCGAATGAAAATAACAATGCCGCGTTGACTGAGTGAATCGCACCACGATGTACACTAAACTTTTGAAACAATGTCCATAGTGGAAAACGTACAAATAAATAGATTCCTAAACCTGCCCCCCAAAGTTGAACAATACCTGTTTGGTTTTTAGCCGAAAACACCCAAAGAAAAGAGGCCATTATCCCTAATAATGAGAATAAAATTCTGCTCGGGTATGAATAGTGTAAATCAATGTCTGGTAAGATCCCACCAACAACTCCTGCAGAAGCCAGCAATAAGGCATCCTGTGTACCTACTAAACCCACTTGTAAACACAGCGTTGCAAGCATTCCAGAGCCCACCGCTGACACTGCAAAATGTGTATTAAAATTTGCCATAAAACTCCCCCAAATCGGTATTTAGAATACCTTTAAGGAAAGGGTAATTCCATGATTAGTACTAAAAACTGTCCTATAATCATTAAATATAATAGGAAAATTTATGGCCATTATTACCACCATTGAAGATCTACAGCGCTTATTTCATCAACGTGTTCCAAAAATGTTTGCTGATTATGTTGATTCTGGCTCATGGACAGAAAGCACATATAGGTCTAATGAAAGCGACTTTGATAAAATAAAGTTTAATCAGCGTGTCGCGGTCGATATGAGTGATCGATCACTTAACACAACGATGGTTGGGCAACAAACAAATATGCCTGTGGCGATAGCACCTACAGGTTTAACGGGTATGTTTCATGCTGATGGCGAGATGCTAGCAGCAAAAGCTGCAGAGAAAGCAGGCATACCTTTTACCCTATCAACCATGAGCGTATGCTCTATTGAAGATGTTGCCAGCGTTACCCATAATCCTTTTTGGTTTCAGCTCTACCTTATGAAAGACCGTGGTTTTATCGAGAACTTAATTGAACGTGCAAAAGCGGCTAAATGTTCGGCACTTATGTAACGCTAGATTTGCAAATATTAGGGCAGCGTCATAAAGATATTAAAAATGGCTTGTCAGTTCCACCTAAAATGACTCCCTCCCAACTTTGGCATATGGCGATTAAACCCCGTTGGTGTCTGAAGATGTTAAGTACCAAGCGGCATTCATTTCGCAACATTCAGGGTCATGTAAGTGATGCTCAAGACTTATCATCACTTAGTGTTTGGACACAAAAGCAATTTGATGAAAAGCTCTCTTGGGATGATGTAGAGTGGATCAAACAAAAATGGGGTGGGCCTCTTATCTTAAAAGGCATTATGGATGAACAGGATGCACAACTTGCAGTAAAATCTGGTGCAGATGCAATTGTCGTTTCTAATCACGGAGGAAGACAATTGGATGGTGCGCGCTCTGCTATTTCAGTATTGCCAGAAATCGTGGATGCGGTAGGCAATGATATTGAAATTCATATGGATAGCGGTATTCGTTCTGGTCAAGATGCCCTTAAAGCGGTTGCATTGGGAGCAACAGGGGTTTACATCGGACGCTCCTATTTGTATGGTTTAGGCGCAATGGGTGAGCAAGGTGTTGAGCTTGCATTGGATATAATCCGCAATGAAATGGATATAACCATGGCTTTTTGTGGCGAGCGTAAAATAACGGGGATGAACCGTAAGCACCTTTATTTGTAGGGCTTAGCCAAATTCCCAGCCTCTGCGTTATGTTCGCTTTTAAAGGTAATAAGTATTAAAAGCTCACATGCCTTGAGCTACACTGATTAATAATATAACACCAACTATGGAGTTTTTACGTGAAAGTTACTATTCAATTTATTTGTTTTATTACAGCCTTTTCTTTTTTCCCACAGACTCTTATCGCTGAAGAAAAAGAAACGAAGAAAGTTATGATTACCTCCAGTCTATTTAACCTTGAGTTAAAGCTTAATGGTAAGACTACAACGATTATGCGTAACCAGGATAAGAAAAATGAAATTGTGCCGTTTTATCGCAAAACTGCACGAGGCACGATACAAGCCATGCATCCCTTTAAACCCCATGTGGTGGAAACCTTAGGTGAAGCAGAAATCATTGACTATATAAAGCAGATGACCGCGGGTGATGAGTCTATTATCGTGGTTGATTCACGCACTCCTGCGTGGGTAAAACGCAGTGGAATGATACCAGGTGCGGTAAATATCCCCTTTACTAAATTTAAAGACACCACAGAAACGCTAGAAATTATGGAAGATATGTTTGAAGTCATAGCCGGTGAAACCTTTGATTTTAGTCATGCAAAAACCTTAGTGATGTACTGTAATGGTAATTGGTGCGGGCAATCTCCCACTGCCATCAGAAAGCTGTTAGCCATGGGATACCCAGCAGCAAAAATTAAATACTATCGAGGGGGTATGCAAAGTTGGACGGCTTTGGGCTTGACGGTTACCCAGTAGTCATCTATGAAGGGTAAAGCGGTTTTAAATCAGGATCACTCTGTGATTCCTTGTTGGTGAGCTTTTTGACTAAACCTGTTTCGATAAGTTGAGTTAGATTTCTACCTTGCCAATTATCTTTATCTAACCCATAAAGACTTTGCTCCAGTTCTAAAATTACATCAGCACCTGATTGAGTATGCTTACTTATACTATGCAGATTATGGATAGAATTATCACTCCATGCTAATTGCACATATTTAATAAGATTCTTTTCGGCGCTTTTTGGGTCATTGTGAGTACAGGCATTAAGAAGCTTTCCACGGGCCAATTCTAGATCCTGTTTATTCGTTGGTGTAGGGCTTGCCTTAAGAAATTTTCTCGCGAGCCAAAAGCCAATAGCGGCAAACAACAGGCCTAACAATATCCCTGCAACGATTTTCCAATGATTTACGTTATTGCTTTCTGGGTTATCGTCAGAGTTACTGCTTAAGCTATTTGATATTTGATCGTTATTTTCAGGCTTTACTGGTTTTTCATTTGAAAGGTATGGTTCTTCTTCAACAAAGTCCCCCTTGGTGACACTCAAATTCCAGGCCGGTAAGGTTGCCGTTTTTTGTTTTTTGTTTTTTACATCCCACCAATCAATTTTAATTTCTGGAATCGTTATACTGCCAGACTTATTAGGAATATAACTGAGTTTAAGCCTCTGGATGCCAAACACGGTATTACCATCTGTGCGAGTCTCAGAGCTGGGCGTTTCAGGGTATATCTTGATTCCGTTAGGCTTTGGAATGTCGATGGTAGGAATCTGTGAGCCTGCTAAGCCTTTAGCTTGTAAGGTAATTGTGCGCGTTACAGGCTCACCCACTTTTAATTCTGGTGGTGATCTAGTCCAACTATCTTTGACGATAAGTTGCTCTGCGGGTAACCACACACTGCCAGAATATTCCTTGGGTACTGGTAAAACATCAACCACAAGCGATTCACTTTTAATGCTAAAGGGTTTACTTGTCCCCCGGCTTCGTTGCGAGAAAAGGTCATCAGGGAAAGGGCTATTATTAAAAAAAGGATCTTGTCTAAAATCTTGAAAAAATCGATTCATAAAGTCTTGTCTATCCGAGACAGGTCTTTTAGCTTGATTTTTATCCTTAGGTAGTAACATTCTGCCTTTAATAACGGTAGGGGGAATGTGTAACTTGCCACTCTTTTCTGGTGAGATAACATAACGCTTTTCAACGACAGTAAACAATTTTCCTGCACGTTTAATTTGAAAGCGACGATCATCACCAAGTTGCTCCATGACTGCGTTATCAATTTCGGGTGGTAACATTTCAGCAGATTGCATTGTCGAATCATAAAATAGCTTTACGGTGTAAGGGATTTGTTGCTGAACATAGGTTTTATCGCCTAAACTATCGACCGATGATTCGACAAAAACATGCTTGCTGGTTTCCTCTTTCACCTCGGGAGGTAAGTCTATAATTGTTACCTTTAACGATTTTGTTTTTTCGTTGCCGATAGCAATTGAAGGAATGGAAATATTCCCTTTTTTGTTAGCTTGTAAGCTAACCGTCCACGTTTTTTTATAAGAGCGCTGGCCATTTAAAATATTTACTTGTGAACTGGTACTCGTACCTAAAACCTGAAAGTTTTTTGATAATACAGAAAGGTCGGGTTTGGCATTAGTATTTTGGTTGGTTTCTATCAATAAAGTAATGGGGTCAGTTTCATAAACTGTGCTTTGTTTAAGGCTGGCTCTTACATCGGCAAAGGCAGGGTTGATACTCACAGCGAGTACGATGAGTAATATCAGATTTGTCACGGCCCTGTTTACCATGGTTGCGCCTCACCTTCGGGAATGCTTCTACGGCGTAGTTGACGTTGGTATTGTCGTTCAAATTTACGGCGTAATAGGCCACTTGGGTCATCAGGTATTCGTCTTAGCCATTGTTCTGCGGCCATTTTTTCTTCTTTATTTAGATCACTCGCTTGCGCTTTTGCACGTGTAGCTTCTGCCTTTTTTTGTTCTTTATCTTTTTGTGCTTTTTGCTCATTCTGTTGTTCTTTTGATAATTTTTTATCTGCTTCGTTTTTCTTTTCTTGTGCTTGGGCTTTACCCTTTTCTTGATCTTTTTTCTTATCCACTAGTTTTTTATTAGCATCAGAAAACTGATTATCTTTTTTCTCAGGCTCCTTTTTATCATCGCCGTCTTTATTCTTATCCTGTTGTTGTTTTTTGTCTTGCTTGGAGTTTTGATTAGATTGTTTGTTTTGTTTTTTATCCCCATTCTTTGGCTTTTTCTGCTTTTCTTTATTTTTTTTCTGCTGCTTTAAAAAATCTTTAATCGACTTTTTGTTCGCTTTCGCATCAGACATATCTGGTTGTTCTTGTAGGGCCTTATCGTAAGATTTTATTGCTTCTTTATATTTTTTAAGTCGTGCAAGTGCATTTCCTTCATTAAAACGCGCATCCGCACCTTGCTCTGCTTTAAAGTTTTTCAGCGCTTTTTCAAAATGGTTATTTTTGTATTCAGCAATACCACGCCTAAGAGGGGACTTAGCAAGCTGGCTTGCTTTATCGTATTGCTTTTTTAACAGTGCATCGTGCGCACGTTGTTCTTTGTTTTTCCAAAGTGCTTGCCATTGCTCATCAAAAGAAAAAGCCATGGCTGTTTGAGGCTGCAGTACCAGTGTTAAGATAAAGGCACTTGTCACAATGGAAAGTAACCAACCTTTACGGAACGCTAGAGCTGCCAAGGGTAATAATAAAAATACTAGGTATGGGCCTAAGGATTTCCATTCCTCATTGTTTAAGTCGGAACTTAAAATATCATCGATTAAGTCGGTATTTGTTTGTCTTTCTCCCCTACTTTCAGAGGACTTCTTTAATAGCTGGTTCAAGTCTGCATTATTATTGCTAATACTATGGTAATTTCCACCACCTACTTGAGCTAATGCTTGCAAGGTATCACGTTCAAGTTTTACCGTTATGTTAGCTCCTTGTCGAGTTCGTAATTGCCCTCCGGCCTCAGTACCTACACCCAGTACAGAGAGTGTATGTGTCGCTTTGCGTAATAATTTTGCCTGTTTTAGGGCGAGGTCGTTATTGGTAATGCCATCTGCAATTAATAAAACAGAGCCATTTTGCACACCGGCTTGTTTAAGTAATTCGTGTGCTTTTTTTAAACCTAAATCAACACGGCTTCCTTGTACGGGCAATAAGCGAGGCGTTAATACTTTAAGTAAGGAACGGATAGTTGCAACATCTCGTGTTAGAGGCGATACGGTAAAAGCATCACCTGCAAAAACCACCAAGCCCGTTTGACCTTCTTCACTTTTTAGATATTGCGACGATAAAATATCTTCAACTTTAAAACGTGCGCGTGCCAAACGAGAAGGCTTTAAGTCATCGACTAACATCGAGTTAGACAAATCTAGCACTAAAACGCGTGCTGTATTGGTTTGGAACACAGGCTTAGGAGTCTTCTCCCACGTTGGATCTGCTAAAGCTAGGGTTGTTATAAACCAGCCGAAGCCTAATAACCACTTTATTACGTTAGCTGTATTTTTAGCTTCGCCTTGTAATAAGACGGATAATAAATTGGGGTCTATGACTTTTTCCCATGTACTCCCCATGTCATGATTTTTAAAGCTAAGCCACAGCAATAGCCCTAACGGTAGCAGTGCAAATAACCAAGCAGGATGTAGAAAATGAAAGTGATCCATTATAACACCTCACTCCTTTTACTTACGACGTTAGTAAACCCTGTTGATAAAAGCTTGAGTAGGATTAATAAAATACTTAAGGCTAGCGCCAATATTAAGGGATAATAATACAACTCTTTTACAGGGCGATAACTCAACTCATCTTTTGAAACAGGTTCTATTTTATCCAATATTTTATAAATTTTTAATAAGCTCTCAACATTATTTGCACGAAAGTATCGACCCTTGGTTTTATCAGAGATAGCCTGTAAAGTTGGCTCATCAAGATCATTTTTACCTACCCGCTGTGGACCAAACGGTGTTTGTACAATGCGTTCTTTTGCTCCCACGCCGATGGTATAAATTTTAACCTTTTCTTGTGCTGCAAGGTCAGCAGCTTTTAGAGGGTCAACATTACCTGCGGTATTCGCGCCATCGGTTAATAAGATTAAAACACGGTTCTTTTCAGGTTCTTTACGTAACCGTTTCACGGCGAGGCCTATCGCATCACCTATGGCGGTTGCCCTACCTGCTAACCCTAGCTCTGCTTCACCGAGTAGGGTGTTAACAGTTTTTCGGTCAAAGGTTAAAGGTGCTTGTAAATAGGCATTACTACCAAACAATATTAAGCCTATCCGATCCCCCTCTCGTTTACTGATAAAGTCTCCCGCTACAGCTTTAACCGCAGTTAAACGGGAGACTGAGCGCCCTGATATTTGCATATCGCGCGCTTGCATTGAGCCAGAAATATCAACAGCCATCATTAAGCTGCGCCCTGCAATGGGTTGGCTAATACTATCGCCAATAAACTGTGGACGGGCTGCCGCGATGATTAATAAAAGCCAAATAACACTGGCTACTAGCAACCGAAATAATGAACGTTTCGATTTATTCTGGGTACTTTCTGCACTAAGTTGCTTAAAAAATGGCACACGTAAAGCTGCTGATTGACTCACCGGAGCAGGAGGTATAAAAGCCCAAACCAGTAACGGTAGTGGCAACAATAGAAAAACCCACTGAGAAGCAAATTCGACGTTAGTCATTATTTTTGCCCTCTTTAATGGGTTGTTGATGATTCACAAGCTGATTGACCCATTTCTTAACCAATAAAATAAATTCATCTTGGTTTAGGTTTCCAAGTACACTTTTTTGATACGGAGCTTCAACGAGTATACGGCCAGCACCTTTTGTAAATCCTGTGGTATTGCCGGATTCATCGAGAAAGCTTAGCCAATCAGCACCTGTTAAGCTTGATATTTTTGAACGCGGGTAATAATTGACAGCATATTGTCGTATTAGTGTATTGATTTCAGCGATAGCTTTGTTACTCGGGTTTTTTATTAACTGAGTCTCTAAAACTGATAGTTTTTTGAGTAGGCTTTTACGTTGTTTTTCTCGCAGATATTTTTTATCCCGTTGTCGTTTTAGCCATACAAAAAACCCCATTAAAGCTATGAGCATAACAGCTAATATTATCCACCATCCAATAGCGGGCGGCCAAAAACCAGGCGTTCCAGCTAGGTGAATATCCTTTAATACTGGCTCGGTTTGCGCAGTTGATATCGTAGATGGTGTGATTGCTGTAGTAGGGTTTGCCATTACGCCACCTTATTTATAGGTGAGGTATTAGAAATGGCAGCACGTTGTTTTGCACCAAAGTATTTTTGTAAACGCAGTATTACATCATCCGCCGTCGAAATCTGTATCAATGGTATTTGTTGGCGTCGCATCAACTCATGGAGTTGTTGATGGTGTTGAGCAAAAAAAGTGTGATAGTTTTCTTTGCCTTGTTTAGAACGGGTGTCTAATACACCTGTTTTCCCGACTCCATCCGTTACACTATAACGATTTGCAGGCGGTGGTGTAAGCTCTAAAGGGTCAACAATTTGAATCGCTAAAAGATCATTATGTTGTGATAAACGACGCAAGTGATGTTGGGTTTCAGCGTTAATTTTATAAAAATCACTGATTAAAACAATTAGCGTGCCAGGCCTTGCAAGCTTACGTAAGCGTTTAAGCTCTTCATTAAAGTTATTTTTATTAGCATTCTCATGGGGCGCTAAACCTTTATGTGGGTCTGAAAAGTTGACTAATTCACGAATCAATTGCAATGCACCACGTTTACCCATTTTTGGGGCTAATTCATGATGTACGTTATTAATTAATAGTGCACCAATACGATCACCTTTTAATGCTACCGACCACGCCAGTATCGCTGCAACTTTTGCGGCAACCACCGATTTTAAAGCTTGGGTAGAACCAAAAAACATGCTGGGATTGAAATCAACCAAAAACACCACAGGGCGTTCGCGTTCCTCTTGGTAAAGTTTGGTGTGTGGTTTTCCAGAGCGCGCCGTCACACGCCAATCCATATTGCGAATATCATCTCCTGCTTGATAAATACGGGATTCTTGGTAGTCCATGCCTCGGCCCCGAAATCGCGAGCGATGTGTGCCTGTAGTTGAAGCGGTTGCATAAGTTTGCCTGTTTAAATCCAGTTTACGTGCTTGCTGTTGTAGCCCAATAAGTTGTGGTGCACTGACATGCGTTCCCGTATTAACTACAGGTTTTTGTGGTTCTTTGGTCGATGGTTTTGAACGCTTTAAAAGGCGTTTAAAAAAGCTCACAGTAACGTCCTATCACGTACTAAGTTATGAAACAGGTACGAGTTTTATCAATTCTTTAATCACCGCATCAGGCGTAATACCATCCGCCTCGGCCTCATAAGAGATTAAAATACGGTGACGCAACACATCAAAAGCCATGGCTTGCACATCTTCTGGTGATACATAGTCTCTATCATTTAGCCAAGCATGGGCGCGTGCACAACGATCTAATGCTATGGTTGCGCGTGGGCTTCCACCATAGCTTATCCAGCGTGCAAGCTCTTCGCTATAGGCTGCTGGGTTACGGCTGGCTAATACCAACTGGACTAAATATTCCTGAACAGGTTCTGCCATATGCATAGCGAGTACTTCCTGCTGAGCATTTTCAACATCTGATTTGGATAAGCTAATTGATGTTTTCTTTTGGCTTGAGTAGGTGCTTTCAGCTTGTGAGCGCGCCAATTCTAATATTCTATGTTCTGCTTGAGCATCGGGGTAGTCAATAAAAACGTGCATTAAAAAACGATCAAGTTGAGCCTCTGGTAAGGGGTAAGTCCCTTCTTGTTCTATCGGATTTTGGGTTGCCATCACTAAAAAAGGGCGCGGCAAGGGATAGGTTGTGCTACCAACGGTGATTTGCCGTTCACCCATTGCTTCGAGTAAGGCCGATTGAACTTTGGCTGGTGCACGATTGATCTCATCTGCCAGCACTAAGTTATGAAACAAAGGGCCTTTTTGGAAAACAAAGTCGCCTGTTTCTGGGCGGTATACATCACTACCTGTTAAATCACCGGGTAATAAATCAGGTGTGAACTGGAGGCGATGAAAGTCACCCTCGATAACATCCGCAAGCTCTTTAATCGCGGTTGTTTTTGCTAGGCCAGGAGCACCTTCAACCAATAAATGGCCATCCGCAAGCAACGCGATAAGTAGTCTATCAACTAAGCGTTGTTGGCCAATAATACGGGTTTGTAAGTGGGCGCGAATTTCTAAAAAAACGGCATGGCTTTTATTTGTCATTAAATTAATACTCATGGACTGGGTTGTTTGGTGCAGTTAAGGAAAGCCTGATCAAGTCTTATTATTTTTAGCTGGTTAAATAAAGCCGATCTTCGTGAAAAACAGCGACCGTTTTTCCTTTGCTAAATTATAATCGCTTAATGACATCTCTCTAATAAAGGTAAGGGCGTGATTATTTTTTTTCAAGCTCATATAATAAAAAAACAAGCACTGCCTCCTACTCTATGTTAAAACACAGCTTGCAAATTAATTATCTGGATTTTACACCACTTTGACCTTCGCTAACTTCATTTTTGCCGTTTTTTTATTGCTCTCAGCCATCATTGTGATGGTGCTGATTATGCTAATTCGACAAATAAGAAAAGATGGTAATTTGCCTGAAGAAAAAATGAATACGGTAGTCGCGGTGTTATTTATTCCTGCCATTATTATATTTTCTCTTGTTTTTAAAGGTATAACAGATTGGCGGGGCGAGATTCAACAAGAGCAAGAACGACTTGAAATTGCTCACTTTGTTGAGCGTATTTATACACCGCTGGCAATTTCACAACAATCTCTACGTAAATCATTTGTGCAGATGCGAACCTTACTCAGAGAGATTGATGAACTCGAAATAACGTACCCTAACCATGCAAAAATGATTAGAGCCATTCGCGAAGAATGGAGCGCAGCTCAAATTATTCTGTTTAATACTTATAACGATACGGATAAAGAAGTCAGACGTGCATGGATTGCACATAATACGATGGATCAAGAAGATGTGTTGGCTAAGTTTTCAAAACAGGCTGTTTATCTTGAAGAGAGTTTACAAAAAGCGGAGAGGAAATATCAGCTATCACTGCATAACTCACAGGATAAATTAATCAAAAACCTTGACGGTGCAAGAAAGCTAATTGATGCAAATCGTAAGTCACCAAGAAAAAAACAACGCGCTATCAATAAAGAGTTACTTGAAAATTTACAGCCGTTTAATGATGGTATTACGGATAGGTTGATCACGTATATCGCATCCATTGATCCTCGTTTAAAAGTGGAAATTGAAACGCTGCAAGAGCTTATACGGCTTTCAGGGCAGCAGGTTTCAATTCTTAAAACACATTTACGTAAAAATGCAGATTTAGAAAAGCCATTGACCATTGTGATTAATCGTTGGATAGGTTTAGAACAAAAGAACCGCGCACAACTCAAACAAGTCCTTTATGCCATTGAAGCCGAATATGTTGCGCGCAAGTTAGGCTTATCAGCAAAAAGCCCTGCATTAGCAGCAATGCATAAAAGTCTACGTATTAATATTCCTGCGATAGTGGGCAATGCACTCACACAGCGTAAAAGCATTGATCAAAGTTACAAGGTGCGCCGTGATTTTTGATAGTGCGGATTTTTTAAAATCATTTGTAGCCATTTTAGCTATTGTTAATCCTTTGGGCATCGTGCCGATTTTTCTTGCACTTACTCAGGCAGATTCCGTTGCTGAGCGAAGGCATATCGCACGACTAACCGCATTTTCTGTCGGAGTTATTTTGTTAATAGCAGCTTTAGCTGGTGAAGTTGTTTTAGACTTTTTCGGCATTGGAATACCCGCGTTCCGCGTAGGTGGCGGGATACTTGTTTTGCTTATGGCCGTTTCGATGCTAAACGCCAAACAAAGCCGGATTAGACAAAGCCCTAGTGAAGCAGAATATGCCGAGGACAAAGAAAACGTTGCGGTAGTTCCATTGGCCATTCCTTTAATGGCAGGTCCAGGGGCCATTAGTGTGGCGATCATCAGCGGCCACCAGTCGAATACTTTTCAGAGCCAAACGTTGTTGGCTGTGAGTATTTTAAGTGTTGCGCTAATTTCGCTTATCGCACTTTATTTAGCCGAGCCGATTGGCAAGGCACTCGGCGTAACTGGGCTAAATATTGCGACTAGAATTATGGGGTTAATCTTGGCCGCCATTGGTGTGCAGATGATTGCGCAAGGGTTAATCGTTCTTCTACCAGGTCTTGCGGGGTAGTGCGATTAGCTGAAAAAGCAGCCTTACTCTGGCTTATAAATCACTAAACTTGATTTAACATACGGGCTTTTTGGATAGCGCTGTACGACTTTATCTTTAATTGCCAAGGCTTCTGAACGATGTGCGTAAGGCCCCAAACGTACTTTATAATAGGTGCGTCCTTTGCTTGAGTCACTTGCTAATACAAAGGCAGAGTAGCCATCACTTGCAAAATCATTCATTAACTCCTTCGCTTGATCTAACTGTCTTGTCGCCATCAGTTGTACGCCGTAACCTATATAATCATCATTACTCGGGCTGGCGGTGAACGTACTTTTTATTGATGAGACAGAGCTGGTAATCGTCTTGCTTGATAACATACCCTTCTTTTTAGCGGTGTAGGCACCAAAGACAATACCGCCAATAATAAGCATTAACATCAGCTTGCTAATCCGTCCTGCTTGTTTTGAATGTTTCATATCTGGCTTCCCCAATTCAATAATTTTTAGGTTTAGCTTACATTGCTTATGATTTATGCAGGATGAACGGTAAAGCTTATTTTTACTATTTCAGCCATTTTTACTCGTCATTCTAGTTGTGTGAGGACCTCTATTTAACCCTAATTCGAAAAATAACCATTTCATTCGTAAGTTAAACGATTGTTTTTGGGATGTTCCGTGCAATCAAAGACTTGTGCTTTAAATTTAGTACTCACGAATGTTAATTACTTTAGCAATGCTTGGCACACCATTTTTATTTAATGCGAAGAGGAAATAATTACCGGGAATAACCACCGCAGTATTCGCAGGGATTTTTAGTGAATATTTCCCCTTATTTTGATCACTCGTATCAATAACTAGCGGTACTCTTCTTTCATCATTATTCACCGCATGAGTGGCAGCCGACATTCTCGTAAGGGAAAAACTATGGAGCCCAGATGTATCCACAGAAACGTTAATAGTATCGCCTGGTCTTGCGCTTGAGGGTGCTGATTTGATGATTGGGCGAATTGCAGGCTTTCCATCTACGGTTAATAAGTAGGGTGGGGTAAAAATTTCTGCATCGAGGTGGTTGGTAGTACAGGTACCACAAAGCCCACCACCTGCTACAAATATTCTGGCATCCTTCATTAGTAACGAAACACTGTGATAATTACGTGGAACTTTCATTGCTGCCAGCTCTGTAAACTGCTCCGTTTTTGGATTCCAAATCTCTGCGTTATACGCTGAGTTTGTATCGGTAAATATAACAGCATATGCCTGACCACCCGTGACAATGACTTCTCCTGAAGGCAATACCACACTGTTATTAAAAGCTCGTGCATGATGCATATCCGCCACTTTTTTAACGCTAACCTGCCCTTTGCCTTTGCTTATGTCGATAACATGGGCGTGTTTTGTCGCATCGCTATCATCGTAATCAGGTGAGCCTCCGAGTGTTAAAATTTTACCAATGTCGTACATGACTGCATTACCATCCATAGCATCCGCATCATTTCCGCGTCTTATTGATCGTGTGATTGAGCCATCATCGGCTGTGCTTATCCAGTTCATTTGCTTGGCGGGGCCTGCATGAAATACTAAGCCATTCGGTGCTGTGAACAACCACATGTGATTATCACCCCGATAAAGTCCTTTCTTGTCATTGGTGGATAGTTCATTGGCTTTAATATTTGGCTTACTGGTCCAGCCAATATCTTGCTTCCAAACCTCGCCATTTTTATTTCCTGGTCGTGGTGTTTTTGGGTTGGTATCAAAACCCCATGATCCTCCCAATGTTAATATCGAACCATCGGCCAAGGGTGTCATTGAATGATAAGCACGTGATGTGTTCATTTTAGCTCCTTTCAACCAGTCACTGCTTACAGGATCATAAATGCTGGTTTGTCGATCAGATGAGCCACCAGTAACCATGATACGACCATCAGCTAAAATTGCCGTGCCGGGGCAAAACATATCGTGCTCGGTGTTTGAAACCAGCCCTTCTGTTGAGCTATTATTTTTTGGGTCAAAAATTGAGGTATAAGTTTTACCGACGCCAACATCGCCATAATGAAATTTTAATTTAGCGTAGGCTGACCATGTTAGTATTCGACCATCGGGTAGGTTTGCTGCGGCAGATGCAACCAATGGCATTTTATAAGGCCCCTCCCATTTTGACTGGCTTTTATTGATTATTGCATCGGGTGTTTTAGGTAGTTTTGGTTTTTCAGTAGGCTCTTTTTGTTCTGGTATTTTTGGCGTTTCTGGCGTTTCCACTGGATTAGAGGAAGAAGGAGTGTCCGTATCAGTTGTATCTGTACTACCACCGCAGGCAGTGAGTGTTAACAATGATACAAATAAAGCAGCATTTAAATAAGTCATATATATTCTTACAGAAATAGAAGTAATTGATTGAAGGGTAAGTATAAAGTGTTTTATGAAAACATAATTAGTTTGATTGATATTTGAACAATACGCACTAAAGCCTTTTCACATAAGGAGAACCTGATTAAGTCGTTAGAATTTATCGTCGAAATATCAGCTGTTTTAGCAAGCTGAAAATTTGGCGTTGCCAGAACTCAGCTAGGTTATTCAGAGCTTCCTTAAGGAATGACTGATCAAGCCACTAATTTTAAGAATATTAGTTTTCAGATCAATTTTTAAAAAATCACACATAATGTGTCCTGTTTCTATCTATTTTTATATTTTCTTACCCATCAAACCGCC
>Ga0256839_1001871_pt1 | contig 24669 bp, 22 predicted proteins | sample 354166metaG_FD_185968 | JGI IMG/M metagenome (GOLD analysis project Ga0256839, IMG submission 185968) | Hydrothermal vent microbial communities from Mid Atlantic Ridge, Atlantic Ocean - 354-166 | ecosystem: Environmental > Aquatic > Marine > Hydrothermal vents | place: Atlantic Ocean: Mid... | reverse complement strand
GTTCACATTGTTTCTCCAGCTCTCGTAGTAACCGTGCGGCGCGCAGATAGTTCTCCAGTTCTCCGCGGCCAGAAGCGACGATCTGGCACTCCCGTGCCAGCGTGCTCAAGATCTCTGCGAACTCCACGTCCGTGCCGGACTTGAACGTGCCCCGGAATTGGCGGGATCGATCGCGGCAGGTACGGAACGCCCCGGTGGCGAAAGTTTCCAGGCACACGCGCAGCGTCTCGGCCCGATGACGGGCTATTAGCTTCTGCTGGTAGACCAGCCCGGCGACTCCACCCGCGAGCACGCACACGGCTGCAAAGACGTAGAAATAGAGCAAGCGCTGACGGGAACGACGAGAGGAGACCGGCCTCACGAGGGCAGGGGATTCCGTTGTTCGCTCTGGGCGGCGGGGCTTTCGTTTGACACGTCGCACAAGCTCGGATGTGAACAGCCCCGCGCCTGCAGAGTTCCGTTCAGCTCGCTTTTTGTCAGCGGATCTGTCAGCCATCGGCCTGAATCATCGTCGCGCGGAACGATCCGTCCCTTGCCGCCCCACATTCCCCGGCCCTGTCCGGCGCCCGGTTCGCCCCCCCGCCAGACCGAGTCACCGGGATGTTGCGTGCCGGATGTACTGGCTGCCGGCCGAGCGACCGCACACAGCACGATGCCGGCCATTGCCGACCAGCCGCGTACGCGTGCATTCTACAGTGCGGATTTCTCCCACACGCATGCCTCGGACCACGTGTTGGCTCAACGCCTGTGCGACCAGGGGCTCTGCCCCGGCCCGATCGCGCGGGATGGAGCGAAGCGGCCACGCCCCTGTCCCGAAGCTGTCCCCGTGCTCGACCGTGGCTCCCCGCGCAGCCGTTGGTGGCCGCAGCATTGGCTCGGCTACCTTGTCGGCGACGTCACCGGCACAGCCAAGCGTACATCTTCGATCCCGGCCCGGTACGCCGCATCCACGACCTGGACGAAGGTTTCGTGGCGTGCTCTGTCATGAGCATCCACGACGACGAACGGCCTACGCGCTCTGGAAACACGCTCGCGAAGGGTGTCGGCCAGATCTTCGAGTTCGACCTCTTGTGTGCCGCCATCGGGACCGACCAGAAGCACTCGGTCATCTGCCGTGATCCGCACAACCACCGCATCGCGAGCCAGTTGGGCCACGGTGGGGGCCTGGCCCTTCTGCTCGGCGGGTATGTCCAGGGACTTCTGGATGTGGAAGCTCGCTGTGAGCATGAAGAAGATCAACAGGAGGAAAGTCATGTCGATCATGGGGGTCATTTCGAGATCGGCTGCATCTTCGCTGCCCCGTCGCAAGCGAGCTATCCCCCGCTCCCGGATGGTTCCTGCGTAGCGTCGCTGCAGTTCTTCCACAGTCATCCAGCGGGTCTGTCCGACGCGGCGTACGAGGTCGTGGCGTCCCAGTTCTCCCGCTTCCACCAGCTCAAGAATCTGGGACAGGGCAACCTGTACGTAACGGATCCCTCGCTTGACCGCGTATGCCTCCCACATGTCTAGCGTTTCTCCTGGACTCCGATCACGGTGCTTGTCACCCCCAGCCCGTGCAAAGCCTCCATCACTTTGCGCACGTGGCCGACCGGCACGTCCCGGTCGGCTCGGATGAGAGCTTCTTGCGTTCCCGCGGACGAGACGATGGCCTGGGCTTCCGTCAGGAACTGGGACAGGTTGAGCGGTGTGTCGCGTTCCGCTACCCACACCTGCGTCTGATCGGGGCTGTCGGGGTCGGGTGTGAGGTCCACGAGGAGTTTACCTTCCAACACAACACCCACTCCGGCTTCGGCGCGCGGCAGTTCGGCTCGGGGGGCAATCGCGAAGTATCCGGTGAGCATGAAAAAGATAAGCAGTTGGAACACGACATCGATCATGGGGGTGAGTTCGAGTTCGGTGTCGATACCGATTTGGCCCGCACGACGTCGCAGACGCGCTCCTCCTGTGGGGGCCACGAGCAGTTCGTTGCCGCGAACGATGCGTGGTTCGCCCGGAGCGGCATCGCGCAGCTCGGCGACCTGCTTCCAGATTTCGCCCCCTTCCACGCGAATCCGGTCGGCGGGCTGCAGGACCCGGTTCGCTATCATCGCGTGGACTTCGTCCAGGCTCAACCCGCGCAGAGTAAGCCGACTCCCCGTCAGCTCTACCTCGTACCTTTCGGCCATTACGCCGACTCCGGTGCCCGCCTAAGCAACTCGATCACATGCTCCGCATACAGCTCCAGGTCCAGCTCGAACTGCTGGACGCGACTGCGGAAGTAGGCGATGGCAAGGAGGATGGGAATCGCAATGAACAAACCCAGCAGCGTCGTTCCCAGGGCCAGCCCAATCTCCCTGGCCAGGTCCGCCGGATCGACACCGCTCCTGGCCTGTCCGGCGATCTTTGCGAACGCCAGCATCATGCCGTGCACGGTCCCCAGCAAGCCGAGCATGGGAGCGACCTTGGCGAACGTGGCCAGGGCAGCGAGGCGGCGTTGAAGACGGGGGAGCACGTCCAGCTCGATCGCTAACCTCAGGATGTGACGAACCCGGGCCAGTCCTTCCTGGCGATGCTGCAGGGCGAGCCGAAACATGTCGGGGATGTGTCCCTTATGCCGATCGCAAACGTCCAGCGCTCGGTCCCACTCCCCCTCCATAACGGCATTCTCGAACTCGGGGATAAACGACTCCATCTCCGTGCTTTCACGGTTGTAGGCGATGATCCGCTCAATAACAAGCCCCAATGCCACCGCCGCCAATAGGCCGAGCAGAATACCGTAGACCCCGGTGTGGAGCAACAGTTCTAGCATGGATCCCGACATCGATCGCTGCACCCTCCGCAAATCATGGGCTAAAGTTCAAGCGTGGGGAATCGTTCAGGGTGATTTCGCCCACGACGAACGTCCAACCGCGGCCGGACGGCTGGATCTCGAACACCGTACGTCTGACGCGCCGCAGGTCACGGGTACCGTAGCGGTTCTGCAACGCCTCCAGTTCCAATTTCGCAAGCTGGTTTTCGATTCGCTTGGGATAGAAGTGGATCACCGTACCGCTTGGCCTGATGTTGAACCGAGCCAGGACCTCGAGATCAGCAGCCAATGAGACTGCGTTCGCCGGATACCAGAACAGACGGTTTTCCGCGCCGACCGGCCCACGGCGCCGTCTGGGCAGGCCCCGCGAAAACCCCCGAACGTATTCGATCATCCCGGCCGACGCCTGCCAACCGAGTTCCACGCCAAAGTGATCCAGGATTTGGGCATAAACGAGGGAAGGAACCGCCGGGTAACGAATGACCCACCGATGCATTCGCGCGCCGGTGCTGTTGGGATCGCCCCCGATCCCTCCCCCGGAAGATTCTGACCTGGTCGCGCCCGTTTCTCCGCTGAGGGCGCGCTGGAGCTCCTTGGCGTATTCCGCCGCTGCCTTTGCTTGTTGCCTCAGCTTCTGCTCAGTCTGGTTCGCCTCGGGTACCTCCACCTGCACATCGCTGAGGTCCGCCCGAGCTTCCGGAACCTCGATCTGTACCTCAGGCTCCGGTTCGATTACCGCCCCCTCTCCCAACGTCTGCTCCACCTGGATGTCGCTCTGGTCGGCTGCATCGTCCGCCTCGGCCGCTGCCAGGCTAATCGGCTGCAGTCCTACCGCCAGGTCGGTAGGGGGCTGCTCCTGAAACTGCACCAGCAGCAACAACCAGATCAGAATGGTGAGCACGAGGGAAAGCAGGGTAACTGCCGCAAACGCGCTCGGGGACTCCTCGGTCCACCAGCGGATCCGGCCGAACCTGACACCGCGGACGCTCTCTACTGTCTCGATATGCTGCAACTCCATGTGCAACCCCTTCCGCCCCAACCGCGATGGAGAAACCGCTAAGCGCGTGATCCTGCGGTTCTTGCGCTCATCAACGTCCGTTCAACGAATCTTACCCGACGCCCGCTTCACACGGTTCGGCCGGCCGAAGCGTAGCGCGTCTGGACCTTCGATCAGACCAGGAACCGAGGGCAGCTTACCTCTTGCCGACGGTAGCGAGTGATCCAACACAGATCAGACTGCGCGTGGTACGGATGTACATCCGCCCCCTAGCTACAGCAGGTGTTGCGTAAACGTCCTCGCCCAGGGGACAATGACCGACCAGCTCGTATTCTTGCGACGCGCGCAGCACAGCCACATCGCCGCGTTCGCTCGGGCAGTAGATGTACCCATTGACCACGATGGGCGAACTCGAGTAGACCGCGGGTCGGCCGTCGGCACCAGTCACACGTGCGATCCAGTAGCGTCGGCCCGTGCGAGGCTCCACGCAGCTCACCACCCCCTGATCGTTCCACAGGAAGAGTAGCCCGTTGTAGACGACCGGCGTGGGCACGTACGGGATCTGGCGGGTCCTGGTCCACAAGGCGTCCGCTTCGCTCAAAGCCCCCTGGCTCGCGCCGTCGTACACCGCCAGATACTTTCCCTGACCGCCGGAACCACTCGTCCCGACGACTACCGTCCCGGCCACCACGGGGGACGCCACAGTCCGGAACGGGAAAGGCCCCGTATACCAGACTTCCTCTCCGCTGTTGGGATCTACGGCGTACAATCCGCGCGAGCGGCATAGGAAGACGAGCAGATCGGGCTTACCAGGTCGGTTGAGAACCACCGGCGTGGAATAGGACGCCATCTGCTCCCCACCTGGCCGGGGTAGTTTCCAGCGCTCGGCCCCCGTGGCAGCGTCGTACGCCACGACGAACGACTCTCCATCCTGGTGGTTGGCGAGCACAACCATACCACCGTAAACGATCGGTGATGTCCCCGATCCATGCTGCCCCACGAAAGGGCCGAGATCGCGTTTCCAGAGCAGCTCGCCATCCATGCTGTAGGCGGCCAAAACGTAGTCCGATGCGGAGGAAAAACTGACGAACACGCGTTTTCCATCCGTGGCCGGTGTAGCCGTAGCATGGCTGTTCTTGCGATGCCTCGGTCCCGGGGGCAGCGGAAGGACTCGGCTCCACCGGAGCTCGCCCGTGTCCGCGTTGTAACACAGCACCAACCGCTTCCCCCCGCCGTCTACCGCAGACGTAATGAAGACCCGACGCCCCCAGACAATAGGAGACGAATGTCCCACGCCGGGCAGCGTAACCTTCCAAAGGTAGTGCTCCTCCTTCCAAAGGACGGGGAAGCCGGATGCGGTCGCCACGCCGCTTCCGTTCGGTCCTCGGAAGCGGGGCCAATGGGCCGTATCACCGGCCCACGCCGTGCCATGTAGCCCAGCGACGGTAAGTACCCCTACCGCAAGAACAGCTACGGATCGATTGCTTCGCCGTTGCACTTTCGCATCACCTCGCCATTGCACGCCGTACTGCACTTCAGAGTATTAAGCGTAGTGTGAGGCAGGACTCGCACCGGCCAGCTTCCCGGCGGCCGCAGGCCATGGGGGGAAAACAACCCATTACATGACCTGCTGGATCTGCTCCACGTACGCAAGCCAGAAGCGAATGATGTAGATTGCCACCATCACCACGATGATCAGATAGAGCACCGTGGTGAAAACCTTGCTGAGCACTCGGACCGCATGCCGTCCTTCCTCCGAGTAGATCCGATACAGCCGATCCAGGACCTCATCCAGCCGCCCGGCTTCTTCACCGGATTCGATGATCGAGAGGAACTGCGGGGGGAAGCTGCGGGTCTCCGCAAGCGCTCGGTACATGGACTCTCCCCGGCGCACTGCCTCGGCCGCTCTTTCCGCCGCGCGGCGGAACACTTCGTTACCGCATCCCTGTCCGGCCCCCTCAAGAGCTCTATCCAAAGTCAACCCGGCGACATATAGGGAACGGAGAATTAGAGCAAACCGGGCGAGGGATAGCTTGGCGATCGCCGGCCCGAGCACAGGGATGGCATTGAGGATACTGTCGACTGTCAGCCGAAGGTGGCGGCTCACCAATTGGAGACGAACACCGGCGTAGATAGCGAAGACGACGCCGAAAACCAACAGCAGGGGGGTCAGGGCGCGGGCCAGATACTGCGACATGCTGATCTGGCCCAGGAAGAGCGCGGGAAACGGGGGGATGAAGCAGAAGGCCACGAACACGAAGAAGGGATAGGTGAGTTCGGAAATGATCGCGCGCCGCTGCTGCACGCCCTCCTCGGTGTAGACGGCAAGTTCCCTGAGCGTGCGGGGCAGGGTGCCCGTTTCCTCGCTTGCCCGGATCATCGCCAGGTGCCACCAGGGAAACACATGGGGAAAACGTTCCAGAGCGGTGTAGAGCGGATCCCCCTTCTTCACGGCATCCAGGAGCGCATCCCGGATCCTGCGTCCGCCCGGGCCAAGCGAGCGACTCGCCAGCTCGACAGCGCGCTGCACAGGAACTCCCGTGTCAAGCACGTTGGCGAGCTGGCGGTAAAAGTCAGCCCGCCGCTTGGCCCCTACCTCGGGCAACAGCCAACGCCAGGGTGATGGACCCGCCGGGCGGCTCAACTGCTGGGCATCTTGAGTGGTTGCCATCTGCTGCACTCCTCGGATTACTGCCTCTCAGCCACTCTTAACCCCCATAGCCTGCCCCACGGGGCCCACAGGTCGTCGCGTGCAGGATCCCGGCACTACGACACCACCCCCCATCAATTCGCGCCGCCAGCAGCTCGTTTGCTCAGGTTGAGGTACAGCACCACGTTATGGGTGCGGCCGCCCACAGCAACCAGATCCAGATCCCCATCGGCATCCATATCCACCACCGCACAACCCTGTGCGGCCACGTTCGTGTCCAGCCTGACCCGGCGCCACCGAGCCGAGCTAGCCGTGTACCGGAACAGCAACAGCCCGGTGTCACCACCGCGGTACCCCGCCACGATCTCATCGGTCCCGTCTCCGTCGAAATCCCCAGTACACAGGGCATGCCCCCGCCGAAGACTGCTGTCGATCACTTCTCGCCGCCACAGCTTGCCCGGCTTCCCCGGACGGTAAACGACGACATGCTCGCCGTGCCACGGTTCAATCGTAGCCAGGAAACGCCGCCCCCCTTGTCGTCCCACAACCACATCGCTCACTCCGCGCCGCGGAGCCGATTCCGCCTGGTACCCGGCACCCAGTTTCCGCTTGCGCCACACACCACCCACCCGGTCAAACAGCATCACACCTTCGTACGATGCGGTCAGGAACTCGTCCGCTCGGTCCTCGTCCCAATTCACAATCTGGACCGTGTGACACAGGTGCAGCGAGCTGTCGACCAGTTCGACCAGCCACCGGCCTTCACGTGGGTCTGGTGGAGGGGATGCGAGGAGAATGCGCACCGGAGAATCGGCATAAGCGGGCGGTTTCGAGCCGCGGCCCGCGATGGGAACCACCAGCAGTTCGCGTCGGCCATCGCCGTCAGAATCGAGCCAGAAGACCCGGTGAGCGGTTGGCTCAGAAAGGATCAGGTGCGCGTTCCACGGGCGGCTCAAGTCGTCCGTACGTTCCAGCCAACTTACGCTCCCTCCACTTGTGGTCCGAGACAGGCTGAAGTCATGGGCTGCCACAATCTCGGGTAAGCCATCTCCCGTGAGATCCTCGGCAGCCATGTAAACCAGCCCACGGACGGAAGGGGGCGAAAGGGGGAATCGCCTCCAATCCGGGTTGCGGTACCAACGGATCTCGCTGCCCTGCGCAACGATGTCCGTAGCCCCGTCACCGTCCACATCCACGCAAAGCACCGAATAGGCGCCGGGAAGATCGGCGTCAACAACGACGCGGCGGAACTGCGCCGCGCCCACCCCCCAACCGCCAAGCAGGGCCATCCAACCGGAAAAGAATGCTTTCAGCCACATGCTACCGTCGCACCTCGTCGTGGCGCTGTGTGCGAACTTCTGCTCGGACGCTGCCGGTCGACCGCACCGGTCTTCCTTAGGATAGTAACGGTTTGGTCGGGCTAATCGGAGCAACAGGATGAGTTTCGTACCGCTCTTTCTTTTCGTTTGGCTGGGCTTGGCACCACCGGGCGCTTCCGGTGATTGGCCGCAGTTTCTCGGGCCGACACGCAACGGTGTCTACGACGGGCCCCCGCTCGTGGCGTCGGACAAACCGAGCGAGCCGCTCGTTCTCTGGCGACGTCCCGTGGGCCAGGGCTACGCCGGCCCGGCCGTAGTGGGCTCGAAGCTCATCCTGTTCCACCGAGTGGGAGACGAGGAGGTCGTAGAGTGCATCGACCGCCGCACCGGGATCACTTTCTGGAAGAGTTCCTATCCTACCGCATATCGCGACAGTTTCGGCTTCGACGAAGGGCCGCGCGCAACCCCAACCATTGCAGGGGAGTACGTCTACACGTATGGTGCCGAAGGAACCCTGAGCTGCTGGCAGCTCAAGGACGGCACGCGCGTGTGGCAGGTCCGATGCCAGGAGCGCTGGCGAATACCCCCTTCTTTTTTCGGCGCGGCAACGTCCCCCCTGGTTGTGGGAGACCTTCTGCTCCTCAACGTGGGCGGCCGACCCAACGCCGGAATCGTCGCTTTCGACCGCAAGACCGGGAAGGTGAAGTGGACCGCTACCGACCATGAGGCGAGTTATTCCTCGCCCGTTTCGGCACGCGTGGGCGGCCGATTGCTGGCATTCTTCTTCACCCGAGAGGGGTTTGTCGCGCTTCGCCCAGAATCAGGAACGATCGTGCACCAGCTCCACTGGCGGTCGCGGTTCAATGCGTCCGTGAACGCGGCAACCCCCCTCGTCGTGGGCAATCGCGTGTTCCTGTCGGCCTGCTATGGGACCGGTGCAACCGTGCTCGAACTGTCCGAACAGGGGCTCAAGCAGCTCTGGCAGTCGGACGAATCCCTGTCGAACCACTACGCCACCAGCATCTACTACCGGGGCTACCTGTATGGCTTTCACGGACGACAGGAGTACGGGCCAGAGCTGCGCTGCGTTCGGTTCGACACCGGAGAGGTGATGTGGTCTCAGGGGGGACTAGGGGCGGGGACGGTGCTGCGTGCCGGTGAGGTCCTTGTCGTCACCAGCGAGCGAGGGGACGTGTGGCTGGCCGCCCTCACACCGGAGGCGTGGCGCCCGCTTCTGAGGTTTCGGCCGCTCGGTCCCACCGTGCGGGCCTATCCGGCCCTGGCCCACGGCTGTATGTTCCTGCGCAACAACGAGGAGCTGGTCGCTCTGCGGTTCTCCGACGAATTGGTCCAGCGTGCGGACTGATCGGGGCTGCGCAGCGAGCCAATCCATCGGCGGCCGTTCGCGTAGGCAAGGGGCGCGGCGGTAAAGGGGGGCTCAAGAGGGCACGACATCTGCCTGCTCGAGCGACCGCCCTGGGGGCCGCAGGAACCCGCACCTCGTCAGCTTGCCGATTGCACCGGTCGCCGCAGACGCTCCCATTCGGTATGGAAAACCCCCGGTCGATCGACCCGTTCGTACGTGTGCGCCCCGAAGTAGTCCCTCTGCGCCTGGATCAGGTTGGCCGGCAGACGTTCGCTGCGATAACCGTCGAAGTACGCCAGGGCACTGCTCATAGCCGGCAGAGGGATGCCGGCGGTCGCTGCTGTCGCCACGATCCGCCGCCAGTTCGCCTGTGCGGCGTGCACACTGCCGCGGAAGTAGTCATCCAGGAGCAGGTTTTCAAGCTCGGGGTTCTTGTCGAAAGCGGCTTTAATGTGGTCGAGGAACTGAGCGCGGATAATGCAGCCGGCGCGCCACAGCAAGGCGATGCTGCCGTACCTCAGCCCCCAGCCGTAGTCGTCGCTTGCGGCGCGTAGCTGAGCGAAGCCCTGAGCATAGCTGCAGATCTTGGCCGCATACAGAGCATCCTCGAGCGCGTTGATGTACTGGTCCCGGTCCTCGATCGCCGGTAGATCGGGTCCACGGAGCGCTTTGCTCGCCCGCACGCGCTCGTCCTTGAGCGCCGACAAGAACCGAGCGAAAACCGCTTCTGTGATGAGCGTTGTGGGTACGCCCAGGTCAAGGGCCTCCTGCGACGCCCACTTGCCGGTGCCCTTCTGGCCCGCCTTGTCCAGGATCATGTCGACCAGTGGCCGCCCCGTCTCGTCGTCAACAACGGTAAAGATATCGCGCGTTATTTCGATGAGGTACGAGTTCAGGCGGCCTTCGTTCCAGCGTGCAAAGGTTTGGGCCAGCTCCTGCGCACTGAGGCCGAGCAACCTGTGCATGAAGAAGTAGCTCTCCGCAATGAGCTGCATGTCACCGTACTCGATCCCATTGTGCACCATCTTGACGTAGTGGCCGGCTCCCCCCGGGCCGACCCAGTCACAACAGGGCGAGCCATCGGGGGCTTTCGCCGCGATCGCTTGGAAAATGTCCTTCACATAGGGCCACGCGTCGCTCGAGCCGCCCGGCATAATGCTGGGACCATGGCGTGCCCCCTCTTCACCCCCCGAGATTCCGGTGCCGATGAACCGCAACCCTCGCTCCTGCAGGTAGGCCAGGCGGCGTTCCGTGTCGCGAAAGTGAGAATTGCCCCCATCGATAATGATGTCGCCCGGCTCCAAAACCGGCACAAGCTGCTCGATCATGTCGTCCACCGGCGGCCCCGCCTTCACCATGAGCAGCACGCGCCTTGGGCGTTTGAGCGCACTTGCCAGCTCGTGCAGGGAATGACACCCCACGATCGGCTTTCCTGCCGCGTCGCCGGCAAGGAACTCGTCCACACGCTTTACCGTTCGATTGAAGACCGCAACCCGATAGCCATGGTCAGCGATGTTCAGCGCCAGGTTGCGGCCCATGACGGCCAATCCGACAACCCCGATGTCGCACTCTGCCATTCGCCGTACTCCTTATCTGAACGTCCTCACGCCACAGGCTCAGATTCGAGCCACGGGGGCGATTCAGGCAACCGACGGTGGAATGCCTCGACCAGTTCCGACTCATAGGCGCCCCCATACGCCCCCTCAAGAAACCGGGTCAGGGCCTCTTCAAAGAACCGCTGCCAGGAGTCGTCCTCTTCGCCCGGAACGATCGGATAGAAGGCCACGTCGTTGGCGGCGGCCGCTTTCTGATCCCCGGGAGCGTCGCCGATCATCAGCGCCCGCCCCGGGCCATAGTGCTGCCGGACCGCCCCCAGCATTTCCGCCTTCGACCCGGCTTCCTGCCCCGCAATCACCTTGGGAAAACACGCTATCCCATGCTCGTTCCACTCACGAAGCAAAGCCTCCGTGGGAGTACCAGAGACGACGATGATGTCGGCCACCTCCGCAAGCCTCTCCAGACTCTGCCGCACAAACGGGAACGGCGGAACACCTCGCACAAACCGGGCCACTGTTTCGTTCACGGCACGAGACCAGCGCAGGGCCCGCTCCAAATCGGAATGACCCGTTTCCCGCACGGCCCGCTCCAGGGCAGGGTTTCCCAGTTTCGTCTCTCGCTCAATCCAGGCCCTGAGGTTCGGAACCTCCGGCACCTGCGCCCCCCGCTTCTGAACCTCCCTCCGCTGCCGGAGCAAATCGAAGGTCAGAACAAGTGCAGGGAACCGGTTGATGCCCCGCCACTTCGAGTAGAGATTGACGAATTCGCTGACCTCGCGAGCGAACCGCGAGATGGCCTGCAAGTCCCACTCGTTGATGATGTTCGGGATGAAGCACTCCTTGTGCTTCAGTTCCATCGTGTCGAACACACAGCCATCCGAGTCGATCGCCACCAGGAATTCATGCTCGGGACAGTATGCCTCAAAAGTCGTCCGAGGGGCCGCCATCGATCTCCCCAGCTCGCTGGATCGCCCTCTCTTACAGCCCGCCCGGCACCACGGCCGGAGCAATATCGAACCGGCCGAGCCCGGCTCGCCAGCCGTCCGGCGGACGTCCGTCGTCCACCGGGCCCAAACCGCCTTCAGACCGCCTGCTGGTTCGCCGGCGCTTGCCGCTCTAGTCCGTTGGTGGCCACGGCCGGAGCGACTTCCAGGGCTCCTCCTCGCTCATGTCAATCAACGGCGGACCGGTGATTTTGGCCGGCGAAAGGATGGCCAAAAACCGGAGCGTCGAGTCGCCGATGTTGTACGTGCCGTGGACCACGTCCTTCGGGATGTGCGCAATCTCGCCCGGACCAAGGATACGTTTCTCCCGATCCACCCACTGTTCGGCAACCCCCTCGAGCACGTAGATGATCTCCTCCATTTCTGGGTGCCGATGGAACTTATGCGCCTGGCGCGGCGGCATGTGAACGCGAACCAGGAGCAATTGCTCGGCGTCCACCAGCCCGGGGCGGCTCAACCATTCATGAGGCCCCCACGGCAACTCTTCCACTTCCATCTCCGCCGCCGTCACGAACCGCCGTGCTTCGCTCATGCCTACCTCCGCTCAACGGTTCCTCTTGTAGCCATACAGCCAGCGAGCGGTCGTCTGGCCCACGTTCCGCGCCGAATGCAACGTGCCCGCCGGAATGAGGAGCTCCTCCCCGGGTCTCAACCGATGCCGCTCCCCGGCGACCTCGAACTCCATCTCACCTTCCAGAACCATTACAAGCTCATCCGTGTCGTGGACAAAGTTCTCCCACCTTTGCCCCGGCGGATCGATCCACACGTCACACGAGAACCCTCGTGCGGCCCACGACCGACGCACGGCCTCAACATCAATCCGCTTTTCGCCAAAATCGACCGCCATGGCCAACTCCTCCCAGCCGCGTGTTTTCCATCATATCCAACCGGTGCACACAACATGGCCGAGACCCTCTCCCCGGCCCGCAGCCGGCAACCGTACGCTGCGATCGGCACAGATCGTTCTCGATCCTGTCCGACGATGAGGCCCGTGTCGTAGCGCAGCCGCGCACCGCCGGCGCGGCCCCCGGTCGGAGCGTCCGCTCGTCGGCGAGGCGAACCGATCCCTAACCGTGTTGCAACACACCCTACCGATGATCGACAGCTTGAGCGACGGCCCGCTCGTACCGCGTCCCCCTTGAACCGAGGGCAGACGTTGCAAGCCGCCGCCCCCGGACCGGCAGCGACCGATATCGCTCGCGAACGGCAGATCGCGGCTGCGCTTGACTCGGACCGAGTACGGCTCTAGAGTTGATTCGGAAGGCATGATGCCGTTTTCTGTGGGGGGTTAGCTCAGTTGGGAGAGCGCCAGAATGGCATTCTGGAGGTCACGGGTTCGAATCCCGTACCCTCCACTGGCGGGCACTGCCCCAAGGGCAGTGCCCGGCTTCGTGCGCAGCGGTAAGTTCGTGGCAGTCCGCTCCCTTCCGGCCCGTCAACAACGCACCGTCGGCACCGCTCCAGCGTCGCGCATGGCCTCGGTCCCGCTCCGAGGCAACCCGCGCGGCCGACCACCAGGCGGCCGTCCCAGGCAGTGTGCCGCTCAGCACGGTGCCTCACCTTCCGACGGCCGAGGGTGGGACAAACAAAACGCACACGGGAGCAGGGACGCGAATCGACCGGCCGCTCGGACGGGGCAGCCCGGTTTGCTCGTCAATTCGAAAGAGCACGACGTTGTCCGTGGCCTGATTCGCCGCCAGGAGAAACCGGCCGTCCGGGCTGAGCGCGAAGTTCCGTGGCGTTCGGCCCCCCGTCGGCTGCCAGCCCAACGGCTCAATCCGCGCCCCCTCGTCGAGCACCCGATACGTTACGATGCTGTCGTGCCCTCGGTTACTGCCATAAAGCCAACGCCCGGTGGGATGAACAACGATCTCGGCAGTCGTGTTCTGGACTGTCGTTCCCGGCGGCAACGTGGAAACGGTCTGTAGCCGGCGGAGTGTCGCCTTCGTGGGATCCCAGCGCAGGACATCGACGGTCGAATTCAGCTCGTTGATGACGTAGAGATACTGGCCGTTCGGGTGGAGCGTCAGGTGGCGGGGGCCCGCACCAGGGGCCGTTTTAGCGGACGCCACGAGTCGGAGGGAGCCGCGCTCGGAGTCCACGGCGTAGACGAAGATCGAGTCTGCGCCCAGATCGGCAGCGAACAGATGCCTGCCGTCCGGAGTGAACAAGACCGCGTGGGCATGCGGACGCTCCTGACGCCGCGGATCCGCGCCGCTACCCTGGTGCTGCACCACCTGTATCGGCCCGTTCAACTCCCCGTCCTGCGTCGCACGAAACAGGGCAAGCGAACCAGAGCCATAGTTGGCGATCGCTACCAGGGAGCCGTCCGGAGAAAAGGCCAGATGACAGGGAGCGACGCCGTTTGCAGGGCGCTTCGCCACCGGCGACAACCGTCCAGAGAGCACGCGAAACGACGACACGTACCCCGGGCCCGGCACCTCGTTCACGCAAACAAGCACGGGCGCGGTCGGATGAACAGCCAGGAATGACGGATCTTCGGTGGTCGCCGCAAGCGTGGGGTCGGTCAGCCGCACAGGGTTCGTCACAAGCCTGCAGTAGTAGATGCCCCTGCTTTCCCCGCGGGTGTAGGTGCCGATGTAGACATGCCATACCCCGGCTTGGGCAGGAAAGACCAGGCAGACGGAAACGACCAGACCTATCCACAACTGTTGCATTGCCATCGTCCCACCGTGCTCGTGTCGCTCTATGACGCGTCGCCTCAAAGCATACCAGAGAACGCGGATGGCGAGGCAGCAGAGTCCCGCGGAAGCTGTGGGAGGTCTTCCGAAAGCGCGCGCATAAAGGAAGCGGCACCGGAAGGTGCCGCTGCCGGTTGTCCGGAACTCCACCGTCGCTGCCGTAGACACACTACCGGACCATCGACTCAGCGGCATCGACGATCTTCTCGATCGTCTTCGGAGTCAGGTCCGAGGTGCTGTCGTAAGCGAAGTTCTTCACGACACGAGTGTTCTTCCACAGCAGGATGGTCACTTCGGCCTCGGGATTCAGATTGTAGCTCTTCGGGCCGGGACCTTCGACGAGGGTCAGCGGAACGTGGTCGATGTTGTGTTCCTCTGCCAGCTTCGTCAACTTCTGAGCAGTGCTGTCGGCATCGTCGGTCAGGATAACGACAAACGCGCAGAGCCGCTTGCTGGCGTTCTTTTCCACCGCCTTGTCGATCGCCTTGACCAGACTGGTCAAGTTCCCGTCGATCGTGCGTGCGAACACGCAGACCACGGGATTAGGTCCGAACTTTCACCTGTAGCAGAGAACACCGCGTGTGTCTTTCGTGATGCCCTTGCAGGACTGGCCGGTGATGTTGCGAACATTGAAGGCCGCAGGTACTTTGCCTGGTTCTAGGCCGGACTTCACCTCACCCGCTACCGCGAGGCCAACCAGGCACAGCCCCGCGACGAGCGAGCTGGCGATGAGGGCTCTCTTGACCATACGCTTTTCCTCCCTTCGCTGCTCTCAACCCGTTCCACAGACAACCGGACAACCGGCGGACGCATACGGCGTACCGTTTGATACTGTCTACGATCTCGAATTTCGTTCCGTTGGATCGGCGGTCCCCAGCGGCCTGCGAGTGGCCGCTGCACGCCCGGCAATTTGGTGCCGAGCCAGATCCTGGAGTACCCGGAGCGGCACTCCCTCCTAGTGCCGGTCGGATCGGGAGCGCAGGCCGTGACTGGCTGCCCGCCAAACGCACTCCCCGCCGATGATCGTGGCCAACACCTCGACGTCCAGCAACCTCTTCGGCTCGACCGAAAAGATGTCCGGCCGAATGACAATCAAGTCCGCGTCGTAGCCGGGTTCCAGTTTCCCGCGGGTTTTCTCGGCAAACGCGGCGAAGGCGCCGCCTTCGGTGTAGGCACGCACCGCTTCTTCGAGCGAAAGCCGCTGTTCGGGTAACCACCCACCTGGTGGGTTCCCGTTTGCGTCCTGGCGGGTGACGGCTGCGTAGAGGCCCAGCCACGGCGATGGCGACTCGACCGGGAAATCGCTGCCGAAAGCGAGACGCACTCCTGCGTTGAGCATGCTCCGCCAGGCGTAGGCACCGCGTAGGCGGGCTTTCCCCAGACGGCGCTCGGCCCAGCGCATGTCGGTCGTGGCGTGCGTCGGCTGCATGGAGGCAATCAGACCGAGCTCCTGGAAGAGGGGGATGTCGCCGGGCCGCACCACCTGAGCGTGCTCAATGCGCAAACGCGGATCGGATGGGGGCTGCACGGCGCGCAGCGCGCGAGCGTATGCAGCAAGCACCTCCGCGTTCGCCCGGTCGCCGATCGCGTGAGTGCAAACTTGCCAGCCGGTCCTGAGGCACTGCCGCGTTATCGCTTCGATCCGCCCAGGAGGGGTCAACACCAGGCCGACGCTATCAGGATCGTCCGCATACGGCTCGAACAACCAGGCACCGCGCGATCCCATGGCGCCGTCGGCGAAAACCTTCACGGCTCGCAGAACAAAGCGGTGGGCCGGGTCGACCCGTTCCGGCGGCTCAGCCAGTCTGCCCCAGCCCGGACCCGACGGAGCGTGGAGCATGCCGTAGACACGGAGCTTCAGCACCCCCTCGCGATCCAGGGATTTCAGGATGCGCACGTCCCGCTCATCCAGGCCGGCATCGTGGACACAGGTGAGACCATAGCGCAAGCACTCCCTCTGTGCCGCCAGGTAATACTCGCGCAGGTCCTGTTCGGTGGGCGGGGGAAGGATTCGACTCACCAACCCCATGGCCTCGTCCAGAAGTACGCCCGTGGGGCGGCCATCTGGCGTGCGAAGGATCTCACCCCCCGGTGGATCGGGCGTGTCTGGGCCGATGCCGGCGAGCTGCAGTGCCTTCAGGTTCACCCAGGCTGCGTGCCCGCCCACGCGTCTCAGGAACACCGGCCGATCGGGCACGACCTCGGAGAGTTCCTCCGCAGTGGGAAAGCGACGGTCCGGCCACAGGCTCTGGTCCCACCCGTACCCGGTGATCCAGGCTCGATCCCGATGTGCCCGGGCAAACTCGCGCACCCGCTCCAACGCCTCCCGCCGACTCCGTGCTCCGCGCAGATCGACCTCAAAGAGGAGCGAGCCCAGGGTCGCGAGATGGGCATGGGCGTCGGTGAACCCCGGCAGAATGAGCGCCTCCCCGAAGTCCCAGATGTCCGCGTCGCCCCCGAGCCGTGCCCGGACTTCCCTGAGCGTGCCCACGGCCACGATACGGCCCCCTCGTATGCCGACCGCCTCCCCAACCACCCCCCTCTGGGGAGACCAAGCTCGGGCGGCGCGGACGATGATCGCTCGCTCTGGATCCCCACTGCCTGCAACCACCGCCTTCTCCATCGCCCCAAGCCACCCCATACCGACGAGAACCAGAAGTCCAACACCCAACGTTCGCGCCGATTGCATCCCCGAGTCTCGCTCCACCTGCTCGATCCACTACCGGCCAGCCTTCGGGCTAGCACCGTCCCGGTTACAGTGTAAGCCTCTCGCCTACCCCATCTCGCCCACGCACTCGCAGGAACGCCCTGGAGTATCAGGGGAGCCGCTCCGGCGGGCTACACAGGGGGACGATGGGGCCGACACGCAGGCCCCCGTCTAGCGGAGCGGTGCCGCTAGGATGGCCGATTCGGCGCAGCCGAACCGAACAACACCTTAGCAGCCGTCAGAAGGCCAGCCTCGTGCGTACGTAAACGTAGGGTACAATCTTCTCGTCGAGTGCAGAGCAGTGCCGAGGATGGAGTACGCGATGAGACAGGCATGGGTTTTCGTTGTGCTGTTTGCCGCCGGTTCCGCAATGGCCGGTGACAACGGGGGTAAAGGAGAAGTGAAGAAGGAAGCTAGCGAACGGATACCGGAGTTCAGCATTGTCCGCTACGAGCTACCGAACGGGCTCGACGTTATCTTGCACCAGGACCGGTCGGTGCCTATCGTCTGCGTTAACCTGTGGTATCACGTGGGCTCGAAGAACGAGCGTCCCGGGCGGACCGGCTTTGCCCACCTGTTCGAACACCTCATGTTCCAGGGCTCGAAGCACCACGATGACGACTACTTCAAGCCGCTCCAGGCGGTAGGGGGAACCCTAAATGGTTCGACCACGTTCGATCGCACGAACTATTGGGAAGTGGTGCCTTCGAACTGCCTGGAGCTCGCTCTTTGGCTGGAAGCAGACCGCATGGGCTTTTTGCTCCCGGCACTGACCCGCGAACGGTTCGAAAACCAACGGGACGTTGTCAAGAACGAGCGCCGCCAGCGGTATGAGAACCAACCGTACGGGCTCGCTTCCGAGGTCCTGTCGGCCGCGATGTACCCCCCTAATCATCCGTATCACTGGCCGGTGATCGGGTACATGGATGACCTGGACGCAGCCACCCGAGACGATGCGGCCGAGTTCTTCCTGAAGTACTACCACCCTGGAAACGCCAGTCTGTGCATCGCGGGCGATTTCGAGATCGACGAAGCAAAGCGCCTGGTCGAGAAGTACTTTGGACCGATCCCGACCGGTCCGAAGGTGAAGCGGTACGGCACGTGGATTCCGCGTCTCGAATCGGACCGCCGGGTGGTGATGACCGACCGGGTCACCCTGCCGCGCATCTACATCGCCTGGCACAGCGTGCCCTACTTTGCTGAAGGGGATGCCGAGCTCGACGTGCTCGCCTCCATCCTGGCAGGTGGGAAGAGTTCCCGGCTCTACAAGGCTCTCGTCCACGACAAGCAGATCGCCCAGGAGGTGGTGGCGTTTCAGGAGTCACGCGAAATCGCGGGGCGGTTCTTCGTCATTGCAACGCCACGTCCTGGCCACACGCCGGAGGAAGTTGAACGAGCGATCTACGAAGAGATCGAGAAGATCCAACAGGCGCCGCCTGCTCAAGAGGAGGTCGACCGGGCGATCAATCGGTTCGAGGCCAGGTTTGTGCGATCGTTTGAGTCGGTGGGTGGATTCGGTGGGAAAGCGGACCAGTTCAACGCGTACAACGTCTTCCTCGGCGATCCTCGGCGGTACAAAGACGACTTCGCTCGATATCTTGATGTGACCCCCATCGACGTCCAGGCGGCGGCGCAAAGGTTTCTCAGCAAGCCCAAAGTCGTTCTGACGATCCTGCCTGGCGAAAGCCGCTCCGAACCCAAGTACGTGGAAGGCCAACCCCCTGCCGAAGAGGCCCCCCCACCGGGCGCTTTGCCTGAGGAGCCCGAGCAGGTTCGCCCGCGTGAGGTGGAAGACACGTTTGACCGGTCGCAAATGCCACAGCCTGGGCCAACGCCGAGCTTTGAAATCCCAGGCTTTCAGCGGTTTAGCCTGGACAACGGCATGCGGGTCCTCTTGATGGAACACCATGAGCTTCCGCTCTTCAGTATGGCGATCCTGTTCCGGGGCGGCAGCGCCGATGACCCAGCCGACAAGTTGGGCCTGTCCAATGCCTTGGCAGCCGTGCTGGACGAAGGTACTGAAACCCGCACCGCACTCCAGATCGCCGAGGAATTGGCGGGCATCGGCGCCAGCCTGTCGATCAGCGCGGGGACGAGCTACACGACCATGTCGCTGAGCAGCCTGAAGCGACAGGCCGACCGCGCTCTGGATATCCTCGCCGACGTCCTCCAGAACCCGACTTTCCCCCAGGAAGAACTGGATCGTCAGCGCCTGCTGGCCATCGGTAGCCTGATGCGGCTGCGCGACGACCCAAACGCCCTGAGCGGCCTTGCATTTTCCCAGACTCTCTTCGGCTACGACCATCCCTACGGCCGCCCAAACATGGGCACGATCGATTCCTGGAAGGCGCTGCGCCGTGACGACATCATCGCCGTCTATCGGCAACGCATCCATCCGGAAAACGCAACGGTGATCGTCGTCGGCGACCTTACCGTGGACGAGGCGCGAAGCCTGTTGAACCAACATTTAGGGGGCTGGCGGCCCGAGACCCCACCCGCTGCACCCGCGGATCGCCCCCGACCGCAAGAAAAGCCCACCCGCGTTGTGCTTGTAGACAAACCGGAGTCAGCTCAGTCGGTCATTCTGATCGGCCAGTTGGCTCCTGAGCGCAAAACGCCCGACTACTACGCGCTGCTGGTGATGAACACGGTCTTCGGGGGGCAGTTTTCCAGCCGTCTGAACATGAACCTCCGCGAGAGCAAAGGCTACACCTACGGCGCACGGAGCGGGTTCAGTTGGCGGCGGAACGGCAGTACGTTCACGGCCAGTGCCGCCGTGGCAACGCCGGTGACAGCCCCAGCCTTGAGGGAGTTCTTCCGCGAGTTCGACCGCCTGCTCAAAAGCGATCCACCCCGCGAGTCCGAGATCAAGTTCGCCAAGGACTACATCATCAACGGTTATCCTCGCGGGTTCGAGACCACCGGCGATCTCGCCGCCAAACTCGCCCAACTCGTCCGCTACGAGCTCCCCGACGACTACTACAACACCTTCGTCCCACGCATCCAGGGGGTCACCGTTGAGGATGTGCGGGAAGTGGCGCGAAAGTACATTCATCCCGAGCGCATGGTCATCGTCGTGGTGGGGGATCGTAAACAGATCGGCGAAGGAGTGCGCTCGATTGCGGCGCCCTACCCGGTAGAGGAGGGGATCATCACCGAAGATTTCAAGCTACAGCCTCTAAAGGAACAACCGGTGGGCGGACAGTAGGCGGGGCTCCTCCGGGTGGGCCCGATACCCCCTCCGGCGTCCTACCTGCTTGCCTGGCCCGGGGCCTATGTGCGCCGAAACGACCGGGGCTGATACAAGCGAACGAGGGCCATGGACGAGCTTCCGTCGAGGCAGGGGGGGGCACCGAGCAGGGTGTCTGGGCCCCGGGGGTAACAGGCAGCCCGTGCACGAGACGACCGGGAAGGCCGCGACCGCACCGGGCCCCGTCATCTCGTGCTAAAGGGGCCTGCTCCCGTACGGGTGCCCAGCCGCCGCTTCGCCCGAGAGGGGCTAACTCGTGCAGCGAAGGACATGGGATGGGATCGGCCCCCGTGGATGCCGCGGCGGATCGCAATAGATCACCCTCGGTCGCAGCCGGGCCAGGATCGCGGCTTGCACCGGTGAGCGGGGAGAAACCTGGTGGGTTTATGCCGACGCTCCGCGATAGGATCGCAGCGTGCGGCGGAAGATCCAGCGTGAAGCAGCAAAACCGACAACGGCAGCGAACAGGGCAATGGCGGCCCCGCGGACGTCCAGCGCGGCTCTTGCCAGCAGCTTCGCCGGTACGCTGACCACCACAAGAACAGGGAAGAGGTAGGTCAAGCACTTACGCAGGATGCTGCCCCATTCGCCGGAGAAGATGTCCGGAGGGTAACGGGCAAACATGATCACGTAGAACCACTGCTCGTACACGCTCTGGTTGCGGACGAGGTGCACGGCCGTCACGGCCAGAGTGATCATCACGCTGTAGAAGAAGACGAACCCGCTGGCGATTAAGGTGAGGTACAGCAGCACATCGCGAACATCGGGTACCCATCCCAGCGCTCGCAGGCCAAACGCGACGGCGGCAAGACCGTACGCGACGTTCGAAAGCGTGGGCCAATCGATCTTCCGAACGGTGAGAATGAACTGTTCATCTACGGGCTTGGTGAGAGCAAAGTCGAGCTTGCCGGTGCGAACGAGCTCGGACAGTTCGGCACAGTTCGGCATCACGAAGGCTTCCACCAGCCCGGTCACGACGTAGAACGTGCCCAGCAGTACGAGGTATTCCGCGTGGCTCCAACCTGCGATGACACGCGTGTGCGCGAAGACGATGTCGTAGAAGAGCAGCAGCAGGCCGAACCAGAGCAGCTCCACCAGGACATGAATCAGAAAGTTCCCCCGGAACGACATCTGCTCCATCAGAGTGTACTTGAGAAACGCTTTGTAGAGCCGGGCGTAACGTCTCATCGCCGGTTTGGCACCCGATCACCCCCCATACGCTGCGTATCGTCGCAGGCCACGAGCCAGCAGGGCACGCGAACAGACGACCCAGACGCCAACCCAGAGGGTCTGCGTGAGTAAACCACGCCACATCTCGGCACCACTCACCTTGCCCAGGAACACCGCGGCCGGGAAGTAGGCCAGATACCGGAAGGGCAGCACATCCGCGATCTGACGAACCAGCGAAGGGAGAAGGTCCAACGGGATCATGTGGCCGGAGAAGAAGTAGTTGACGCCCATCATGATGTAGAGGAACCCCGTGATCTCCAGAAACCAAAAGCTCAGCAGCCCCAAACTGGCCTCGATGTGGAACCCGAGCAGGAACGCAAGCAGCAGGGACAGCAGCCCGGCAATGAGCCGCTCCGGCTCGGGCCAGCCGGGGAGAACGGAGCGACAAAGCGAGAACAGGATGACAAAGGGCACAAAGGCGACCATGTAGTAGACGAGCTTGTGGGCGACGCGATACATGAGCAGGTAGGTAAGGTAGTCAACCGGCTGGAGCAAGAACCGTTGGATCTGCCCTTGACGCACGTCCCGCGTAATCCCGGTTGCCAGGCCGGGCATGCTGGAAAAAGCACGGCCAAGCGTGGAGAACAGGTAGTAGGCCACGATGTCGTGGTACGTGTAACTGGCCAATTCCGCGCGACCGGCCCCGGCGAACACGGCGCGCCAGAGAAGGATCGTGGTGATGATGGGGGCAAAGCGAAGGGCGGTGGACACGAAGAAATCTGTCCTGTAGATCAACCGCTCGCTGATCGATGTGCGCAGGATGGTGCCGTACTTTCCCATCATGCAGTCACAACGCTTTCCGTAGTGCTGGTGAACACCTCGCCGATCACCTCCTCAAGGGGAGGGTCCTCGACGCTGATGTCGTCCAGCTCCGCTTGATCGAGGATCTCGTGCAACAATGCCGGTACGTTGTCGCGTTCGACGCGCAAGCACACCACGGGTGGGCGGTAATCGACAACTTCACCGCGCACACCCCAGGCGTTGCGGGGAGGGGTGGTGCCGCGAAACTGCAATCGAACGATCTTGAAGCGACCGAACCTTTCGATTACCCCCTCCAACGCCCCGTCATAGATGATCCGGCCGTGGTTGATCACGATGATCCGATCGCAGAGCTTCTCCACGTCCCGCATGTAGTGGCTGGTCAGCAAGATGGTGGTGCAATTCTGCTTGTTGAACTCCCGCAGGCAGTCGAGAATCGTGGCCTGAGCCACGACATCCAACCCGATCGTCGGTTCGTCAAGCAGGACCACTCGCGGTCCGTGGAGGAAGGCCCCGATGAGCTCCATCTTCATTCGTTCCCCCAGGGACAGCTCGCGAACGGGTTGGTGGAGGAGATCCGCGACGCCCAGAAGCTCGGTTAGATCGTCCAGCCTTCGCTTGAAATCACGCTCCGGAATCGCGTAGATCTCCTTCTGCAGGTTGAACGACTCGATGGCAGGCAGGTCCCACCAGAGCTGGTTCCGTTGCCCCATGACCAGAGCAAAACGGCGGCGGAATTCGTTCGAGCGTTCCCAGGGAACGAACCCCATGACCCGCGCTTCGCCCGAGGTGGGGTAGAGCAGGCCGGACAGCATTTTCAGCGTGGTTGTCTTGCCGGCACCGTTAGGACCAAGGAACCCAACGATTTCCCCCTCGGCTATATCGAACGATACGCCGTCGACCGCCTTCACCAGGCGGTATTGGCGGCGGAACAATCCCTGCAGCGCACCGAGAAACCCCTCGCGCTTCTGGAAAACGCGAAAGTGCCGCCTCAGATCGCGTACCGTGATAATCGCTTGGTCGGCCATGGAAGAACCAGCGAGTCCGCCCGGTGCAGAAGCAGCTACACGGCTACAGGGGATCACTTCAATTGTTCGCGCCGGGTAAACCGCCGCGTGTTGGCGGTGGCAAGGGCGAGCCGTCGCATCACTGCTGGTCCGCCGTGCAGGACGCACCCTGCAGTCGGGCGTCGTCCCCGTCCACGAGGGCAGTCGCGGCGCCGGCCGTCGAGCGTCCCGATCCGGCCTGGAAAGAGTAGGGCGACGCAGCAGAGGCGTATCGCGTTCCGCCCGGCCCCTGACCATAAAAGCGCGACCGCGGCGGTCCTCACGCGAGATCCCGGCCCACTCTGCCCTGGTCTCCGCTGCTACTCCCGTACGGGCGCGTCGAGATTCTCAGGAACGGGCCAAGTGACCGGTCGCTTTGCCGCCCACTGGATCGACCGGATCATCAGTGTCTGGAAACCTTTGCCCTGCATCGCCTGCACGTCGTGACCAAGCATGTTAGCGACGACCCGACCGCGACCGTATCGTTTGACCCACACCATCGGCTCGTACTTGCCCGTACCTTCCGGGCGATCTGGATCGGAGTAGGCGGTGCAGAGCACCTCGTTCTCGGGAAACATCACCGAGTTCTGGTAGAGCTCGTCCACCTCGTGCCGGAACTGGGGTGGAAAACCCTTCGTGATCGGATGTTCCCGATTGACGATGGTAACGGTGAACTGATGCTTCGGACCGTGATAGCCCTGACCTCGCCAGCCACCACCGATGCAGCGTTCGAACTCGTAGTGCCCGATCAATGCGGAGGTGGCGTGGTGGTACGCGATCAAACCTCGCCCACTGCGGACAGCCACCAGAAACGCGTTGATATTCGCCTCGGACCAGCGCGTTTCCGGAGTCCCCCGGGGGGTATCCTTGTAGTTCAAGAGCAAGACGTCGTAGCGACGGAGGTTCTGGACCGTCAAGTCCTTCGCAGGGGTGACGGTCACGTCCACCTGGATGAGGTCCTGAGGAAGGAACTTCTTGAAGAACTCCGTCGTAGCCCGCCAGTCGTGACCATGGTCGCCGGTGATGATCAACAGCCGAATGGGTCGGTCTTGTTCCCCCTGGGAAGCCTGCAGCGCGTACAGGCCGGCGACGCTAAGGACAAGCCCGAATAGCGCAAGACGTCGGTACATCGCAGTCTCCGTGCTGCTTGTGCGGGGTGCCAACGGTCCGGAAGGCGGAAACATCAGGGCTATTCTAGCTTAAGTGGTGTCACGGAGGTGTCCGGTAGCGGTATCCAGATACACCAGTCGCCCACAGGACGGGCACTGAACCCACTGACCTTCGCAGAGTTGTAC
>Ga0256839_1001870_pt1 | contig 24674 bp, 19 predicted proteins | sample 354166metaG_FD_185968 | JGI IMG/M metagenome (GOLD analysis project Ga0256839, IMG submission 185968) | Hydrothermal vent microbial communities from Mid Atlantic Ridge, Atlantic Ocean - 354-166 | ecosystem: Environmental > Aquatic > Marine > Hydrothermal vents | place: Atlantic Ocean: Mid... | reverse complement strand
GTGCGCCTAAGGATCGAGAACTATCAACAACCACACGTGTAATAAGATCAACAGCACCTGAGCGCATAAGGCCTGTGGAAATAATAAGCACTAGGGCAACAATTATTGTGGCCTCATGCCCAAAGCCAGAAAAAGCATCTTCCATAGGAACAGCACCAAGCGCCACGCCAGCAATAAGCGCCGCAAAAGCCACTAAATCATAACGCCACTTGCCCCATAATAAGCCGATAAGCACTAGGCCTATTAAAGAAAAGAGTGTTATTTGTTCGTAGGTCATGCTGTTTCCTTATTTGCTTAGTGCTATTTTGCGATTATTCTGAATAAAGGCAAGTAGGAAAGTTTATGACGAGTGGGTAATTGGAGATATTTTCTAATATCTCCCGTGGCAATGTTTGAATTTTTTGCCTGATCCGCAGGGGCATGGCTCGTTGCGGCGGGTGTTTTTCATTTGATCTTCACTAAGGGTCATATTTTCACTCTCCCCTGTTTCACTAACACCGCTAAAGTTAAGCCCTTGAGGAGGCTCTGGCTCTTTTGGTTGCAAAACAACATGGGCAAGTTGAGTGGTGACTAATTCGCGAAGATTTGTAAGAAGCGCGTCAAATAATTCATAGGCTTCTTGCTTATATTCATTAAGCGGATCTCGTTGTGCCAAGCCACGCCAGCCAACTACTTTTGATAGATGGTCAAGCGTTACAAGATGCTCGCGCCATAGGCCATCTACCGATTGTAAAAGAATAGATTTTTCTACTTGGCTCATGATCTCTGGAGTGAAATTTACGGTTTTTGCGGCCATATATTCATCGGCAGCTTTTTTTAATCTCTCAATGATTATATCAGCTTCAATTCCCTCTTCGTCTGCCCAATCTTTTATTGGAACATCAACACCAAGATAAGTTTTTGCTGCCTCGCTAAGCTGTTCAACATTCCACTGCTCGGGATATGAGCGCTCAGGAATTGCTTTGTGCGTGATAGATTCAACAATATCATGACGCATGTCTTTTACTGTATCGGAGACATTATCATCGTCCATTAGCTCAAGTCTTTGTTCAAAAATAACCTTGCGCTGGTCATTCATCACGTCATCATATTTGAGGATATTTTTTCTTATATCAAAATTGCGTGCTTCAACTTTTGCTTGTGCGCGCTCAATCGCTTTTGTTACCCATGGGTGGGTAATGCTTTCGCCATCTTCAAGGCCAAGCTTGGCTAGCATGCCGTCCATTTTTTCAATTGGGAAAATGCGCATAAGGTCATCTTCAAGTGAGAGATAGAATTTTGAAAATCCTGGATCACCTTGACGACCTGAGCGGCCACGAAGCTGATTATCAATTCTGCGACTTTCGTGACGCTCTGTGCCAATAACATAAAGGCCACCTGCATTTATTGCTTTTTCTTTATCAATTTTTACTTGTGCATTTATTGCGTTTATTTGCTTTTGCTTTTCTTTGTCACCAATCTCTTTATCAATGGCCGCGATTAACATATCGGGATTACCGCCAAGTTGAATATCGGTGCCGCGCCCTGCCATATTGGTAGCAATTGTTACTGCCCCTGGCATGCCAGCATTGGCAATGATATGCGCTTCTTGTTCGTGGTGGCGTGCGTTTAACACTTTGATATCTTTTGCGCCTTTCTTTTTTAATATGTCAGCTAAAAGTTCTGACTTATCAATTGAGGTTGTGCCAACTAAAACTGGTTGACCATTTTTTTGTGCCTCAATTACTAATTCAGAAATTGCGTTGAATTTTTCTTCAGCAGTGCGAAAAATAGCATCGTCTTCATCGGTTCTGGTGGTGGTTTTATTGGTTGGAATTGTGATAACTTCCAGTCCATAAATGTCCCCAAACTCTTCGGCCTCAGTTTTGGCTGTGCCAGTCATACCTGCAAGTTTTGTATATAGGCGGAAGTAATTTTGGAAAGTGATAGAGGCTAGAGTTTGGCTCTCTGGTTGAATGATTGCACCCTCTTTTGCTTCAAGAGCTTGGTGCAGACCTTCAGAATAGCGCCTCCCTGGCATCATGCGGCCAGTAAATTCATCAATGATAACAACTTCGTTGTTTTTTACGATATAGTCCTTGTCTTTTTGGAATAATTTATGCGCCCTTAAAGCTGAATTTAGATGATGAACAAGTGAGACATTTTCAATGTCAAACAGGCTTTCGCCTTTCATTAGACCTTCGCTCAAAAGTTTTTCTTCGAGTTTTTCAATGCCTTGATCGGTAAAAGTGGCTGAGCGATGTTTTTCATCTAATTCAAAGTCACCTTCGCCAATTACTGGAATAACTTTATCAATTAGGTTATAAAAATCGGTTTTATCTTCTGTTGGGCCAGAAATGATTAAGGGGGTGCGAGCCTCATCAATTAAAATAGAATCTACTTCATCAACAATAGCAAAGCTATGACCTCGTTGAACCATTTCATCGCGCGAATATTTCATATTATCGCGTAAATAGTCAAAGCCAAACTGGTTATTTGTGCCATAAGTTATGTCGGCGGCGTAAGCTGTTTTGCGCCATTCGTCGCTTGTATCTTGTAATATAACGCCGTAGGTCATACCTAGAAAATTATAAATTTCCCCCATCCAATTAGCATCGCGTTCAGCAAGATAATCATTAACAGTGATAACATGCACGCCCTTGCCGCTAAGGGCGTTGAGATAAACAGCTAAAGTTGAGGAAAGGGTTTTGCCCTCACCAGTGCGCATTTCAGCAATGGCTTTTTCATTAAGCACCATGCCGCCAATTAGCTGCACATCATAATGGCGCTGGCCTAAAGTTCTTTTTGCGGCCTCGCGAACGGTTGCAAATGCAGGCACAAGTAATTTATCAAGCTTTGTTCCACCTTCAAGCTGTTTGCGAAATTCATCAGTTTTACTCTTTAATTCAGCATCGCTTAGCTTTTCATACTCTGCTTCAAGCGCATTGATTGCGTTTACCCTGCCTTGAAAGGCTTTTATGCGTTTGTCATTTGCATTACCAAAAAGACGTTTTGCTAGTCTTGCTACCACCATAATAGATGAAATCCTTAGATAGATTGGATAGCAGAATAAAAACTGCTATTCTTTTTGAAAATTCTCGCTTGGAGCGAGTGAGATGTAAGAGCGAGAGGCCATAATGTCAATGATCTAGGGTAGTAATTTTGGATTTGGGCAAGTAAATTTGCTTATTAGCTTATAAATCTTAGTTAGGCTTGTAAATTTTGTTTCAATCATGGCAAATCATAATTAAGTCAGAATCAAAATGTTATTGAGTAATTTATAAAATTATATTTTAGGAGAATGTTGAAATGAGAATAAAAGCCAATCTGTTTAGTGAAATCAGTAAGTTTTCACGTGTCTTAACAATTAGTACTGCTTTATTATTTGGATTTAGCGCTAGTGCTTCATTTGCGCAAACTGCAAATGGAAATATCGACTTGGATAGTGAAGTTGCTTTTGTTGGTGGTGAGGCAATTTTAGAGGGTGATTTAGCATTTGCTGCTGAGGACTTAGCGCAAGAGTTAGCGCAAATTCCTATGGCTGAGCGTAAAGCATTTCTTGTTTCAGTTTTAATTGATATGAAAGTTATGGCGCAGGCTGCAAAAAAAGCAAATATGGATAAAAGCGATAGCTATAAGCGGCGTTTGAAATATTTGGAAGATCGAGCATTGCGACGTGCATATTTTACTGATGTGATTGGTGCTAAAATTACTCCTGAATTAGTGCAGAAAGCCTATGATGAATTTGTAGCAGAGTTTACACCTGTTCAGGAGTGGCGTGCGAGGCATATTTTGGTGGCAAATGAAGATGATGCTAAAAAAATCAAATTAGAAATTGATGCAGGTAAATTATTTGAAGTTGCTGCTATGGAGAGTTCAAGTGATACTAACTCGGCAAGAAATGGTGGGGATTTAGGGTATTTTAGAAGTAATGACATGACACCTCCTTTTGAAGAGGCGGCAATTGCATTAAAAATTGGGCAGGTAAGTGAACCTGTTAAAACTAGTTTTGGCTGGCATATTATTAAGCTAGAAGATGATCGCATGAGCCAAGCGCCAAGTTTTGAGCAAGTGCAGGGTCAAATTGCTCAGCAATTGCTGATTGAAAATTTTAACGAGATGATTTCTTCATTAAAAAAGACAAGTGAAATTAAAGTATTAGATGAAAATATAGCGGCACAAATTTTGGCTGATGATAGTAAGCGAAACTAAATGGGTAGAAACAAGTCAACTGATTTGCCAAAAATAGCTGGGGTTAAATTTATTACAGCACAGGCTGGGATAAAATATCAGGGTCGTGAAGATGTTTTCTTTGCGGCTTTTGATCCCAAAACAGTGGTTGCAGGGGTTTTTACTAAAAGTAAATGCCCCTCAGCGGCTGTTGATTGGTGTAGGGATAATTTGTCAAATAAAATAGCACGCGGCTTGGTTGTTAACTCAGGCAATGCAAATGCTTTTACTGGTAGTAAGGGTAAAAAAGCAGTTGAGTTAACTGCAAAAATTGCCGCTGATGCGCTTGGCTGTAAAGCAAATGAGGTTTATATTGCTTCAACTGGGGTGATTGGCGAGCCACTTGATGCAGAAAAATTTCGCTCAGTTCTAGGTGCTGGCGTTGCAAATATGCGCTCACAGCCATGGATAAACCCTGCTAAAACAATTATGACCACAGACACTTACCCCAAGCTGGTTTCTAAAAAAGTTGAAATTGATGGGGTTGAAATAACAATTAACGGCATTGCCAAGGGTGCTGGTATGATTGCGCCTGATATGGCGACTATGCTTAGCTTTATTTTTACAGATATGGCAATTGAGGCCGATGTTTTGCAGGCTTTGCTTGCTCAACATGTCGAGAATAGTTTTAATTCTATTACTGTTGATAGTGATACTTCTACCTCTGATAGTGTTATGGTTTTTGCAACTGGGCAGGCGGGTGGCGCTAGACTTAATCGAGTTAGTGATATTGCTGATGAGCGGGCAAAGCTTTTTGGCAAAGCTCTGGGTGAAGTTTTGTTTGATTTGGCAATGCAGGTAGTGCGCGATGGTGAGGGGGCTACAAAATTTGTAAAAATCACCGTTTGTGGAGGTCAAAGCGATGCCAGTGCTAAAAAAATAGCTTTTGCAATTGCAAATTCGCCATTGGTAAAAACTGCAATTGCTGGACAAGATGCAAATTGGGGTCGGGTGGTTATGGCGGTTGGCAAAGCTGGCGAGCCTGCTGATCGTGATAGCTTATCAATTAGTTTTGGTGATTTTTTAGTGGCAGAAAATGGCGAGGTTGCTTTGGACTATTGTGAGGAGCGTGCCGCAAAATATATGAAAAATTATGAAATAGAGTTAAAAGTAGATGTTGGCATTGGGGGTGGGCAGGCTATTGTTTATACTTGCGATCTTACTCATGAATATATTTCAATAAATGCGGATTATCGGAGTTAAAGATTGATGATTTTAGCATGGTAAAAATTGTTTTAGTTGTTGCGGTGGCTCTGGTTGATGCTGATCGCAGGGTGTTGATTGCGAAAAGGCCAAAGGGTAAAAATTTTGCTGGTTTGTGGGAATTTCCTGGTGGCAAAATTGAAGCAAATGAAACGCCAGAAGTTGCTATTATTCGTGAGTTAGAAGAGGAATTAGGCATATCAACAAAATCTGCTTGCTTAGCTCCGCTTGCTTTTGCTTCGCATGCTTATGAAGATTTTCATCTTTTAATGCCACTTTATGTTTGTAGAAAATGGCAAGGGCAGGTAAAGGCAATTGAACATCAAGAGTTAAAATGGGTCAGGGCGAATGATTTACACAATTTTGAAATGCCACCAGCCGATGAGGTTTTAATTTCGCACCTATGTGATTTGTTGTAAAAGAGATATTTATGAAGAAGAAAATGAAAAATTTAAAATGTTTCCTTTTTGATGAAGATGGAGCAACTGCAATAGAATATGGTTTAATTGCCGCTCTTGTTGCTGTAGGGGTAATTCTTGCTATTACATTTCTTGGCAAAGAAAATACGAATTTACATAATACTACTGCTGAAAAAGTGAAACAAATAGTACAAGATGCTAATTTTAATTAGTTTATTTAGGAGAGTATAATGCCACGTTTAATAGGTAGTTTTTATAATTTTGCTGTTTTGTCTTTTTTCTTGGCTATTATTTTGGCTTTGCCCGCTTTGGCACAGGAAGATAGATTTGCAACAAAAGATTATCAATTATCTGTAAAGACTATAGTTTCTGGTCTTGAACATCCATGGGGTTTAGCTAAATTACCCAATGGCGATTTTCTGGTTACTGAACGTGGTGGGCTTTTGTGGTTAATACGAGATGGTAAAAAAATTGGTACTGTTAAGGGGTTACCTCAGATAGTAGCTGCAGGACAGGGGGGGTTATTAGATGTGGTGATTGACCCTGAATTTGAAAAAAATAAAACTATATATTTTTCCTTTACTCAGGGTGATGAAACAGGATTAGGGACTGCTATTGCTGCAGGGGAATTATCTATAGAGCCTGAATTGCAACTTTTGAATAGTAGAGTTATTTTTTCTATGGCTAAAAAGAGCGGTGGAGTTAGGCATTTTGGTTCACGTTTAGCTTTTGCAAACGATGGGAGTTTGTTTTTTACTATTGGTGATCGGGGAGAAAAGGATAGGGCGCAAGATGTTTTTGATCATGCAGGCTCAGTGTTGCGGATAATGAAAAATGGTAAAATACCATCGAATAATCCTGCAGCAGACGGTAAAAGAGGCCTTGCAGAAATTTGGTCTAAGGGGCATCGCAATGCACAAGGCGCTGCAATCCACCCAACGACTGGTGAATTATGGATTGTGGAGCATGGGGCGCAGGGTGGCGATGAGATTAACCTTATCGCACCTAAGAAGAATTATGGCTGGCCAATAATTTCTTATGGCAAACATTATTCGGGCTTAAAAATTGGTGAAGGCACAAAGAAAAAGGGATATGAGCAGCCAAAATATTATTGGGATCCTTCAATTGCGCCATCGGGGCTGGCTTTTTATTGGGGAGAGCTGTTTCCTAAGTGGAAGGGGGATTTATTTGTTGGGGCGTTAAAAGATCGAAAACTTGTCCGTCTTGACTTTGAGAATGGTGAAATAATAGGCGAAGAAATTTTACTTGAGCAGGCCTATGGGCGAATTCGCGATGTCAGAGTGTTTGATGATGGTGCTATTTGGTTATTAACCGATGAGGAAAACGGTAAAATTCTTAAAATTACACCAGCGAAATAATCTATGAGGTTGTCTTTGCGAGGAGGCATAGCCGACGAAGCAATCCAGAAATACTGAGTTTGCTATTAGGTTCTGTATCGTCGCACTCACTACGTTTGCTCGCAAAGATAATGTGGCGAAATGAAGAAGTTAATAACAATTGCACAGAGCACCTAATTAGTTTTTTAGATAGCCTTTAATCAGACTAAATTTTTGATGATAAAGCTTTGGCAAGAGAGATTTTTGCACTGCCTGGTTTTAGAGGTTTTTGCTGGCTTGCGTCGGGCTTCCAGCCTGACATCCAAATAATATCTAATGTCGCACGCACCCGTTTATCTGCATCGCTAAAATTTTCTTCATAATATTTACAAGCCAGTGCAAGGTGGTTTTTTGTTACAAACCTGTCTGGCTTATTTACTAGCGGATTATTAGCCCCTAGTAATTTTAATTCTTTCATTAAACTAAGCGCATCTGCATAACGCACAATATGATGGTCAATATCTGCAACTGGTAGCGCAAAGCCAGAATCTTGCAATAGATTGCCTGCTGACTTCACATCAATAAAGGGTGCAACACGGGCATTTATTCCGCCCAATATTTGCTCATCGGCTTTTAGCCATGATTGGCGCAACTCGGTTAAAGTTTCATTGCCAATAAAGGCCATCATCATTAAGCCATCTGGTTTTAGGTGAGCGAGGATTTGGTTAAGAAATTTTGGCACATTATTGATGACTTGCAAATCTAACAAAGAAATAATCAGGTCATAATTTTTTTCAGGTAAAATAAGATTATCAAGTTCAAGCAAGGGTGACTTTGTGGTTTTTGCTAAAGTTGAAAAATGAGAAAAATTTATGGGCGAGGTTGCGCTAGAGCTTTTAGCGGGGAATGATTTTGCATCTGAGCCAATGATGGCGGCATTTTTGAAATCACGGCTGATGGCGGCTAGTCTTATATGTAAATCTTCAACTATTAGGGTGCTGATAAAATCAACGGGTTGATTTTGCTTTTCTTCCAGACGTGCTTTTATTAGTGATCGATCAAATAGCTGATTTTGACTTTGTTTTTGTTGCATCATATTTTTATTTATTTCTTTAAATGAGCGTGCAAATATAGCTTATGAATGCTCAAGAGAATAGTGTCAAAAAAAGATATTTGCTTTTTCAAAATATGGCCAAAAAAGCGGGCAAGAAAATTCTTGATTTAATCTACCCGCCAATATGCGTGCATTGTAATGCGCCAGTTGTTAGCTCTGATAGTTTGTGCGCTAAATGTTGGAGTGAGTTGCGCCCTATTAGTGATCCTATTTGTCCTGTGCTTGGCCTGCCTTTTGGGGTTAGTTTGGGGGCAAATGCCTTAAGTGCGCAAGCGATTGCTAATCCGCCAGAATTTGATAGGGCAAGGTCGGCTTTTATTTATGGTGATGTAACTCATTCAATTATATCAAAGTTTAAATATGGAGATAAGCCAGAATTGGCCAAATTTTGTGCGCTTACAATGGGGTCGGCATTAGCGCAAATGTTTGAGGATAATCCAATTTTATTGCCCGTTCCTTTGCATAAAAAGCGTCAAAGGCAGCGTCGTTATAATCAGGCAACTGAATTGGCTAAAGAATTGGGAAAAATAAAAGACTTGCAGGTTGTTTTAGACTTAGTTGAGAGGGTGCGTGAAACAAAACAGCAAGTGGGGTTAAGTGCAAAACAGCGGGAAAAAAATGTGGCTGGTGCTTTTGAGGTGAAATCTGATTTAATTGCTATTAAACAAAGTCAAAGGATTGTGATTGTTGATGATGTGATGACTACAGGTGCGACATTAAATTCTTTGACAAAAACACTTAAAAAAGCTGGATATAAAAAAATTGATGTTATTAGCTTTGCACGTGTTGTTAAAGATGGTGAATATCCCATATAAGGCATATAAAAATCCAATTAGAAATAAAGATTATTAAAATGAAAAAAGTTCAAATATATACCACAATGACCTGTCCATATTGTTTTGCTGCAAAAGCATTGCTTAAAAAGAAAAATATTGAGTTTGATGAAATTTCAGTTGGCGACCCTGTGGTGAGAGAAAAAATGATGCAAAGGGCAGGTGGGCGCCGCTCTGTGCCGCAGATTTTCATAGGTAAAACTCACATTGGTGGTTTTGATGATATGGCAGCGCTTGATAGGCAAGGTAAGCTAGATGCGCTTTTGGCTGATTAAAAGAAGTTGAAAAATGAGTGATAAGTTTAAGCTTGCTGCAATTCAATTATGCTCTGGTATTGTTCCGAAGGCTAATTTGTTGCAAATTGAAAAACTTGTTGCAGATGCCACAAAGGCGGGGGCGCAATATATTTTAACACCAGAAATGAGCATTTGCTTTGCTGGTAATAAAAAAGATATGGCGCAATATATTAAGCCGTTTGAAAATAATCAGGACATTAAAGCTTGTGCAGATATAGCAAAAAAATATGGTGTTTTTTTGCATATCGGCTCAATGTCTGTTTTGGCTGATGATGAAGCTGATAGTGTAGATAGTGAAGCAGGAGCGAAATATTATAACCGCTCATTATTATTTTCTCCCAAGGGTGAGTTAATTAGTTTTTATGATAAAATTCATCTGTTTGATGCCAGCCCGCCAAATGATCGACCCTATAAAGAAAGTGATGATTATCTCGCTGGTGAAAGGGTGGTGGTTGCTGAATTAGGTGATTTTAAGCTTGGGCTTTCCATTTGTTATGATCTTCGTTTTGCTGCTCTTTATCATAAGCTTTGTGAAAAAGGGGCGCAGATTTTAGCAATTCCTGCAGCTTTTACACTTGCAACAGGTGAGGCACATTGGGAGGTTTTGTTAAGGGCTAGAGCAATTGAAACAGGTTGTTATATTATTGCAGCGGCACAGGGTGGGGAGCATGAAAATGGTCGCTCTACTTTTGGTCATTCTATGATTGTTGATCCATGGGGAGAGATAGTTGTAATTAAAGATGATGATAAGAGTGGTTTTATTCTTGCTGATATTGATATTGGTGAAGTTGAGCGGGTGAGAAAAATAATTCCAAACCTAGAAAATAAATGTTTTTTTGTTTAAGCGTTAACCATAATGTGCAACAATGCTCCTAAGTTATACAAGTAATATGGTTGTTATATTAGTAATTAGGAATTCCCAGTGATTCAATTTTCGCTTATTTGTGATAATAAACATAAGTTTGAGGCTTGGTTTGCCAATGCTAAAACTTATGCACAGCAACAAGAAGTAGGTATTGTTACCTGCCCAATATGTGCGTCAGACAATGTGAATAAAGCGCTTATGGCTCCCGCTGTTGCGCTAAGTGGTGATAAAAAATCTAACGCAGAAAAAGATAGTGTGGAAAAGCTTGTAGTTTCAAGCGGCCACCCACAGCAAAAAGAATTGCAGGCAGCAATTAAGCTTTTGCGCGATAAGGTGGTTAATGAAGCTGATTATGTCGGTGATAAATTTGCAGATGAAGCGCGTAAAATTCACGATAAAATAATTGAGCCACGTGGTATTTATGGTGAGGCAACTAAAGAAGAGGTTAACTCTTTAGCTAAAGATGGTATTGATTTTTTACCCCTTCCAACCCTGCCAGAAGAGCATAATTAGGCTTTATTTTTCTTCTATTGTTTTAGCTGTTATTTTTCAAGCAAGGCCTGCTTTTCCATTAAAAGCATATAATTTATACTCATGTCGCGTGATGTGCGCCATTTGTCCTTTAGGGGTGAATAGGTAACGCCAGTTTTATCTTTAACTTTCATGTCGTTGCGCTTTAGCATTGATATTATTTCATCGGGGGTGAGGAATTTATTATAATCATGCGTGCCTTTTGGTAGCCAATTAAGCACATATTCTGCCCCAACAATTGCTAAAGCAAATGATTTTGCGGTTCTGTTTAGGGTGGAGACAAACATTAGGCCACCTGGTTTTACCAATTTAGCACATGAAGCGAGATAAAGAGGCACATTATCGACATGTTCAACAACTTCCATATTTAGCACAATATCAAATTGCGTCTTGTTTTTTGCTAAATCCTCAGACGTAGTCGCTTTATAATTTATTTTCAAACTGCTTGCATCGGCATGGATTTCTGCAATTGAAATGTTTTTTTGTGAGGCGTCAATGCCGGTGACTTTTGCGCCAAGTCGCGCCATTGGCTCGCATAACAATCCGCCGCCACAGCCAACGTCAAGGATTGAGATTTTTTTAAATGGCTCACGCTTAGTGCCATCAAGGGCAAAGTGAGCTATAATTTGCTCTCTGATATAGGCTAATCTAACTGGATTGAATTTATGAAGTGGTTTAAATTTGCCGTTTGGATCCCACCATTCTTGTGCCATGGTAGTAAATTTGGCAACTTCGTCTTTATTTATTGTGCTGGTGCTCATTTTTCATTCTTTAATTATTTTGCTTATTTGGGGTGTTTTTACTTAAAAAATACCAGTAAATAAAGCGAATTGTTCGATGTTGGTTGAATGATAGGCCAGTTTGTGGCAATAGGCCGCCAACAAAGGAAAAATAGTGACTTATTTAGTTATGAAATTTGGTGGCACATCTGTCGCCGATATAGAAAATATCCGCAAGGCTGCAGCCCATGTTAGTCGTGAGGTTAAAGCTGGCTATAAAGTATGCGTTGTTGTATCTGCAATGGCTGGCACAACTAATCAATTAGTTAATTGGACAAATGATGCCTCCCCTTTGCATGATGCAAGGGAATATGATGCGGTAGTTGCATCTGGTGAGCAGGTAAGCGCTGGCTTGATGGCGATTGTTTTGAGCTCTATGGGAATTCCTGCTCGCTCGTTTAGTGGTTGGCAAGTGCCAATCAATACAGATGATGCGCATGGATCGGCGCGTATTCTTGATATTGATCCTAAAAATCTACTTGAAGCGATGAATGATGGTTTAGTCTGTGTTGTCACTGGTTTTCAAGGTGTTGCGCCATCTGGCCGTATAACCACGCTTGGTCGTGGTGGCTCGGATACAAGTGCTGTTGCGGTGGCAGCGGCAGTAAAAGCTGAGCGTTGTGATATTTATACTGATGTGAACGGTGTTTATACGAGTGACCCAAGAATTGCACCAAAAGCAAGACGTTTATCTCGTGTTGCTTTTGAGGAGATGCTTGAAATGGCCTCATTAGGGGCTAAAGTGTTGCAAACGCGCTCCGTTGAATTGGCAATGGCGCAAAAGGTGCGCCTTGCGGTGCGCTCAACGTTTGATGATGCTGATGCAGATCAGGTTGGCCCAATAGGCTCGGATCATAATGTGCCTGGAACTTTAGTTTGTGAAGAGGACGAAATAGTGGAAAAACAAATCGTATCTGGTGTAACCTTGGCTAGAGGAGAGGCTAAAATTACACTTCGTGGGGTTAAAGACTACCCTGGTGTGGCGGCAGCTGTGTTTGGTGCATTGGCAGATGAGCGTATCATTGTTGATATGATTGTGCAGAATGTTTCGGACGATGGTAGAGAAACTGATATTACCTTTACAGTGCCAAATGATGAATATGATAAGGCAATGAAGGCATTAAATTCAACTAAAGACAGATTTGAATATGATGTTATTTCTGGTTCAACTGGGCATGCAAAAATTTCGGTTATTGGGGTTGGTATGCGCTCACATGCTGGTGTTGCTTCCTCTATGTTTAAGGCTTTGGCTGATAAGGGCATTAACATTATGCTTATTACTACTTCAGAAATTAAGACCTCTGTTTTAATCGAAGAAGAATATGGTGAACTTGCAGTGCGTTCATTACATAATTATTATGGATTAGATAAAGCGGATAAATAATTTGTTTTATTTAAAGGGGAGAAGGCATGCCTAATAAAACTGGCGGGACACGCATTTTGCTCAAGCAATTGCGTGAAACATTGGCTGAGCCTTTGGCTTCGCAACAGCGTTTGGATAAAATTGTTGATCTGATTGCGAAAAACATGGCAGCAGATGTTTGCTCTTTTTATGTTTTGCGTGGTGATGGGGCGCTTGAGCTTTTTGCAACTTGTGGTTTAGAGCATTCAGCTGTGCATAATACCACGCTTCGCCTTGGTGAGGGGATTGTTGGCTTGATTGCCTCTGAGGCAAAGACGATCAACATTGCAGATGCTTCAACTCACCCATCTTATTCTTATAAGCCGGAAACGGGTGAAGATAGATTTCATGCTTTTTTGGGTGTGCCAGTATTACGGGCAGGTCAAATGCTTGGTGTGTTGGTGGTGCAGAATACACAAATTCGAGCTTATAATGAAGATGAAGCTGAGGGCATGCAGATAACGGCAACAATTTTGGCCGAGATGTTATCTACATCAGAATTTGATGCTTTGGTAAAGCCTGGATCTGATATTGATCTTCGTCGTTCGCGCACAATAAGAGCAGTTGGCTTTAGTGATGGTATAGTGATTGGGCAGGTTGTTTTGCATGACCCGCGCGTTGTAATTACTAATTTTGTTGCTGATGATATAGATGAAGAGATGGCGCGGCTTGATAAAGCATTGCGCTCTATGCGTGTTTCAATTGATGATATGTTTTCTCATACAGATATGCAAATTTCTTCACAACATAGAGAGATTTTGGAAAGCTATCGTATGTTTGCCCATGATAGGGGCTGGGTAAGGCGTATTAGAGAGGCAATTCAGGGAGGATTAACCGCCGAGGTTGCGGTTGAAAGAGTGCAGAATGATACGCGGGCGCGAATGATGCGCCAAAGTGATGTTTATATTCGGGATCGTTTGCATGATCTTGATGATTTAGCTAATCGGCTTTTAAGGACATTAACGGGTAATGGTGATAGTGCTAAGGCTTTTGATTTACCTGATAATGCAGTCATTGTAGCTCGAACTATGGGGCCTGCAGAATTACTTGAATATGATAGAAGCAAATTAGCTGGTATTGTTTTAGAGGAGGCCGCGGCAACATCACATGTTGCGATTGTTGCTAGATCACTTGGTTTGGTTGCTATTGGGGGGGCAAGTCCTGCAGTTTCTATTTGTGAAGATGGCGATGAAATAATATTAGATGGTAAGCTTGGAATAGTGCATTTGCGCCCTAATGCTGATGTTAAGTCTGTTTATATTGATAAGCAAAAGCTATCTTCTGAGCGATTAGCACAATATGCGAAATTGCGTAATAAGGCAGCAATTACTAAAGATGGTGTTGAGATAGATTTGCTACAAAATTCTGGTCTGCTCAGTGATATGCGAGCACTTGATGAAACTGGTGCTAAGGGGGTTGGCCTGTTTCGCACCGAGTTACAATTTATGATTGCTTCAAAACTACCTAGCTTGAATGAGCAGATTGAACTTTATTCAAAGGCGATAGAAATTGCCGATAAGCGCCAGATTACTTTTCGCCTTCTTGATATTGGTGGCGATAAAGTTGTTCCTTATATGCGCTCAATGGTAGAAGAAAATCCAGCCATGGGTTGGCGCTCGCTAAGACTTGCGCTTGATAGACCTGGGTTATTGCGCACGCAAATTCGTGCGCTTTTAAAGGCTGCAAATGGCAGTGAGTTAAAGCTGCTTGTGCCGATGGTGACCGAGACAGAAGAGTTTTGCTTAACAAAAGAGGTGGTGAATAAAGAGGTTGAACGAAAAGAGCGTTTGGGTGAAAAAATTCCTAGTAAAATTGAGCTTGGGGCGATGATTGAAGTTCCATCAATATTGTTTGAGTTGGATATTCTTTTACCAAAGGTTGATTTTATTTCTATTGGATCAAATGATTTGGTGCAGTTTTTAACTGCAACTGATAGAGCAAATCCACAGGTAGCAAATAAATATGATGCTATTGCTTTGCCGCGTTTAAGAGCCTTAAAACACATTGTTGATGAGGCAAAAAAATATAACATTCCTTTGACAATGTGCGGTGAATTGGCTTCTCGTCCACTTGAGGCGCTGGCGTTGATGGCAATTGGCATGACTTCTTTATCAATGGGATCGTCTTCAGTTGGACCAATAAAAGAAATGGTCTTGTCACTTGAGTTAGATCCTCTTAAAAAAATTATGAGAAAAGCACTGAAAAATAAGTTAAGTCAAACACCTGTTCGGCAAATTTTGAAAAATTATGTGCAGAGCCGAAATATATCTATATAGAGTTTAATAAAACTATAGAGTGAAAGTTGCCTTATGGCCAAATTACCAAATGAGAAATTAAATGCGCTTGATGCCAGATTTGTCTCGATTGAAGAGCAGATGTCGGCTGGTCCTAATCCAGAGGAATATGTTGCTTTAGCAAAAGAACATGCTGAGTTAGGTCCTGTTGTTGAAGTTATTCGTAACTTTCGTCAAGTTGAAGCTGAATTGATTGGAGCAAAAGAGCTACTTGATTCTGATGATAAAGAAATGGCTGAAATGGCTTATATAGAAGTCGAAGAGCTTTCTAAAAAAGTGGATAAACTCACTCATGAAATACGGTTGTTATTGTTACCCAAAGATGCTGCCGATAATCGCTCTGTTATTGTTGAATTGCGTGCTGGCACTGGTGGAGATGAGGCCGCACTTTTTGCGGGTGATTTATTTCGTATGTATCAGCGCTATGCAGAGCTTAATCGTTGGAAAGTTACAGTTTTAACGCAAAATGAAGGTGATATGGGGGGCTATAAAGAAATAACCCTAAATATTGCAGGGAATGGGGCTTATTCTAAGCTGAAATTTGAGAGCGGTGTGCATCGGGTACAAAGAGTGCCTGACACTGAAACTCAGGGGCGTATCCACACATCAGCTGCAACTGTTGCGGTGCTTCCTGAGGTTGAAGATATTGATATTGAAATTAAAACGGAAGATATTCGTATTGACACTATGCGGGCATCTGGCGCTGGTGGGCAGCATGTTAACACTACGGATAGTGCGGTTAGGGTTACTCATATACCATCTGGCATTGTTGTTGTTGCGTCTGAAAAAAGCCAACATCAAAATCGTGCTACAGTTATGAAAGTTTTGCGCTCGCGCCTTTATGAGATGGAGAGAGAAAAACGTGATACTGAGCGTGCTGATACTCGCCGAGATCAGGTTGGCTCTGGTGATCGCTCTGGTCGTATTCGCACCTATAATTTTCCACAAGGAAGGGTAACAGATCACCGCATAAACCTTACGCTATATAAGTTGGATAAAGTTTTATTGGGTGAGGCATTGGATGAATTGATTTCAGCATTGATTACCGATCATCAGGCTGCCCAGCTTTCGGCAATGGACGAAGAAAGCTAGCTTTATAAGCTAATTTTACAAGATAATTTGGTAGCATGATTTAGGAAAGCAGATTTGAAAACTACTTATGGCAAAGCATGGCGGCAAATAAGAGAGCAGTTTGAAAGAGTCAGCTTGGATAATAGCGCCCTTGATGCACGGCTTTTGGGTGAGTATGCTTTTGGTTTTAATGGTTTAGATTTGCCTTTAAAAGAGCATGAAATAGCTGATGAGGCGCAACTTGTTGCGTTAAAAAAATATGCAAAACGCCGATTAAATGGTGAGCCTGTTTCTCGCATAATTGGGGTTAAAGAATTTTACTCGCTTGAGTTTAAGCTTAATGAAGCTACATTAGTTCCTCGCCCTGAGAGTGAATTGCTGGTTGATTTGGCGCTTGAGCATATTAAAGATATTGGAAATCCTAAAATATTAGATTTGGGAGTGGGGAGCGCTTGCATATCAATTGCAATATTGGCCAATAATAAAAGCGCAACAGCTATTGGAATTGATATAAGCGCAGGGGCGCTGAAAATGGCACAAAAAAACGCCAAGCTAAATAATGTTGATGCTCGAATAAAATATCGGAACGGGTCTTGGTTTGAGCCAATAGATAAAAATGAGAGTTTTGATCTTATTATTTCTAATCCTCCTTATATAAAGAGCGGTGAAATTATTGACTTGCAAAAAGAGGTTAGATTGTTTGATCCTGCTTTGGCGCTTGATGGGGGAGATGATGGGCTTGAGCCTTATGAGATAATTGCTTCTAACTCAAAACAGTATTTGAGTGAAAATGGGGTGGTGATTGTTGAATTTGGGCAGGGTCAGGAAAAATCAGTGGGGCAAAGTTTTTTACAAAATGATTTTGATTTTATCTCTCAATATAGTGATTTAGCTGATATTGTGCGCGTAATTGTTGCAAAAAAGTGATATTTTAATAGATTATCAAGTGTTTAGAGCTTTTTATACGTTTTTACTCCTTTTTTGCTTGGACATTAGGCAAAGAAAGGTTAGACAAGAGTTGTTACTTTTTTAGCCTTTTGCTAAAAGTGATGGCCACCCGTTCATAAAAGACCTTAGTTCGCTTTTTTAGCGAAATCTCTAAAAAGAGATGATGATGATAAAAACGAGATGGGTTGATTATAGCAGATTGGAAATGGCTTTAGGTAATATTGGTGAAACCAAAATAATAGTGAAATAAAGAGCTTTTTTAAAATAGCATGAGATCAAATAATCAAAATAGCCAGAATAAGCGCTCAAGAGGACGTAATAACCCTAATCGCAACAGGCAGGGCGGTGGAAATCCGCTTACTCGTAATTATGAATCAAATGGCCCCGATGTGAAAGTTCGTGGCAATGCAGCTAATATTGTAGAAAAATATGTGCAATTGGCTCGTGATGCGCAAAATGCAAGTGATAGCGTGGCGGAGCAGAATTATTTGCAGCATGCTGAGCATTATTTACGGATTATTTCAGCTGCTAATGCACAAAATTTACAGCGTCAAGAAGAACGTCAGGCTTTAGAAGATCGCCATGTAAAAGAGAATCAAGAGCGCCAAGCAAAAGAAAATCAGACTAAAAAAAATATTGAGAATAAAGAAAATCCTGAGGTTGCAAAGCCAAGTGCGCTAGAATCAGGTGAAGAGCAGGCTGTAACACAAGAAAATAAGCAGGCAGATGTAACGAGTGAAGATGCAATAAAAGAGGTAAAAAAACCTGTTGTAAAGCCAAGAGTTCGCCGTCCTCGCCGTCAGCCCCGAACTGCTCAGAGCAATGATGAGAGTGGTGCAAAACAAGATAAGATAAAAGATAAAATGCCTCAATCTCAAGCAGATGGATTGCAAGCTTTTTTAACTGCAGGTGAAAAACCAGACGCAGCTGAATAGGTTTTTAAAAAATAATATAATAAAAAGGGCTGGACATTTGTTCAGCCCTTTTTTGTTTGAAAATGCTCCCTATATTATAGTGATGATATAGCGCTATTGGCGTATATTAAAATTTACAACGCTTTTGAGGCGATGTGCTCATGCCTAACATGGGTGAGGCACTCGTGCTTGATTAAAAGGAGAGTTGATTATGGATATAGAAAAATTTACTGAGCGCTCACGCGGTTTTATCCAAAGTGCGCAGACTTATGCTTTAGGCCAAGGCCATCAGCAATTTAGCCCGTTACATTTATTAAAAGTTCTTTTGGACGATAAAGAAGGCATGGCATCTGGCTTGTTGGAGAGCTCTGGTGCAGATGTTAAGGGGTTGCGATTAAATGTTGAGCTAGCTCTTAAAAAAATTCCTAAAGTTTCTGGTGATGCTGGGCAGGTTTATCTTAGCCGTGAAATGGCTAAGATATTTGAAACAGCGCAAGAGGCGGCAAAGAAATCAGGAGATAGTTTTGTTGCTGTTGAGCAATTGTTGCTTGCTTTGGTGGTTGAAAAAAATAGCGAGGCTGGCAAGCTTTTAGCTAGTGCTGGGGCAAATCCAGCAAAGTTAAATGATGCAATAAATGAAATGCGTAAAGGGCGAAGTGCAGATAGCGCTAGTGCTGAAAATCAATATGATGCCTTAAAAAAATATGCTCGCGATTTAACTGAAGTTGCCCGTGAAGGAAAACTTGACCCTGTGATTGGGCGTGATGAAGAAATCCGCCGCACTATTCAGGTGTTATCACGGCGCACAAAAAATAACCCCGTTCTTATTGGTGAACCTGGGGTTGGTAAAACCGCCATTGCAGAGGGGTTAGCGCAGCGCATTGTTAATGGTGATGTGCCTGAAAGCCTCAAGAATAAATCTCTTTTAGCGCTTGATATGGGTGCTTTGATTGCGGGTGCTAAATATCGCGGTGAGTTTGAGGAGCGTCTAAAGGCGGTGCTTAATGAAGTCACCTCAGCAAATGGACAGATAATTTTATTCATTGATGAAATGCACACGCTTGTTGGTGCGGGTAAGAGTGATGGAGCAATGGACGCTTCAAACCTATTAAAACCAGCCCTTGCACGTGGTGAGTTGCATTGTGTTGGTGCAACAACTTTAGATGAGTATAAAAAACATGTTGAAAAAGATGCGGCTCTTGCAAGGCGTTTTCAGCCTGTTATGATTGAAGAGCCTAGTGTTGAAGATACAATTTCTATTTTGCGTGGAATTAAAGAAAAATATGAAGTGCATCACGGGATTAGAATTTCTGATAGTGCGCTTGTAGCAGCAGCAACGCTTTCAAATCGTTATATTACTGATAGATTCTTGCCCGATAAGGCGATTGATTTGATGGACGAGGCCTCAGCTCGTCTGCGTATGGCGATTGACAGTAAGCCTGAAGAGCTTGATGAGCTGGATAGAAGAATTATTCAGCTTAAGATTGAGCGTGAAGCGCTTAAAAAAGAAAAAGATGATGCTTCTAAATCTAGACTTAAAAAGCTTGAGATAGAGCTTTCTGATTTAGAAGAAGAGGCTAATGTGCTTGCTCAGCGTTGGCAGGCAGAAAAACAACGGCTTGCTGGCTCTCAAAAGTTCAAAGAGGAGCTTGATGCTGCTCGTTCACAATTAGAGATTGCCCAACGTGAGGGCGATTTGGCCAAAGCTGGTGAGCTTGCTTATGGGGTTATTCCTGATCTTGAGAGGGCAATATTAGAGGCTGAAAGCGTTAATGCTGAAAAGCCAGATGAGGAAACTTTAGCGCAAGAAGTGGTGACACCAAGTAATATTGCGCAAATTGTTTCTCGTTGGACGGGTATTCCTGTTGATAAAATGCTTGAGGGTGAGCGTGATAAATTATTAAGAATGGAAGAGGAACTTGGTAAAACGGTAATTGGGCAAGATGAGGCGGTTACTGCTGTTGCAAAAGCAGTAAGGCGCTCCCGTGCTGGTTTGCAAGACCCTAACCGTCCGATTGGATCATTCATGTTTTTAGGCCCAACTGGGGTTGGTAAAACCGAATTGACTAAAGCGCTGGCTAATTTTTTATTCGATGATGAAACGGCAATGGTTCGCTTGGATATGAGTGAATTTATGGAAAAGCATAGCGTTGCTCGTCTAATTGGTGCGCCTCCGGGATATGTTGGTTATGATGAGGGTGGGGTATTGACCGAAGCCGTTCGTCGCCGACCCTATCAGGTGATTTTATTTGATGAGATAGAAAAAGCGCACCCCGATGTGTTTAATGTCTTATTGCAAGTGCTTGATGATGGTCGCTTAACTGATGGGCAGGGCAGAACTGTTGACTTTAGGAATACACTTATCATCATGACCTCAAATATTGGATCGCAATATTTAGTTGAGCTTAAAGAAGGTGAGAGTGTTGATTTAGTGCGCGGTAGAGTGATGGATGCGCTTAGAGCAGCGTTTAGACCTGAATTTTTAAACCGTGTTGATGATATATTATTATTCCATCGTTTAGAGCGCAAACATATGGGTGCGATTGTTGACATTCAAATTAAACGGCTAAATGATTTGCTTAAAGAGCGTGATATTGTGGTAAGTTTAAGCGAGAAAGCTCGTGAATGGTTGGCTAATGAAGGCTATGATACTGCCTATGGCGCTAGACCGCTAAAAAGAGTTATTCAGCGAGAAGTGCAAGATAAGCTGGCTGATAAGGTGTTGGCTGGTGATATTGGCGATGGCGCAATAGTGAATATTGATGCTGATGACGATGGGCTGGTTATTGTGGTTGATGAATAAGCTTTGGTGCATATGGGGGAGTGCGTAAGTTTTGCGCACTCCCTTGTACTCCTTGGTGTCATTGCGAGCCCTCAGCCCGTCGGCGTGAGACAAAAGAATGTGGGTGTGGCAGTCCAGAATCTAGCAACATACTCAGTATTTCTGGAATGCTTCGTCACTTTGTTCCTCACAAAGACGATGGAAAAGCAAAGCTTGCCAGCAAGGGAATATTCAACTTGAGCATTGTGTTATTTCTTTCAGGCTTTCACTAATTACTCGCCACCTTAACAGGTTCAGGGTCGCGTTTCATTAGGTCGCTTATTTGGGCTATGGTGTTGTTAAATTGTTGCTGATATTGTTGTGGCAGGATTTTATCTCTTGGTAATTTTATGCTTAGGCCATCTACTGGGCGGTTGTTTATTCTTACTTCAAAGTGCAAGTGGTTGCCTGTTGAAAGACCTGTTGAGCCAACATAGCCGATGATCTGCCCCTGTCTTACTCGCCCCCCTGGTGCTATGCCTTTTGCAATGCGGCTCATGTGTGCGTAAGAGGTGGTAAAGCCGTTAACATGTTTTAATTTCACATAGCGGCCATAACCAGAAAACCATTGTGCCATATCAATTATACCATCACCTGAGGCATAAACGGGAGTGCCATAGGGGGCAGCAAGGTCTGTGCCAGTGTGTAATTTTGATCTGCCTGTAATTGGGTGACGGCGATAGCCAAAACGTGAGCGTAAATTTCCACCTCCCTTTAGTGGGCGACGAATTAAAAAGCGCTTGCCAGTTTGTCCATTGGGGTCATAAAAATCAACTTCACCATTATCGGTTCTAAAGCGATAAAATTTACGCTCAGTTTTGCCAAGTTTTAGGGCTACATAGAGTAATTGCTGTTTTCCTTGTTCGTCAGGTTTTGTTTGAAGGATTTCAATGCTGTCACCAGCAGTGATTCTTTTTGTAAGGTCTAGATCATAGGCAAACATAGCAATGATTCTATCAGTTACTTGATCCGATAAATCATGTTTGCGCGCGGTTTCCCATATTGAGCGATAGATAGAGGGCAGGTTATTGACATTTATTTCCTCAATATCTTGTTCAGGGAAATCTATTGCTGGTGGAGCTAGGGCTAATACATAGCGGCCGCTATCAGTTAATGCCACTGTTGCGGCATGAGTGTCCCCACTATAGATGCTCATGCGATAAGGCACTACGCTATTAGAATTAGTTGCAGGGCCAAATAATATACGAAGCCTTGTGCCTTTTGATAAAGAGGTAGATGGATAAACATTGCGTAGGGTTTTTATAATAGCATTTATCATTTGCTCGGTAAAACCGTTTTTGGTCAATATTTCTTCAAGTGGGCTGGCTTTTTTAATGGTAAGAATGCGCTCAGAACGCCCAAAGCCAGCTTCATCTAATGAGTGAGTTTTGGGGACAATAGTAACATTTTCTGCTTTTCCAATTATTATATCATTATTATCACCACTTAAATCGCGCACGTCATTGCTACCTTCATCATAACCAAGGGCAAATATTTCGCTATCAAATGATGGGTTTGAATAAGTCATGCTTACAAATTTTGCAGCGTTTTGATCGGAAATATAAACGTTAGGTGTAATTTCCATAGGTATAGTGGCTGTTTGAACTGCAATTTCTCCTTCAACATTGGCTGAATAAATTTCAGTTGAAATTTGGTCGGTTGAATTTTTGGAGGAAGATTGAGTGCGAGATAATAAGGCTACAGGGTCATAAGTTGGAATGTTATCAGAGAGTGCAGTTGCTGCTGTTGCAAGGGTTGCACGAATGCGGACAAATGGCTGTTTGCGAATTATGGTGCGCCCATTGACATTTTCTCTAATTGCGGCCTCAACAATTTCTTTATCTGAGCGAGTTAAGGTAATTGGCCTTAATCTATCAGTTTTTACATTTGATGAGTCTAATTTGGCGATGCTTTTACTTTCAATATTAAGAGCGGCAAAAGGGGTGGAAAATGTATCTTGCCCAAGAAATGAGACATTAAGTGCTGCGCCCATTAATAAGACAGAAGTTAACCCAGTCATTACTATGCCCCAAAGCCAAGAAAAGCTAAGCTCACGACCGTGGGGAATGTCGCCGTCGGTTGAGCGAGAGGTTAGAGCGCTTTCATCTTCATAGCCTGAAGCTAATAATAAAGCGGCTTGATGGTTTTTTTGTGCAGCATTCACTTAAACTATAACTCTCTTCAATTTATATGTTGGCCATGTATAATATTATGCACGCTATATAGCTTATTAACTTAGAGGGTTGTTGCTTGCAAGCGTGAGTGAAACTGTAATTAAAGCAGATTAAGGCAAAATTTTGCTTGTTAATAAAATATAAGCAAAAATCGATATTTTAGTGGTGTAAAACAAGATTTATGTTGATTGTATATAACATGTGACAATCGCTTAAATATGTGTTATCTATAGGGCGCTGGCGGGCTGATTTAGAGCAGAAAAGCAAAGAAATAAAAAAAATTCATTTTATTGTTTTTTTGTGTTGACTATCAAATCTCCTAGACCTATAACCCCCCAGCACTCAGACGAAACAACTAACTAAGCGTTTCGTTTTAAGTGAATTATTTAAAGAGCAGGCTAACCTGCTGGGTAACCGGCAAAGAAGTTCTGTTCTGCTGTTTTGAGTATTTTTAAATATTTAAGGCGGATGTCGTCAACTCTCTTAGTTGAGAAATTGGGGTCAGCTCTTTGACAGTGTGAAGAAGAAGAAAGAGAAACGTGGACGGCGAGGTCCTTGCGGACCCTTTCAGGCTTAGGCTTGGTTAGGGTCACAAAAGACTTCGATGGGTGTACGTTTCTAATAGAGAACACCATTAGTTATCTTTGTGTCGTGAGACATAAGTGACAGATGTGTGTCCTCGTCAATTGTGTAGCAATACACAGTAAATGCAAACGTGCATGCGTCGACTATGTCATTTTTCAAACTTGAGAGTTTGATCATGGCTCAGAACGAACGCTGGCGGCAGGCCTAACACATGCAAGTCGAACGCTCTACTTCGGTAGAGAGTGGCAGACGGGTTAGTAACGCGTGGGAACCTACCTAATAGTACGGAATAGCCCTGGGAAACTGGGAATAATACCGTATACGCCCTAAGGGGGAAAGATTTTATCGCTATTAGATGGGCCCGCGTTAGATTAGTTAGTTGGTGGGGTAATGGCCTACCAAGACTACGATCTATAGCTGGTTTGAGAGGATGATCAGCAACACTGGGACTGAGACACGGCCCAGACTCCTACGGGAGGCAGCAGTGGGGAATATTGGACAATGGGCGCAAGCCTGATCCAGCCATGCCGCGTGAGTGATGAAGGCCTTAGGGTTGTAAAGCTCTTTCGATAGGGAAGATAATGACTGTACCTATTAAAGAAGCCCCGGCTAACTTCGTGCCAGCAGCCGCGGTAATACGAAGGGGGCTAGCGTTGTTCGGATTTACTGGGCGTAAAGCGCACGTAGGCGGATTGACAAGTTAGGGGTGAAATCCCGAGGCTCAACCTCGGAACTGCCTCTAAAACTGTCAATCTAGAGACCGGAAGAGGTGAGTGGAACTCCTAGTGTAGAGGTGGAATTCGTAGATATTAGGAAGAACACCAGTGGCGAAGGCGGCTCACTGGTCCGGTACTGACGCTGAGGTGCGAAAGCGTGGGG
>Ga0256839_1001869_pt1 | contig 24687 bp, 18 predicted proteins | sample 354166metaG_FD_185968 | JGI IMG/M metagenome (GOLD analysis project Ga0256839, IMG submission 185968) | Hydrothermal vent microbial communities from Mid Atlantic Ridge, Atlantic Ocean - 354-166 | ecosystem: Environmental > Aquatic > Marine > Hydrothermal vents | place: Atlantic Ocean: Mid... | reverse complement strand
TGCCGACTTTCAGTCCAATGGGGCCAGACGCAGCTTCAATGCCGGAGAATGGCACCACATCGCCGTCACCTGGGACATGACGGCCGGCCGCATGCGCAGCTACATCGATGGCGTGCTCGACGGCAGCGCCAGTTTTTCCAGTAACGGAGTGTTGGGCAACATGCTCAGCCTGTTTGTCGGCGACAACCGGGGCAGCTACCACCCGGGCGGCAGCGCGACGTCGGCGAACGGCCTGTTCGACGAACTGCGTGTTCATAATCATGTGCAAAGCACGGCGGAAATCACCGCCGACATGAACGCCACGCATCCCTGCACGGCGTTGCTTGCGGAATGGCGGATGGAAGCCCTGACCTGGAGCGGCAACAGTGGGGAGGTGATCGACGAGACCGGTTCCTATCCGGGCACGGCGCGTAACGGTGCTCAGACCGCCAGTGTGACCCCTGCCGTGTCCGGCAGCCCGGGTACCTGCCGCTACGCGGGTTTCGATGGCAGTGACGACTATATCGAATTGCCGGGGTTTCCGGATCTGACCGGCAGCTTCACCATCACCGCCTGGATACGGCCCAACCGGGTCGACAAGGACCAGCGTATCTTCGTCGATGACCGCAGCAATTCGGGCGGCTATGCCTTCAGCCTCGGCGATGGTGGCGATGGCCGCCTGCGCTTTTTCTCGCGAAATGTCAGACCGGTAGTCGTAGACAGCCAGTCGGCGGTGGTGCCGGCGGGGCGGTGGACCCATGTGGCGGCGGTGCATGACGCGGCGGGCAAGATCCGGCGCATCTATGTCAACGGCGTGGCGGTCACGCTGAGCAATGGATCCACGGTTTCAAGCTATACCGGTACCTGGGGCAGTGACCCGGGGCCGGCCGCCATCGGTGGTGAACCGGATGGCAGCGGGGAAGCCACGCCCAACTGGCGCTTCGATGGCGACATCGATGAGGTCCGCGTATACGGCTCGGCGCTGGATGCCTCGGCCATTGCCGCCGTCATGAACGAAACCCACCCCTGCCCGCTGCAACCGATCGCCGAATACCGCTTCGACGAGTGCAGCTACAGCGGTCTGCTGGGCGAGGTGGCGGACAGCCGAGGCAACTACCAGGCCACGCCCTTGAACGGCGTCAACACCAACCGGCCGGGTATCATCAACGGCTACCTCGACGAGAGTCTGCGCACCCACCAGGTGCGCACCGACAGCAATATACCGATGAACGGCGCCTGGTCGGTCAGCGTCTGGTTCCGCACCCCCTTCGTCACCACCCAGCGCTACCATGTGCTGGGTGCGATGAGCGGTGGCGGCGATCTGCTGTTTCTCGACCGCAATGCCAATTTCCGTTGGGGGGTCTATGTGCCGGGGCGCATCGTCAGCGGCAACTTCCGTTTTGGCACGCTCACCGATGGCTGGCACCACCTGGCGCTGGTAGGCACCGACCAGGGATCCAGGGGCGAAACCGAGCTGTACATCGATGGCAATTTCATCGAACGGATCAATCTGCAGGCGCGGGGTAACCTGCACTACATCGGCACCTCCTACGACGCGGCCGACGGCGGAAGCGCCCAGGGTTTTGGCACGGCGCTGGATGAATTCACCGTTTTCGATTATGCGCTGGGCAGCGACGAAATCCAGGCGATCCGGCGGCATCAGCAGAGCGGTCTGAATGTGGACGGCAGTGGCCGCGCGGCCGTGAGTTGCCGGCGGATCGATCATTTCAACATCAATGTCGGCGCCGGCAATGCCAGCACCTGCGCTCCGTTTTCCTTCAGCATCACTGCCGAGGACAGCAGCAATGCCGCGGTGACCGATTACGACGGCACGGTGACGATCACCGCCAGCAGCGGCCACGGCAATTTCGCCGTAGTTTCGGCCACCAACAGCCTGGCGCCCGACCCGGACAGTGACGACAACGGCAGTGTCAGCTATACCTTTGATGGCGCGGACAACGGGCAGATCGACCTGTCGCTGAGCAATCAGCGCGCCGAAACCCTGCGCATATCGGTCACCGACAGCGCCATACCGCTGACCTCCACATCCGTGGACATCACTTTCCGTGACAATGCCTTCGAAATCGTGGATGTGGACGGCACGGTGGCCGGTGACAATGTGCCGGTGGCGGGCCGTGACCATGCCTACCGCATCCGTCTGCTGCGCAAGGACCCGGCCAGCGGGCAATGCGGCCTGGCCACCGCCTACCAGGGCAACCGATCGCTGAAACTGTGGCGTGTCCGCAATGCGGCCGACCCGGGGGGCGCCGCGCCCAGTCTGGCCGGAACCGTCCTGCCCGACAACGAACCGGCCTCTGCCAATGCCAGTATTTCGTTCACCGCCGGAGAAGCGGATGTGACGCTGAGCAGCAGCGATATCGGAAAATACACGCTGGAAGCGAAGGATGTCTCGCGCAGTTTTGCCGACATCGATATCGCGGGCGGTTCGGCGGAGCAAACCCTGCGTCCCTTTGGTCTGGCCATCGATTTTTCCGGCCAGCGCAATGCCGACATGGCCGACAATGGCCTTATCGACGACAGCACGGGCAGCGACCTCAGCTACGCGGCCGATGCCGGTGGCAGCGTCTTTACCCAGGCCGGGGAGACCTTTGCGGTGACGGTGGCGGGGGTGCTGTGGCAGTCCGTTGACGATGCCGATGGCAATGGTATTCCGGATGCCGGGGCCTGGCTCGGAGACAATGCCGTGGCGCCGTCCTTCGGTGCCGAGGGCGAAAGCGTGGTGGCCGATGTGGCCGTCAATGCGCCCGCCGGGGCCAGCGCGGGCGCGCTGATTGTCGATGGCGTTGCCGGCGGGCGGTTCGACGGCTTCGTCAACGGGTCGCAAACGGCCAGCGTGCAGTACGGCAATGTGGGCATCATTGACATCCAGGCCCGCCTCGCCGACAACGATTATTTCGGCAGCGGCGTGGCGATCGTCGGCACGGCGCCGAATGTGGGCCGCTTCAATCCGTGGCAGTATGCCGTCACCTCCAGCAACCTGACTCCGGCCTGCTCATCGGCCAGCCCGTTCACCTATGCGCGGGAACCCTTCGAAGTGGCGCTGACCCTGCAGGCGCAGAACAAGTCCGGTGCGCTCACCGACGGCTATCGGGGGGCGTTCGTGACGCTGGATATCGCCAGCGAACTGAATATCCGCAACGACCGCACTGGCTTGGCCTATGACCAGGAGGATTACAGCATCATCGAGGGCTTTGCCGGCGGCACCGCTGGAGAGGCCCGTTTTACCGTGCAACTGGCCTGGGACATGCCGCTGCAGGCACCGGCCGTCAGCCGCGCCGAATTGGTCGACAGCAGCGATGAAGTGAACCGGATCGCCGGCAGCCCTTATGCGCTGGGGCAGACCGAGGTCCGCTTCGGGCGCATGGTGCTGGAGAACAGCCACGGCTCGGAACTGCTGAACCTGCCGGTGCCGATGCGCGCCGAGTACTATGATGGCAGCAATTTCCTGATCAATGCCGATGACTCCTGCAGCGGCTTTCCGGTCAACCGGCTGCGTCTCGACAGCGCGGTGGAAAACGCTCAGACCGACGGCGACATCCAGGTGCTGCCGGGGCAGGTCAGTCGGGCGACGCTGGCGCACAATCCGCTGCTGGCCGGGGACGCGGGCCTGTCGCTGTGTCCGCCGGGCAATCCGGCCTGCACGCCCACCGCGGGCAATGAAGGCTGGGTGGGCCTGCGGCTGGATCTTGGGTCGCGGCCCTGGTTGCGTTTCGACTGGGACGGTGACGGGCTGTATCAGGAGGATCCGAAGGCGCGGGCCACATTCGGCATCTTCAGGGGCAACGACCGGCAGATTCACCTGCGGCGGCTGTTCGACTGACCGAGCGTGCCGCGGGAAGCCGCCCTGTCCGTCCTTGATGCCCAATGAGTTCCGATTCGAAACGGTTCAGCATCGATTCAGGCGCAGGGCCTAGTATGGGCACTGCCGGCACGGGTGTGCCGGTGTGTTGGCCCTGAAGGCCGGTCATCCCGAACGATGATAGGCCAGTCCAGTTGACCCGCTGATGCAGCGCATCGCGGGTCTTTTTTGTGACCGGGACCGAATGCTCAGAAGGTACCGATGACCGGGACCGCGCGCCGCTTCTGGCGCTGGCGGGCCTGATCCAGTTCCTGCTGCCGCTGCAGCAGTCGCGGATCGGCGGCGGATACGCTCAGGCCCTGGCGGATATAGCCTTCGGCCTCATCGAGCCGGTCCGCATCGATGGCCGCCCTGGCCAGGCGGTTGCTGGCTTCCAGCAATTGCTGCTTGATGGTGACGATGGTGCCGTCGTCCGTGACCAGGGGCGCGGCTTCATTGATCAGTCGATCGGCGCGCGCAAGGTCGTTGGCACTGGCGTTCCGTGTATCGATCAGCACCTTGGCCTCGGCGAGCAGCGTATCGGCACGCTGCTGCTGGCGGTGCCGTTCGATCGCCTGTTGCAAACGGGCCATCTGCCGCTGCAGCAGGCCGCTGTCGTCACCCAGCTCCAGTCCCTGTTGCAGCGTGCGGTTTGCGCTGTCGAAATCGCCGCGCTTCATCTGCTGTTCGGACAGCGCGATCCGCGCTTCGGCCAGCTTTTTGCGCAGGGTCTGCAGCTCGGTGTCATCGGTACGCAGCTTCTCCAGTTCCGCATAGGCGGCGCTGGCTTCGGCGATGGATTCGGTACTGGCGCCCGGTTTCAGTGCGCGCTCGAAGCGCTCCATCTGGCTGCGGCGCTGAGCCGCCTGCTGACGGCGGGCCTGTTCGATGCGGCGGATCTGTTCCAGCTTGCGGTCTTCCTGCTGCCGGCGTTGCGCGCTGATGCGCTGTTCCTCCAACTGGCGGCGGATGTTCTCGCGCAGCGCCTGCAAGGGCGTGAATGACGGAAACAGGCGGGCGCCGGAATCGGCCAGTTGCAGCGCATCGTCCACACGATTCTGCGCAAGCGCCTTGCGCGAAAGATCCAGATAGCGGTTGGCGACCCGGGCCAGGCCGCGCTGCAGCCGTGGGTCGCCCTTGGGCAGCAGCCTGGCCAGGCTGCGGTAGCTCTCCAGGGCATTGTTGCCGGGGGGATCCGCAAGACGCCCCTCCATCAACTGTTGCTCGGCGCGCTTGAGGATGGAGCGGATCTCCAGCTCATTGGTGATCGACTGGCGCAGCGCCAGGGCGTCCGCATTGTGCGGGTTGATGCGCAAGGCTTCGTTGACCACCATGAGAGCCTTGCCCGGTTTGCCCTCGGCGAACAGGCTGCGCGCCTCCAGGTAGCGCTGCTCATCCTCGGGCAGCTCCTCCGGCGCGGGCGGGACGCCGGTGGTCTCGGACGGTGGCAGCCCCGAAGATTCGGCCTGCACCGGTGCCGCTGCAGTGACCGGTTCGGGGGCGTGTTCCCGTGTCGGGAGGGGAGGCTGCACTGGCCGGGCCTGCGGCGCGGAATCCGGAGCCTCGGATGCCGGCCAGAACAGGACTGAGCCCAGCGCCAGCAAGGCCAGGGCCGAAGCCCCCAGAATCCAAGTCCTTCGCCGGTTCACCGGCTCCGTGATTTCGGATACGGGTGCGGACTCGGGTTTCGGCCCGCCCGCCGGTTGCGGGGCGGCCGAGGGGCTGACCACCGGCGTCTCGCCCGTGCCGCGGGCAGGCTGCGGTGGCCCGGCCGCCGCATAGGGCGGCACCATCAGCCGGAAGCCGACGCGCTCCGCCTGCTCGGCAAAGGCGGACAGGCTGCGGATGCGGCGTTTCGGGTCGGGATGGAGCAGGGCCTGCAGCAGTGGCAGCAGGTTGGATTCCGTGCCGTCGGACCGTTCCGGAAGCATGCGCCTTTTCTCCAGCAACTGGAGTTTGATGTCCTGGGCATCGAAAGGCGGGCGCCCGATCAGCAGGTCATGGAGGCAGACGCCCAGGGCATACCAGTCGGCAGCGGGGCCGTCACCGCCCTCCGGCGGCAGGTACAGCGCGGCATTGGCGGAGTCGACGGGCAGGGGGCGGGCGCCTTCTCCCTCGGGCCGGTTGATGCCCAGGCCGAGGGTCAACTTGAGCCGGTCGTTGAAAAACAGATTACCGGGTCGCAGCGCGCCATGCACCAGTTTTTGCCGATGCAGCAACTCGAGGGTGGCAGCGATTTCGATGCCTCCCTGCAGCACGGCCTTGGGCGGTATCTGCGCGGGTTGGGTGTGCAGCAGCGGCAGGCAGGGGAAATAGTCGGTGACGGCATAGCAGGCGTTGGCGTCGGCCCCATGACTGAGCAGGCTGACCATGGCGCCGACGCGCTGGCCGCTGACGGATGCGGCAAAATGCCCGAAGCCGCGGCAAAACCCGGGGTGTTGCGTCAGCCGTGAATGGAAGATGCGGACACTGACGGTCTTGCTGGTGGCCAGATCGATTGCATTGTGTACCGAGCAAAGCTCGGTCTCGGCGATCTGGCGGCCGAGGCGGAAGCCGGGAATCTCCACCGGGCGACCCCTAGAACTGGAAGAACAGCGACAGGTTCAGACCCTTGAATGTCTCCTCGAACTCTTCGGAGGTGATGACCGTGGGATCGGAATCCTTGACCGAGTCGAAGGTATAGCTCTTGATCTCGTAGGCGACGCTGTAGCTGAGGTTGTCGGTCAACCGCGACGCGAAGCCGAGGCTGTAGCTGAGCCCGGTGGCATCGCTGCTGGCATTGATGTCCAGAGGCGGCAGCCCGTTGCTCTGGGTGATGCTGATAAAGCCGGGGTTGGTGACCTCCTCGGTCAGGTCGCCATCGAGCTGGGCGTAGGCGACATTGACGGTGATCACGCTGGATTTAAGCACCGGCCAGCTGTAGTTGCCGCCGATGAAGAAGCCCTTTTCCTCGAAGGACAGGCTCTGGCCCTGGTCGCCGTCGGCCTGGCTCTTGCCGGTCTTGTAGCCAATGTAGACCGCGCCGCGGCTGTCGAGAATCTTGCGGCCGAGGGTGATGCTGGTGTCAGTGCGGTCGCCCTTGAAGGTTTCCTTGAAGTTCATCGGCGCGAATTCGAAGCTGTCTTCCTCGTCGGCCGATTTCGATGCGGCGATATCCAGGTAATAGTCATCCATGAAGAAGGTGCCGCCGATGCCGAGAATCTGGAACACGACATCGAACTTGACCTCCGGAAAGGTGCCGCCATTGATGTTCGCGGGCAGGGCGCCGGGACGCTCGGTCTGGGTGAAGCTGTAGGACGAAAAGGCCAGCGTGGCGCGGGGGGTAAAGCTGACTTCCGCCTGCGCGGATGCCGCGATCAGGCTGATGGCGGGCAACAGGGTCAGGGCGAAAAGGGCGGAAAAACGCCGGTTTTGCGGGTACTTCATGGTTTCTCTCTCCAGTGGGTGCAAGGCGGGGCCTTGAGGGTTTATCGGGAAGGCGCTCCCAAATCTCGGAGAAATTCAGGTAGTTGTTGTATTTGTGCGCCTACCTCCATGTTTTTTAAGTAATTATCCTCCAAGCATATACCCATTGTGGCGCAAGTCAAAACCGGATCGTGATCACCGGTATCAGAGCACCAGGGCCAGCACCACCGGCATCACCACGACGGAGGCCAGATTGCCCAGCATGACGATGGAAGCGACCTGCCTTGGCTGCTGGCCGTAGCGTTCCGCCATCATGTAATTGAGCACGGCCGGGGGCAGGGCGGCGAAGACAAGCAGCATGGCGGCCTGGATCCGTGGCAGGTCGAGCAGGGCGATGGCCGGCAGGGCGAAGATCAACCCCGACAGCGGCGCGGTGACGGCGCCAACCAGCCCGATCTTCCAGTCGGCCCAGTCGATGTGAATCAGCCGCACGCCGAGGGCGAACAGCATCAGCGGGATGCAGATCTGCCCGAGCATCTCGATCGGCGTGGCGATGACGACGGGCAGGTGGATCTGCAACAGCGACAGCGTCAGTCCGGCCAGGGTGGCGATGAAGATGGGGATACGGAACAGCCCGCGCAGCGAGGCGCGCGGATCGAGAATTTTCACGCCGACGGTGAAGTGCAGGGTGTTTTCGATGATGAACAGCACCACCGCCGCCGGAAGCATCTGCTCGCCAAAGGCCAGCAGCATCAGCGGCAGTCCCATGTTGCCGGAATTGTTGAACATCATCGGCGGGGCGAAGGTCTTGAAGGCATAGCCGAACATTCGTGCCACCGCCCAGGCGACCAGCGCCGGTCCAAGGATGACCGCGATGCCGCCGAGGGTCAGTGCCTGGTACTGGGTCAGGTCGAAGCTCTTGCCGGTGAGCACCGAGAACACCAGCGCCGGCACGAAGACATCGATATTGAGGGTGTTCGCGGCCGCCATGTCCGGTGCGTGCCTGCGCGCATAGAGATAGCCCACGGCGACGATCGAGAACACCGGAAAGAGGATATTGATGATCTGCCAGATCATGGCCGTTCAGCGTCCGGGTTCGGGGGTGGGGTCGGGGCGCGGTTCAGGCGCTTTCCTCGAATTCGAGGAGCACCGGCGTCGCCAGCTTGCCGTGGATCCGGTAGGCGCGCAGGCCGAATACGCCCTCCGTGTCCTGGAAGATCTCGATGCGCTGCTCGCCGTCATGGGCCTGCAGCGCCTCTGCCGCCTGCAGCGCCAGCGGGTGCTGGTTGTAGACGCGGATGGCGGACAGGGCCTGTGCGGCGGCCTGCTGCCATTCATCGCCGTCGTGGAAGTAGCGGGGCCGGTGGTCGTCGATCAGCGCCAGCAGCGCGTCGTCCGGGTGGCGCAGTGCGCGCTGCATCAGCTGGGTGGCCAGGGTGCGGGGAATGTTCATCAGTGTCGCGTCTCGTTGCCGGGGGTGGGGGTATCGGAGTCGAACAGCGCGGCGGTATCGACCGCGTCGAACACATGCTGCGCATTGCAGAATTCGCAGGTGATGCGGATGCTGTCCTGCTCCTCGAGAATGGATTCGGCCTCCGCGCGGCCCAGCGCCCGGATCACCGCGCCTATGCGTTCACGCGAGCAGCCGCAGGAAAAGCGCAGCGGCTCTGACTCGAACAGGCGCAGGTCTTCTTCGTGAAACAGCCGGTGCAGCAGTGTGCGGGACGGCAGCGCCAGCAGCTCCTCGTCGGTGACCGTATCGGCCAGTTGCGAGATGCGGTTCCAGGCATCGCTGTCCTCCAGTTCGCCGGGCAGGCGCTGCAACAGCAGGCCAACCGCCGTTTCGGCATCGGCCGCCAGCCACAGCCGGGTCGGCAACTGTTCCGAATGCTCGAAATAGTGCTGCAGCGCATCGCCGATGCGCCGGCCGACCAGCGGCACGATGCCCTGATGGGGCTCGCCCTGGCCCTGATCGATGGTGATGACGATCCGGTCGGCGCCGAAGATGCGGTCGAGTTCAGGGGATTCGCCCTCGGGCAGCGAGCCGCTCTGGCGCACCAGGCCCCGCAGGCTGCGATCACGGGTGGCCTGGGCCACCAGCAGATGTACCGGGCCCTGTCCACGGATCTGCAAGGTGATCCGGCCGCCGTCGATCTTCAGGCTTTGCGCCAGCAGGGTTACCGCCGCCAGCGCCTCGCCGAGCAGTTCCAGCGCGCGCGGGTCGGTCTCGCTTTTGTCGCGGCAGCGGCGCCAGCTGGCGTCCAGCGCCACCCACTGGCCGCGAATCGGCGTGCCCTCGATGACGAAGCGCAGGATCTGGTCGTGCTCCCTCTCCGCCATGGGGATCAGCCCTTGAGTTTTTCGCGCAGCAGGGCGTTGACCTGGCCGGGGTTGGCCTTGCCCCGGGTCTGTTTCATGATCTGGCCGACGAAGAAACCGAGCACTTTTTCCTTGCCGGCACGGAATTGCTCCACCTGGGCCGGGTGTTCGGCGATGGCCGCGTCGATCATCGCTTCCAGTTCGCCGCTGTCGCTGATCTGCCTGAGTCCGCGGGCCTCGATGATGGCATCGGCATCGCCCTCGCCGTTCCACATTGCCTCGAAGACTTCCTTGGCGATCTTGCCGGAGATGGTGTCGTCATCGATGCGTCGCAGCAGGCCGGCCAGCCGGGCCGGTGGTACCGGGCAGGCGTCGAAGCCCAGATCGGCCTTGTTCAGCGCGCCGGTGACCTCGCCGAGTATCCAGTTGGCCAGGGGTACCGACAGGGCTTCGGCCTCGGCCAGCGCGGCCTCGAAATAGGCCGCGATCTCGCGGCTGGCGGAGAGCAGTTCGGCGTTGTATTCCGACAGGCCCAGTTCGCTGATGTAGCGCTGGCGCTTCTGTTCCGGCAGTTCCGGAAGGGTGGCGCGGATGCGCTCGATGCGCGCGTCGTCGATGCGTACCGGCAGCAGGTCCGGGTCCGGGAAATAGCGGTAGTCGTTGGCCTCTTCCTTGCTGCGCATGGAGCGGGTCTCGTCGCGCTCGGCGTCGTAGAGGCGGGTTTCCTGAACGATGCGGCCGCCGTCCTCGAGGATCTCGATCTGCCGCCGCACCTCGTGGTTGATGGCGCGTTCGAGAAAACGGAAGGAGTTGATGTTCTTCAGTTCGGTACGCGTGCCCAGTTCCTGCTGGCCGGCGGGGCGTACCGAGACATTGGCGTCGCAACGGAAGGAGCCTTCCTGCATGTTGCCGTCGCAGATGCCCAGGTACTGAACCAGCGCGTGGATCTTGCGCGCATAGGCCACGGCCTCCTTCGCCGAACGCATGTCCGGTTCGGAAACGATCTCCAGCAGCGGTGTGCCGGCGCGGTTGAGGTCGATGCCGGTCATGTCCGCAAACTGGTCGTGCAGCGACTTTCCGGCGTCTTCCTCGAGGTGCGCGCGGGTGACGCCGATGACGCGGCTGTCACCCTCGCCGAGGCTGATGCTGACCTGTCCGCGGCCGACGATGGGCAGCTCGAACTGGCTGATCTGGTAGCCCTTGGGCAGATCGGGGTAGAAGTAGTTCTTGCGCGCGAACACCGATTCGCGGCCGATCTCGGCGTCGATGGCCAGCGCGAACTTGATCGCCATGTTGACGGCTTCCTCGTTGAGGACGGGCAGCACACCGGGCAGGCCCAGGTCCACCGCGCAGGCCTGGGTATTGGGCTCGGCGCCGAAGGCGGTGGAGGCGCCGGAAAAGATCTTGCTGCGTGTCGCCAGCTGGGCGTGGATTTCCAGCCCGATCACGGTTTCCCAGTTCATGCCGTCACCTCCGGTTGCCGCAGATGCCAGTCGGTGGCCTGCTGGAATCGGTGCGCCGCGTTGAGCAGTCGCGCCTCGTCGAAATAGTTGCCGATCAGCTGCAGGCCCACCGGCAGGCCGTCGCTGAAGCCGGCCGGCAGCGAAATCGCCGGCAGCCCGGCCAGGTTGACCGAAATGGTGTAGATGTCCTGCAGGTACATGGCCACCGGGTCGTCGCGGTTGTCTCCCAGCGGGAAGGCCGGGGTCGGCGTGGTCGGTCCGGCGATCAGGTCCACCCGCTCGAAGGCGGACTGGAAATCGTTGCTGATCAGCCGCCGCAGCTTCTGCGCCTTCAGGTAGTAGGCATCGTAGTAGCCGGCGGACAGGGCATAGGTGCCGATCAGGATGCGCCGCTTGACCTCGTCGCCGAAGCCTTCGGCGCGCGAGCGCTTGTAGAGGTCTTCGAGATCCTTCGGATCGTCGCAGCGGTGGCCGAAGCGCACGCCGTCGAAGCGCGAAAGGTTGGAGGAACATTCCGCCATTGCCACCACATAATAGGCAGGGATGGCGATGCCGCTGTTGGGCAGATCGACCTCGATCACCTCGGCGCCGAGGCGGCGGTATTCGTCGATGGCGGCGTCGATGACGCGGGCCACGCCGTCGTCGAGGCCCGCCGCGAAATACTGCTTCGGCAGGCCGATGCGCAGCCCGTCGATGCCGTCATCGAGGCGGGCGCCGTAGTCGGGTACTTCGCGGTCGATGGAAGTGGAGTCGCGTTCGTCGAAACCGGCGATGCCCTGCAGCAGCAGCGCGCAATCCTCGGCGCTGCGCGCCATTGGACCGCCCTGGTCGAGGCTGGATGCGTAGGCGATCATGCCGTAGCGCGAAACCCGGCCGTAGGTGGGCTTGAGTCCGGTGATGCCGCAGAAGGCGGCGGGCTGGCGGATCGAGCCGCCGGTATCGGTGCCCAGCGCGGCCGGTGCCATGCCGGCGGCGACGGCCACTGCGGAGCCGCCAGAGGAACCGCCGGGCACGCGGTCACGGTCCCAAGGATTGCGTGCCGGTCCGTAGTGGCTGCTCTCGTTGGAGGAGCCCATCGCGAATTCGTCCATATTGGTCTTGCCCAGCATCACCGAGCCGGCGTCGCGCAGCCTGGCAATGACGGTGGCATCGTAGGGCGCGATGAAGTTGTCGAGCATGCGCGAGGCGCAGCTGGTGCGCACGCCATCGGTACAGAAGATGTCCTTGATCGCCAATGGCAGGCCGTTCAGAGGCCCGGCGTTGCCGGCGGCGCGGTCGCGGTCGGCGGCCTCGGCCTGTTGCAGTGCCTGCGCTTCGGTGACGGTGATGTAGGCATTGAGCGCGCCGTCGGTGGCGGCGATGCGGTCGAGCAGGTCACGGGTGATCTCGACGCTGGAGAAGTCGCCGGCGGCGAGGCCGTCGCGGATCTGGGTCAGGGTCTGCATGGGCCGCTCCTATTCGATGACCTTGGGAACGCGGTACAGCCCGGCCTCGACATCGGGGGCGATGGACTGGAACTTGTCGCGTTGATTGGTTTCTGTGATCGCGTCGGGGCGCAGACGCTGGGCCGCGTCCAGCGGATGGGCCATCGGTGCGACACCCTCTGTATCAACCGTGTTCATCTCGGCGACCAGATCGAGAATGCGCGACAGGTCGCGGGCGTAGTCGTCGATCGCGGCATCCTCGATACCCAGTCGCGCCAGGTGAGCGATGGCGATCACTTCTTCGGATTTCAGGCTCATGCGGAGGCTTTCCTGAAGCGGGTTTGAAAAGGCCGCAAACTTAGCACAGAAAGCCGCTCCGGATAAGGGTGGACGGGCAAAAAAGGCGGTTTGCGCCTTGCCCTCGACAGTGCCGATTGCTAGAGTACGCGCAACTTTTCCCGCGCCAGCTTTCCCGGCCGTCAACATCTCTTCCACAGGTACGATTCATACATGTTTTCAGCGATACGCGGACTGCTCTCCAATGACCTGTCCATCGATCTGGGCACGGCCAACACCCTCATCTATTCACGCGGTCAGGGTATCGTGCTCAACGAGCCGTCCGTCGTCGCCATCCGTCAGGACCGGGGTCCCGGCGGCCCCAAGTCGGTGGAAGCCGTCGGCGCCGATGCCAAGAAGATGCTCGGCCGCACGCCGGAGAACATCACCGCCATCCGTCCGATGAAGGATGGCGTCATCGCCGATTTCACCTACACCGAGAAGATGCTGCAGCATTTCATCCGCAAGGTGCACGAGAACCAGCTTTTCCGGCCCAGCCCGCGGGTGCTGATCTGCGTGCCCTGTGGCGCCACCCAGGTGGAGCGGCGGGCAATCCGCGAATCGGCGGTGGGTGCCGGTGCGCGCAAGGTGTACCTGATCGAGGAACCGATGGCCGCAGCCATCGGTGCCGGCATGCCGGTGGACGAGCCCCAGGGCTCGATGGTGCTGGACATCGGCGGCGGCACTTCCGAGGTGGCGGTGATGTCGCTCAACGGCATCGTCTATTCGGCCTCGGTGCGCATCGGCGGTGACCGTTTCGACGAGGCCATCACCAACTATGTGCGGCGCAATTACGGCATCCTCATCGGCGAGGCCACCGCCGAGCGCATCAAGGTGGAGATCGCCGCCGCCTACCCGGGCGAGGATCTGCTGGAACTGGAGGTCAAGGGGCGCAACCTGTCCGAGGGCGTGCCACGCAGCTTTACCCTCAATTCCAACGAGATTCTCGAAGCCTTGCAGGATCCGCTCTATGGCATCGTCAGCGCGGTCAAGAACGCGCTGGAACAAACCCCCCCGGAGCTGGGTGCCGACATCGCCGAGCGTGGCATCGTGCTCACCGGCGGCGGCGCGCTGTTGCGCGATCTCGATCGTCTGATCATGGAGGAGACGGGTTTGCCGGTGATCATTGCCGAGGACCCGCTGACCTGTGTTGCCCGCGGCGGCGGCCGGGTGCTGGAAATGATCGACGAACACGGATCGGATTTTCTCGCGGTCGAATAATGACCGGATGCCGCTGGCCGACATCGGCGGCTGACCGCCCACACCGGCCTTTCCGGGCCGGACTCCCGTCATGAAGAACATCTTTCAGCCGGCGCGCGGCACGCTGCTGCCGGTGCTGCTGTTCGTGTTTCTGGCGGTCAGCCTGATGTTCATCGACCACCGTTCGCGCAATCTGGAGCCGCTGCGCGTCGGCATCTCGGTGCTGATCGCGCCTTTGCGGCAGCTGGTCAGCCTGCCGCCCCAGGCCGGTGCCTGGGTGCTGCAGTGGTTTCAGACCCAGCAGTCGCTGATCGATGAAAACGAAGCCCTGCGCGACCGCGAGCGGCTGCTCAATGCGCGGCTGCAGAAGATGGCGGTGTTGTCCGCCGAGAATGCCCGCCTGCGCAGCCTGCTGGGGTCGGCGCGCAAGGTGGCGGATACGGTCATCGTCGCCGAACTGCTGCGCGTGGACCAGAATCCCTACCGTCAGCTGATTCTGCTCAACAAGGGCAGCCTCGACGGCCTGCGCGAGGGACAGGCGGTGATCGATGACTTCGGCATCATGGGGCAGATCATCCATGTCACGCCGAACAGCGCCACGGTCAAGCTGATCTCCGATCCGGAGCACGCGATTCCGGTGCAGTTCGTGCGCGGTGGCGCGCGCAGCGTCGCCTTCGGCAACGGCAGTACCGATGAGCTTGAACTGCGCTTCCTGCCGGCCACCGCCGACATCGAGCCGGGCGACGAACTGGTCAGCTCCGGGCTGGGCGGCCGCTTCCCGGCGGGTTACCCGGTGGCCACCATCGTTTCGGTGGAACTCGACGAGATCCAGGGCTTCAAGTCGGCCAGGGCACGGCCGCGGGCTCGGCTGGACCGCAGCCGCGAGGTGCTGGTGATCAAGACCCCGGTGGCGCCGCTGCCTTCCGAACAGCCGCGTGAAGGTTCGGCCCCGGCGCCGGAAACGGATACGGACGCGACACAGGAGCCTGCCCGATGAATCCGCTGGGTCTGCTGGTCATCCTGCTGTCGCTGGCGGTCAGCCTGATGCTGACCATGCTGCCGCTGCCCGACTGGGCGGCGATCTACCGTCCCGACTTCATGGCGCTGGTGCTGATCTACTGGAGCCTGGCACTGCCGACCCGCATCGGCCTGTGGGTGGCCTTCGTCTGCGGTCTGTTCGTCGATGTCACCAGCGGCGGTCTGCTTGGCCAGCATGCGCTGGCGCTGGTGGTGATCCTGTTCATCAACCTCAATGTACACCAGCGCATCCGCGTGATGTCGCTGCCGCATCAGGCCCTGTATGTGCTGGCTCTGCTGCTGCTCGATCAGGTGCTGGTGCTGATGGTCGAGGGCATGATCGGCCGCCATCCCCCCTTTACCGCCTATATCGGCGCGCCGCTGATCGGCATGCTGCTGTGGCCATGGATTTTCCTGCTGCTGCGGCATCTGCGCCGCCGCGTGCACCTTGCCTGACCGAGGAGAGACATTTGGATTTCGACTACATCGACAACGACCGATCATTGCGCGACTTCTGCGCGGCAGTGAGCGCTGATCGCTTTTGCGCCCTGGACACGGAATTCGTCCGCGAAAAGACCTATTACCCGAAGCTGGCACTGATCCAGATGGCCACCGAAACCCGGCAGGCCTGCATCGATCCGCTGGCGATCGACGACTTCTCTCCGCTGATCGGGCTGTTCGGGAATCCGGAGATGCTCAAGATCCTGCATGCCTCCGGTCAGGACCTGGAGCTGTTCCACCATGTGTTTGGTGCCATACCGCGGCCCCTGTTCGATACCCAGATCGCGGCGGCGGTGCTCGGTTACGCCAACCAGATCGGCTATGCGGACCTGGTGCGGCAGGTGTGCGGCGTGCAGCTGGACAAGAAATACACCCGCGCCAACTGGGCCAGGCGACCGCTGTCCGAAGGCGAACTGGATTATGCGATGGACGATGTGCGCTACCTGATCGAGATCCACCGGCGGCTGCGCGAGGAGCTGGAACGGCGCGGACGGCTGTCCTGGGTGGAGGCCGACTTTCGGCGCATCACCGATGAGCAGGCCTTCGTGCAGGACGACGGTCAGCTGTGGAAGAAGCTCAAGGGCGTGCAGCGGCTCAAGGGCGAGGCGCTCAACTATGCCGACCAGCTGTGCCGCTGGCGCGAGCAGCGGGCCCGCGACCGTGACCGGCCGCGGCGCTGGATCCTCAAGGACGAAGACATCGTCGATATCGCCCGCTTCCGCCCGAAAAGCCACCGCGATCTGCAGCAGATCGGCAACCTCGGCAGCGACTTCATCCGCAAGACCGGTGACGATCTGCTGCAGGTGCTGGATCAGGCTGGGCGCATCGATCGCGCCGACTGGCCGAAACCACCGAAATTCCGCAAGCTCGACAGCAATCAGCAGGCGCTTTCCGACTGCCTGATGGCCATTGCCCGTCTGCTCTGCGAGCGCAACGACATTTCCCTGGCTTCGGTGGCCGGCAAGAAGGATCTGGATGCGCTGATCACGGGGCAGGAGGGCAGCCGCCTGCTGCAGGGCTGGCGCCACGAGATGCTGGGCCGTCACCTGCAGGACTTCCTCGCCGGGCGCAGTGCCCTGGCGGTCCGTGATGGCCGGCTGGAGATCACCGCGCCCGCGGATTGAGCGCGAGCTTCGGTTTCACTTTGCCGGCGGGAGGTATTCCGCCCAGGCCCAATGGCCGCGCCCCGGATCCTTTGGGCCGGCCCAACCCAATGCCCGCAGCTGACGGGCCAGGAAACGGTTGAAGATGCCGTGGCCGACGAACAGCACCGTGCCCTGGTCTGCGGCCAGTTCGATCAGTTGCCGCGCGGCCCGCGCCGCGCGACGGGTTCCCTGCCGGCGGTGTTCCGATGCATTGACCGCGTAACCCGCCAGCCACAGCAGGCGAAACAGGGTGGCCCAGCCGCGTGCGCTCAGGCGCAACAGCGGAAGGGCGCCATGGGGCATGGCCATCTCCTCGAAACCGTACAGGATTCGGGGCCGTTCGATGCCAAGCCGGCGCGCGGAGTCGATGGAACGGCGCAGCGGGCTGCAGACGACGAGATCGGCCCGACGCACGGCCTCGATGGCGCTAGCGGGCGGCATTTCCCGCACCAGCGGGGCTTGGCGGTAGGCGTCGAGCCAGTCGGGAAAGCGGGCGGCGGGTATCGGCGTGGACTCGTCGATGTCGGGCCGTCCGTGGCGCATCAGCAGAATCCGCACCGGCTCAGCCGGAGGGTGAGCCCACGATGGCCAGCAGCACGCCGGCGGCGACCGCAGAGCCGATGACGCCGGCCACATTGGGCCCCATCGCGTGCATCAGCAGGAAGTTCTGCGGGTTGGCCTCCATGCCGACCTTGTTGGCGACGCGGGCCGCCATTGGCACCGCGGAGACGCCGGCGGCGCCGATCAGTGGGTTGACTTCGCCACCGGTGGCCCGGTGCATGATCTTGCCCATGATGACCCCGGCGGCGGTGCCGATGGAAAAGGCGAAGATGCCCAGCAGCAGAATGCCCAGGGTTTCCGGCGAGAGGAATTTCTCTGCGGAGAGCTTGGAGCCCACCGACAGACCAAGAAAGATGGTGACGATGTTGATCAGCTCGTTCTGCGCGGTGTGGCTGAGGCGCTCCACCACGCCGGATTCCTTGAGCAGATTGCCGAAACAGAGCATGCCCACCAGCGGCGTGGCATCGGGCAGCAGCAGGATGGTGACGAACAGCAGCGCCAGCGGAAAGATGATCTTCTCGGTGCGCGACACATGCCGCAGCTGCTTCATCTGGGTCTTGCGTTCGTCTTCGGTGGTCAGCCATCTCATGATCGGCGGCTGGATCAGCGGCACCAGTGCCATGTAGGAATAGGCGGCCACGGCGATCGCGCCGAGCAGATCCGGCGCCAGCCGCGAGGCGAGGAAAATGGCGGTCGGTCCGTCGGCGCCGCCGATGATGGCGATGGCCGATGCGTCGGCGAGGGAGAATTCGATGCCCGGCACCAGGTTCATCAGAATGGCGCCGAACAGGGTGACGAAGATGCCGAACTGCGCCGCCGCGCCGAGCAGCATCAGGCTAGGGCGCGCCAGCAGCGGGCCGAAATCGGTCATCGCCCCGACCCCCATGAAGATCAGCAGCGGGAAGAGGCCGTTCTCGATGCCGGCGTTGTAGAGAATGCCGAGAATGCCGTGCGGGCCGCTGATCTCGGCCACCGGGATGTTGGCGAGGATGCCGCCGAAGCCGATCGGGATCAGCAGCAGCGGTTCGAAGCCCTTGCGGATGGCGAGGTAGATCAGCAGGCAGCCGATGAGCATCATCAGCACCTGGCCGGCAGTGAAGTTGTAGAGCCCGGTGGAGCCCCAGAGTTGCAGCAGGCCGTCGCTCATGGGCCTATCCGACCGTGACCAGCGGCTGGTTGACCTGGATGGCGTCGCCCTTGTCCACATGCACCGCCTGCACCCTGCCGCTGACCGGGGCGCGGATTTCGGTTTCCATCTTCATCGCCTCGATGATGACCACCACCTGGTTGGCCTCCACAGGGTCACCGGGGGCGACCCGAACCTCGATCACCGTGCCGGCCATCGGGGCGACGATGTCCTCGCCGCCGGCGGCGGGCGTCGGAGCGGCGGCTGCTTCGGCGGCGGGCGCGGCCTGCGCGGAGCGGATGGCGCCGCCGGGTTCGACCACCACATCGTAGACCTTGCCGTTGACCTGCACGCGGAAGGTCTCGGGCCCGCCAGGAGCAGGGGCCGGGGCGGGCGCGGTTGCCGCTGTCCCGGCTTCGGCGTCCGTCGGCGGCTCAAAGGCGTCGGGGTTGTCGCGGTTCTTGAGGAAGTGCAGACCCACCTGCGGAAACTGCGCGTAGATCAGGATGTCGTCGATCTCATGGGCGCCGGGCTTGAGGCCTTCACGCCGGGCCAGGTCGCGGAACTCCTCGGTCAGCCGCTCCAGTTCCGGCTCGATCAGGTCAGCGGGGCGGCAGGTAATGATATCGCCGCCTTCCTCGAGCACGCGCTGCTGCAGTTCGGCGTTGACCGGCGCGGCGGTGGCGCCGTATTCGCCGCGCAGCACGCCGGCGGTCTCGCGGGTGATGGTCTTGTAGCGCTCGCCGGAGAGGACATTGATCACCGCCTGGGTGCCGACGATCTGCGAGGTGGGCGTGACCAGCGGGATGTAGCCGAGGTCTTCGCGCACTCGGGGGATTTCCTCCAGCACTTCGTCGAGGCGGTCGGCGGCGCCCTGTTCGCGCAGCTGGCTCTCCAGGTTGGTGAGCATGCCGCCGGGCACCTGGGCCACCAGGATCCGCGAATCCACCCCTTTCAGCGAGCCTTCGAATTTCGCGTATTTTTTGCGCACTTCGCGGAAGTACGCGGCAATTTGCTCCAGTTCGGCGATGTTCAGGCCGCTGTCGCGGTCGGTTTCGGCGAGGATCGCGACCAGGGATTCGGTGGCCGAATGGCCGTAGGTCATGCTCATCGAAGAGATCGAGGTGTCGATGATGTCGGCACCGGCTTCCACGGCCTTGACCAGGGTGGCGGTGGACAGGCCGGTGGTGGCGTGGCAGTGCAGCCCCACTGGCAGGTCGATGGCGGCCTTGATCTCCTTCACCAGCTCGTAGGCGGTATAGGGCTTGAGCAGCCCGGCCATGTCCTTGATGCACAGGGAGTGGCAGCCCATGTCCTCGATGCGGCGAGCCATGTCCACCCAGGTCTGCAGGGTGTGCACCGGCGACAGGGTGTAGGACAGGGTGCCCTGGGCGTGCTTGCCGGTGGCGACGGCGGCGCGTACTGCGGTCTCCAGGTTGCGCATGTCGTTCATGGCGTCGAAGATGCGGAACACATCGATGCCGTTGACCGCGCAGCGTTCGACGAATTTCTCGATCACATCGTCGGCGTAGTGGCGGTAGCCGAGACCGTTCTGGCCGCGCAGCAGCATCTGCTGAGGTGTGTTCGGCATCGCCGCCTTGAGCTGGCGCAGCCGCTCCCAGGGGTCTTCGCCGAGGTAGCGGATGCAGGCGTCGAAGGTGGCGCCGCCCCAGGTTTCCAGCGCCCAGTAGCCGATGCGGTCCAGTTTCTCGGCGATCGGCAGCATGTCGTCGATGCGCATGCGCGTGGCGAACAGGGACTGATGGCCGTCACGCAGTACGACATCGGTGATCTTGACGGGTGAACTCATGAGGAATACCGGTGGTGGTCGGGGTCAGGGGTGCCGGCTGCGCCAGGCGCGGATGGCCGCGCCGATCACGGCAATGGTTTCCGCGTCGTCGCCCGTGTCCGCGGTGGCGGGTCGGGCAGGCTGCGCGGACAGGGCCGGAGCATCTTCGGCGGCATAGCGCTGTACCAGGCGGCTGACCAGGGTGATCAGCGTGATCAGCAGCACCAGGATGCTGAACACGGCGCCCATGCCGATGAACATCAGTTCGATGCTCTGGGTGATCAGGTTCTGGAGGTGGCTGTTCATGGCTGTGCCCTGCTGGTCATGCGGCGCTGTGGCCGGTTCCGCAATCTAATGGATGGGCCGCCGGCTGGCAACCGGGCGGCCTGCGCCGCACTATAGCATTTCCGGCCCCAGGCCGTGCCGGGCAAGGCCCGCGCGACTTGATCCGGGGCAGGAACAAATGCAAATAGGCGGTATTGAAAATCCAAATCGTAGTAAACTCGTGCCCCGCTGCCGCGCTGTCTTATGATGCAGTCACAGGATACAGTGGCGGCACCGATTTCGCGCGCTGGCGGCGCTGTGGGCCGCGGGCGATCAAAGAAAAACAACCGATCCGGAGGACTGGCATCCCATGTCTCAAGAATCCATCTACCCGCCCCCGGCGGACTTCGCCGCTCAGGCCCATGTCAACGCCGAACAGTATGAAACCCTGTACCGGCAGTCGGTCGAAGACCCGGAAGGCTTCTGGGCCGAACAGGCCGGCCAGTACCTGACCTTCTTCAAACCCTGGGACACGGTGCTCGACTGGTCTTATGCGAAAGAGGACCTGCACATCGAATGGTTCAAGGGCGCCAAGCTGAATGTCTCCTACAACTGCCTGGACCGCCACCTCGACAGCCGAGGCGATCAGACCGCCATCCTGTGGGAGGGTGACAATCCGGAAGAGAGCCGCGCCATCAGCTACCGCGAGCTGCACGCGGATGTCAACCGTTTCGCCAACGCGCTCAAGGCGCGCGGCGTGAAGAAGGGCGACCGGGTATCCATCTACATGCCGATGATTCCCGAGGCCACGGTGGCGATGCTGGCCTGTACCCGCATTGGCGCCGTGCATTCCATCGTGTTTTCCGCCTTCTCGCCGGACGCCCTGGCCAGCCGCATCCACGACTCCGACTGTGAAGTGCTGATCACCGCCGATCAGTCGATCCGTGGCGGCAAGTGCCTGCCACTGAAGGCCAATGCCGACCTGGCGCTGGAGCAATGTCCCGGCGTGCATACCTGTTTTGTCGTCAAGCGCGGCGGCGAGCCGGTGGACTGGAACATGGAACGGGATGTCTGGTACCACGATGCGCTGGACGCGGCCGATCCGGTCTGCGAGCCCGAGCCGATGGATGCCGAGGATCCGCTGTTTGTGCTCTATACCTCGGGTTCCACCGGCAAGCCCAAGGGCGTGCTGCACACCACTGCCGGCTATCTGCTGCAGGCGGCGATGACCCACAAGCTGGTGTTCGACTACAAGGACGGTGAAGTCTACTGGTGCACCGCCGACATCGGCTGGATCACCGGCCACAGCTATATCGTCTATGGCCCGCTGTGCAATGGCGCCATCTCGCTGATGTTCGAGGGCGTGCCGACCTGGCCGGATGCCGGACGCTTCTGGCAGGTTTGCGACAAGCACAATGTGGCCAGCTTCTATACCGCACCGACGGCCATCCGCGCGCTGATGGCCCAGGGCGACGAGCCGGTCAGGGCGACCTCGCGCAAGAGCCTGCGCCTGCTCGGCACCGTCGGCGAGCCGATCAATCCCGAAGCCTGGGAATGGTATTACCGGGTGGTGGGCGATGCCCGCTGTCCGATCGTCGATACCTGGTGGCAGACCGAAACCGGAGCCCACATGATCACCCCGCTGCCCGGCGCCACCCCGCTCAAGCCCGGTTCGGCCTCCTGGCCGTTCTTCGGCGTGCAACCGGTACTGCTGGACGATCAGGGCAAGGAGATCGAGGGCAACCCGGCTTCCGGCAACCTGGCCATCAAGCACCCCTGGCCGTCGCAGATGCGCACCGTCCACGGCGACCACCAGCGGTTCTATGACACCTATTTCGCGATGTATCCTGGTTATTACTTCACCGGCGATGGCGCGCGCCGCGATGAGGACGGCTATTACTGGATCACCGGCCGCGTGGACGATGTGCTCAATGTCTCCGGCCACCGCCTCGGCACCGCCGAGATCGAATCGGCGCTGGTGCTGCACGATCAGGTGGCCGAGGCCGCGGTGGTCGGTTGTCCGGACGAGATCACCGGTCAGGCCATCTATGCCTATGTGACCCTGATGAAGGGCGTGGAGGGCAGCGATGCGCTGAAGAACGAGCTGGTGCAACTGGTGCGCAAGGAGATCGGCCCCATTGCCAAGATCAAGTACATCCAGTGGGCACCCGGTCTGCCGAAGACCCGTTCCGGCAAGATCATGCGCCGTATCCTGCGCAAGATTGCCGCCAACGAACTGGACAACCTGGGCGATACCTCCACCCTTGCCGATCCGTCGGTGGTGGACGACCTGATCGCCAACCGCCTCAACACCTGATCTGATGCCGACAGGCCCGCGGGTCACCCGCGGGCCGGGAGCCTGCCCATGACCGTACTCGCCTTCGATGTTTATGCCACGCTGATCAACACCTACGGCATGGTGGACCTGCTGCAGCGCTACATCGGCAAGGACCGGGCCATGCCCTTCGCCACCCTGTGGCGCGACAAGCAGCTGGAATACTCCTTCCGCCGCAGCATGATGGACGATTACGAGCCCTTCTATACCTGCACCAGCGATGCCCTCAACTACTGCATCGAAGCCTTTGGCGTGCAGCTCACCCGCGATCAGCAGTTCAGCCTGATCAAGCGCTACCAGAACCTGCCGGCCTACCGCGATGTGATTCCCTGCCTGAGTTCGCTGGCACAGCGCAGCGACATCGCCATCTATGCGCTGACCAACGGCCCGCTGGAGGACATCGAGCGCCTGTTTGCCGATGACGCCATCGACAGCTATTTCCGGGACATCGTCAGTTGCGACGAGATCCGTACCTACAAGCCGGATCCGGCGGTATACCGGCATTTTCTGAAGCGCAGCGGCGCCGAGGCCGGAGACTGCTGGCTGATCTCCGGCAACAGCTTCGACTGCATCGGCGCCGCCCATGCGGGCTTCAATACGGTATGGATCAAGCGTTACGACGCGCAGCTCTACGATCCCTGGGGCAAGCGCCCGAACGCCACGCTCTCATCCCTCACCGAGCTGGAATCCCTGTTCTAGCGAGGCCCGGAATCCCGAGCAAAAAACAGGGTTTTATGCACTATACTCCGAGTGTAGTGAACTGAGCGGTACCCCCACCATCATGCCCCGATCTTCCCTGAACAGCCTGCATCAGGAGCAGCAGCTGCGCCTTCTGGGGCTGCAAAATGCCTGGCTGGAGCGCATTCTGTCCGGCGGTCATGCCGATGTATCGGCCCTCGACGACCTGTGCCGGGAGGCCGAACTGCTGGTGCCCGGCGCGCGCGCCTGCGTGATGCGCCTGGCCGATGACGATCGGTTGAGCGTGTCGGCGGCGCCGTCCTGCACTCCGGGCTATGTCGAGGCCTTCGAGGGAGTGCAACTCGGCGAGGCGGTCGGCTCCTGCGCCTTTTCGGTGCTCAATGGCGAAGCGGCGCTGGTCGAAGACACACAGCAGGATCCCCGCTGGAGCCGGCAACGCGCGCTGGCGCGGCAACAGGGTATCGCCGCCAGCTGGTCTCAGCCGGTGCTGATGGATGGCGTACTGGTGGCCGGCTGTTTTTCGCTGGACCTCCCGCAACCGGGCCTGCCCGACGCCTTCCAGCTGAGCGTGTTGCAGGTCTGCGCCAATCTGACGGCCCTGTTGTGGCGCCACCAGGCCCATACCCGGCAGATGTGGCATCTCGCCCATCACGACCGGCTGACCGGGCTGCCCAACCGCGATTACCTCGATACCGAACTGGCGCGGGCGATGGCCCAGAGCGACCGTCTCGGGCAGCCCTTCGCGTTGATGTTCATCGACCTGGACAACTTCAAGGACATCAACGACAGTTTCGGTCACGAGTTTGGCGACCGGGTGCTGCTGGCAGCGCTGAAGCGGACCCGTTCCAGCCTGCGCGAAGGCGACATGATTTTCCGTCACGGCGGTGACGAGTTTCTGCTGATTCTGGAGAACCTGAACGACGAGTTGGCCGCAGGCCGTGTCGCTCGCACGATCATTGCGGCCTTCGAGGAGCCGTTGAACATCGATGGCCAGAGCGTCACGGCGCGCTTCAGCATCGGAATCAGCCTCTACCCGAGGGATGCGGACAATGCCCAGGACCTGTTGCGGCATGCGGATATCGCCATGTACCAGGCCAAGGCCGGCGGCAAGAACGCGGTGCACTTTTTCGAGCCGGAGCTGGCGCGGCGCATCGAGCACCGCATGCGGCTGGAGCAGGAGATACGCCGCGGCCTGCAGCGCGGCGAGTTTGAATTGTATTTTCAGCCCCAGTACCGCGGTCGCAGCGATGGCATCGAATCCCTGG
>Ga0256839_1001868_pt1 | contig 24697 bp, 20 predicted proteins | sample 354166metaG_FD_185968 | JGI IMG/M metagenome (GOLD analysis project Ga0256839, IMG submission 185968) | Hydrothermal vent microbial communities from Mid Atlantic Ridge, Atlantic Ocean - 354-166 | ecosystem: Environmental > Aquatic > Marine > Hydrothermal vents | place: Atlantic Ocean: Mid... | reverse complement strand
CTGGTCGGTTCCTTCGACAGCCGCGTCCTGCCCGGCGCCCGGAAATTCACCGAAATGGGCATCGACACCGGCAAGACACTGGAGAGTGCCGAGCAGATCGAGAAAGGGGTGCGAACGCTGGATGGTGGTAAAAAAAACGAATGAGTAGAAACTGTTCCAACATCAATTTGCAACCAGCTTCCTTCCCAAAACACGTGCCTTGAGGCTGCTCTTCTGCGGCAGTTCCATGTGCTCCCTGTTGACGAGGCCGACCCAGAGCACCCCGACCGGTTTGGCGCCAAACAGGGTTGCCATTTTTTTCAGCGCACCCAGTGTGCCGGTAAAATATCTGCTCATCCATGCCGGGGCGCCGCTGGCGGATACCAGTACTGCCCGTTTGTTTTTGGCGCGTTTTCTTATCTTCGGTGCCGGGCTTTCCCACGGCCAGTAGGCAAATCCGACGCAGCGCTCCATGAACCTTCGGGTAAGGGCGTTGACGTTGGAGAAATTTACCGGAGCACCGATAACCAGATAGTCAGCCTGCTCTATCTCTGTCAGCAGCCCCTCCAGATCATCTTCCAGAACACATTTTCCGCGCGCCTCACCGGGCTCCTGCATGCAGGTGCGGCAGTTGGTGCAAAACTCGATGTGCCGATCCAGAAGATAGATCTTTTTTGTTTCCACCCCCTGCTGTTCCGCCGCCCGCAAAATTTCACTGACCGCCGAATCGACGATGCCCTGTTTGCGATAGCTTCCGACGATACCGATAACCCTGCCGTGGCTGGTCATTGTCTGTCCACCTCGTGCTCTGCCGTTCCGGGGAAAAAAGTGAAGCAACCTGTATAACCTTTAGTCCGCTCCTCCGGAAAGTCAACAACAGGAGGCCGCAATTATTGACCCGGAATCGATAACTGGGCCGCCAACCGCTGTTTCTCCGCCGCCGGCAAACGCTTTATCTCCAGCTCCCGCCGCAGTGCTGCGCCGCGATTTCCGGCAAGCTCCTGATAGATTAGATGGACAGGCAGCCGGCCACGGGTGTACTTGGCCCCCTGCCCTGCATTGTGCTGTGCGATACGGGATTCGATATTCTTTGCGATGCCGGTATAGAGCGTGCCATCGGCGCAGCGGACCATGTAGACATACCACTCGCTCATTGCAAACGCCGCTGACGCAGCGCCTCGTACAGGCAGACCGCAGTGGCAACCGAGACGTTGAGACTCTCCACCACGCCGGTCATGGGGATCTTCACCAGCAGGTCGCAGCTCTCCCGGGTCAGGCGGCGCAGGCCGCGCCCCTCTGCCCCCATCACGATGGCCAGCGGACCGGTCAGGTCGGTCTGGTAGAGCTCGCGGTTGGTCTCTCCGGCCGTGCCGATCAGCCAGACTCCGGAGCTGCGCAGATGGCGCAGGGTGCGCGCCAGATTGGTGACGCGGATGAAGGGGACGCTCTGCGCTGCGCCGCAGGCCACCTTGCGCACGGTGGCGGTCAGACCGGCCGCGCGATCCCGCGGGGCGATCACCGCGTCCACCCCCACCGCATCGGCGCTGCGCAGGCAGGCGCCCAGGTTGTGCGGGTCCTGCACGCCGTCCAGCACCAGCAGGAAAGGGGGATGGGCGAGACCCTGCAGCAGCTCTTCCAGATCCCGCTCGCCCCACTCCCGGGCCGGGTGCAGGGTGGCTATCACCCCCTGGTGCCGCACCTCGGGCAGCAGGGCGTTCAGCTGTTTGGGGGAGGTTTCCTGAACCGCGATCCCGGCCTGCCGCGCCGCCTGGCGAATCGCCTCCATGCGCTCGTCATGGCGCTGCCGGTCGCACCACAGCTCCCTGACCTGCCCCCGCTCCAGCGCCACGCGCACCGCGTGCAGGCCATAGATCCGATCCTGCCGTTCCGCTGCCGCCATCAGCGCCTGCGCTTGCGTCTTCTTTTGGACTTTTCCTTCCTTGCTGCCGGTTCGGCCAGCTCGAAATCGATCTTGCGCTCGTCGAGATCGACGCGCACCACCTTGACCTGAATCTTGTCGCCCAAGCGGTAGCTCTTGCCGGTGCGCTCGCCGCTGAGGCGGTGTTTGGCGGGATCGAAGTGGAAATAGTCGTTCCCCAGCGCGGTCACATGCACCAGCCCCTCCACGTAGATCTGCTCCAGCTCGACGAACAGGCCGAAGCCGGTGACGCTGCTGATCACGCCGTCATAGACTTCGCCGATCTTGTCCATCATATACTCGCACTTGAGCCAGTCCACGGCATCACGGGTGGCATCGTCGGCGCGCCGTTCGGTCATCGAGCAGTGCTCGCCAAGCAGTACCATATCCTCGTGGGACCATGGCAGCTGGGTCCGCTTTCTGCCGGAGAGGATGTGACGGATGGCGCGGTGCACCACCAGATCGGGGTAGCGGCGGATGGGTGAGGTGAAGTGGGCGTAGGCGTCGAAGGCGAGCCCGAAATGGCCCTCGTTGTCCGGGGTGTAGACCGCCTGGCGCATGCTGCGCAGCAGGACGGTCTGAATCAGATGGGCGTCGGGACGCTCCTTGATCTGGTTGAGCAGTCTGGCAAAGTGACGCGCCTGCGGTTTTTCGCCGCCCTCCAGCTGCAGCCCCAGCTCGCCGAGGAACTCGCGCAGCGCCTCCAGCTTCTCCGCTGTCGGCCCTTCGTGTACCCGGTAGAGGGCGGGGATTCTGTTCTTGAGCAGAAAATCGGCCGCCGCCACGTTGGCCGCCACCATGAACTCCTCGATCAGCATGTGCGCCTCGTTGCGCTCCAGCGGCACGATCTGCTCGATCTTGCGCTCCGGTCCGAATACGATACGGGTCTCGGTGGTGATGAAATCCATCGCCCCGCGCCGCTCGCGCTGTTTGCGCAGCGCCTGAAACAGCGCATAGAGCTGTTCCAGATGGGGCAGCAGCTCGCTGTGCCGGCGGCGCAGGGGTTCATCCCCATCCACCAGCATGGCGGCAACATCGGTGTAGGTCAGGCGGGCGTGGGAGCGCATCACCGCATCGAAGAAGCGGTAGCCGGTCACCTCTCCCGCGCTGTTGAAGGAGAGCTCGCACACCATGCAGAGCCGATCCACATCGGGATTCAGCGAGCAGAGGCCGTTGGAGAGCACCTCGGGCAGCATCGGGATCACCCGCTCCGGGAAGTAGACCGAAGTGCCCCGCTCCCGCGCTTCGTCATCCAGCGCGGTGCCGGGCGAGACGTAGGAGGAGACATCGGCGATGGCCACCAGCAGCTTCCAGCCCCCCTGCACCGCGCGGCAGAACACCGCGTCGTCGAAATCCCGGGCATCCTCACCGTCGATGGTCACCAGCGGCAGCTGGCGCAGATCCTCCCGGCCCCGCTTGGCCTCTTCCGGCACCTGCTCGTCAAGACCGGCGATCTCCTCCTCCAGCTGCGGCGGCCAGCCCAGCGGCAGGTTGTGGGCGCGGATCGCCACCTCGATCTCCATCCCCGGAGCCATATGGTCGCCAAGCACCTCGACAATCCGCCCCAGCGGCCGACTGCGCTTGGTGGGCTGCTCGATAATCTCCACCGTGACTATCTGATCCGGCTGTGCGCCGCCATCCGCATCCCTGGCTATCAGGATATCCTGTGCCAGCCGCTTGTTGTCCGGCACCACGAAACCGACCCCGCCCTCGACAAAATAGCGTCCCACCACACTGTGGGTATTGCGCTCCAGTACCTCAACCACACTGCCTTCACGGCGGCCGCGGCGGTCGATCCCGGCCACCCGGGCCATCACCCGGTCGCCATGGAAAACGCCTCGCATCTCACGCGCGCTCAGAAACAGATCCTCGCCCCCCTCGTCCGGAACCAGAAACCCGAATCCATCCGGATGACCGATCACCCGGCCGCACACCAGGTCCATCTTGCTCACCAGCCCGTAACCGCCCTTGCGGTTGCGGATCAGCTGGCCATCCCGCTCCATGGCGCGCAGACGGCGGCGCAGCGCCTCGAACTGTTCATCGCTCTGCAGCTTCAGCTCCTGCGCAATCTGGGTCCGGTTCATCAGCACCCCCCGCTTTTCAAGCAGCTCCATGATGAACTCACGGCTGGGGATGGGGTTTTCATACTTTTGAGCTTCGCGCTCGGCATACGGATCTTGTTCTTTCGAAGCAGGGGTGTCGTCGGTCATGGTAATCCTAAATTCAAACAGTGTGTGGGGAGACGGAACATTGACAATAAAACAAAGTCAGGTAGAATTTCGCTCTTGTTGCTATATAGTAACACATCGCTGACCTTTGCCGAGGTGGTGAAATTGGTAGACACGCTAGCTTCAGGTGCTAGTGGGGGTAACCCCGTGGAGGTTCAAGTCCTCTCCTCGGCACCATAATTTCTGTGTAACCATTCAGATTGATCCTGAAACGCGCTATCTCTGCGTTGCAAAATGCTCTTTTATCCTTTGTAAACTCACATTTTCCGCCTTGATCTGGTGCGTTTCAGGAGCAATCTGAGCAGTTACACAAGCTATTCACTACTTGCCGAGTAGTCACCTTTCTGTTTCTTCATGCTTTTTCTTCATCAACACAAAACGGCGCTCGCCCCTGAGTGGCAGAATTTTTTTTGTCGGCGTCCAGATTTTTCCATTATCCTGAGCAGAAATCCGGCCAGGGGGATGAAAATGGAATCTGTTCAGTTCAAGCAACTGATCCAGAAAACTTTTGACAGCGTTGCCAATGGTTACGATTGTGACGCTCTGCGCTTTTTCCCTGCCAGTGCCCGACATCTTGCCAACTATCTCTCTCCGGCCGCAGGTGAACATATCCTTGATGTTGCCACCGGCACGGGCGCTGTCGCGCTCGCAGTTGCCCACCAGCAGCCGCTTGCCCGCATTACTGCCGTTGATTTTTCCCAGCACATGCTATCGCAGGCGCGAGCAAAGGCGGAAAGAGATGAGATCAGCAACATTCAGTTTCTCACTGCAGAGATGCCCGGGCTGGGCGATCTTCCATCAGATAACTACGATGCCGCCTGTTGTGGCTTTGGTATTTTCTTCCTGGAAGATATGGTGGAGGGAATGCAGCAGATTGCCACCAGACTCCGGCCGGGAGGACGGCTGGTAATCAGCTCTTTTCATGAGCCTTCGTTCTCGCCACTGGTAGAGCTGTTCGTGCAGCGCATTGAGCGTTATGGCATCGAACCACCAAAAATGATGTGGAAACGGATCGCCAGCGAAGAGGCTGTTTCCAAACTGTTCCAGAATGCCGGATTCACTGCAGTCAGGACGCAGAAAAAAGATGTCAGTTACTTTTTGAAAGATGTCGATGAGTGGTGGTCTTTCTTATGGAACGCCGGTTTCCGCGGACTGTTGAGCCAGCTTTCTGAAGATGATCTAATCCGTTTCCGCAACGAGCATCTGACAGAGATGGGAATACACCTCACTGAACAGGGGCTCTTTCTGCGAGTAGAGACGCTCTATGGCCTCGGGTATACCCGTCCCTCTCCATCATAGCATTCAGGCTGTCTGCCAAATATCAAGCAGGTACGGCCACCTCTTTTATTCCTGGTTCTCTGTACCCATATAGAGATTATTGGACAACCAACACCCAATTATAAGGAGTAATGCCATGAATACAAAGACTCTCGACAAGGCCACCTGGGAAGACTATTTCAACCGCTTCAGCAAGGCGCTTGGCGCCTGCCTGACGGAGATTGAGGTGGCCGGGCTGGATATCGGTGACCAGATCGAGGCAGAGTGGATCACACTGACCGGCATCAGCTTCGACCCGAAAGATGATATTGTGACCGTAGATATGGTGAGCAAGGATGACAGGAATGTGGAGCATCTGATCCACAAACCGGCAGAACTGGTTCTACAGGAGGGCACGGAGGGAGTGAACAGCATTACCATTGTGGACGCCGACAACCACAAGCAGATTATTCATCTGAAAAAACCGCTGTTGCTACCCGCCCCCTGAAAGCAGGAAGAGCACGGCGCTTTTGTACTATTAACCCGGCGACTATCCATATCGTATTCAGCCGGTTCGCAGCAAGGCAGCCCATCGCCGCGGTAGCCGCTCTACAGCAAAATGGGCCAATGCAGTCTGCGAGCCGGCACGCCACAGCCTGTCATTAAATATCCCAGGGTTGGGAGCTTTGCCGGCGCTCTGCTTATTCTCTGACCAGTTCAATCACACCGTCAATTCCAATCCGGACCATCTGCTCACCGGCCTCCAGCGCAGGAGCCGCCGCCATCTTTGATTCCATCACGTCCATTGCCCGCATCATCGGCATGGGGCGGCCTCCCGAGCCGGATGACGAGATATTCAGCGACACAATCCGGAAGTCATTGGCATCGAACTGCTGTGCGACCAGCCCGGCCTTCTGTTTGAAGCGTGTGATTGCCGTTTTGGTCAACTCATCTTCCACCTGACGGCGTTTGTCGGCAGAGAGCTGATAGCCGATATGCTGGATTGCCAGCTTCTCCTGCAGATCACCAAGCAACGTACTCAACCCGGCAACATCCTTGCTCTGTAGCCGGATTGATTGCCGAACTCGCCAGATACCGGTCAGTTTTCCGTTCTGGTAAACGGGGTGGGTCTGATAATCCAGTGTCTGTATTTTGACATCCGGCTCCTGTTTGGCACGCTCCACACCCCAGCCAACCACCTGGTTCACCCTGTCCGCCACCTCACTGGTATTCCGCCCTTGGCGCTGATAATAGAGGATGGCAGTCAAGGTATCATTGTCCACCTCTTCACTGGCTATAACATTCAGACTGATTCGATCATAACTCAATCTGTCATCGGCAACCCCGACCAGTGGCGCCATGAGTGGCAACAACAGCAACAGAAACAGTTTTGTCTTTTGCATAATTCAACTCCCTGAACACCCGTTTAAAATCAATCAGCATCCGATACGCCGGAGAAAAGCCAACTGTACCACGGTCTTCCTGACATGCGCCAAACCAGTTATTAGACACCGTCTATGCGGCAGGCACAAAAATTTGACGTCCCATCCGATGCTTGCCATCAGAAAACTATTCCGCCAAAATCGGGTTTTTATAAAACAATAATATGATTCATCACCTCAGCTCGCACAATATGAACTCTTATCCATGGCGGACGTAAACCCGGGTATATGGGAAATGGACACCCAAACCATCGCGCTAGTAACAGCGTTGCTGCTGTCACTTCTGGCACCATCAATCACCCTGGCAACCGATAACAGAGAAAATACAGCTCTCATCATCTCCGCCCCCGATGATATGGCCTCCGTCAGCACGCTGGATGCTGACGGACAACCAACGGGAATGGTTGTGGAATTCTGGCGTTTATGGGCGGAAAAAACCGGTCACAAGGTTGACTTCCGCCTCGGCAGTATGGCGCAATCGATAGCGGACGTCAGGGAAGGAAAGGCAGATATCCAGGGTGTTCTGCTTTATTCCGAAGAGCGAGCTGAAAGCATGGATTTCAGCTCGCCTTTTTTCAGTGTACCGGCAAAACTTTTTTATCGACTGAGTGGCGTTGATGATCCACGGTTCGATATTTTCAAAAAATCACGTATAGCAACCTATCCTCCCCTGTCCGGATTAATCCGGCAAAAATTTCCCGATGCCAGCATCTCAACATACGCTACTGCGGAAAAGATGGCCATCGCCATGGCCCGCAACGAGATCGATGCATTTATTAGCGATGTTCCTTCTGCCGAACTCGCCCTCCTGAAAGTGGGAATCAGGGGGAAAGCAGGTGTTGTTCCCGCCACCCTGCTCAATGTGGAAATTCGGGCCGGTGTTGCCAAGGGACAGAAAAAACTCATTCAGACAATTGAAACCGGTATTTCCGCCATCTCCGAAACAGAGCGCGCACGACTGATCAATCGCTGGATGCCCGACTACGCTACCCCAGTAGCTAGCCCACCAGACATAAAATTGACAGCGGCCGAAAAAAAATGGATTGCAAATCACAAAACAGTCAAAGTTGGTTCCGCAGCCAACTGGCCACCCTACGAGTTCGTTGGCCAGCAGGGAAAACTACGCGGCATCACGGCTGATTACCTTGAGTTGCTTGGCAAGCGAACCGGGATTGATTTTCAGATCTTACTGCAACCCGGTTGGCCCGAAACCTTGAAAGAGATACATGCACGAACCATCGATATGGTGGGTTCGGTTGCAAAAAACAGCGAACGGAACAAATTCATAGAGTTTACTGAACCCTATTTTGACGTTCCCGTAGTTATAGTTTCCAGAAAAAAATCAGCAATTGATAACATCGATGCATTGTCCGGAAAAACCGTAGCTGTCGAAGATGGTTTCTACTTGCACGAACAACTAGGAAACAATTATCCCTCTATCCAGCTGTTGACGGTTAAAGATACAAGACACGCTCTTGAAGCTGTCTCCGTGGAAAAAGCGGATGCCTACATTGGAAACCAGGCAGTTATCACCTTCCTGATGGAAAAAAACCAGATCACCAACCTCAAGGTGTCCGCTTTCGCTTCGGTGTTCAAAGGTACCGCCGTCAGATTTGGGGTGCGGAAGGACTGGCCGCAACTAGCGACCATTTTGCAGAAAGGACTGGACTCCATTACCTCGCAAGAGCACAACCGGATACTCAGAAAGTGGATCCCGACCACAGCAGAATATCCCCCGGAAAAACAGAACATTGGCCTCACCGCCGAAGAAAAAAAATGGCTACGTGAACACCCGGGGATTAAACTGGGGGTCGATCCTGCTGCAGCCCCAATCGAATTTATTGATACGGAAGGAAAGTATCGGGGAATCAGCTCGGATTATGTCAACCTTTTCGCCAGCCAACTGGGCGTCACCATGACTCCGGAGCCAGGGCTTTCCTGGAAACATGTCAGCGACACGGCCAAACAGCGAAAAATTGATGTTCTCCCTGCAGCAGTAAAAACTCCAGATAGAGAAAAATATCTGGATTTTACCATTCCCTATCTCAGTTTCCCCGCGGTAGTATTTACCCGAAATGACAAGCAGATAATAACCGATCTTGATGACCTCATGGGAAAGAAAATCCTGGTAGAGGCCGACGATCCTGTAGAGGAGTTTCTGACTCTGACCTTTCCCAACCTTACCCTGATCAGGGTCAATACAACCAGCCAGGCATTGAAGTCACTTTCCACAGGAAAAGCAGACGCGTATATCGGCAATCTGGCCGTGGCTGCTTACGAGATCGACAAACGGGGGCTGACGCATATCAAGGTCGCCTCTCCCACCATGTTCACCTACAACATCTCCTTCGCAGTACGCAAGGACTGGCCAGAACTCGTGAGCATTCTGAACAAGGCAATAAAATCACTGACACCGGAGCAGAAACAAGCATTCAAGAACAAGTGGTTTGCTGTACGGTTTGAATATACCGTAGACAGAAGCAAAATCTGGAAAACAGCTCTTGGCGTAGCAAGCGTGGCAGGAGTTCTGTTGCTTATTGCAATATTCTGGAACCGCTCTCTGGAAAAACAGATTCGAGAGCGCAAAAAAGTGGAAAGAGAACTGCGTATCAGTGAAGAGCGCTATCAGCTGGCAACCGAAGCCACATCGGAGGGTCTGTGGGACTGGGACATCACAACAAATAACGTCTACTACAGTCCCAGTTACATGACCATGCTGGGTTACAAACCGGGCGAACTGCCGGCAACCGAATCCACCTGGAAAGATCTTCTTCATCCGGACGACAAACAACAGGCAATCGAGTTTGTGGATCAGGCCATCCGCGAAAACCGGGATACCTACCAGCATGAATTCCGCATGCGTGCCAAAAATGGTGAGTATCGCTACATGCTTTCCCAGGGGAAAATTGCGGAAAGAGACGATGCGGGACATCCCCTCCGCGTGGTGGGTTCGCAGGAGGATATCACTGAGCGCAAGCAGATGCAGATCGAACTGCAACAGGCCAAGGAGATGGCAGAGTCAGCCAGCGAGGCCAAAAGCAGTTTCCTCGCCAATATGAGTCATGAAATCCGTACCCCGATGAACGCGATTATCGGTATGTGCCATCTTGCCCTGCAGTCGGATCTCACCGCCCAGCAGAGGGATTATCTGAACAAGATCAATACATCATCTCATACACTACTGGGAATTATTAACGATGTGCTGGACTTTTCCAAGATCGAAGCAGGCAGACTGGAGATAGAAAACACCCGGTTTTATCTGGATGACATCCTGCAAAACCTCTCCGATCTGATCAGCATCAAGGCAGGAGAAAAAGGGATCGAAGTCCTGTTCTCGGTGGAGCAGAATGTACCGCGTATGCTGATAGGTGATCCGCTTCGTGTAGGGCAGGTACTGCTTAATCTTACCCAAAATGCCATAAAGTTTACCGAGCAAGGCGAAGTAGTTATCGGTATCAAACTGGTCAAGGAAAACCACCGACACTGCGAACTGGAGTTTCTCGTAAAAGACACCGGTATCGGGATCGAGGCAGAGAAAATAGCCAGACTGTTTGACTCCTTCTCACAGGCAGACAGCAGCACCACCCGAAAATACGGTGGTACCGGTCTGGGCCTGGCGATCAGCAAACTTCTGGTTGAGCTGATGAATGGAGAAATCAGCGCCGAAAGCATTCCCGGGAAAGGGAGCACCTTCCGCTTTACCTGCCGGTTCGAGCGCCCTGATGGGGCGAAATTGCGTACCCGTTATCCGGAGGTTAATTTCGACGGCATGCGTGCATTGATCATAGATGACAACGCTACCGTACGCCAGGTTTTCCGAGACATGCTGGAGTCATTTGGAATTGAGGTTTGCGTCGCTGAATCAGGAATGGAAGCCATTGAAAAACTAAAGAAAAACGCTTCCAACAACCCCTATGATCTGATTCTTGTCGACTGGAAAATGCCCGGGATAGATGGCATAGAAACCACACGACTGATCAGAAAAAACCCGCATCTGAAAAAGATGCCTACTATCATAATGATAACCGCCTACGGAAGAGAGGAGATCATGCACCGGGCCAAGCAGGAAAGTATGGATGCATTCCTTATCAAACCGGTCAGCCCGTCCGTGCTGTTTGAAACCATCGCCCGGATAGTTACTGGAAATCACGGAGAAACAGTCGCCAATAAACTGAAACCGGTACGGGGCATGGGACTGCAAAAACTGTCTGGAAAAATACTGCTGGTGGAAGACAACGAAATCAACCAGCAGGTTGCAATTGCCATGCTGGAAAATTTTGGTCTGCAGGTTGACGTTGCCGAAGATGGTGTTCAGGCCGTAGCTGCCGTGAAAAAACGGCACTATGATCTGGTGTTAATGGATATCCAGCTGCCAGAAATGGATGGATTCGAGGCTACCCGGAGAATCCGATCCGACAACCGGTTTTCCGAACTGCCTATTGTTGCCATGACTGCCCATGCCATGTCCAGTGACCGCGACAAATCATTACAGTCTGGAATGAACGACCATTTGCCAAAACCAATCGAGCCGGATCAGCTGTTTGCCATGCTGGGCAAATGGCTCAAACCAGTACCCGATTCGATTCCAACAGTTACAGAAGCGGTCAACGGCAATGGAATCAATTTCCCCGAACTCCCGGGCATCAATCTGGACAGCGCCCTGCCCCGTACAGGAAACAACAAACGATTGCTGCGAAAACTTCTGTTTGAATTCCATGATGATCACCACAACGCGGCAGAGCTGATGAAAGATGCACTGCAACAGGATGAGATCGATTCGCTGAAACGCCATGCCCATATCCTGAGTGGGGTGGCCGGAAATCTCGGCGCGGAAGAGCTGCAACAGGCAGCCCGTTCAATCGAGCTGGCAATCGACGAAGCAGCCGATACAGCGGCGATTGGAAACCACATTCAGAATCTGGACAAACTGCTTGCCCCGTTAATGGCGCAACTGGGCAGATACAAACAGATGCATCAAACCCGGGAGCCGGGCAATGTATCCACCCTGTCTCCCGATACCAACGAACTGAAACAACAGCTCCGAGAACTCCTGGAGCTGCTGCACAGGGGCGATTCCACTACCATTACGCTGACCGAATCCATTATCGTCCAACTGGACAGCCTGGGACTCACAGAGATTGCAGAGGAACTTGCAACCCGGGTAAATGACTTTGAGTTTGATGACGCCATAGAAACCGTAACAATAATTTCCCGGATGCTGGAGAACTCATCAACGAGATAAAAGGAACAGCTGTATGAGTAACAACAAAAACACCATACTGATTGTCGATGATGAACGATTCAATCTGAATACACTGATTGAAGTACTGAAGGATGACTACCGAATCCTGATTGCCAAAAGTGGCGATCAGGCGCTGAAAAGAGTCTCCACCGCCCCGCATCCACAACTGATTCTGCTCGACGTGCTGATGCCGGGAATAGATGGTTATGAAACCTGCCGCCGTCTCAAACAGAACAGACAGACCGCCAGTATTCCCATTATTTTTATCACCACAAAAACCACCGTGGAAGATGAGCAGCACGGGTTGGAACTTGGCGCAGCAGACTACATTACCAAACCATTCAGTCCGGCCATTATCAAGGCACGAGTAAAGACCCAGCTCAACCTGAAAATGGCCCGGGATGCGCTGGAAAACCAGAACCGGTTGCTGGAGAAAAAAGTAGCGCAACGCACCCTTGAGATCGCCCTGACCCGGGACATCGCCATTCACGGTATGGCAGCATTGGCCGGCACCCGGGACCATGAAACCGGCAATCATATCCGGCGTACCCAGCACTATATCAAATGTCTCGCACTGAACCTTGCCTACCATCCACGTTTCAGGGAGTTCCTGACTGAAAAGAATATCGAACTGCTGTTCAAATCGGCTCCGCTCCACGATATTGGCAAGGTTGGCATTCCGGATAACATCCTGCTCAAACCCGGCAAACTGGATGAGTGGGAGTTTGAAGTGATGAAGACTCACGCCGTATTGGGTCGCAATGCCCTGCCACACAACGGGGAGAAATCCGATTCAATTCCATTCCTCAACATGGCCCGCGACATCGCACATACCCATCATGAAAAATGGAATGGCAGCGGCTATCCGCAAGGCCTCAAGGAGGAGGCCATACCGTTGGGCGGACGCTTGATGGCGATCGCCGATGTCTATGACGCCTTAATCAACAAAAGGGTATACAAACCGGCCTTGTCCCATGAAACCGCAGTAGAAATGATCGTGGAGCAAAGGGGAAAACAGTTCGATCCAGATATCGTGGACAGCTTTATTTCTCTTCGGGACGATTTCAATCGTATCGCCCGACAGTTCAGTGATCATCCGGGCAATACGGCTTGCGCAAACAGATTACCTGTATGATACGGGCCCGAGAGAATTTCCTCATTTGTTTGCCCCCTGCCCCAGCTCCCTGGCACAGATATCAGGGCCGCTCGACATAAACATTCCTGCAGTTGACAACTCCGACTGTTCCAGTTTGCGCCGCAGGGCAAGACTCTTCTCCTTGTCTTTTTTCAGAGTAGCAACAAGAAAATCAAACCCGGCCGGAGACAGCTCCCGGGTCGCCTTGTTTGCCGTACACTCACAAACAGGGCGTGAAAGATCACCTGACGCCAGACAGGCACTCATAAAACCTTCAATATCATATTTCAGCTTTACTCCCGCAAAGGCGACGCTGGCGGACATTATTGTGATGGAAATCAGCAGAATGCTATTGAATTTCATGATTCAGCCCCTGTGTTGTCAGTCAAAATAACGAGAACACCTGTAGTAAGGCGGTTCGACAGTCCGTCTGAAATACTGGTTTGTTCATCGGTTATCGTGGCAAGCACATTTGTTATAGCCACAGGGAACTTCTACACGATATTCCGATAGATATCAACCGGCAACCACTGTGTCTGCCATTTTCCCGTATCAAGATCCCTGAGATTTTCAGCCAAATGAAACCAGCAACGAGCTGCTGAATCCTGTCAGCCGGACGACCAATGTATACGGGAAATACACGACAAAACAGAAGACCGCCATCATCGAATAAAACACTACTGTTAACCTGGTTGAAATCTGCCAAACCGCCACTATTACTCCAGTATCAATATCATAAAGGAGAAAAAGTCATGCCAACATTTCAACAGGTTCGAGATGGTGTTACACACGCATGGGATACCATTACCGAGGGGTGGCGACAACTGTACCGGCGTGCCGCCAGTGCAATCACCCGTTTCTCCCCTCGTCAGGAGAAAGACGGTGTAATCAGCAGAGAAAACAGGGAGATCACTGCCCGCAGCTCCGGGTGGGGAATTCTGGCTGCCGAAGTATTTGATGATGACAAACAGGTGGTGGCGCGGCTGGAAGCACCGGGAATGGAGCGGGAAGATTTCGACCTGGAGGTCATGGATGATGTACTGATAATCCGTGGTGAAAAACGGGTAACACAGGAGCATGAAGAGGGGCGCTATCATGTTCTGGAGTGCGCTTATGGAAGCTTCGAGAGAGCCATTCAGCTGCCCGCCGAGGTTGAACCAGACAAAGCTCGTGCCCGTTACCGGAAAGGAGTGCTGCGGATAGAGCTGCCAAAAATCGTGGCCCAACAGCGGCACAATATCAAGGTGGCGGTCAAATGACAGTTCACTTGCTATCAACCCGGCCATTTGGGCGTACAATATGACTTGTAGCCGGGCCGGCGTTGGCCCCAAAAGGAGCGATTGATGGAGTTTAAAGACTATTACAAAATCATGGGCGTCAAGCGTGACGCAACCCAGGATGAGATCAAGCGCGCCTACCGTAAACTGGCCCGCAAGTATCACCCCGATGTCAGCAAGGAGGCTGACGCGGAAGCCCGTTTCAAAGAGGTGGGGGAAGCGTATGAAGTGCTTAAAGATCCCGAAAAACGCGCTGCCTATGACCAGCTTGGGGCGAACTGGAAGGCGGGCCAGGAGTTCCATCCGCCACCAGACTGGAATACCGGTTTTGAATTCAGCGGCGGAGGATTTACCGGCGGTGATGCGTCCGCCTTCAGTGACTTCTTTGAAACCCTGTTTGGACGGGAGTTCACGGGCGGTGGCGGAAGGGGGCCTGCCTACCATGCCAGGGGGGAGGATCACCACGCCAGAATTCTTATCGATCTGGAAGATGCCTATCACGGCGCCAACCGCACCATTACCCTTCAGGTTCCCGAGCTGGACGCCCACGGCCGTCTCCACACCCGCCAGAGAACCCTGAAGGTACACATCCCCAAAGGGGTCAAACAGGGGCAGCGGATCCGTCTTGCTGGACAGGGGGCACCCGGTATGGGCAAGGGTCCAGCCGGCGATCTCTACCTGGAGGTGGCATTCAAGCCGCACCCCTTCTATCGTATAGAGGGACGAGATCTCTATATTGAGCTGCCGCTGGCCCCCTGGGAGGCCGCCTTGGGAGCAAAGGTAAAAGTACCGACACCCGGCGGAGTGGTTGATCTGAAAATTCCGCCGAATTCAAAGGCCGGGCGCAAACTGCGTCTGAAGGGACGTGGTATCCCCAACAAACCGGCGGGTGATCTCTATGTGGTTCTGCAGATTGTGCTCCCGCCGGCCGACAGCGAGCAGGCAAAGGCGCTCTATCACCAGATGGAGCGGGAGCTGGCCTTCAATCCACGTGCTGAACTGGGAGTGTAGCCATGAGAAACGAAATGCTGCCCATCCTGACCGGAGTACTGCTCGATGAGGAGAACACGGTAACGCTGAGTGAGCTGTGCCGCGCCTGTGCAGTACATGCCGAGTGGATTATGGAACTGGTTGATGAAGGGGTTCTGGAGCCGCTCTCCCCCGGGCCAGGCCAGTGGCAGTTCCCTGCTGTCAGTCTGCAGCGGGCATTGACCATACGGCATCTGCAACAGGACCTGGGAGTCAATCTTGCCGGTGCTGCACTGGTCATGGAGCTGATGGATGAGATCCATTCACTACGCACCCGGCTGCGGATAGTGGAACATGAATGCTGAGCTCTGGTATCAGCATACGCTGACAAATCGCCTCCACTCCCTGCTGTTGCTGAGCGTGATGGGGGGCTTCCTGGCGCTGCTTGGCTGGCTGCTTTGGGGCGCAAGTGGAATCGTATGGCTATTGATGCCAGTGGTGGTGCTGGTTCTGTTCAACCCCCTTGCCTCCCCCGAACTGCTGATGCGCCTCTACCGCGCCACCCGGCTGACACAGGAACAGGCACCGGCCCTCTACAGTGCTCTGAAAGAGCTGAGTCGACGCGCAAAACTGCCGCATGTACCAACGCTCTACTACCTGCCGAGCCGCATGGTAAACGCCTTTGCAACGGGCACCCAGAACAAGGCCGCTATTGCCATCACCGATGGTCTGTTGCGGACTCTCGATAGCCGCGAAGCAGTGGCAGTTCTGGCCCACGAGTTGAGCCACATCCAGCACAATGACATGTGGGTAATGGGGCTTGCCGATCTGTTCAGCCGCCTCACCAGCACCCTCTCCCTGTTCGGACAGTTTCTGCTGCTGCTGAATCTGCCGCTGCTGATATTTTCGAATGTAGGGATAAACTGGTTTGCCATCCTGATCCTGATCTTTGCCCCCAGTCTGAGCGCACTGGCACAACTGGGACTCTCTCGCACACGCGAATACAATGCCGATCTCAATGCAGTCATGCTGACCGGTGATCCGGAAGGTCTTGCCCGTGCCTTGATCAAGATCGAACGGCAGCAGGGAACCTTTCTGGAACAGATCATCCTCCCTGGCCGGCACTCTCCAGATCCCTCCCTGTTACGCACCCACCCTCCTACTGCCGAACGGATCCGTCGTCTGAGGGAGCTGCAGATCCCCGCCGGAGCAGAACCGCCAATCCCCCTGACACACGCCTCATTTACACCCGCATCACGACTTGACCACCCGGTAACACGGCCTCCCCGCTGGCATATCAGCGGCCTGTGGCACTGAGACAGGGACTCTACCCATGAGCTTGATACTTTGGCCCGCAGCCCTTGGGATCGGCATCGTGCTGGGGCTATTCGGCGCCGGCGGCGGTCTGATCACCGTACCGGTACTGATCTATCTGGCACACATACCGGTCAAGGAGGCTATTGGCATCAGCCTGTGGGTTGTGGCCATCGCCTCATTTGCCGCGGTAGTGCAGCAGCGCGCCTGGCGGCTGTTGCAGCCCGGACTGCTGATCACCTTCGGCACTACCGGTATTCTGGGAAGCATAGCCGGATCCCTGCTGGCCCATGTCATACCCGAGCGAGTTCAACTCGGGCTGTTTGCGCTGCTCATCTTTGCGGTGAGCTGGTGGATGACAAGAGTCAGCCTCACCGAACAGATCAGCGTATTCCGTTTCATCCCCGCCGCCATTACCGGACTTGCCATTGGGCTGCTAACCGGCGTTCTGGGAGTCGGGGGAGGCTTCCTGCTGGTTCCCGCCCTGATCTATCTGGGGATCAATGATTTTCCCGCCGCCGTCGCTCACTCGCTGGTGCTGATTACCCTCAATGCCTTTACTGGCGCCATCGCCTACCTAAGTACATTTCAACTACCGTTTACGATGGTGCTCGTCTTCAGCCTGCTTGCCACTCTCGGCACCGCCATCGGCAGCCATCTGCTGAAACGGTTACCCAACGCACATCTGCACAAGGCTTTCATCGCTATACTGCTGGTCACGGGTAGCGTTATGCTGTGGCGAACCGTCAGTTGACAAAATACTGCAGGGTGGGGCATGAAAAAAGTCATGGTATAGTATTTTGCACATTCTCCCTCACAAACCAACGGAGCATTGATTAAATGAGCAATGATGATCTGATCTGGGAAGACGAAGCCCTGGAAACACTAAAGAAAATCCCCTTCTTTGCCCGCAAGATCGCCAGAAAAAAAATTGAGCAGGGCGCCATTGAACTGGGTGAAAAAAAGATCACTCCCGAACTGATGGAAAAAATCAGAAGTCAGGTGATGGGAAACAAAACCTAGAACCGTCACACTCCATCCAAATCCGTCGAAGCGGTGAGAGAGAACATCCATCATGAATCATCAATCCGGCAGCACGTCACTCATCCTCTTGTTGTTGTTGCTCCTCCTCATCGCAGTAACAGTCACCACACTAACTCCGACAGAAGCTCACGCAGAGCCGGCCGCAGCAAAACAGAAAGAGTGGCTGGCGGCCTGGCGGGAAACATCACCCATGCGGGAGGTTCGTTCCGGTGCGGCTCACTACGCCACCAACGGTATTATCCATATGATTGGCGGAATCGGTGGTGAAGTGGTCAAGGGAAAGGTTGGCGCCGATGTAGCGGCATCAACCGCCAAAATGTTTATGCGCTCTTCCGAGTATGCCCGCACCCGGCCAGACGGCACGCTGTCCGACTGGCAGTTTGGTCCCGAACTCAATATCGAACGGGGCTATTTTTCCGCCGTCGCCAATAAAAAATATCTCTATGTGGTTGGCGGGGCACATGGTCCGCACGGGAAAAAGCTGCTCAACAGCGTGGAGCGGGCCGAGATCAAACCGGACGGCACGCTGGGCCGATGGGTGCTGGAAGAAAACAGACTCAACATCCCGCGACGTTGCGTAAAGCTGGCTGTCATCGGCAATCACATCTATGCCTTCGGCGGTTTTGGCGGGATATTGCTGGACACCGTCGAGCGTGCCGAAATCAGGGCCGACGGCACACTGGGTGAATGGCTGATGGCAAACGATCGGATGACGGTAGCGCGTTATATACATGGAGTGGAACGTGCGGGCAACGGCGTCTACATGATTGGCGGTCACAACAAGGAGACCGGCGGCGGCATTCGGGATGTGGAGTGGAGCAAACAGGAGAAAGATGGTTTCTTTCAGCCCTGGGCCAAGCGTGCCCCTCTTCAGACCGGGCGCTACAGTCTGGCTACCGCATCACACAACGGATTTATCTACGCCATCGGAGGATTGGCCGGCGCCACCTACCTGGACACTATCGAACAGAGCCACATTGATGCAGAAGGGCACTTGTCAGCTTGGAAATACACCACCCCGATGCCCTCTGCGCGGGAGGGGGCAACTGCCGTTGTACTCAATGACATCCTCTATCTGCTCGGCGGAAGCAACAAGGATGGCTTCCACAACAGCGTCTCATACGCCACCTTTGATGAACAAGGGGAGATCGGCTTCCTGGCAACACCAGTGGAGATAGCACGGCAAAAATCCATTGCGGCAGCTACCAGGGAAAAACAGGTTGAGCTGCCCCACGAAGGAACCATTACCGAACACATCAAAATGGAGCAGTACAGTTATCTTCAGGTAAGGATGGATGATGGAGTTATGGTCTGGTTGGCCGCGCCTGTTCAGCAGCTGGATGACGGAGCAAGAATAAGATTCCCCAACGGCGCAATCATGAAAAACTTCCATAGCAACAGCCTGAACCGCAATTTTCCGTTCATTATTTTCATCAGTGAAGTAAGACTGGTGGCTGCTGCCCCTTCAAAATAACCGTTCGTGACTGAAACCACACCAACGGTAGAAGACTCCCGTCACCGCCGACTGTTTATATTGAGTGACAGCGCCACATGGTGCCGCGCTACAGCCAGCAAACTGCTGGCAGAAAAAAACTACCGGCAGGTACTGTGGGTAACAACCAATCCGCCAGAACAAGGCCTGGCCATGCCAGCCGAAAAGCTGCATCCCCGACTGGGCAGTGAGCTGGACGCTTTGGTATTTGATGCCTGGACAGGATTCGATCCAGACAGCTTTGGCGCTGCCACCGGGATGGTGCGCGGAGGAGGTGTGGTACTGCTGCTGACCCCGCCGCTGACGGAGTGGCCCCATTATGCCGATCCCGCCTTGCAGCGTTTCACCACCTGGCCCTTCAGCCACAAGGATATCAGCAACCGTTTCCTGCAGCGGCTGGTACGGATTATCTCAACCACAGGCACCGCCCGGCAGATTCACCGGGGCAGCCAGCTCCCCGAACTCCCCTCCCCGCCACCACCGACAGTTTTTGACTCGAGCGGGATCTGCCGTACACCCGATCAACAACTGGCGGTAAAAGCCATCTGCCACGTGGTTCACGGGCACCGGCGCCGGCCGCTGGTACTGACCGCCGACCGTGGGCGCGGTAAATCCTCCGCCTTGGGCATCGCCGCCGCACAACTGCTGCAACAGGGGTTGAGCCGGATTCTGGTCACTGCCCCCGGTCTGGAGGCAGCTGCCGTGGTTTTCCAGCAGGCCAGCCGCCTGCTGCCAAAAGCGGAAAACCGCCAGGGAGCACTGCATTGGAACAACAGCCAAATCCGCTTTGTCGCACCGGATGCATTGATTCAGCACCCGCAAAAAGCAGATCTGTTACTCATTGACGAAGCCGCCGCCATCCCCGCCCCACTGCTGGAGAGACTGCTGAAGCACTACTCCCGCATCGTGTTTTCCACCACTATCCACGGTTACGAAGGCACCGGCCGGGGATTCAGCATCCGTTTCCGGAACACACTCAACCGGTTGACGCCGGAGTGGAAGGCGCTCCATCTCTCCCGGCCGATCCGCTGGGCGGAAAATGATCCGGTGGAACAGTTCACTTTCCGCACCCTGTTACTGAACGCCTCTCCGGCAGCCGACGACGCAATAAAGAAGGCCTCGCCGGAAAACTGTAAACTGGTGCAGTTAAATCGTGACCAGCTGCTGAACAGTGAACCGCTGTTGAGCGAGCTGTTCGGCCTGCTGATCCTGGCCCACTACCGCACCCGTCCGGGCGATCTGCGGAATCTGCTGGATGGGCCGGCACTCTCCATCTATGTACTACTCCATAACGGCCATCCGGCTGCCACGGCACTGGTGGTTCAGGAGGGGGGACTGGATGAGGCACTGGCCAATGAGGTCTGGCTGGGCCGAAGACGTATTCATGGCCATCTGATGGCACAGTCACTGGCGGTTCATGCCGGTTTTCCCGAAGCTGCCCGGCTGCGCTATGCCCGGATTATGCGGCTGGCAGTCCATCCGGTGGCGCAACGGCGCGGGCTGGGAAGCCGTCTGGTAACAGAGATCATCGCCAGGGAGAGAGATAGGGGAGTCGATACCATCGGCACCAGCTTCGGCGCCACCCCGGAACTGCTGGATTTCTGGCACCGGACAGCATTCCACACAGTACGCCTGGGGCTGCGCAAGGAGGCCAGCAGTGGCAGCCATGCAGCATTCATGCTCCACCCCGTCTCGACGCAGGGAACGGAACTGCGGCAGCAGCTCCAGTCCCACCTGCGGGAACAGCTGCCGACACTGCTCACGGATCCGCTGTGCGATCTGGAACCGGAGATAACCTTGCGCCTGCTGCAAAACATCCCGCATTCACCCGCCACTTTAACTGCACAGGAGTGGCGGGATATCACCTCATTCGCCTTTGGCAAGCGAGGTTACGAGGTGTGCATGACATCAATCAGGAAGCTGGTCATCAGTGCGCTGGCGGAGCGGGATATCGCTACAGGGCTCACCAGTTCGGACAGGGAACTGTTGATCTTGCGTGTCCTGCAGAATCATGGCTGGAAAGCGCTGGCGAACCGCTTCACATCCAAAGGTAAAAAACAGCTGATCACCACCTTGCGCAGGGAAACGGGGCAACTGGCAGAGAGTTATGCGCTACACCATCCTGAACTTTCATACTTCTTCGAACCTCAAAAACTCAAGGACACCTCTAAAAATGCATTTTTTCCGCGATAGCGGTGTCAGCTCCGTGCTCCCGCAAAAAAAACACTATTTTTAGAGATACCCTCAATTGATACCCTCAATTCGGGAGGATAGTACCCCCCGGCATCGTGGAAAACACATTGCCCAAACCCCCATCTGCATCCCCTTCCGGCAGGGAATCTCTTACCGCTGACAGCCGATCACCACCTGCCCCAGTGACAAACCACCATCGTTGGCCGGCAACCGTTGCGGAGCAAAAACGGCGAACCCCTGCTGCCGCAACTGTCGGCTGACACCTTCCAGCAACAACCGGTTCTGGAAAACACCCCCGCCCAGTACAACGGTATTCACCAAGTAATCGCTGCATAACGCTGCGGTGATTTCCGAGACGGCAGCGACAAAGCCGTTGTGAAAACGCGCACCAATGACACCCGGCGCTCTCCCCCTTTGCAGATCGTTCAGGAGAGCCTCCCACAATGGCGCCCAGTTCAGATGCTTTCCCCCCGTATCAACCGGGTAACCCGCTGAACGGAAGTCATCGACATAGGCTTCCGACAACGCCTCAAGTTCAATTGCTGCTTGTCCTTCAAAGGTAATTCTCTCGCGGCACAAGCCCACAGCAGCAGCCACCGCATCGAACAGGCGCCCCGCAGAGGATGCCGGTGGGCTATTGATGCCTTTGTCCAGCATCTTCCGGAGGTTGGCCAGGGGCCTGGTTTTCAGAAATTGAATGAGCTCCAGATCTGAATAGGCGGATTCCACTTGCTCCCAGCCCAGCGCCGCTGCCAGGTGCGCAAAACAGTTTCTCCATGGCTCCCGTATGGCCATCGCGCCACCGGGCATGGGAACGGGTGAAAAGGAAGCAAGCCGCCGGTATTCCTGGTAATCCCCCAGCAGAAACTCGCCACCCCAAATAGATCCGTCATCACCATAACCCAACCCGTCCAGTATCAGCCCCAGGACTGGCTCAGTGTCTGCCGGCAGCTGGTGCTCCGCCATGCAGGCAGCCATGTGGGCGTGATGATGTTGTGTTTCGATCAGTGGCAATCCCCTCTCTTCTGCCAAACGTCTGCCCAATTGGGCGGAAAGATAGTCGGGATGTTTGTCCACGACGATGAGATCCGGCTCGAAATCGTACAGCCGTTGATAGTGTTCCAGCATCCGCTGGTATTCACGGAAAACAGATGCATTTTCCAGATCACCCAGGTGCTGTGAAAGCACTGCCCTCCCTTCCCCAAGCAGACAGAAAGTATTCTTCAATTCAGCACCCATGGCCAGCACCTTGCGGGAGCCGTTGAATCCCGGGGGCAGAGAAATGGGTTGCGGGGCGTATCCCCGCGCCCGCCGCAATATTCGTGGCCGTCCGGCCGACAGCCGCATCACCGAGTCATCCAGACGGGTGACGATATCCCGGTCATGCAGCAGAAGGAAATCGGCAATCCCGCCCAGCTTGTCCCGCGCCTCCGCGTTGGAGATACATTGGGGTTCGTCACTGAGATTGCCCGAGGTCAGTACAACCGGTTCATCCAGCAGCGCCATCAGCAGATGATGCAATGGTGTATACGGCAGCATGAAACCGTAGCTGTTCTGGCCGGGGCTGATGCCCGAAGCCAGCGTTTCCCCTTGGCCTTGGCTGCTCATAATGACGATGGGAGCCGCAGGATCGGACAATGATGCAGCAGCTGTTGGATCAACCCGTGCATATCGGGAAATCATCTCAAGATCCCGGGCCATAAGAGCGAAAGCCTTGTGGTATCTTTTTTTCCGCCTGCGCAGTTCATCAACCGCCGACTCATTGGCGGCATCACAGGCCAGATGGATACCACCGATCCCCTTGATGGCGAGGATCCGCCCTTCACCGATCAGCTCTGCCGCCTTGCGGATGACACCCTCCCCCTCAAGGGCCAGGCGATCTCCACTCCCCTTCTCCAGCCAGACACGGGGACCACAATCTGCACAGGCATTGGGTTGAGCATGAAAACGGCGGTTTGATGGATCTTCGTATTCCACCTGGCAGCTGGGACACATGGGAAAATCCGCCATGCTGGTGTTGGCGCGATCATAGGGAATTTCCCGCACGATGGAAAGACGAGGGCCACAATGAGTGCAGTTGGTGAAGGGATAGGCATAGCGGCGGTCATGGGGATCGAAGATCTCACTCAAACATTCGGAACAGGTGGTGGCATCACTGGCCACGCCGGTGCGGACATCCCCTCCCCGGCTGGAGGCAATAATGAAATCGGCCGGGATGTTCTGCCCTGCTACCAAGGGTGAGCATTCTATGGATTCGATGCGTGACAGCGGCGGCGTCCCCTGCTCCAGGTGATCCACAAACTGGTTCAGCTTTTCGGAGTCACCCCAGATCTCGATCAGCACCCCCCGGGCATCATTGCGCACGCTGCCGCGGAGCTTGAGCGCCCGGGCCAGTTGCCACACCCAGGGGCGGAAGCCAACGCCCTGCACCGATCCCCTGATCCGGATTGCTGCGCCTTTCAATGGATCGTGCATACCATGCAGGGATCGAAGGAGCGCACGATATGCTGGACGGAAACGGGTTCCGCCTTGCCCTGGTGCAGTGCCCCCACCCATTCTTCCATGGCATCTCCTTCGAGGCGGGGCGCCTTGTCCCAGGTACATGCATCTGGGCGCTCTCTTCCAGCAGATCGGATGGGGAAATTCCGTTTCGGAAAGGGCGCAATGATCAGCTCAGGTTGAGAAAGACGAGCCGATTCCCCGGTGACCTGCTCATTGATGTCGAATTCAATGGATAACTCATGTCCGGTCTGCCGCAGTTCCACGAACAGGCGCTGGCTGAGGCTGTCGAAGGCGTGGGTGAGGAGCAGAATACGCATCAGCAAATCCGCGGCAACGGCTCACCTGCCAGCCAGTCCACCACCCGGCTGCCGCCGAAACGGGTCTCCATCTGCACCAGATGCTGGTCATCAGCCACCACCTCGCCGATGATGGCCGACCGCTGTCCCAGGGGGTGGGCTTGCATTACTGCCAGCAGCGCGTTCGCATCTTCGGCGGCGCAGATGCAGATCAGCTTGCCCTCGTTGGCTACATAGAGAGGGTCGAGACCCAGCAGTTCGCAGGCTGCACGCACCTCTTCGTCCATGGGGATTGCCGCTTCGCGCAGGCTCATGCCGACACCGGACTGGCAAGCCAGTTCGTTGAGGGTGGTGGCCAGTCCGCCGCGGGTGGGGTCGCGCAGGCAGTGGATCTGCGGCGCTGCCGTCA
>Ga0256839_1001867_pt1 | contig 24702 bp, 24 predicted proteins | sample 354166metaG_FD_185968 | JGI IMG/M metagenome (GOLD analysis project Ga0256839, IMG submission 185968) | Hydrothermal vent microbial communities from Mid Atlantic Ridge, Atlantic Ocean - 354-166 | ecosystem: Environmental > Aquatic > Marine > Hydrothermal vents | place: Atlantic Ocean: Mid... | reverse complement strand
CCGCTTCTCTTTGGCCGGGGTCTTCCTGCTGTTGCTCTCGGGATGCGGGCTCCTGCTCGCGCCCGTACCTCCGCCCCAGTTCGGGCTGATGGCCGGCTTCTGCTCCCGCAACCTGGACCCGAGAGCAGCCAACGATTGTTGGCAGGGCGAGCGGGAAGGAGCGGAATTCGATTTCATCGAAGAGGATAATGATGATGACGGGGATGGGTGACGGCGGCCTGGCTTGAGCGCGGTGGGCTGCAGCTGCGGATCCCTTGACCTGGGTGCAGGCGGTTGAACGCGCGTCGCCTGCTCGGGCCGGCGGTGAGCCGGGAAGTGTTGCCGCATCCCCGAGGACCACGCCCGCGCATTCGGGACCGCCGCGGCAGGGGAGCGGTGCTGGCAGCACCAGCCCCTTGGGCATCGGGGCTCGGTCGAGGAGCGCAGCCGGCGCGCAGCGGGGCCTAGGCGGTGAACAGGTCCCAGGCGGCGTGCGCCGCCACCTCCAGGCCCACCAGCACGGCGGCGAGGCCGACCGCGGTGCGCAGCGCCCGGGCGAGCCTCGTGGTGGTTCTCGCCGACCAGCTGAGCGGATAGGCGAGGATGGCGCTCAGCACCCCCATGCCGGCGATGGAGCCGAGCCCGAAGACGAGCACGTAGGCGAGCGCCAGGGCGAGCGAGCCGGCCGTGCTCGCGACCAGCACCACAAGCGGTCCCGAGCCCGCGAGCCCGTGCAGCAGGCCGACCAGGAAGGCGCGCCAGGGCGGGCGTTCGCGGTGCAGGTGGCGGTGGCGGGTGGGGTCGTGGGGCTCGTCGTCGCCGGCGTGGCTGTGGAAATGCAGGTGCCAGCGGCCGTCGCCGTGGTGGTGGAGGTGGGCGTGGATGCGCTCTGCCCGCAGGCGGCGCAGGACCGCCACCCCGAGCCAGGCCACCACCAGCCCGACGGCGACATCGACCCAGAGCCCGAAGGCGCGGCCGAGGGCGAGGCCGGTGATCACCGCGCCGCCGCTCACCAGGAACAGGATGGCGGTGTGGCCGGTGCCCCACAGGAGCCCGTATTGGACGATGCGGCCGCGGCGGCGTTCGCGAGAGGCGAGGGCCGCCACCGCCGCCACATGGTCGGCCTCGAGGGCGTGCTGAAGGCCGGTCAGGAAACCGAAGGCGAGCAGGCTTGCGATCACGTCGCGCTCCGCTGCGGGCGGGCGCTAGATGCGGCCCTCGAAGGCGCGCCGGTAGAGCTCCAGCGCGTCCTCACGGGCAAGCGGCCTCGGGTTGGTGGCCGCGGTGGGATCCACCACCGCCGCCTCGGCCAGCGCCGCGAAAGCGGAATCGTCGATCCCGAGCGCTTCCAGCGTGGGCGGGATGGCGAGCTCCTCGCGCAGGTCGAGCAGCCACGCCAGCACCCCGTCGAAGCCGGCCGGCTTGAGGTCGAGGAAACGCGCGAGCCGCGCCAGTTTGTCCTCCACCTGGGGCCGGTTGAAGGCGAGCACGTAGGGCAGCAGCACGGCGTTGGTGAGCCCGTGGTGGGTGTCGAAACGGGCGCCGATGGGATGGGAGAGGGCGTGCACCGCACCCAGTCCCTTCTGGAAGGCCACCGCACCCATGCTGGCCGCCACCAGCATTTTGCCGCGCGCCGCGAGGTCGCGGCCGTCGCGATAGGCGACCACCAGCGCCTCGCGCACGAGTCGCATGCCCTCCACCGCGATGCCCTCGGCCATGGGGTGGAAGGTGGGGGCGAGGTAGGCCTCGAGCAGGTGGGCGAGGGCGTCCATGCCGGTGGCGGCGGTGAGCTTCGGCGGCAGCTCCAGGGTGAGCTCGGGATCGAGCAGCGCCAGCCTCGGCATCATGCGCGGATGGAAGATGATGCGTTTGCGCTGGCTTCTGGGATCGGTGAGCACCGCCGCCCGCCCCACCTCCGAGCCGGTGCCGGCGGTGGTGGGGATCGCCACCACCGGGCGGATGGCGGCCTCATCGGCCCGCTTCCAGTTGTCGCCCACATCCTCGAAGTCCCACACCGGTCGCTTCTGGCCGGCCATGAAGGCGATGGCCTTGCCGAGGTCGAGGGCGCTGCCGCCGCCCACCGCCACCACACCGTCGAATCCGCCCTCGACGAACCGCCGCACTCCGGCCGCAAGGCAGGCTTCGGTGGGGTTGGGCCGGAGGTCGGAGAACAGCTCGGGATCGAGGCCGCCCTCTTGGAGCGCAGCGCGGGTGCGCCGCACCGGCTCCCGTCCCGCGAGTCCGGGATCGGTCACGAGCAGCGGGCGCCGGATGCCGGCGAGCGCGCAGGCCTTGGCCGCGGCGGCGACGCTTCCGGCGCCGAACCAGATGGTCGTGGGATAGGCCCAGCTCGCCCGTTCCCGTGCGAAGTCGAACGCAACCATCGCTCCTCTCCTCCCCCGCCCGAACCGCAGGCGCCATAGCAGGGCTCCAGGCGGCCGGGAAGCCCGAAGCGCGCGGTTGAAGGCAAAGGCGCGGCTTCCCAGATCGAAGTCGCCCACCGGGCGCTCTGGAGCCGATGGAAGGAGCGGTGATGAGCGGGACCCTCAAGCCCTTCGAGGCCGACGTCGGGCGGGTGCTCGAGATCGTCGTCCACTCCCTCTACAAGCAGCGCGAGATCTTCCTGCGGGAGCTGATCTCCAACGCCTCCGACGCCTGCGACCGCCTGCGCTACCTCTCCCTGCGCGAGCCCGAACTGTTGGAACAGGATCCGGATCTGCGCATCGAGATCCTCCTCGATCCCGGCAAGGGCCTGCTCACGGTGCGCGACAACGGCATCGGCATGAGCGCCGAGGAGCTCGCCTCCCATCTCGGCACCGTGGCCCGCTCCGGCACCCGGCGGTTCCTCGAGGCGCTGGAGCGGGAGGAGCGGCCCGGCGTGGAGCTGATCGGACAGTTCGGGGTCGGTTTCTATGCCGCCTTCATGGTGGCCGACCGGGTGGTGGTGGTCTCGCGCAAGGCGGGGGAGGAGAAGGGCCATCTGTGGATCTCGGACGGCCGCACCGGCTTCGAGGTGCGGGAAGCGGAGGAGCGGCCGCCGCGCGGCACCGCGGTCACCCTCCATCTGCGCGAGGACGCCAAGGAGTTCCTCGATCCCTGGCGCATCCGCCAGCTGGTGCAGCGCTACTCGGACCACATCGCCTTCCCCATCTTCCTCGAGACCCGCCCCAAGCCGGGCGACAGCCGCACCAACCTCCAGCAGCGCCAGCAGGTCAACCGGGCGAGCGCGCTCTGGACCCGGCCTCGGGAGGAGATCGGCGAGGACCAGTACCGGGAGTTCTACCGCCACGTGGCGCACGCCTTCGACGAGCCCTTCGCCCGCATCCATTTCCGGGCCGAAGGGCGGCTCGCCTATACGGCGCTGCTCTTCATCCCCACCAAGCCGCCCTTCGACCTCCTCGACCCCCACCGGCGCCATGGGGTGAAGCTGTATGTGAAACGGGTGTTCGTCACCGACGCCGCGGAGGATCTCCTGCCTCGCTACCTGCGCTTCGTGGTGGGGGTGGTGGACAGCGAGGATCTGCCCCTCAACGTCAGCCGGGAGACCCTCCAGCAGCACGCGGTGGTAGCGAGCATGCGCAAGGCGCTCACCCGGCGCGTGCTGGACGAGCTGGCCCGCAAGGCCAAGGGGGGCGACGGGGAGGAGAAGGACGGCTATCTCGCCTGGTGGGAATCCTTCGGCCCGGTGCTCAAGGAGGGGTTGTACGAGGACGAGGAGCACCGCGAGCGGCTGTTGGAGCTGGTCCGTTTTCGCACCACCGCCGGCGACGGCTGGGTGGCGCTGTCCGACTATGTGGCGCGCATGAAGCCCGGCCAGGACGCCATCTACACCATCAGCGGCGAGAACCCGCAGGCGCTGCGCGCGCATCCCCAGCTCGAGGCGGCGCTCGCCAAGGGGGTGGAGGTGCTGCTGCTGACCGATCCGGTGGACGCCTTCTGGCTGTCCCAGGTGCGGGACTATCGGGGAAAGCCGTTTCGCTCGCTGACCCGGGGCGAGGTGGATCTCTCCAAGATCGCCGGGGACGAGCCGGCGTCGGAGCGGGGCCTGGCATCGGAGCAGCTCGAGCGGCTGATCGCGCGTTTCAAACGGGCGCTCGGCGATCAGGTGCGGGAGGTGCGGGCATCGAAGCGGCTTCGGGAGAGCGCGGTGTGCCTGGTGGCGGACGAGGCGGGGATGGACCTGCGGCTCGAACGTTTTCTCTACCAGCACGGCCAGATCAAGGAGCTCGGCCGTCGGATTTTGGAGATCAACCCCGCACACGAGGTCATCCGCAAGCTCGCCGCCTGGGCCGAGGAAGGCGGGCGGGATGAGGAATTCGACGACGTCGCGCGCCTGCTCCTCGACCAGGCCCGCATCGTCGAGGGCGATCCGCTGCCCGATCCGGGAGGCTTTTCCCGGCGCATGAGCCGGCTTGTGGCGCGCGCCCTCGACTGACGGTGGAAGCGGCGCCGGCGCGGGAGGGCGGGGTCGCTCTTGGCAGAGTGCGGAAGGCGCCCTATGTTGGCGAACGCCGGTTTTGAAGTTCCACGTGGGATGCAACTTTTGCCGGCGGCCCCGGGGATCGGACCATGCAGGCCTTGCTCGCCGATTATCTGCCGGTTCTGGTGTTCCTCGCCATCGCCACCGGGCTTGCGGTGATGATCGTGATGGCGTCGCTGATGGTGGCGCCGCAGCGTCCCGAACGGGAGAAGCTCTCGGCCTACGAGTGCGGCTTCGAGCCGTTCGAGGACACCCGCGGGCGGTTCGATGCCCGGTTCTATCTGGTGGCGATCTTGCTCATCATCTTCGATCTCGAGGTGGCCTTCCTGTTTCCCTGGGCGGTGGCCTTGGGCGACATCGGCCTGTTCGGCTTCTGGTCGATGATGTTGTTCCTGGCCGTGCTGACGGTGGGGTTCGTGTACGAGTGGAAGAAGGGGGCGTTGGAGTGGGAATGAGCGCCCAGGCCCTCGCGCGCAAGGCGGATAGGGAACTCTTCCAGCGGGTCGAGCGCGGGCTCAAGGACCAGGGCTTTTTCGTCACCACCCTCCAGCAGCTGGTGGGGTGGGCGCGTTCCGGCAGTCTCTGGCCGATGACCTTCGGTCTCGCCTGCTGTGCGGTGGAGATGATGCACGCGGCGGCGAGCCGTTATGATCTCGACCGCTTCGGTCTGGTGTTCCGGCCGAGCCCGCGTCAGGCCGACGTCATGATCGTGGCCGGCACCCTCTGCAACAAAATGGCGCCGGCGTTGCGCAAGGTCTACGACCAGATGGCGGAGCCCCGTTACGTGATCTCCATGGGCAGCTGCGCCAACGGCGGTGGTTACTATCATTTCTCCTATTCGGTGGTACGGGGCTGCGACCGCATCGTGCCGGTGGACATCTACGTGCCGGGTTGCCCGCCCACCGCCGAGGCGTTGGTCTACGGCATCCTCCAGCTGCAGAAGAAGATCCGTCGCAACGCGACCCTGGAGCGCTAGGGATGGCCGTGTGGGACGAGGCTGGGGCGGTGGAGGGGCTCGAGGAGATCCTGGCCGCCATCCGCCCGGCGCTGAGCGAGAGCCTGATCGAGGCCCACATCCGCCGCGGCGAGCTGACGCTGCTGGTGGCGCGGCAGGACATCCGGCGGGTGCTGTTGTACCTGCGCGACGAGCCGAGCCTGTTGTTCAAGCAGCTCGTGGACCTGTGCGGGGTGGATTATCCGGAGCGGGAGCTCCGCTTCGAGGTGGTCTACCACCTGCTCTCCCTGCATCACAACCAGCGCCTGCGGGTGAAGGTGCAGACCGACGAGCAGACGCCGGTGCCTTCGGTGGTGCCGGTGCATCCCGCCGCCGCCTGGTTCGAGCGCGAGGCGTGGGACATGTACGGCATCCTGTTCGCCGATCATCCGGATCTCCGGCGCATCCTCACCGACTACGGCTTCGAGGGCCATCCGCTGCGCAAGGACTTTCCGCTCACCGGCTATGTGGAGCTGCGCTACGACGAGGACCAGAAGCGGGTGGTCTACGAGCCGGTGAAGCTGCGTCAGGACTTTCGCACCTTCGACTTCCTCTCGCCCTGGGAGGGGATGGGCGAGCTCCTGCCGGGTGACGAAAAGGCGCAGAGCTGAGCCCTTGCGCTTCGGGTCCACGGGTGCTTGCAGCGGGAGCGGGTGACGGCGGCGCCCGGTGCCGTCGGGAGCGGAGACCATGGCCGAGACCGACATCGTCACCTACAGCGTGAACTTCGGCCCCCAGCATCCGGCCGCGCACGGGGTGCTGCGGCTGGTGCTGGAGATGGACGGGGAGGTGGTGGAACGGGCCGATCCCCACATCGGCCTGTTGCACCGCGGCACCGAGAAGCTCATCGAGTACCGCCCCTACCTCCAGAACATCCCCTATTTCGACCGCCTCGACTACGTCTCCATGATGTGCCAGGAGCACAGTTTCGTGCTGGCGGTGGAGAAGTTGCTCGGGGTGGAGGTGCCGATCCGGGCCCAGTACATCCGGGTGTTGTTCTGCGAGATCACCCGTATCCTCAACCATCTGCTCAACGTCACCACCTTCGCCCTCGACTGCGGCGCCATGACCCCGCTGCTTTGGGGCTTCGAGCAGCGCGAGAAACTCATGGAGTTCTACGAGGCGGTCTCCGGCGCCCGCATGCACGCCAACTACTTCCGCTTCGGCGGCGTGGCCAAGGACATGCCGGCCGGCCTCGACGAGCGCATCGCCGCCTGGTGCGACCAGTTCGCGCCCTTCCTGGATGATCTCGAGACCCTGCTCACCGACAACCGCATCTTCAAGCAGCGCACCGTGGACATCGGTGTGGTGTCGGCGGAGCAGGCCATCGCCTGGGGGTTCTCCGGGCCCATGCTGCGCGCCTCGGGCGTCGCCTGGGACCTGCGCAAGGCCCAGCCCTACGAGGTGTACGACCGCATGGACTTCGACATTCCGGTGGGCCGCCACGGCGACTGCTGGGACCGTTATCTCGTGCGCATGCAGGAGATGCGGGAATCGCTCAAGATCATCCGCCAGTGTCTCGAGCAGATGCCCGAAGGTCCGGTGCGCACGCCCAACCACAAGGTGACGCCGCCGAGCCGGGCCGAGATGAAGCGCTCCATGGAGGCCCTCATCCACCACTTCAAGCTGTACACCGAGGGCATCCACGTGCCGGCGGGCGAGGTGTATGTCGCCACCGAGAACCCCAAGGGGGAGTTCGCCGTCTATCTGGTCGCCGACGGCACCAACAAGCCCTACCGGTGCAAGATCCGCTCGCCCGGCTTCGTCCACCTGCAGGCGCTCGAGCTCATGGCCAAGGGCCATCAGCTGGCCGACATCCCGGCCATCATCGGCTCGCTCGACATCGTCTTCGGGGAGATCGACCGATGAGCCCGAAGGAGCCGCGCAAGCCGCACGGTGCCATCGCCCCGGACGTGGAGCGGTTCGCCTTCACGCCGGAGAACCTGGAGAAGGCCAAGGCGGTGATCGCCCGCTACCCCGAGGGGCGGCAGGCAAGCGCGGTGCTGCCGCTTCTTCACCTGGCCCAGGACCAGCACGGCGGCTGGCTGCCCCAGGCGGCCCTCGACTATGTGGCCGAGCTTCTGTCCATGCCGCGCATCAAGGTCTACGAGGTGGCGAGCTTCTACGACATGTTCCACCTCGAGCCGACCGCACCGATCAAGGTGCGGGTGTGCACCACCACCCCCTGCTGGTTGTGCGGCGCGGAGGAGGTGCTCAAGGCGTGCCGCGAGGTGCTCGGCTGCGAGGTCGGCGAGAACAGTCCGGACGGCCGCTTTTTCCTGCGCGAGTTCGAGTGCCTGGGCGCCTGCGCCAACGCGCCGGTGATGTGGATCGGCGAGGATTATTTCGAGGACCTCGACTACGAGCGGACGAAGGCGGTACTGGAGGCCATCAAGCGGGGCGAGCGGCCCAAGCCCGGTCCCCAGTCGGGACGCAGGGGCTCCATGCCGGCGGGCGGCAAGACCACCCTTCTGGATTTGGACTGAGGTCATGCTCAAGGATCGCGATCGCATCTTCACCAATCTCTACGGCGAACAGGACTGGCGGCTCGATGCGGCGCGCCGGCGCGGCGATTGGGACGGGACCAAGGATCTCATCCTCAAGGGCCGCGAGTGGCTCGTGCAGCAGATCAAGGATTCGGGCCTGCGCGGCCGCGGCGGCGCCGGTTTTCCGACCGGGCTCAAATGGTCCTTCATGCCCAAGAAGGCGGACGGCGGGCCGGTCTATCTGGTGGTCAACGCCGACGAATCCGAGCCCGGCACCTGCAAGGACCGGGAGATCCTGCGCCACGAGCCGCACAAGCTGCTCGAGGGCATCGTGCTGGCCGGCGCGGCGATGGGATGCACCCATTGCTACATCTACGTGCGCGGCGAGTTCGTGCGCGAGGCGCAGGTGCTCGAGGCGGCGGTGGCGGAGGCCTATGAGGCGGGGCTTTTGGGCAAGAACGCCTGCGGCTCCGGCTACGACATCGAGGTGGTGGTGCACCGGGGTGCGGGCGCGTACATCTGCGGCGAGGAGACCGGCCTGCTCGAGAGCCTCGAGGGCAAGAAGGGGCAACCGCGCTTGAAACCGCCCTTTCCCGCCGCCGTCGGGCTCTACGGCCGGCCCACCACCGTCAACAACGTCGAGACCATCGCCGTGGTGCCCACCATCCTCCGGCGCGGGGCGGGCTGGTTCGCCGGCCTCGGGCGGCCCAACAACACCGGCACCAAGATCTTCTGCATCTCCGGCCACGTGAACCACCCCTGCACGGTCGAGGAGGAGATGGGGATCCCCCTCAAGGAGCTCCTCGAGCGCCATGCGGGCGGGGTGAGAGGCGGCTGGGACAATCTGCTCGCGGTGATCCCGGGCGGCTCCTCGGTGCCGCTCATTCCCAAGGCGGTGTGCGAGACGGTGCTCATGGACTTCGACTCCTTGCGCGAGGTGCAGAGCGGGCTCGGCACCGCCGGGGTGATCGTCATGGACCGCAGCACCGACATCGTCCGCGCGATCGCCCGGCTCTCCAAATTCTACATGCACGAGTCCTGCGGCCAGTGCACGCCGTGCCGGGAGGGGACCGGCTGGCTGTGGCGGATGCTGGAGCGGCTCGCGGAGGGACGCGGCGAGATCGAGGAGATCGACCTGCTCTGGGACGTGAGCAAGCAGATCGAGGGCCATACCATCTGCGCGCTCGGCGACGCCGCCGCCTGGCCGGTGCAGGGGTTGATCCGTCATTTCCGGGACGAGCTCGAGCGGCGCATCCTGGAGCGCAAGATGCGCCGGGCGGCCTGAGGAGATCCCGCATGCCGAAGGTGGTGATCAACGGCAAGGAGTACGAGGTGCCGGCCGGGATCACGGTGTTCCAGGCCTGTGAGCTCGCCGGCATCGAGATCCCCCACTTCTGCTATCATCCCAGGCTCAACATCGCCGGCAACTGCCGCATGTGCCTGGTGGAGATCGAGCGCTCGCCGAAGCCGGTGGCCTCCTGTGCGATGCCGGTGGCGGACGGCATGGTGATCCGCACCGACACCCCGCTCGTGCACAAGGCGCGCAAGGGGGTGCTCGAGTTCCTGCTCATCAACCACCCCCTCGATTGCCCGATCTGCGATCAGGGGGGCGAGTGCGACCTCCAGGACCTGACCCTCTTCTACGGTCCCGACCACTCGCGCTTCCGCGAGAACAAGCGGGCGGTGGCGGACAAATATCTGGGGCCTTTGATTTCCACCCACATGACCCGCTGCATCCACTGCACCCGCTGCATCCGCTTCCTCGAGGAGGTGGCGGGGGTGCCGGAGCTCGGCGCGGTGGAGCGGGGCGAGCACATGGAGATCACCAACTGGCTCGAGCGGGCGCTGACCTCGGAGCTGCAGGGCAACGTCATCGATCTCTGCCCGGTGGGCGCGCTCAACTCCAAGCCCTACGCCTACCGCGCCCGCAGCTGGGAGCTCACCAAGGTGGAATCGATCGACGTGATGGATGCGGTGGGCTCGAACATCCGGGTGGATGTGCGCGGCAACGAGGTGATGCGGATCCTGCCGCGGCTGCATGAGGATGTGAACGAGGAGTGGATCTCCGACCGCAGCCGCTTCGCCTACGACGGGCTCAAGCGGCGGCGCCTGGACGTGCCCATGCTGCGCAAGGCCGGGCGGCTCGAGCCGGTGGACTGGCGGGAGGCGCTGCGGGCGCTGCGCGAGCGCATGGCGGGGCTCCCTGGGGAGCGCATCGCCTTCATCGTCGGCGATCTCGCCTGTTGCGAATCCATGCTGCTCGTGCGCGAGTTCGCGCTCAGGCTCGAGAGCCCGCATGTGGATTGCCGGCAGGACGGCGCCAAACTGCCGGCTTCGCCGCGCGCCGCCTATCTCTTCAACACCTCGATCCGGGGCATCGAGGAAGCGGACCTGTGTCTGCTCATCGGCACCAATCCGCGCTGGGAAGCGCCCCTGATCAACGCCCGGCTGCGCAAGCGCTGGCGCCGGGGAGGGTTCCAGGTGGCGCGCATCGGCGCTTCCTTCGACCTCACCTATCCGGTGGAGCATCTCGGGGATTCGCCGAAGCTGCTCGAGCGCATCGCCAAGGGCCGCCATCCCTTCACGAAGCGGCTCAAGGCCGCCGAACGGCCGATGCTGATTTTGGGCATGGGCGCGCTCGCCCGCCCGGACGGCGCCGCCATCCTCCATCTCGCCCGCCGCATCGCCGAATCCTGCGGGCTCGTGCGCGAGGACTGGAACGGCTTCAACGTGCTGCACACCGCCGCCGCCCGGGTCGGCGGTCTCGATCTGGGTCTGGTGCCCGGCGAGGGCGGCCTCGATGTGGCCGGCATCCTGGCGGCCGCGGAGCGGGGCGAGATCGAGCTCGTCTACCTGCTCGGCGCCGACGAGATCGAGGTGGAGCGGCTTAAGGGCGCCTTCGTGGTCTACCAGGGCAGCCACGGCGACCGGGCCGCCCCCCATGCCGATCTCATCCTGCCCGGCGCCGCCTACACCGAGAAGAACGCCACCTATGTGAACACCGAGGGGCGGGTGCAGCGGGCGCGGCGGGCGGCCTTCCCGCCCGGCGAGGCGCGGGAGGACTGGAAGATCCTCAGGGCGGTGTCGGAAGCGGTGGGGCGCACGGTGCCCCTGGACGATTTGTGGGCCGTGCAGCGGCGGCTTGTGGAGGTGCAGCCCATGCTGGGGCGGCTGGATGTGGTCGAGCCCGGCGCGTGGGGCGCGTTCGGCGAGGCGGGGCCGGTGTCCGATGCGCCGCTCTCCTCGCCGATCCAGGACTTCTACCTCACCAATCCCATCTGCCGCGCCTCGCCCACCATGCGGCGCTGCTCGCTGGAGATCCTCCAGGGCGCGCCGCCTCCGCAGGAGGAGCTTGCGCTCTTAGGGGCGACGGGGACCCATGGCTGAGATCTTCACCGGCACCATCTGGCCGCTCCTGCAACTGGTCGGCCTCACCCTCTTGATCGTGGTGCCGCTGCTCGTGGCGGTGGCCTATCTCACCTACGCCGAGCGCAAGATCATCGCCGCCATGCAGCTCCGGCAGGGGCCGATGTTCGTTGGGCCCTATGGCCTTCTGCAGCCGCTCGCGGACGGGCTCAAACTGTTCTTCAAGGAGACGGTCATCCCCTCCGGCGCCAACCGGGGGGTGTTCCTGATCGCCCCCATGGTCACCTTCGTGCTGGCGCTCATCGGCTGGGCGGTGATCCCCTTCGGCCCGGGACTGGTGCTCGCGGACATCAACGTCGGCATTCTCTACCTGTTCGCGGTGAGCTCGCTCGGGGTCTACGGGGTGATCATGGCGGGCTGGGCCTCGAACTCGCGCTACGCCTTTCTCGGCGCCCTGCGCTCCTCGGCCCAGATGGTGTCCTACGAGATCGCCATCGGCCTCATCATCATCAACGTGCTGATTACCGCGGGCTCGCTCAACCTGTCGGACATCGTGGAGGCCCAGGCCGAGCACGGCTGGTACGTGATCTGGCATTTCCCGATGTTCGTGATCTTCATCGCCTCGATCCTGGCCGAGACCAACCGCCATCCCTTCGACCTGCCGGAGGACGAGGCGAGCCTGGTGACGGGCTACAACGTCGAGTATTCGTCGATGACCTTCGCGCTCTTCTTCCTGGGCGAATATGCCAACATGATCCTCATGAGCGCGATGGCGAGCATCCTCTTCCTGGGCGGCTGGCTGCCGCCTGTCGCCGTCCCGCCCTTCACCTGGATCCCCGGCCCGATCTGGTTCATCCTCAAGATCTCGCTGGTGCTGTTCGTGTACATCTGGGCGCGGGCGACCCTGCCCCGCTACCGCTACGACCAGCTCATGCGCCTCGGCTGGAAGGTGTTCCTGCCGCTGGCGCTGGCCTGGATCGTGATCACCTCGGGGGTGATGGTGACCTTCGACCTGTTTCCCGACTGAGGGCTTGGCGGAGAGGGTTGATGCTGTCGCTCGATCGGGTGGCGCGCACGGTGCTGTGGCAGGAGCTGGTGCGGGGCTTCGCCCTCACCCTCGCCTACATGTTCAAGCGCAAGGTGACCTTGAACTATCCCTACGAGAAAGGGCCGCTCTCGCCCCGCTTTCGCGGCGAGCATGCGCTCAGGCGCTATCCGAGCGGCGAGGAGCGCTGTATTGCCTGCAAGCTGTGCGAAGCCATCTGCCCGGCGCAGGCGATCACCATCGAGAGCGAGCCGCGACCGGACGGAAGCCGCCGCACCACCCGCTACGACATCGACATGACCAAGTGCATTTACTGCGGTTTCTGCGAGGAGGCGTGTCCGGTGGACGCGATCGTCGAGGGGCCGAACATGGAGTTCGCCGCCGAGACGCGGGAGGAGCTCTTCTACACCAAGGAAAAGCTGCTCGAGAACGGCGAGCGCTGGGAGCGGGAGATCGCATTGCGCCTCGAGCTGGACGCGCCCTACCGGTGACGGCGGAGCAGGGGACATGACGGCGGCGGCCTTCGTTTTCTATGTGCTCGCGCTGGTGACGGTCATGGCGGCGGTGATGGTGATCGCCGCCCGCAATCCGGTGCATGCGGTGCTCTTTCTCATCCTGGCCTTTTTCAACGCGGCGGGGCTGTTCCTGCTCGCCGGCGCCGAGTTCCTCGCCATGGCGCTGGTGGTGGTCTACGTGGGCGCGGTGGCGGTGCTGTTCCTGTTCGTGGTGATGATGCTGGACATCCATTTCGTCCAGCTGCGGGAGGGATTCCTGCGCTATCTGCCGGTGGGGGTGTTGGTCGGGGTGGTGTTGCTGGCCGAGCTCGTGCTGGTGTTCGGGGCGAGCGCCTTCGACGCCCAGCCCGCCCCGCCCCCGCCTGCGCCGGCGGCGCCGAGCAACACCGAGGCCCTGGGGCGGCTGCTCTACACCGATTATTTCTATCTGTTCCAGGCGGCGGGGGTGATCCTGCTGATCGCCATGATCGGCGCCATCAGCCTGACGCTCCGCCACCGCCCGGATGCCAAGCGCCAGGATATCGCCGCCCAGGTGCACCGGCGCCGGGAGGAGACCCTCGAGATCCGCAAGGTGAAGCCGCGCACGGGAATCTAGCCCCATGGATGCCAGCCCGCTTCCCGTCCCGCTCTCCGCCTACCTCACTCTGGCGGCGGTGTTGTTCACCATCGGCGTCTTCGGGATCTTCCTCAACCGGAAGAACGTCATCGTCATCCTCATGTCGATCGAGCTCTTGCTGCTCGCGGTGAACCTCAACCTGGTGGCCTTCTCGGCGGTGCTGGGTGATCTCGCCGGCCAGGTGTTCGCCCTCTTCGTGCTCACGGTGGCGGCGGCGGAGGCGGCCATCGGCCTTGCCATCGTGGTGGTCTACTTCCGCAACCGCGGCAGCATCGAGGTCGAGGACATCAGCGTGATGCGAGGCTGAGGATGCTCTACGCCGTCGTCCTCTTCGCGCCACTCCTCGGAGCGGCGATCGCGGGGCTGTTCGGGCGCCTGATCGGCGATCGGGGCGCCCAGCTGGTCACCTGCGCGCTGATGGGGGTCTCGGCGCTGGCCGCCACCATCGGTCTTTCCGCGCTCGGCGATCCGCCCACCACGGTGCGACTGTTCACCTGGGCGGTGGTGGACGGGTTCGTCGCCGAATGGGCGATCCGGGTCGACGGCCTGTCGATCGTGATGATGTTCGTGGTGAGCGTGGTGAGCTTCCTCATCCACGTCTACTCCATCGGCTACATGGCCCACGACCCCGGCATTCCGCGCTTTTTCAGTTATCTCTCCTTCTTCACCTTCGCCATGCTGGCGCTGGTGACCTCGGACAACCTCATCCAACTGTACTTCGGCTGGGAGGGGGTCGGGGTCGCCTCCTATCTGCTGATCGGCTACTGGTACACCCGCCCCCAGGCGTGCGCCGCCGCCATCAAGGCGTTTTTGGTCAACCGGGTGGGCGACTTCGGCCTCGCTCTGGGGATTGCCGCCACCTATTTCGTGTTCGACAGCGTCCAGTTCGACGTCATCTTCGCCAACGCGGCGCGCCTGGCCGAGACCGACATCGTGGTGTTCGGCGCCCGCTTCGACACCCTCACCATCATCGCGGTGCTGCTGTTCATCGGCGCCATCGGCAAATCCGCCCAGCTGCCGCTGCACACCTGGCTTCCGGACGCCATGGAGGGGCCGACCCCGGTCTCGGCGCTCATCCACGCCGCCACCATGGTGACGGCGGGGGTGTTTTTGGTGGCGCGCTTTTCCCCGCTGTTCGAATACGCCCCGGACGCGCTCGCCCTGGTCGCCTTCCTCGGCGCCACCACCGCTCTGTTCGCGGCGAGCGTGGGTCTCGTGCAGAACGACATCAAGCGGGTGATCGCCTATTCCACCTGTTCCCAGCTCGGCTACATGTTCGCGGCCGCCGGGGTGGGCGCCTATGCGGCGGCCATCTTCCACCTGTTCACCCACGCCTTCTTCAAGGCGCTCATGTTCCTCGGCGCCGGCTCGGTCATCCACGCCCTCAAGGACGAACAGGACCTGCGCCGCATGGGCGGCATCTGGCGCAAGCTTCCGCTCACCTACGGGGCCATGTGGGTGGGGAGCCTGGCTTTGGTGGGCTTTCCCGGCACCGCGGGCTTTTTCTCCAAGGACGCCATCATCGAGGCGGCCTGGGTGTCCGAGGCGGCGTTCGCCCGCTATGCGTTCCTGATGTTGTTGTTGGCCGCGGTGCTCACCGCCTTCTACACCGGGCGGCTGATGTTCCTCGCCTTCCACGGGCGCCCGCGCGATCCCGAGCTCGCCGCCCACGCCCACGAAAGCCCACCGGTGATGACGGTCCCCCTCGGCCTGCTCGCCATCGGCGCGGTGCTGTCGGGCTGGCTCGGCTACGTCATGCTGGATCCCAGCGGCGGTTTCTGGGGCGGGGCGATCTTCACCCAGGCGGACAACCGGGTGCTCGAGGAGATCGAGACCGTACCGGCGCTGATCAAATGGTCGCCCACCCTGGCGCTGGCGCTGGGGCTCGGGCTCGCCTGGCTGTTCTACGTGGGGGCGCCCGCGCTTCCCGATCTCCTGGCCCAGCGCCTGCGGCCGCTCTACGCCTTCCTGCTCAACAAGTGGTATTTCGACGAGCTGTACGATGCGCTGTTCGTGCGCCCGGCGCTCAGGCTCGCGGACCGTTTCTGGCGCGGGGTGGATCTCGGGGTGATCGACCGCTTCGGGCCGGACGGGGTGGCGCTCGCCACCATCGAAGCGGCCAAGCGGGCGGTGCGGCTGCAGACCGGTTACCTCTACCACTACGCCTTCGCCATGCTGATCGGCATCGTGGCGCTGTTGTCCTGGTATCTGTTGCTGGTGCGGGGATAGGATCCGGTGAGCGATTGGCCCCTTCTCTCGCTAGTCACCTTCCTGCCGCTGGTGGGTGCCACCTTCATTTTCTTCATCCGCGGCGAGGAGGAGGTGGTGGCCCAGAACAGCCGGGCCGTGGCGCTGTGGACGGCGCTGGTCACCTTCCTGCTGTCGCTGTTGATCTGGGCGCAGTTCGATCCCGCCGACCCCGGCTTTCAGCTGGTGGAGAAGAGTCCGTGGCTGTCCGGCCTCGGTATCAACTACTACATGGGCGTGGACGGCATCTCGCTCTGGTTCATCCTGCTCTCCACCCTGCTCACCCTGATCTGCATCGTCGGCTCCTGGCATTCGGTGACCAGCCGGGTCAAGGAGTACATGATCGCCTTCCTGGTGATGTGCACGATGCTGGTCGGGGTGTTCTCCGCGCTGGATCTCGTGCTGTTCTACGTGTTCTTCGAGGGCATCCTGATCCCGATGTACCTGATCATCGGCATCTGGGGAGGACCGCGCCGCATCTACGCCGCCTTCAAGTTCTTCCTCTACACCCTGGTGGGGTCGGTGCTGTTCCTGGTGGCCCTGATCGTCATGTACCTCGAGACCGGCACCACCGAGATCCCCGAACTCATGCGGGCGAACTTCGATCCCGGGCTGCAGCTGTGGCTGTGGCTTGCCATGTTCGCGAGTTTCGCGGTCAAGATGCCGATGTGGCCCTTCCACACCTGGCTTCCGGACGCCCATGTGGAGGCGCCGACGGCGGGCTCGGTGATCCTGGCCGGGGTGCTGCTCAAGATCGGCGGCTACGGTTTCCTGCGCTTCTCGCTGCCGATGCTGCCCGAGGCGTCGTTGTTCTTCGCGCCGCTCATCTACGCGCTCTCGGTGGTGGCGATCGTCTACACCTCGCTGGTGGCGCTCGCCCAGAGCGACATGAAGAAGCTCATCGCCTACAGTTCGGTGGCGCACATGGGCATCGTCACCATCGGCATCTTCACGCCCAATGCCCTCGGCCTCACCGGCGGGCTGTTACAGATGATCTCCCACGGGTTCGTCTCCGCCGCCCTGTTCCTGGTGGTGGGGGTGGTGTACGACCGCATCCACAGCCGGGAGATTGCGGCCTACGGCGGGCTTGCCGAGCGCATGCCGGTCTATGCCGCGGTGTTCATGCTGTTCATGCTGGCCTCGGCGGGCTTGCCGGGCACCTCGGGATTTGTCGGCGAGATCCTGGTGATCGTCGGGGTGTTCATGGAGAACAGCTGGGTGGCCCTGCTCGCGGCCACCGGCATGATCCTCGGCGCCGCCTACATGCTCTGGCTGTACCGGAGGGTGGTGTTCGGGGCTTTGGTCAAGGAGACGCTGCGGGGGATCCGCGACCTCAGGGCGAACGAGATCGCCGCCTTTGCGCCGCTCGTGCTGCTGGTGTTGTTCATGGGGCTCTATCCCCAGTTCTTCATCACCCCGATCGCCGCTTCGGTGGCCAGCCTGAGCGAGCGGCTCATGGAGGTGCAGGTGCAGTTGGCGTCACGGTGAGAGGGAGCGCGGGCGGTGGACTGGGCGGTGGTGCTGCCGGAGGCGTTTCTGTTCCTGGCTGCGTTGCTGTTGCTGCTGTTCGGGACCTTGTTCGAGCGCCAGGCGGCGCGCTGGGTGGCGGCGCTCGCGGTGCTGGCGCTGTTCGTCGCCGCCTTTTTGGTGCTGGCGCAGGGGGGCGAGGCCCGCACGGCCTTCTTCGGCCAGTTCGTGGTGGACCGCTTTTCCGCCTTCGTGAAGGTGCTGTTGTTCGTCACCGCCGGCGGCACCATTCTGATCGCCACCGGTTACCTCCAGGATCTGCGGCTCGAACGCTTCGAATGGCCGCTGCTTGCCCTCTTGGCCACCCTCGGCATGGCGATGATGGTGTCCGCCAACAGTCTGCTCGCCCTCTACATGGCGCTCGAGCTGCAGAGCCTGCCGCTTTACGTGCTCGCGGCCTCGCGCCGGGACAGCCTGCGGGCGAGCGAGGCGGGTCTCAAATATTTCGTACTCGGTGCGCTGGCCTCGGGGCTGTTGCTCTACGGTGCCTCGCTGGTCTACGGGTTCGCCGGCACCTTGTCCTTCGCCGGTCTCGCCGAGGCCGCCCAACGCGGGCTCTCCACCGGGGCGCTCGTGGGGCTGATCTTCCTGATCGCCGGGCTGGCCTTCAAGCTCGCGGCCGTACCCTTCCACATGTGGACGCCGGACGTGTACGAGGGAGCACCCACCCCGGTCACCGCCTTCCTCGCCGGCGCCCCCAAGCTCGCCGCCATGGCGCTGGCCCTGCGGCTGCTGTTCGGCCCCTTCGCCGAGGCCGCCGCGGAGTGGCAGCAGGTGATCGTGCTGGTGGCGGTGGCCTCGATGCTGCTCGGCGCCTTCGCCGCCATCGGCCAGCGCAACATCAAAAGGCTGATGGCCTATTCCTCCATCGGGCACGTCGGCTATGCGCTGATCGGGGTGGCGGCGGCGGACCAGGTGGGCCTGCAGGCGGTGCTGGTGTTCATGGCCATCTACGTGATCATGACGGTGGGCTGTTTCGGCTGCATCCTGATGATGCGCAGGGGCGGGCGTTATGTGGAACAGATCGAGGACCTCGCCGGGCTTTCCCGCCACCAGCCGATGATGGCGCTCGCGATGGCGTTGTTCATGTTCTCGATGGCCGGCATCCCGCCGCTCGCCGGCTTCTTCGGCAAGCTCTACGTGTTCCTGGCGGCGGTGGAGGCGGGGCTGGTGTGGCTCGCGGTGGTGGGCGTGCTCACCAGCGTGGTCGCGGCCTTCTACTATCTGCGCATCGTCAAGGTCATGTATTTCGACGCGCCGGCCCAGCCCTTCGATCCCCTGCCGCGCCCGGAGCTGCACGCGGTCACCGCCGCCTCGGCGGTGTTCGTGGTGGGCTTTCTTTTCCTGCCGGGTCCGATCGTGGACACCGCCCAACTGGCCGCCGAAGCCCTGTTGCCATGAGCCGGCCGACCTCGTGGCGGCTCGAGCGCTATCCGGAGCTGGCCAGCACCAACACCCATCTCTTGGAGCGGGCCCGCGAGGGTTGTGCGGAGGGGCTCGCGGTGCTGGCCGGGCGACAGAGTGCGGGGCGCGGGCGCGGTGGACGGCGCTGGTGCTCGCCGCCCGGCAACCTCCATCTCTCCGTGCTGCTGCGCCCGCCGCTTCCCCTCGCGCGTTGCGCAAGCCTGGCGCTGGTCGCCGGTCTCGCCGCCCGCGACGGCCTGCTGCGCTTTGCTCCGGATCTTTCCGTGCGCCTCAAATGGCCCAACGATCTCATGCTCGGGGACGCCAAGCTCGGCGGGCTGCTGCTGGAGGCGGCGGGTGCGGATAGAGGCGAGGAGGGGCTCGTGCTCGGGCTTGGGGTGAACCTCTCTCGCGCGCCCGCGGATCTCGACCGGCCGGCCGCGGCGCTCGCCGACATGGGGCTGGCGCTGCCGCCCGAACCGGCGGCGGAGGCGTTTCTCGACAACCTGTTCCTGCGCTATCGCCGCTGGCTCGAGGAGGGATTTCGCGGCCAGCGGGAGGAATGGCTTCGGGCCAGCGTCGGGGTGGGCGCGCGGGTCGCGTTTCGCACCGGAGCGGAGACGGTCGCCGGCACCATGGTCGGCGTGGACGAGGAGGGCGCGTTGCTGCTCGAGGTGGGCGGGCGCCTGCGCCGCTTTCTCGCGGGCGAACTGTTCTTCGCCCGAAGACCGCTTTCTCCGGCAGGCTTGCGTGCGCCGACGGGCGGCGCATAACGGACCGCGTCACCTCGGGTTTGGAGGCGCAATGCTGCTCGCGGTGGACGTCGGCAACACCAATACGGTCTTCGCCCTCTACCGGGGCCGGGACCAGGTCGGCCAATGGCGGCTTTCCACCGACCGCGAGCGCACCGCGGAGGAGTATGCGGCGCTGCTCATCCAGCTCATGAACCTCAAAGGGCTGTCGCATCGCGCGGTGGAGGCGGTGGTGATCGCCAGCGTGGTGCCGCAGGCGGTGTTCCCGCTTCGGGCCATGAGCCGGGACTTCTTCGCCTGCGAGGCGCTGGTGGTGGGCGAGGACCTGGCCTATCCCATCCCGCTGCGGGTGGCGCACGTGCGGGAGGTGGGCGCGGACCGGGTGGTCAACGCCGTGGGCGCCCAGGCCCGCTATGGAGCGCCGTTGATCATCGTGGACTTCGGCACCGCCACCACCTTCGACGTGGTGGACGGGGACGGGGCGTATTGCGGCGGCGCCATCGCCCCCGGCATCAACCTGTCCTTGGAGGCGTTGCACCGACAAGCGGCCAAACTGCCCCGCATCGCCGTCGAGCCGCCCGAGCGGGTGATCGGCACCAACACCGTCACCGCCATGCAATCGGGCATCTTCTGGGGCTATGTGGGACTGGTGGAGGGGCTCGTGGCGCGCATCCGGGAGGAGTTCGGCCGCCCCATGCGCACGGTGGCGACCGGCGGCCTTGCGGGTCTGTTCGCGCGCCACTGTCCCGTCATCGAGCATGTGGATCCGGACCTCACCATGGCGGGGCTGTTGCACATCTATCTCGCCTGGCAGGGAGGAGCGGAGGACGGCGGCGGGCGGAACACATGAGCGAGGGTCTCTATTTCACCGCGCTCGGCGGGCTCGAGGAAATCGGTCTCAACTGCTATCTCTACGAGCTCGACGGGCGGCTGATGCTGGTCGACTGCGGCGTGGGATTCGCCGACGAGACGCTGCCGGGAGCGGAGCTGTTGTTCCCGGATCTCGGCCACCTCGACCAGCGGCGGTCGGATCTCGACGGCCTCGTGCTCACCCACGCCCACGAGGACCATCTGGGGGCGGTGCCGCTTCTGTACGATCGGCTCGCATGCCCGATCTGGTGCACCGCCTTCACGGCCGCGGTGCTGCGGCGCAAGTTCGCGGACCTGCAGCGCCCGGTGCCGGAACTCCGCGTCGTGCAGCCGGGCGAGGCGTTCGCGGTGGGCCCCTTCGGCTGCCGGTTCCTGCACGTCACCCATTCCATCCCGGAGAGCAACGCCCTCGCCATCGAGACCCCTTACGGGGCGCTGCTGCACACCGGCGACTGGAAGCTGGATCCCGCACCCCTGGTGGGCCCGCGCACCGACGTGGCCGGGATCGAGGCCTTCGGACACCAGGGACTGCTCGCATTGATGGCGGACAGCACCAACGTCATGGTGCCCGGCACCTCGGGCTCGGAGGCGGAGGTGCGGGAGAGCCTCGCCCGGCTGATCGCCTCCCGCAGCGGGCGGGTGGCGGTGACCACCTTCGCCTCCAATCTGGCCCGGCTCGAGAGCGCCGCGCTCGCGGGGGTGGCGGCCGGACGCGAGGTGGTGGCGGTGGGCCGCTCCATCCTGCGCATGCTGGAGGCCGCCCGGGAGTGCGGCTATCTCGCGGACATGCCGCCCTTGCGGGACGAGAGCGCGGCCGTCACCCTGCCGCCGGAGCGGGTTTTGCTGCTGGTCACCGGCAGCCAGGGGGAGCCGCGTTCGGCCCTGGTGCGCATCGCCGCCGGTCAGCACCCGCGGGTGCGGCTCGAGCCGGGGGATACGGTGATCTTCTCCTCCAAGATCATCCCCGGCAACGAACGCACCCTCTTCGCCCTGCACAACCAGTTGATCGCCGGCGGGGTCGAAGTGATCACCGAGGAGGACCATTTCGTCCACGTCTCCGGCCATCCGTGCCAGGAGGAGATGGAACAGATGTACCGCTGGGTGCGGCCGAGGATCGCGGTGCCCATCCACGGCGAGCCCCGCCATCTGATCGCCCACGTGCGGCTCGCCCGCCGCCTCGGGGTGGAGCAGGCGTGGCTTTTGCGCAACGGCGAGCGGCTGCGGATCGCGCCCGGCACGCCCGCGCGGGCGGGCGTGGTGCCCACCGGCCGCCTCGCGCTCGAGGACGAACAGCTGCTTCCTCCCGACGCCGACCTGTTCCGGGCGCGCCGGCGGGCGATGCACCACGGCAGCCTGTTCGTCAGCCTGGTGTTGGATTCCTACGGCAGCGTGCTGGCCCCGCCCAAGGTGGCCAATGTCGGAGCGGTGGAGCCGGGCCGGTTCGCGGAGCTCGAGGAGGAGCTCTCTCAGGCCGTCACCGGGGCGGTGGAGGCGCTCGAGGACGAGGTGGTGCTGGACGACGAGCGGGTGCGGGAGACGGTGCGGGTGGCGGTGCGGCAGTTTTTCGCCTTCTCGCGCAGCAAGCGCCCCATCATCGACGTCCAGATCACCCGGCTCACCCCGGAGGTGCTGGAGCCTTTGGAGGAGGAGGGCGGAGGAGCGATGCGATGATCGAACGGCTCAACCACGTGGCCATCGCGGTGCCGGATCTGGAACGGGCGCGGGCCTTTTACCGCGACGTGCTGGGCGCTCGGGTGTCGGAGATCGAGGACCAGCCGGAACACGGCGTGCGCACGGTCTTCGTCGCGCTCGCAAACACCAAGGTGGAACTGCTCGGCGTGCTGGGCGACCGCTCGCCGATCCGGAGGTTCCTCGAACGCCATCCCGAGGGGGGGATCCATCACCTCTGTTTCGAGGTCGACGACATCCTCGCCGCCCGCGACCGGCTGCGGGCACAGGGGCTTCGGGTGCTGGGCGACGGCGAGCCGAAGATCGGCGCCCACGGCAAGCCGGTGCTGTTCCTCCATCCCAAGGACGGATTCGGAACCCTGATCGAGCTCGAGCAGCGATGAGCGGCGCCGTCTTCTGGGCCACCTTCTTCATCGTGTTCTGGCTCATCTTCTTCATGACCCTGCCCTTCGGCGTGCGTCCGCCGGAGCATCCCGAGCCGGGCCACATGCCGAGCGCGCCGGAGCGCCCCTATCTGTGGGCCAAGGCGCTGGTGGCGCTGGTGTTGGCCTACGGCGCCACCTGGGGCATCGACTGGATCATCGCCGCAGGCTGGTTCGACGTGCGGCCCAAGGAGATGCCCTGGTAGCGGACAGGGGGCGCCCGCCCGCCGGATTGCCTTTCGCACCGGGTCCGCTAAGTTGGACCCGAGCGGGGCAGTGGCATGTTCGGCCTGTCGTTCGGCAAGATCCTCTTCACCCTGCTGGTGATCGCCGCGGTCTGGCGCGGCTTCCGCTGGGTCCAGGACCTGCAGCAGCGCCGGGCGGAGCGGGCGCTGCGCAGGCGGCCGCAGGCCCGCCGCACGGTTAGCCTGGAGCTCGAGCCCTGCCCGGGTTGCGGCACCTATCTGCCGCGCGGGAGCAGCTGCCACAGCTGCGGACCGCTCGGTGCCGGGGCCAAGCCGCCGCGGTCGGCTTGACCGCGGCCGGCGGCGCTTTTATAGCCTTGCCGCACCGCAGCACGAGCGGCCATGAACCCGACACCCTCGGCAGACGCGACCGGCGCCACCGAGCCGCCGCGCTCCTTCCAGGAGCTGGTGTTGCGGCTGCAGCACTACTGGGCGGCACAGGGATGCGTCATCCTGCAACCCTACGACCTTGAGGTGGGCGCGGGCACCTTCCATCCCGCCACCACCCTGCGGGCGCTCGGACCGGAGCCCTGGAAGGTGGCCTACGTCCAGCCCTCCCGCCGCCCCACCGACGGCCGCTACGGCGAGAACCCCAACCGCCTGCAGCACTACTACCAGTTCCAGGTGCTGCTCAAACCCTCGCCCGAGGACATCCAGGAACTCTATCTGCAAAGCCTCTACGCCCTCGGCATCGATCCCCTTCTGCACGACATCCGGTTCGTGGAGGACGATTGGGAGAGCCCCACCCTCGGCGCCTGGGGGCTCGGCTGGGAGGTGTGGTGCGACGGCATGGAGATCTCCCAGTTCACCTATTTCCAGCAGGTGGGCGGCATCGATTGTCGTCCGGTGAGCGGGGAGCTCACCTACGGGCTCGAACGCCTTGCCATGTACGTGCAGGGGGTGGAGAACGTGTTCGAGCTCGACTGGAACGGTGCCGGCGTGACCTACGGCGACGTGTTTCTGCAGGCGGAGCGGGAATATTCGCGCTACAATTTCGAGGTCGCCGACACCGACATGCTCATGCGGCACTTCGCCGACGCCGAGCGGGAGTGCCGGCAGGTGCTCGACCAGGGGCTGGTGCTGCCCGCCTACGACCAGTGCCTGAAGGCGAGCCATCTGTTCAACCTTCTCGACGCCCGCGGCGTGATCAGCCCGGTGGAGCGCCAGGCCTACATCGCGCGGGTGCGGGCGCTCGCCCGGGCCTGCGCCGAGGCTTGGCTCGCGAGCCGCGCGGGCGCTGGAGAGGGCGCGTGAGCGAACTGCTCCTCGAATTGTTTTCGGAGGAGATCCCGGCGCACATGCAGGAAGAGGCGCGCCGGGAGCTCGCCCGGCGGCTCGGGCGGGAACTCGCGGAGCGGGCGCTCGACTTCGAGGCCATCAGGAGTTTCGCCACCCCGAGGCGGCTTGTGGCGGTGGTCGAGGGACTCGCCTCCCGGCAGCGGGACCGGGCGGTGGAGCGGCGCGGGCCCAGGGCGGATGCGCCGGAGCGGGCGCGGCAGGGATTCCTCAGAAGCCTCGAGGGATTGAACTATCGGCTCGAGGAGCGGGAGGAGCGGCGCGGGCGCTTTCTCTACGCCGTCGTCCACGAGCCGGGACGGCCGTGCCGGGAGGTGCTGCTGGACCTGCTGCCGGAGCTGATCGCGCGCTTTCCCTGGCCCAAGTCGATGCGCTGGGGTGCCGGCGAGATGCGTTGGGTGCGGCCCCTGCACGCGGTGCTGTGTCTTCTCGACGGGGAGCCGGTACCGGTGCGGGTGGGCGGGCTTGTGGGAGGCGATCGCACCTTCGGCCACCGCTTCCACGCCCCGGATCCGATCCGGGTCGCCGGCTTCGCCGACTACCGGGAACGCCTTCGCCGGGCCTTCGTGATCCTGGACGGGGCGGAGCGCAAACGTCACATCGTTGAACAGGCCCGTGCCGCCCTTACGCCTTTGGGTCTTCGTCCGGAGGAGGACGAGGAACTCCTGGCGGAGCTTGCGGGGCTCGTGGAATGGCCGGTGGTGCTGGTGGGCGGGATCGACCCCGCCTTCATGGGCCTGCCGCCCGAGGGGCTGGTGACCGCCATGCG
>Ga0256839_1001866_pt1 | contig 24702 bp, 17 predicted proteins | sample 354166metaG_FD_185968 | JGI IMG/M metagenome (GOLD analysis project Ga0256839, IMG submission 185968) | Hydrothermal vent microbial communities from Mid Atlantic Ridge, Atlantic Ocean - 354-166 | ecosystem: Environmental > Aquatic > Marine > Hydrothermal vents | place: Atlantic Ocean: Mid... | reverse complement strand
GGATTTCTTTCGCATTAATCTGGCCGCTAACCAAAGTATCACGCTCAACATTGCCGATCACACCACAGGTGACCTGGATTTGTTTTTGTACAAAGATATCGACACTATCGACCTTGCCGACCCGGACGATGCATCAACAGGTACCGGCAAGACCGAAATCCTCAACATTACTGAAGCCGGAAATTATATCGTTGTAGTGTCTGCCTATGGTGGATACTCAAATTACGCCCTAGTAGTAAGCCAAAACATACAGGGCACAGCAACGCAAGCAACCGATAGGCTGGTATTAACAGACAACTTTGTACCGGGTGAACTCATGGTGCATTTCAACAACAATACCCTGGCCTCAAACACCAAACAAACACCGACAACCCGAGCTGCCAGCCTTGGCTTGCAAACCAAAGCAGGTACCAACAGCCGTACCCTGTTGCTGGGATTAGGAGATCTGCAAACACGGCGGGCAAGCTTCCGCGCCCTGGGCATCACTCCGAAACACACTACTGACCCGTTACGGTCGTTCCGCTCGGCAGACCCCGAAAAACAGTTAAAAATGGATACCTTGCAAGTCATCAAGGCACTGCGCAAACGCAAGGATGTGTCGTATGCCGAGCCCAATTACCTCTACCAAACCCAGATGGAGCCTACGGACCCCTACTACAAATTCCAATGGCATTATCCGCTCATTAACTTGCCCGCTGCCTGGGATATCAGTACGGGTGATGCCAGTGTCATCGTCGCCGTTATCGACACTGGCGTACTGCTCAACCACCCCGATTTACAAGGGCAGTTTTCCGCCGATGGTGGCTACGATTTTATTCGGGATAACGATATCGCCCAGGACGGTGAGCCCGGTATCGACAACAACCCGGATGATCCCGGCGACAAGGCATCACCCGGCGGCAGAAGCTCCTTCCATGGTACTCACGTAGCAGGCACTGTGGCTGCGGCAACTCATTTCGATGGTAGCGGCATTGGAATAGCCGGTGTCGCGCCGGGAGTAAAAATCATGCCTCTCCGGGTCCTCGGTGTCGGTGGCGGCACGGGCTACGATATCCTTCAGGCAATACGCTATGCCGCTGGACTGAGTAATGATTCCAACACTGTGCCCGCTCAAAAGGCCGATATCATTAATCTCAGTCTTGGTGGTGGGCCAGCGATTCAAGCAGTGCAAAACCTCATCACCCAGATCCGCAATGCCGGTATGGTAATCGTCGCAGCAGCAGGTAACGAACGTACTGACACCCTTGCTTATCCCGCCAGCTATGACGGCGTCATATCGGTCAGTGCGGTCGATATCAACAAACAACTGGCTGGGTACTCCAATTTCGGCTCTGCTATCGACGTGGCAGCACCGGGCGGAGATACTTCTCGGGATATCAACGGTGACGGTCGCCTGGACGGCATCCTCAGTACCATTGGCGATGATTCCAGCAATGACATCAAATATGATCTCTATGCTGAATACCAGGGTACTTCGATGGCTGCCCCCCATATCGCGGGCGTAGTAGCATTGATGAAATCAGTCCACAATGGCCTAACCCCCGCCGATGTAGACAACCTGTTGAGCAGTGGAAAAATCGTCCAGGATCTCGGTTCCCCGGGCCGCGACAACCAGTTCGGCCACGGTCTGATCGATGCCCGCAAGGCAATAGATGCAGCCACTCTGCTTGCCGGTGGTGTCAATCTGGATGAACCGCGACTCAGCGTATCTCCCATCTCATTGAACTTTGGCAACAATGAAACCAATCGCACCCTGTCAGTCGTCAATGGTAGTTCCGGCGTACTCAACATCACCTCGGTAGACGACGATGCAGCATGGCTAACGGTGACAACCGACTCCGTGGATGCCTCAACCCAACTTGGCAGCTATCAAGCTATTGTGGACAGAACAGGGCTGGTAGCAGGCACCTATACCGCAAATATCACTATCGTTTCATCTGCCAACACCGTGACAATACCCGTGATCCAACAGGTCGGCGGACAAAATACCAGTACCGATGCCGGTTACCAATACGTCCTGCTGATCAATGCCGACACTGACAGACCACTCAAGCAATGGACAGGCAGTAGCCAAAATGGAAATTACAGCTTCCAGTTTGACAACGTTGATTTTTCCTCTGGACAACGCTACTTCATCGTTACCGGCACTGACCAGGACAACGATGGCATCATCTGTGATGCAGGTGAAGCCTGCGGTGCTTACATCACACAAATTCAGCCTAAAACTATTGGTGTCAACGACACCCATACCGGGCTGGATTTTACCACTGGCTTCAACGTCGGTCTGCAAAATCAAACCCCGTCAACCTCCGGTAGTCCGACCCGCAACATCACCATCCGTCGTTTACCCGACAAACGGACACCTTGATCATGATTAATAAACAATTCACAGCCGTTATAACATTCGCCTTGTTGCTGCTGCCGCTGATAGCCGCCTGCCAACCAGGCACACACAATATGACACCGACAAACAAGCAACTGGGTGTTGAAACACTGTACGCAAGCCAGCAATGTGGTCGCAACCAGACCACGCCCTCAGCCACCTGGATCGACAATGCTCAGCAATTGGAAACCAGTCTCAAACGTATCCAGGGAACAATATTAGGTGGCAAGCCCTTATCTCTGCCTGAGTTGGATTTTCAACATGACATCGCTCTATTAATCGAAATGGGGCAGCGCCCCACACTGGGCTACCAAATTTCCTTGGCGGAAACCGATGAGCTGTGCATCACGCAAGGCCTGGCCCACCTCACTCTGAACTGGACACAACCCTCAACCGATGCCATGGTCGCACAGATGATCAGCAGCCCCTGTCTGTTGCTTAAACTTGAACGGGGAAACTATCGCTCAATACAGATTCTGGATAGACAAAACATCATCAAAATAGAAGTACACTCTCTTGATTTTCAATAATTAAACAGAATCAAGATCAATATTAAAAACCTGACTTTCGTCAGAGATACCCTCACTTTTAACCACATTTAATAATGGCCAACACTCCCCCGCTCAACCCGAAAAAGCAACAGAAGCTCGACGTCATCATGCGCAAGGCATCAAGCGCGCATCAGCAAGGCGACCTAGCCACCGCTGCACGCGGCTACCGCAAGGCGCTAAAAGAAGTGCCACGCTGCGCCGACGCACTGCACCTGCTGGGCCTGGTACATTACCAGCAACACGATTTCGAGACCGCAGTAACCCTCATCGAACAAGCACTCACCTTTACCCCTGGCAATCCTCTTTACTCATTCAATCTGGGCAAAGTGCAAAAAGACCATGGGCAACTCAAACTCGCAGAACAGGCATTTCAACATGCACTGCAATTAGAACCCCGCTACTGGCAGGCGGCTGCCAACCTGGGTTCAGTACACATGGCACAAGGCCGACCTGATGAAGCCATCGCACAATTTGAGACTACATTGCGCATCAATCCCGATGATGCCCTCGCCTGCAATAACCTGGGCACCGCCTACCGGCAACGAAACCGCCGACAAGATGCTGAAAACTGCTTCCGGCACGCCATCACTCTCGCCCCCCGCTATGCCGAAGCTCACTCCAATCTGGGTGTACTGCTACGCGACCTAGGGCGGCTGGATGATGCCCTCCAACACTGTCGGCAAGCGACAGACCTCAACCCAAACCAAGCTGAACTGTGGAGCAATCTCGGCATGGTGGAAGCCAAATCGCACCGTTACACACAATCTTCTGACTGCTTTCATCGCGCCCTGGCCCTGGATTCTCGCTGCGCCCCAGCGCTTACTGGCCTGGGCAACACCCTTCGCGAACAAGGCGAACTCCGTGAAGCTATCGATTGGCTACTCCAAGGTTGCAATATGAGTGATTTTGACCCCATTCGTTTTGCCTGTCTGCTGTATACCCTCAACTATGCCGACCATCTTTCTCCACAAGACATCGCCGCCCAACATCGGCGTTTCAATACTGCATTGCAAGCCCGCATCGCTAAACACGGCATGGAAACCGGCCCTCCTGATAACACCCGTCACCCGGAGCAACGCCTACGGCTGGGCTTCGTATCACCAGACTTCCGTACCCACTCTTGCGCTTGTTTTCTGTTACCGCTGTTTGAGCACCTGCCGATAGAACAAGTCGAGATCCATGCCTATGCCGAAGTAATGCGACCGGATGCTGTCACCGAACGTTTCCGCAGTTTGGCATCGCACTGGTGTGACACCACCCGGCTTAGCGACCAGGAACTGGCCAGACAAATTCGTGCCGACCGTATCGACATTCTCATCGACTGCGCAGGCCACACCGAAGGTAATCGCCTGCCAGTGTTCGGCCTGCGCCCCGCCCCACTGCAACTCACCTGGCTGGGTTACCCCAACACCACCGGGCTGACAAACATGGATTACCGCCTCACTGATGCTCTCGCTGACCCGGAAGGGAAAGAAGAAATTGACGCTTGCTACACCGAACACCTGCTACGCCTGCCGCAAAGTTTTCTGTGCTTCCAACCCTTAGATACCCTGCCCGACGTATCCCCTTTACCAGCAGCTCAGGAAGGGTGCATCACCTTCGGCTGCCTCAACAATTTTTCCAAGCTAACACCGACAGTGTTACAACTGTGGGCAAGAATTCTCGCGACAGTGCCCAACAGCCGACTCATACTCAAAGCGGCACAACTGGCCGATGCAAACCTCTGTACACGGGTATACGAACAATTTGCGATACAAGGTATCAATGCAGCACGTCTGACGCTTTGCGGCCAGACTCCCTCTCGCATTGAACACTTCGCTTTCTATCAACGCATCGACATCGCCCTCGACCCCTTTCCTTACAATGGCACCACCACCACCTGCGAAGCTCTGTGGATGGGCGTACCGGTAATCACCCTGGAGGGGGACTGCCATGCCGCGCGGGTAGGAGTAAGCTTACTGAACCACACCGGACTGGAGCAATTCATTGCCCGCGACACCGCCGACTACGTTCGCATTGCCTGCGAACTGGCAGCCAACCCCGCCAACTTGGCACAACTACGTCAACATCTGCGCACCACACTACAGAATTCAACACTGTGCGATACAGCAGGCTTTGCTCAGAATTTCGAAGCCTGCCTACGTCAGCTATGGCGGAAGACCTGCATGCACAGCAACAACCAACACAACAACTAAACGGAAACGCCTTGATTCGGTGGCCGCCCGATACGTCCGCCAAGGATAATCTGTATAGCAACAGAAGCCGCAACCGTGCGGTTGTCTGCACCTATTTTGGGGTACATCTGCTCCAAATGTTTATTCACCGTTCTTGGGCTCATATCAAGTAGCTCGGCAATTTCCCGGTTGGTTTTCCCATGAGCCAACCAAAGCAAAACCTCCGCTTCACGATAGGTAATAGCCAGGCTTTCCTCCAGTATTACAGGATCAATTTCAACATTGGGAGATTGAATCTTAAGCAGGTACTCGTCCTCTTCAGTCTGTTTGAAATAATAGACTGTCAATACAGCATCCTGTTCGCGCAAAGGCAAAGCCAAATCATGCCCAGCCTGGCCGCTGGATAACCAACGGCTGAACCGTTCATCCAGACCAATAGAACCCGCCCCTCCCAACGTTTGATTCAACAGCATCTGTGCCTCGGGTGTTGCCCACAAAATATGCCCTCGCTTATCAATACAAAACACATGCTGACGTAGAGAATCCAGCGCGCCCTGTGCATCCATTAACATGCGCGTACTATTAGTATGCTGACGAATGCGCACCAATAACTCCTCGGGATGAATCGGCTTCACAATATAATCATTACCACCAGCATCAAATGCTTTAACAATATGCTCAACCTCGCTAAGACCGGTCATAAAAATAATAGGAATCAACGGTAATCGTTTGCGAATTTCACTGGTGCATTCAAAACCATCCATTACTGGCATAATGGCATCCATCAAAATAACATCAGGGATAATCTGCTCAAGCACATTCATAGCCTGCTGACCATTGAGCGCAATCAACACCGCAACTCCTGCCTCATCCAAAGCAATATTTACCATGCTTAACGAATCCGGCGAATCATCCACAACCAGCACAGTTATTTTATCTTTGAATCGTTGCATTAATCTTTTTTACCTTTTGGTTCAACCCGCTCATCAATAACATGCACAATACTATCGAGATCACATTGATCCGCAAGTCTTCTTATTTTTTTTACCCAGGCAGATTGCGTACATTGTGACTCAAACAACTCAATACACTCTAACACCCCTTTCAAATAACCGATGCCTGCAAAATGCCGTAATGAATCAAGCGCCTCCTGGTCTGGTCGAAACATTTTGTTTTTATCAATATTTTCAGGGGCTGCTGCTAACATTGGCTTAGCATTACACCATTGCAAATCAAGACAACGTTGTAACTGCTCAAGCAACCTCCCTATGCGTATTGGCTTATTGATATAAGCATCAAAATTCGCCTCTTTTTGCGACACGCTTGCATTTTCGTAAGGATCAGCCGAAAGCAAAATAATAGGCTTGCCAAACCCACGTTGCCGAAGTTCTGCCAACAGCTGCCAGCCATTCATTTCCGGCATATTGATATCCAGCAAAAACAAATCGAACGATTGCAACTGCCCATCAACCAACTCAAGAGCCTGCTCTGCTGACTCTGCCTGATGAATAATAAAACCCAATGGCTGTAATAAATCATGAATCAAATGCCGATGACTACTCTCATCGTCCACAACCATAATGTGGCGTAACGGCCCTTCATATCCACTAATACCGACATGACTATGAGTGACAGCAAGCTGTTCAGCTACACTTGGTAAAAAAAGACTAAGACAAAACTCCGTGCCACACCCTGGTTGGCTTTTCAGCTCAAGACTGCCACCCATCATTTCCACCAACAAACGACTGATAGACAAACCCAGCCCGGTTCCACCAATCAATTGAGTTTGCTTATTATGCACCCGTTCAAAAGGCTCAAATATTCTTGACTGATCATCTTCAGCAATACCAATACCGGTATCCCTGACCGTCAAACGGGCAACCTGATTACGGTAAGCAATGTGCAACTCAACCTTGCCAACGGGCGTAAACTTAATAGCATTGGATAATAGATTTAATAAAATCTGCCGCAATCGTTTCTCATCGACAGAAACAAACCGGGGCAACTTCGCCTGACAACAAATAATAAAATCAATACCTTTATCCTCAGCAAGCGGTCGAAACGTATCCTCAAGTTGTTGAATCAATAAACGCAAGTCCACTGTATCTCGATGCAAATCCAATTTACGGGCCTCGATTTTTGAAATCTCCAGCAACCCTTCAATCACATCTGACAAATGTTCACTACTGCGCCTTATCACCGATGAAATTTTTTGGCTTTTTGCATCCAGCCGAGCATCCGCTTCCATCAGCTGCGCATAACCAAAAATGGTATTCAATGGAGTTCTAAGCTCATGACTAACACCAGACAAATAACGTGACTTTGCCTTATTCGCCGCATTCGCCGCATCACGGGCCTCGGCCAGCTCTATCGCCGTTTTTTCATGTGCCTTAGCCTCACGCATCAGCAACTCTGTCTGAAGCTGCGTTTCACTGAGAGCAAAACGCGCACTTTGCTGAGCCAACACATACAACCAAACCAATACCCCCGTCACCAACATCAACAGAAAAAACACCTGCCATAACGCATCACTGATAAGCAATAAATCAGTTTGTGTTTTATTTTGCTGAGCATAAAACACCACCGCAAGCAACCCAGCAATAATGCCCGCAGTAATGACAAACATACCCAAAAAGTGCCCGGTGACAGAATGTAACCGCTGGTGAATAAACGCCGGCAATATTTGACTGAACAATGAAGATGCCTGTGCTGACAAATGAGCATCCGGGCGACACTGATTACCACAGCGGGAATCCAGCGCACAGCACAAAGAACAAATAGCACCCTCATAACTCGGACAGTGACTCATATCCTCATGATCAAAACTGTTTTCACATACCCGACAACACTGTTGTTCCGAATCACATTTTAAGACCGGCACAGAGTCCGCCTCCTTTGCACGACACAAGTAATATCGCCCCCCGGTTATCCAGGCAATCAACGGTACAGTGACAAAAGGAATCAACAACGATATAAAAGCAGCCAACGCCTCCGCCACCTCGCCGAAAAACCCCAGATTGGCAACAATACCCACACTGGAAGCCAACAACATCGACACCACACCCACTGGATTAATGTCGTACAAATGGCTGCGCCTGAATTCAATATGTGCCGGACTCAGCCCCAGCGGCTTATTAATCACCAAATCTGCCACCACGCAGCCAACCCAGGCCACCACCAAACAAGCATAAATAACCAAAATACTTTCAAAAGCCTGATAAAGCCCCAGCTCCATCAACATCAAAGCAATCGTGACATTAAACACCAACCATACTACCCGTCCCGGATGGCTATGCGTCAACCGCGAAAAAAAATTACCCCAGGCAATGGACCCAGCATAAGCATTGGTAACATTAATTTTCAACTGGGAAATAACCACAAATATACCCGCCAACCACAGCGCCATATCAGGATTAATCGTGATATAACCAAACGCCACAACATACATATGCGCCGGATCGTCAGCCAACGCAGGAGACAACCCATGATTCAATGCAAGTACAGCAAGAAATGAACCCACAAATAATTTAATGACGCCAAACACCACCCAGCCCGGCCCGGCGCAGACAACAGCCAACCACCACTGGGTTTTATTCTGCGAGTTTTTCACTGGCAAAAAACGTAAAAAATCAGCCTGCTCACCATTTTGCGCAATCAAAGGAAAAATTACCGCAGCAGCCGCACCAAAAAGTAACAGCTCAAACCCCTGCTCCCCTTCGGTAGCAACAGAACCCTCATAAGCCATCCATTGCGAAAAAGCGGCAGACTCGTGCATACCGATAAACACCAGTGGTAAAATTTGCAAAACCAACCACAATGGCTGCGTCCACGCCTGAAAACGGGAAATACGGGTGATGCCATGAGTCACCAACGGAATCACCACCACCGTGCTGATAAAATAAGCCAGAGACATGGGAATGCCCGTAGTCATATTAATCGCCATCGCCATAATGGCAGCTTCAATGGCAAAAAATATAAAAGTAAACGAAGCGTAAACCAGAGATGAAACCGTCGAACCGAGATAACCAAAACCAGCGCCACGAGTCAGCAGATCAATATCAATACCATCGCGTGCCGCATAATAAGCCAACGGCAACCCCGACAAAAAAATAACTCCCCCCACCACCAATATCGCCCACATGGCATTGGTAAAACCATAATGCAGAGTAATAGTGCCACCAATGGCCTCCAGCGCCAGAAAAGAAATAATTCCCAGCGCCGTATTCGCAACCCAGCCAGCAGACCAGCGTCGTGCTCGTTTGGCCGTATAACGCAAGGCATAGTCTTCCAACGTTTCGTTAGCAACCCATTGGTTGTACTCACGGCGGATTCGCAGTGCATCTTTATCAATACTCATCGGGGTCTCTACTCATTAACAACCTGTAACACCGCCGCCCCCTGGCAGTTACCTCATATTTACATTTTTATTTACAATAACGCTATTCATGTAAACAGGAATCTCCAACGTTCCAATACTGAATACACTCACCAGAGTAAAATGTGTATTAACAGGAAGGAAATAAACCGCCTCTCAAAAAGTTGGCGGGGTATTCACATCACATCGGCGAAAGCTATCACCCGAGAGCTTTAACCTCTGGGTTATCGCCTTCGCCAGAATAACAATAGTTTCAGCAAGAAAATGTGATAATGGCCCTACAGACCGGAAAAATGAATTTATATGCCGGAAAATATTTGCATAAAATAAAACATAAATAACCAACAATATGTCAGTAAAATTAAAATTATTTTGGCGTGTAAAACACATCTTACTTCAGCTAACTCACATAACAAAAATAATGCTACCGACTTTATTCGAAAGAAATCTGCCAGTAAATCAAGCCGATTATTTTTGTAAGAAAAACTCCAAAATATCCAGCACGAAGCAACAGCCTGAAACGACTTAATCCCACAAATATACCTGTGGTGATTTTGGTTTAGGTGTCACTCTGCGGCATGTTTTTTTCATGGCAAGACGAAATGACAAGTAATAGTCATTCTATTGCAAGTAATTTCAACGTCGCCATGGAATAAAAGAAGGCGTACAGCGACACCTAAATTCCAAACACTACATATATACCCGAGTACAGAATAACGGCTTTCTCTGGACGCCGAATACGTAATGACTAATTTTTCTTATGCATTGATTTATCAACGGCACCCAAACCAGACTCATTAATTTTTTACGAGGCTACCTCTTCCTACATGCGGCAGGTAAGTAATCTTCACTGAGTGAGGTACGATTTAACCCTACCCCTGTCATACCATCCACTGACACGTCATAGCCACACAGCCAAGCAATAGGGCTTTTAGGGCTGCCATCAACAATTGCGGGGCGAAATGTTAAAATTTTACCCTGTAGAGGCTTCGCAATTTTATTGCCAAGCGTCACATGAATTGCACCATTCTCAACTTCCACGCCCGTGATTCGATTACCAATAAGTTTATCAGCCTCCGGAACACCCGCCTGTTTATTGTCTTTTGGGAACATCAACGTTTCAATATAATATGCTGTGACATCCTCCCTGACATGAGCTGCCATACTCAATGCCTCAACAACCTCACTACGGTAAATATATCTTTGATATTGAGGCATGGCCACGGATGCAAGTATTCCGATAATCGACACTACTACCATTAACTCAATCAGAGTAAAACCACTATTCCGAATCATATAACTTCTCCCATCACAAACAGTGGTGCATAAGCACTGCTTAAAAACTCATATATAGTATATATAATCAATACTGCAATAATCACATATATTCTCTGGATAAATAACTCAGCCAGAAAAATCAAGTTTCTCATATTTTCATTGATTATAATCGCCAAGCTATTCGCCACCTCTTCCGGACGATAATCCTCTGAACAATAGTGCTCAACAAGTTTATCATTCACACCATCTTCAACTCTACGACAAACACTTAGTGGCAAACATATCAGTGAGCGTACTTTTTTATATTTAATTTGCATTTTTTTGGGTAAAAGGAACCTGAAAATAAATGTATTTTCTACACCATTTTTAAATTCAAACATATCCCTCAGTTTTTTACTCACTAAAAGTGCCAGCAGCAATAAAAACATCACAAAAACCAGCATTAATGCCCAATTATCCACAAACCGTGTAAAATTTTCAGGTGGAGGAACACCCATGGAATCAAACATTGATTCCAATCCAGGAATTACATAAACAAGATATATACCTGAAAAAATAAAATACATTAAAGAAAGAAACCCTATATAAATACCCACCCTTCTTACTTTATTAGGGTTTTCTGCCAAACCTGAAATATCCAGTGCATCATATGTACGCAAAGCATTTCTGACCTGACTTTTTGAATAGCCATTTTTTTTCATTGAAGTAAAAATAGATTCTTGTATTTTCGTTACCTCCAACTCCTCCCCAAACTCTTCAGAGAGCACAGACTTCTTAGCTTTTTCGAATGCTGGAATTACCTCCTCACCTTTATCCAGCAAACGCCCAACCTCATTACAATAAAACTTAAATCGACTCCAACTCATTCATACGCTCCTCAATGACCGCTCGCCCAGATACTCTAAGCATATAACATCTAAATCACCCATCAACGAAAAAATCATAATGAAATCCAATAGAATCATGCACTCGCATCCCGCCTATATAAACAACCCATAAAAATGATATTTTAAATAGAGGCAAATAAAACACCCGTTATTTTAAATAAAAATCCTGCGCAAAGCCATTTTAAAATGTTTTTGAGCGCGAGTAGAAACTTATATTTTTCATCGGCACAAAAAAATAAACCGGGTATTTCTCGCCAAACAAACAGCTTTTCCTGGGCAGATCACAAGCAACAAGACCCCTACTCGGCCTGAATGACCGGAAAAACGGAACAAAATAATAAGCGCGAAAGGAAAGTAATTTAGTTGGTGACTGCTTATAATTCAAGCTCTCAAACCCAAAGAAACACGAGGGATATCACGCAACCAATTGATAAACAAAAATAAATCACCTATCAGAAAACTATCTCGCTACGCAAAAGTGGGGTATCAATACCATTACGTCACTCCGGCGAAAAGCAGAGTCCAGAGGGTTTCAGCAAAAGTAGGCGCTTTTAGGCAGTCTATGGATTCCGGCTAAAAACGGGCCGGAATGACGGCATTCACAGCAAGCTGTGAGGAATGAAACCCCAAGCGATTAAAATATAGGCGCTCGACATTCAATATAAAAATCAACCGGAGTCAAGATGAATAGTGACACGAAGCCATACCGACTCCCAAGCTTGATTAACGAAGTGCTCAAATATCCCGGGTACTGCATTGACAATGCTTTTGCAAATATATCGAAATGCTTATAACGTCAGCCATCTTGTTCAGGATTCAAGAAATGATCAGGCGCACCTATTACCAATTCTGGCTTTTGTTGATCCTGTGAAAATAGGTCAATATCTCATCAGTCAGACTTTTTCACAAGCTGTCACTACGCGTATTTCCTACTGCAAAAAATGTCTGCATGAACTTCCTAAATATGCAAATTTTCGCCGGTAAAGATTAAATACAAACGTTATCAAGACTATCTACAAACAACAAATCCTTTCAGGTCGCATAAAAACCTATATGTACCGCTAGTGATTGAAATTTTAGTTTTTATTATGCTATCACGCTTAATTGTTTCCAGAGTCTTTGACACCTATTCAAATTAATCAATGAATCTATAGATGGACTCAAAAAAATATTGGGGAATAATGGAAACCGTTATACAGACTATTAATGATTGAATTGATGAATTTTTTTATCAGACACTACAAATTAATGCTTTTGCGTTGGCAAACGGAGTTTACATTGTAGAAAATAGAAAATTCTTCTATTGATTAAGTTGTACAACTTCAGCAGTATCATCAGCTGGGAGAATAGGCGGGATAATTACCTGAAATTCTCCCGTAAATGTCTCAAGAAAGGCAACAAGCACATCAGCTTCATAATCAGTAAGATCACGATTCAATTGCGCTCTCGCCATAACACGAACTGCCTTATTTAACGTTTTCACTGATCCATTGTGAAAATATGGCGCAGTTAGTGCAATGTTGCGCAAGGTGGGTACACGCCATTTACCACGCCTAACCTCTAAGAAATGCTCTTTTCCGTTGTTATAACCCAGATCTTCCTTTAATTTATATTCATCATCATACTGACTTGAATGTGCAGGAAACCATTGCAAAAATGCTTCACCATTCGGCAAAACTGGCCCGGCCAGTGCTGGGCCACGATGACAACGAATACATCCAAGATCCTTAAATGTATCCATGCCATGTTTTTCTTTTCGAGTTAAAGCAGTATGATTACCACGCAGATACTGGTCAAAGCGGCTATTCGGAGTAATGAGTGTTCGTTCAAAGGCAGCTATCGCTTTAGCAATATTGTCATAACTGACCGGCTGATCACCACCAAATATACGTTCAAACTGTTCAACATATCCTGAAATAGCTGCTATTCGATCAACTGCTGCCTGCTCGTGCGGCATCGCCATTTCAACGGGGTTTAGAATAGGGCCTTTTGCCTGTTCTTCTAACGTGGATATTCGACCATCCCACATTTGTGAACTCAGAAACGCAGCATTCCATACAGTAGGAGCAGATCGACTCCCCAGTTGACCATATACGCCAACGGATGTTGATCGACTATCGGTACCATTACCTTTTAGGTTGTGGCATGAATTACAGGAGATCGTCCCGTCAATCGAAAGACGAGGATCAAAAAACAATTGTTTACCTAGACTAATTTTTTCTGGTGTACTTGGATTTTCTTCTGATACTGGTGCTAAAAACGGTAGTGGAACAAATTCAAAATTAGCCTGGCAAGCAGCACTAGCAATCATTAAGCTAATCGCAAAAATAAGCGTTGCTACCGATACTTCAGGAGATTTCAACATTAATTTATATGTCATTTCCAAGCTCTTCGTTATTTATGTTAGCTACAAAACTGGGTTATTATAGGTATCCCCTGTCTTCGGCACAATCTACATATCACGGATCGTGCCAGTTAACATAATAATGTTAACTTATTGTAATAAATCATATTTTTTTCATTACAGGGACGCGAAAAAACAACGAATAATCGTAATTAACGATATTTCATTAATGTATTGACGATATATCATTAGAAATATATAGTGAAAACACTCTTCAGACGTGAAAGAAATCAGGCATGGCGACAAGCAAAAAAAATGACTATCAGCCCACGCAATCCAACTTAAGGCTCAATGATGAGCTGACCTATATCAAGCAGCTGAACGAATCAATCCTTAATGCTGCTAGCGAAGGAATTTATGGTCTTGACTGTGAAGGTAAAACCACTTTTTTAAATCCTGCTGCTGCTGAAATGCTGGGTTGGGAAGTCGATATGCTTATCGGTCAACCAATGCATAAAATACTCCACCACACAAAACCAGACGGCTCACCTTTCTCAAAAGCAGAATGTCCAATTTACGCTACCTTTAGTGACGGTACTATTCATCACGTTGACAACGAAATTTTCTGGCGCAAAGATGGTAGTAGTTTTCCAGTTGAATATACCAGCACTCCCATACGCGACAAGAGAAAGCTTGTCGGTGCTGTTGTAGTATTTAAGGACATCACTAAACGTAAGCAAGCAGAAGCAACACTCGAACAACTAACCCGCCAGAACGACCTTATTCTGACCGCAGTGGGTGAAGGTATTTATGGGCTTGGTATTGATGGGCTCGCCACATTCGTAAACCCTGCCGCAGTAGAAATGACTGGATGGACTCCTGAGGATATTATCGGAAAATCCATTCATGACCTGCATCATCACACTAAACCCGATGGTAGCCCGTACCCACGAGACGAATGTCCCATCTACGCCGCAACAAAGGATGGTAAAACTCACACCTGTGATAATGAAATATTTTGGTGTAAAGATGGTAGTAGTTTCCCAGTGGAATACACTAGTACGCCGATTTATGAAAATGGTAAATTAAAAGGAGCTGTCGCAGTATTTAAAGATATCACCGAACGCAAACAAGCAGAGCAAGAACTACGAAAGGCATGCGCTGAAGTTGAACGCATGAAGGAACGTCTTGAAGCTGAAAATGACTATTTACAGAAAGAACTTAATGTCGAGAAAAACTTTTCAGGCATCGTCGGAAAAAGCACTGCGATGCAGCAAGTGCTTCATCAAATTGAGCTTGTCGCGCCAACGGATGCAAATGTATTAATCACAGGAGAATCCGGTACTGGCAAAGAACTGATTGCTCGCGCTGTCCACGAACAAAGCAATCGACATGAACACCCCTTAATCCGAGTTAACTGTGCTGCAATCCCTCATGACCTTTTCGAAAGTGAATTCTTTGGACATGTCAAAGGTTCCTTTACTGGAGCGATTAGAGATCGCGCTGGTCGGTTCGAACTCGCCGATGGCGGCACCATTTTTTTGGATGAAATTGGCGAAATACCAATGGAATTGCAAGGCAAGTTACTCAGTGTTCTACAAGAAGGACAATTTGAGCGTGTCGGCGAAGAAAAAACCCGTAATGTTAACGTGCGTGTAATTGCTGCAACCAACAGAGATTTAAAGGCTGATATAACTGCAAAAAATTTCCGCGAAGATTTATTCTTCCGCCTTAATGTATTTCCCATTGAGGCAATACCACTACGGAATCGTATAGATGATATCGCATTACTTGCCACACATTTCATAACCCTGATTTGTCAACGACAAAATCGTCTAGAACCGCGCTTGACAAAATCCAATCTTAAACAGCTTCAATCTTATCATTGGCCAGGGAACATACGTGAATTGCAGAATATTATTGAACGGGCAATCATTGTCAACAAAAGTGGGAAACTGCACTTCAATTTGCCGAATGACTATGTCGAAACAAACGCTATTTATAGCAAACCCGTAGCAAAAAACTCACAAGCTGCACCTTTCACAGAAACAGAGCGACAATCTCGTGACCGTGCCAATATCCACTCAGCACTTCAGATCACTAATAATAAAATATCCGGAAAAAATGGAGCAGCAGAACTACTCGGCATAAAACCGACAACCCTGGCCTCACGTATAAAAACTCTAGGGATCAAAAAGTAAAATGTGTAACTTTTTTCTTTGAAGTCTTCTCATATGAGATGCAGATCGCCCACTGAGATAAAAAATTAACCATCATTCATGCTGCATTAAACGCTGTAAACTCAACGCTCAAAAATTCAGTTCAAATGTTAGACTCCTGAACCAATTGCAAGCACAAGTTTCGTTTCACTATATCCTATGCCGATAAACCTTATTAAGTCATAGCTGTAATCACGCCCTCTTTCCAGACGTTGTGTATCGCCATCAATATCTAACACTGCAACGTTGCCATCGATTGAAATGAGTTTTATTTTATAAGTTTTACTTTTTACCGACTCAAGTTCATTGCTAGAGAAAGTAAATTCACCATCTATTGACAAAGTGACAGTTCCTCCTGAGTACATAAACTCATAATATTTATCAAGTTCCATTATTTCTTCCCCTTGTGACTGTGGTGCAACCATCAGGATTAAAGTTAAAAAAATATATTTTCTGATGATACCTATGTATGAACGCATAAAAACTAAACCTCTGTTAAGGATTTCCACATACTGCTAAAAGTAATTTAGCCATTTATGCGGCCTTAGTTATTTCCAGCTTGAAGTTTGTGCTACTTGTCGATGTAGTCATAAATGTCAATATATCACCTGATACACACTGCCAATACTCTACTCAAGGATCAGTTTTTTGATGGTGATTAACCTTCTGTATCTTGATAATAAATGGGTATATCGTTAAACCTGACTTATTCACCTATGCCATATATATTGAATTCAAGGGTAGAAAGGCGGCTGGCTATACTCCGCTGCAACCACTGTCTTGGCGATTAACATCATCAGATGCACATAACCCATTCATCATCATTAACAAATCCTTCAGCGTTCATCAATCGATGGCCATACTTACTGCTAAGTATAATAGTATACCCAAGAAAACTTTTGCACTACTGCGCTCATATAAAACCTAGTTTCACAAAGTCAATTATCATGCTCCAGTCCATTTTATACAGCATACTAAACATTCTCCATGTCATTATCGGATCATTACCCATTCGCTCATCTTGTTTTTGTAAAATCCGAATATTGGATATTTAACATTTACACATTCTTGTTTAAATATATAATCGGTGTTCTGTTACTTCAATAAAAAATTCATCCGAGCCGACTATTAACGTATATATTGAGATAATAATTTATTTTATTGAAAATATCTTTAAAGCCGCGTTACTGTAGCTCGGTCAGCACGGATAACCCGAATTTAGCACCTTCATTTTCACTGACCCGTAGGCCCAGAAGTTCCTTGTGACCATCCAGGTTGATGCCGAGAGCGAGGTAAATTGCTTTGTTGACGACACGCGTGTCCTGGCGAATTTTCACCACGATGCAATCGAAATAACCGATGGGATAAACCGCAATGGCCTTGATTGCCATTCCTGCACCTGTTCCAGGACATGGTCGGTGACCCAGGAAATCAGTGTTGGGGACACGCCAACGTCATACAGCTCATGCAGGGTTGCGACGATGTCGTGGGTGCTCATGCCATTAATTGTCGGTAGTGACGATACCTGGTCGGGGTGCGTTGTTGTGCGTCCAGGTGTTTGACAAAATACAGGTGAAGGTGCCTCGTAGCAATAAAGTGCTGATGCGCGTCCTTCTTCGCTTTCGCCCGAGTTAAAGTGGTCGCTGCGGAATTGTTCAAAGCGCGCTGCTAAAAGCCCAGGGCCCCCTCAAGATTTGCGAACAAAACTTTCGGCAAATACGGGGCGTGAAAAATGCTTTGCTTGCAAAAACCAGGTATCGGAGGGTCACCCAGGAGCATGACGGCAGTAATGATGTCCAAAACCATCTTTTATGATATCAAAATGCATGTGTGCTTTATTCTGAGCTAATCCGGTGAATCTACAAAATAGCCATAATTTCAAGCAACGACTGTATCAATCGATGATGCAAGGTAACAACGTGCAATTCAACTCAAAGATAGACGGGATGGGAAACGCTCTGGCGCAAAGCCATCTGTATTTTAGACAATGGGCGAAGCCACTGGTCTGAATCAGCAGCATGCTCATAAAAAAGGGATTGGTCGGGGCGAGAGGATTTGAACCTCCGACCACCTGCACCCCATGCAGGTGCGCTACCAGGCTGCGCTACGCCCCGATGTTTTCTGTGCTGGAGTCTCAAAAAAAGTAACCCGAGCTCTCTGCAACAGAGCGGCGTATTCTACTCTAGGAACGGGCTGACAGGAAGGGCCACTTTGGCTTTGTATATTGCCTGAATTCTGCCAATACAATCATTGACGGGAGATTAAGTATAAAATCCCGCTGTGGATTATCAACGTTTGAGAATTTCTAATACGTCTTCCAACTCGCTGATCATTTGATGGATAATCTGGCGACTGTGATTCACATCTTCTTTTGCCTCGCCACCCGCCAGCTTTTGTCGTGCCCCGCCGATGGTGAAGCCGTGCTCGTACAACAAGCTGCGAATCTGACGAATCATGATGACGTCATGACGCTGATAATAACGACGGTTACCCCGGCGCTTCACTGGCTTTAATTGAGGAAATTCCTGTTCCCAGTAACGCAATACATGCGGTTTTACACCGCACAGTTCACTGACTTCACCGATGGTGAAATAGCGTTTGCCAGGTATGGGGGGGAGTTCGTTATTGTTGGCTGCTTCCAGCATAGGCCTCAACTCGTGCTTTCAGTTTTTGGCCTGGGCGAAAAGTCACCACCCGCCGCGCTGAAATGGGAATTTCTTCACCGGTTTTTGGGTTTCGACCGGGGCGCTCATTTTTGCTGCGTAAATCAAAATTTCCAAAACCGGATAACTTCACCTGACTACCGCTTTCCAGTGCATCGCGAATCTCTGCAAAAAAAAGTTCAACGATTTCCTTTGCTTCGCGTTTGTTCAGGCCCAGCTCTTCATACAGTTTGTCTGCCATTTCAGCTTTGGTTAACGCCATGCTTTTTTCTCACTTATGGCCGAAGCCATTGGTTGAATTAGTGTAGTCGTATCGCAGCTTTGTCCATAATCTATTGTCGTAACGTTGCACCCAGTTGGTCAGTCAGGGCCGTAAGGATAGGGGCCATGGCCTCCTCGACGTCTGCCTCCTCAAGTGTGCGTGAGCGCTCTTGGAAGGTCAAGCCAAACGCAACACTTTTTCTACCGGAATCAATGCCTTTGCCTTGATATACGTCAAATAACTGGAAGTTATTCAGCAAGTCTGTAGCGGCATTTTTCACGATACCCTTAAGTTGATTCAAGGATATTTTTTCATCAATCACCACCGCCACATCACGACGAATGGAGGGGAATTTTGATAAGGGAGAAAACTGTGGGATCACGGCAGTTTCGAAGCATTTCAGGGCAATTTCAAACAAAAACACCGTTTGAGACAAGCCAAGCTTCGCTTCCAACGCAGGGTGTAATGCGCCGATACTGCCGATTTTTTCACCCTGTGCGTTGTAAATTACCGCAGATTGGCCGGGATGCAATGCGGGTTCTTGCTCGCTGACGAATGTGAAATTTTCAATTTTCGAGACAGTCGTCAGCAAGTTTTCCACATCACCTTTGAGGTCAAAGAAATCCACTGGGCATGGTTTTTGCGCCCACTGCTCTGGAACGAGGTTCCCAGTGACAATGCCAGACAGATAGCTTTCCTGTTTTATTTCATCACCCTGGGGAATAAACTTCAGACCTGACTCGAAGAGCTTTACATCTGTCTGCTGGCGATTCAGGTTGTGCAACACAGCCTGCACCAGCCCCGGCCAGTGGCTGGTGCGCATGACCGACATGTCAGTCGAAATAGGATTCGTCAGCGCGATACCTGGTCGCTCAGGGTCAAACAGTTGCTGCAATTTCGGATCAATAAAACTGTAGGTGATCGCCTCCTGATAGCCACAGTTCACCAGAATGTCCTGCAAACGTGACAGTGGAACACGGCTTTCCGGAATTAGCTGGATGTGCGCAGCAGACTGCGGCAGCGTGGTCGGCAGGTTGCCGTAGCCATACACCCGGGCAAGCTCTTCGATGAGGTCTTCTTCAATAGTGAGATCAAAACGAAAACTCGGCGGGGTGACCTGCCAGTTATCGCCTTCTGTTGTTGTGCTCATGGTGACGCACATACCCAGGCGGGTAAGAATGTCGCTCACATCGTCCGCAGAAATTGCCTGTCCTAAAACGCGCGTAATACGCCCTGCTCTCAACAAAATGGTATTTCGTGTCGGCATGTACGCATCATGAGTGATTTCAACCACAGGGCCAGCCGTGCCACCTACCGTTTTTAATAACAGCGCAGCAGCGCGAGCCAGCGCACGTTGTTGCAATGCCGGGTCAACACCGCGCTCAAAACGATGGGATGAGTCAGTATGTAAACCATAACGACGTGCCCTTCCCGCAATACTGAGCGGGTTGAAAAAAGCGCTTTCCAGAACAATGGAGGTAGTGGTATCGCCCACCGCAGAATCCGCCCCCCCCATAATGCCTGCCAATGCTAACGGTGCGGCGTCATCGGCAATCAATAAGCTACCGGGAATCAGCTCAATTTTTTGTCCGTCCAGCAATGTCATGGACTCATCCTGCCGAGCATGACGCACCTGAATGCCGCCGTTGATTTTGGCGAGATCAAAGGCGTGCATAGGCTGGCCCAGCTCAAGTAACACAAAGTTGGTGATATCCACTACTGGCCCCAGGCTGCGCAGCCCACTTCGTCGCAGTGCTTCCTGAATCCACATGGGTGTGCTGGCCTTCGGGTCTATGCCTTCGATCACCTGACACAGATAGCGCGGACAATCTTCGGGGGCGGATACCGTCACCGGAAGCGATTTGGCCGAGGTTATTTCCGGCTCACCGCCTTTGTCTTCAATCACCGTGGTTTTGCATAGCGTAGCCACTTCCCGCGCAATACCGGCAATACCCAGGCAGTCGCTGCGATTGGGCGTCAAGCTTAATTCAATGGAGTTATCATCCAGCCAAAAATAGTCGCGGATGTCTTTGCCGATAGGCGCATCGACAGGCAATGCCATCAAACCATCCACGCTCTCCCCCATGCCCAGCTCTTTTGCTGAGCACAACATGCCTGAGGATTCCACGCCACGCAGTTTAGCTTTTTTGATATTCATACCGCCCGGCAGTGTTGCTCCCACTTTGGCAACGGGTACCCGCATATCAACGGCAACATTGGGTGCGCCGCAAACGATTTGCAGCAGGTCGCTTTCACCCACATCCACTTTACACACTTGCAACTTGTTGGCATCGGGATGTGCTTCAATACTTTTTACCTGGCCCACAACGGTGTTCGTAAATTCGCCCGCCACGGGCTCAATGGCTTCAACTTCCAGGCCTGCCATGGTCAGCACCACCGAAAGTTCTTCTGTGGTGATTTTCGGGTCAACCCATTCACGTAACCAGTGCTCACTGAATTTCATTGTTTGTTTACTCTACTCTTGAAATGTGAATTAAGCGCTAAATCCTCGGAATTGATCACTTGACCTCTCCTTTACAACGTATATTGATAGTATCTTGATCCCACAGATTCTTCGTCACTGCCATATAAGTTAAGCAACTCTCGTCGCCATACTCCTGCGTGGAGATGCATACCGTGCCAACATTTTATAGCGATATGGATTCCCACGCGAAGCATGGGAACCAGAGTATTCACTCTACCTTTTAACTAAACTGGCGCAAAAAACGCAGGTCATTTTCAAAAAATAGTCGCAGATCATTCACGCCATAGCGCAACATTGCGAGGCGCTCTACCCCCATACCAAAGGCAAAACCAGTGAATTTTTCGCTATCGATATTCACATGTGATAACACTTTCGGATGTACCATGCCGCAACCCAGCACTTCCAGCCAACCGGTATGACTGCACACACGACACCCTTTGCCGTTGCACATCACGCACTGAATATCCACTTCGGCGGACGGTTCAGTAAATGGAAAATAGGATGGGCGAAAACGGACTGAAAGATCCTGTTCAAAAAAGTGCCGCAGGAATTCGTCAATAATACCTTTCAGGTCGGCAAAGGTGACACGATCATCCACCAGCAAACCTTCCACCTGATGAAACATCGGTGTGTGGGTTAAATCAGAATCACAACGATAAACACGTCCGGGGGCAATAATGCGCAACGGTGGTTCACGCTCGGCCATCACCCGCACTTGCACGGGTGATGTATGTGTACGCAGTACGGTGTGCTCATCAAAATAAAAAGTGTCGTGCATGGCCCGCGCCGGATGCGATTCGGGAATATTCAGCGCTTCGAAATTATAATAATCGTTTTCGATTTCCGGCCCTTCGGCCACTTCAAAACCCAAGCGGGTAAACAGCGCTTCGATACGGTGCAGTGTCCGCGTCACCGGATGCAAGCCCCCATTGTGCTGACCTCGCCCGGGCAGAGTGATGTCAATAGCTTCCGATGCCAGTTTGTTATCCAGCTCTTCAGCTTCTAAATGTTGACGACGTGCTTCGATGGCTTTTTGCACGGTTTGCTTAGCAACATTGATCACTTTACCAGCATCACGACGCTCTTCTGCGGGCAGCTTGCCCAACCCTTGCATTTTTTCTGTGATAGAGCCTTTTTTACCCAGAAACTGCACCCTGAGCTGATCCAATGCGACCAAATCAGCCGCAGCACTGATTACCTGCTGCGCATCGTCAATGAGTTTATCCAATTCTTGCTGCACGTTATTCCCCAGGCAGTTGATGGAAACGTTTGCACGCCGGACAAAACCGACGTAATAAAAAAGGGAAAGGTGTTGGCCTTTCCCTTTTGGGTTTTCTGCGGTAAAACAGTTGGCCGCTCAGTGTCGGGCAGCCAGTGAATAATTAACCCGCAATATTTGCTTTGGCTTTTTCAGCCAGTTGAGCAAAGGCCTTTTTATCGAAAACCGCGATATCCGCCAGCATTTTGCGATCCACTTCAATTTCGGCATTTTTCAGACCATTGATAAATCGGCTGTACGACAAGCCACACTCACGGGCTGCCGCGTTGATACGGGCAATCCATAATGCGCGGAACTGGCGTTTGCGCTGACGGCGGTCACGATAAGCATATTGACCGGCTTTGGTCACCGCCTGAACGGCAACCCGATAGACGTTTTTGCGACGACCACTGTAACCTTTGGCCTTGGCAATCACTTTTTTGTGTTTGGCGCGTGCTTGTACGCCGCGTTTTACTCGTGCCATTTCTCTTTTCTCCTAAACTCCTGATAACTTAACAAAAAGCAGATACGTAATCGGCTTAAGCGTACGGCAACAGACGGTTCAGCATGCTGACATCTGCATCATGAACCATTTCGCCAGAACGCAAATGACGTTTCCGCTTCGTGCTCTTCTTGGTGAGAATATGACGACGGTGTGACTGGGCGCGTTTAAAGCCCCCGGATGCTGTGCGTTTGAAACGCTTGGCAGCACCACGATTGGTTTTCATCTTTGGCATAACAACTCCGCATTTATTGACATTTGTTAAAAAAACAAATGAATACTGCTTATTAATAAAACAGCGCATTTTCGACTGGAGGTCTTGGTGTGCCACACCTGACCGACAGCAGCGCCCTCGTGCCAGCGCATTTTTATTTCAGAAAACATCAACAACTAACATCGTTCCGGCCTACGCTGGAACGACGAAAAATGCATCCGTATTCTCGAATTAAAAAGCCTAGCTTTTTTTCGGCGAGATCACCATGACCATTAAACGACCTTCCATTTTGGAACGTTGTTCAACATTGCCATGGCCTTCTGACTCCACATCATGTGCAACCCGGTTCAATAATTTCGCACCGAGCTCCTGATGGGCCATTTCACGCCCTCGGAAACGCAGAGTCACTTTCACTCTGTCTCCGTTGTTAAGAAACTTAATAAGGTTGCGTAGTTTTACCTTATAGTCCCCGATGTCCGTTCCTGGACGAAACTTTACTTCCTTGACCTGCATTTGTTTCTGCTTTTTCTTTGCCGCATGCTTCTTCTTGTTTTCTTCAAACAGGAATTTGCCGTAATCCATCACACGACAAACCGGAGGCGCAGCATTCGGCACAATCTCTACCAGATCCAGATCGGCATCCAGTGCAGCCTGCTGCGCAGCATCAATCGGTACCACCCCAACCTGTTCACCCTCTGCTCCGATTAAACGCACTTCCGGTGCAGTGATGTCTTCGTTCAGGCGAACCTTTTTTTCTTGAGCGATGCTTCAATCCTCCAAAGTAGTGCGGCCGCGACTCGCAACATCTGTAGCAAGACCTTCAGTAAACTGCGAAAGTGTCATACTTCCCAGGTCTTTGCCACTGCGCGTGCGCACGGCCACTGTATTGTTTTCGACTTCCTTATCGCCCACAACGAGCTGATAAGGAATGCGTTGTAAAGTGTGCTCGCGGATTTTAAAGCCAATCTTCTCATTTCTCAAGTCTGATTTTGCCCGGAAGCCCCCGCCGCACAAGGTGTTTTCCACTTTTTGCACATATTCGTTGTTACGATCAGTGATCGGCAGCACCATTACCTGGGTTGGAGCCAGCCATGCAGGGAAGGCTCC
>Ga0256839_1001865_pt1 | contig 24711 bp, 14 predicted proteins | sample 354166metaG_FD_185968 | JGI IMG/M metagenome (GOLD analysis project Ga0256839, IMG submission 185968) | Hydrothermal vent microbial communities from Mid Atlantic Ridge, Atlantic Ocean - 354-166 | ecosystem: Environmental > Aquatic > Marine > Hydrothermal vents | place: Atlantic Ocean: Mid... | reverse complement strand
CTCCCTTCAAACAAGATAGCCACTCTCTTACCCTGCTCTTGGACCCAACGCTGCATCTTTACCAACTCCACTTGCAAGCGCTGCAACTCCTGCTCATAAGCCATGGTGCGCAAAATCTTTTCCGCATAACGATTCTTTTCATCAGGACTTTTACTGTGCAGCAATTCCCTCAAGTCCTTCTGCGACTTCAACTTGGCCAGTTCCCAGGGAAAAATGACCCTGTCTTTGGGTAGGGGCTTTAGATCAATTTGCCGACCGTTTTTGCGCTTTTTCAAATCTTGCCTGAGCTGATTTTTTTTCCCGGAATGCAATTTCATTTTTTTGGCTTTCTTAGACATGAGCATTCAATAAGAATGAAGAAAAAGGAATAAACAAAAAACGACAACCGGCATCCGGAAGAGCCCTCGGGACCACCGGATGCCGGTCAGATAAAAAGTCCGCAAAACGCTCATTCACACGGCTGCCCCAGCCAAGTCTCGACGGATTTTATTTAAGGCCGAGCCAGCCCGCAACCATTCGATTTGCGTTTCGTTGTAGGTGTGTTTCACTTCAAAGCTGTCTTGCGTACCATCGGCATGGTGCAAAACGACCTGCAGGTTTTTACCCGGCGCCATTTCTTCATACCCCAAGACATCTATGGCATCGTCTTGCCGAATGAGGTCGTAATCATCGGGATTGACAAAGGTTACGGCCAACATGCCCTGCTTTTTCAAATTGGTTTCGTGTATGCGGGCAAAAGATTTGACCATTACCACTTTGACACCCAGGAAGCGCGGTTCCATAGCGGCATGCTCTCGGGAAGAACCTTCCCCGTAATTTTCCTCGCCAACGATAACTGTCCCTATACCCGCTTCTCTGTAGGTTTTAGCTGACTCTGGCACCGGCATGTACTCGTTTTTCAACAGATTAAGTACGTTATTGGCCTGGTCATTGAAGTAGCTGATAGCTCCGATACAGCAGTTGTTGGAGATATTCTCCAGATGCCCCCGATATTTCAACCAGGGCCCTGCCATGGAAATGTGGTCGGTGGTGCATTTACCTTTGGCCTTGATGAGCAGACGCATGCCTTTTAGCTGCTCCTGGGTAATGGGCTCAAAAGGTTGAAGCAATTGCAAGCGCTGAGAATCGGGTGCAATTTTCACCTCTACGGCACTGCTGTCTTCAGCCGGAGGCACATAACCTTCATCGCCTTCGGCAAAGCCCTGCGGTGGCAGTTCAACGCCCTGCGGCGGTTCCAATTTGATCTCCTCGCCAGCCTCATTGGTCAAGGTATCCGTTACGGGGTTAAACTTCAAATCTCCTGCAATGGCAAAAGCCGTAACGATTTCCGGAGAGGCTACAAAAGCCCGGGTTTCCGGATTGCCGTCATTGCGCTTGGCAAAGTTGCGATTGAAAGAGGTGATGATGGAATTCGGCTCGGAAGTATGCCGTGCCCACTGCCCGATACAAGGCCCGCAGGCATTGGCCAACACAATGCCGCCCATGTTTTCAAAAACCTCCAGCAAGCCGTCGCGTTCCATGGTGGCACGCACCATTTCAGAGCCGGGCGTTACGGTGTACTCCACCTTGGCTTTCAAGCCTTTGGCTTCTGCCTGCTCAGCTACCGAAGCCGCCCGCGTGATGTCTTCATAAGAGGAGTTCGTACAAGAACCAATTAGACAGGCCGACAAGGCGGGATAGTTGTTTTCCTCTACCGCTTTCGCAAACTTCGACAAGGGCCAGGCCAAATCAGGTGTATAGGGGCCGTTGATGTGCGGCTCCAAGGTGGAAAGGTCAATCTCGATAACCCGATCAAAGTACTCCTCGGGTTTTTCATAGCATGCCGCATCTCCGGTCAAATCAGCTCGAATGGCATCCGCCATTTCTGCCACCTCCGCCCTCTCGGTCGCGCGCAGATAACGCGCCATGGCCTCGTCGTAGCCAAAGAGGGAAGTCGTCGCTCCCACCTCGGCTCCCATGTTGCAAATGGTGCCCTTGCCCGTAGCCGAGAGCGAACGTGCACCCGGGCCAAAATACTCAATGATGGCTCCGGTACCACCCTTGACCGTCAGAATGCCGGCTACTTTGAGGATGACATCCTTGGGCGAGGTCCAACCGCTCAACGCACCAGTCAGCTTTACACCTATGATTTTAGGCATGAGCAACTCCCAAGGCATATCCGCCATCAAATCCACGGCATCAGCACCTCCCACACCGATGGCCACCATACCCAGACCACCCGCATTGGGCGTGTGCGAATCCGTGCCAATCATCATACCGCCCGGAAAAGCGTAATTCTCCAAAACAATCTGGTGAATAATACCCGCTCCGGGTCGCCAAAAACCTATGCCGTACTTCTGAGATGCCGAAGCCAAAAAGTCGTACACCTCGGAATTGACGTCCAAGGCCTCCTTTAAATCGTACTCAGCTCCCAACTTGGCCTGGATGAGATGATCACAGTGCACTGTAGAAGGGGCGGCGACTTTATCGCGGCCGGCCAGCATAAATTGCAAAAGGGCCATCTGAGCCGTAGCATCCTGCATAGCCAAGCGATCCGGTTTAAAGTACACGTAATCCTTACCCCGCTCGTATTCCTGCAAAGGAGATTCGGGATGCAAGTGGGTGTATAGGATTTTTTCGGTAAGCGTCAAAGGACGCCCAAGCACTTTCCGAACCTCCGCCAAGCGCGCGGGGAAAGTCTCGTAATGCTTACGCAACATGTCTATATCAAAAAGCATGGGGATTCGTTTTTTGTGCAGCAAATGTACAGAAAAAACGCGAGAAAAAAAGCTGTTGTTTGTCCGCTTTCGCGAAAATTCGCTCAAAAGCCTTACTTTTACGGCATGGCGGCGAAATTTGACACCGACCCCTTGCTTTTGGGCCTCAAATTGCGGCGTTATCGCCTGCAAAAAGGGCTGTCGTTTCAGGAGCTATCTCAACTCTCCGGCCTGTCGATATCGTATCTGAATGAAATCGAAAAAGGAAAAAAAAATCCCAAACCCGAAAAACTGGAAGATTTGGCGAAAGCCCTGGGAGTATCTGTAGAAAAACTAAGGGAACCGGCCAGCGAAGAGTCGCTCGTCGTGGTAGAACGCCTGCTCCGCTCCAACTTTCTGCGCGAGCTTCCACTGCAACTCTTCGGGATAGAACGACACAAAATCGTTGAAATCATCGCCCAGGCACCCCGCAGGGTCAGTGCCTTCATTTCCACCTTGCTCGAACTGGCCCGTCACTACGCCTTGAGAGAAGAAAACTTTTACTTCGGTGCCCTGCGGGCTTACCTCGAAATGCACAACAATTACTTTCCTGAGCTGGAGGAAGAAGTAGATGCCTTTCGGCAAATGCAAAACACCCCTCTGCATGTATTCGGAGAAAACCAACAGTTGATCGCCCAGCTGCAAAACATTCTGGAAAGAGACTTCGGGATCCGCGTCATCCATGACGGCTTGGATGCCTATCCGGATTTGTACAAAATACGCGCCCTTTGCGTACCTGGTAAAAACCAACTGCTCCTGCAAAGCAGGCTCAACCCCACTCAACGAGCCTTTCAACTGGGCAAGGAGCTGGGCTTCCGGCATCTGGGCCTCACCCAACGAGCCTATACCTCTTCTTTGCTCAAAGTGGAATCTTTTGAACACGCTCTCAGCCACTTCAAGGCCGGCTACTTCTCCGCTGCTCTGCTCATGCCTCGCCGAGAAATGCTAAAAGACATCAGGCTCAAGCTGCTAAACAACCCCAAACTCAAACCCAACAGCCTGCTGCAATGGCTAAAACGCTATCCTGCCACCCCCGAAATGTTTTTCCAACGACTGACCAACCTGCTGCCACAGAATTTCGGTCTGAAAAACATCTTTCTCATCCGCGTTATTTACCAACCTGAATCCGCTAAAAACAGGGGTATCTTTCTAGTGGATAAAGAACTCCACCTCGATCACCGACACCACCCCCACGCCAACCACCTGGACGAACACTACTGCCGCAGATGGACAGCCATTCGACTCATCAACCAATTGCTGCAAAACAAGGGCAAAAAAAAACTGGCCGCTCTCAATAGAATACGCTTCCACGGCACCCAAGAAGAATACCTGCTGCTTTCCATGGCACGACCAGCCTATCGGTCGGGAGGTCGCCTGGCAGCTATTGAACTGGGTATTCAACTCGACGCAGCAAGCCGAAAAAAATTACAACTCCCGATCGAGAAAATCCCCCTCGAAATCGTCAACAAAACCTGCGAGCGCTGCCCCCTGGACGACTGCAAAGAACGCATTGCTCCTCCTCATCTGGCCCGAGAACGCCAAAAGCAAAAAAGGGTTTTTGAAATCATCGATGAGATTTTGTCTTCACCCTAAAAAAAAGCCCCCACCGGCACGCCGGCAGGGGTCTTTGACTTCCATCCCTACACTTACTTGATCTTGATGGATTTGGGTGGGATGGGCTTAGCTTCTTCTTTCTTCGGCAAAACGACCTGCAACACCCCGTTTTTGTAGGTGGCATCTATCTTCTGCGTATCTACCGATTCGGGCAACTGGAAGGAACGCTTGAATTGCATGAAGTTGAATTCATAGCGACGCCAGTTTTTGTCCTCTTCACTTTCTTCCATTTCTTTGTTCACCTCCACATTCAAGATGCCGTCTTCTACGTTCAGGTTGAAATCGCTTTTCTCCAAACCGGGAGCAGCTACTTCCATGATGAATTCGTCATCCGTTTCGCGGATGTTCACAGCCGGCTGGGAAAAGCGCGGAATCATCTTACCGGGACCGTCTGCATTGCCGAAGAACTCGTTTACCCAATTGCTCCACTCCTGGAGTACGGGATCAACAACGCCGGGATTAAAACGTACGAGTGCCATAGCTATATATTTTTGTGGTTAGACAATCTCTTTATGAGTTTTCACCCTTTCCTATTCAAACCACATACCAATTTCTATTCTCTGCCATTTTTTCAGCAAAGCCCTGTTTTCACCTCGCAAAAAATGACAAAACGGCACAAATCTGTACAAAAGGCGATGGCCACAGGTGAAGAAAGGCACGATCGTGCGTCTTTGCCCTTGTAGGTCGCAGATCAATCGGATTAATCGGCAGGCTGCTCGCAATTCATCATGGCTTCCATGCCTTGCCGCTAAGGCACTCATCCGTTAACAACCAAACCGAAATGGTTTGGGACATTTACAACTCGCGAACGGGCAAAGATAGGGAGTTTGGGAGGCTGACGCCTCCCAAACCACTTCGTCATGAGTATAAAAGGCCCACTTCAAGCCTTCACCTCCGGAACGGGCAGAACGCACAAACCGGCTGCCCCTGTACTTTTCCCAAACGGTAATTTCCCCCTCTACTTCAAAAACGAATACCGCTCGGCATACTCCAGCATTTGTTCCACGAAGCTATCGGGGTATTCCACTTTGATGTCGGTGATTTCACCCTGCCCATCCCTTACCGGCACCAAGCGGGGATTGACGAAACCGGAGTACGGCGCGATGTTGAGCTTGGCCGTGCGTTCCAAAACCTCTTTGTGAATATCGGGGTCCACCTTCACGCCATACGTTTCCACCAGAGCGCGGCCGGCAGCGTAATCGCCCTGAGATTTAATGCGTTGCACCTCGCGCAAAAGCTCGCCAAACAACTCCCTTAGGCGCTCGTAGTCGTGGACTTTAAAATAGGTCTTCCCTTCACGTACCTCTTTGGTGATCACGCCTTCGGGCTGCCCCTTTTCAAAAGCCCAAGCCGCAATCATCTGACGGTTACGCATGTGTGCTTCTTCGATGTTCTTGCCCGGATTAATGCGGCGCAATTGCAACATCAAGCCATTGAGGATATAGCGATCATACGCGGCTTTACCCACATCCAGAGAGGGCATCAAGCCGAGCTCTACCAGCTTGGGGTCCATGATGTAGTACAGCGCTACCAAATCGGCTCTGGCCTCCTCCAGGGTTGAGGCGTAGTTTTTCAAAGTCTCCTTTGGCGTACCCACCCCCGGCTCTATGCGACCGGAGGCATGGCCAATGACTTCGTGCAAAGCGGTCTCCAGCTTATCGGCCAGCTCTCCGTATTTCTCCTGACGCTCCACCTCGGCCTCATCGTAGGCAAACTCTTTGGTCATGCCCGGCCCTTCAGCCTTGAAATAAGCCTCAATGATGTTGCCCAGGGAAACGGATTTCGATCCGTGCTCAGCTCGTATCCAGTTGGCATTGGGCAGATTCACGCCTATGGGGGTAGCCGGAGAAGCATCGCCGGCCTCACCCGCCACCTGAACCACGTGATAGCTCACGCCCTTGACCTTCTCTTTCTTATGAGCCGGCAAATACGGAGCGTGGTCTTCAAACCACTGGGCGTGGTCGGCCAAGACCTCCATGCGCTCAGATGCTTCAAAGTCCTTAATCTCTACAATGGTTTCATAAGAGCCCCGAAAACCCAAGGGGTCGTTGTACACCTCCACAAAGCCGTTGATGTAATCGATATCGCCTTCGGTCGTCTCCACCCAGGCGATGTTGTAGTCATCCCAGGTTTTTAGGTCTCCCGTGCGGTAGTATTGAATGAGCAAATCAAAGGCCTTTTTTTGCTTGTCGTTTTCAGCCACATCGCGAGCCTTTTCCAACCACTTTACCACCTCCTTCAAAGCCGGGCCATACATGCCTTCCGTGGTCCATACCGATTCGGCCAAACTGCCATCCGGCCTACGCACCAACTTGGAATTCAAACCGTAAGATAGCGGCTGCTGTTTGTCGGCTTTCGCCAAAATGGGATCGTAAAAAGCCTTGGCCTCCTTTTCTGAAATGTCCGGATCGTAAAAATTCACAGCTGAAGCCAGCAAAAGGTCTTTAGAAGGGTCCAAGCTCACTTTTTTGATATCCACCTTCGGGTCAAACATGGCTTGAAGCACTTCTTCCGAAAGGCTCTGCCCGGTCGCCTTCAACAAGCTCTCGAAGTAAGCCCTGGAAAATTTCGGGATAAACTTATCCATGGAATAATGGTGGTGAATGCCATTGGAAAACCAGACGTTTTTGGCATAAACCATAAAATGATCCCAATCTTCTCCACTGCGTTCGCCCTGATAGTCCCGCACAATCCGATCAATAGCCCGACGGATGGGGAGATTGTAACGGTAATTCATGTCGTACATGATATCGCGACCGGCCAGGCCTGCCTGGGTCAAATAGTAAACCAATTTTTTTTGCTGCAAAGACAACTTGTCAAAACCGTGAATGACATAACGCAAAACGCGCTTGTCGTCAAAACGATCAACCTCCCATTGAAAGTCCTGTTGCGATTCGGCCGAAGTCGTTTCCGTCTCCGGTTTCGTCGCTTCCTCCGGCTGGGAGTTACAAGCTGAAAAGGCCCAAAAGCCCGAGAGGAGCAAAGCCATGAGAAACCATTTTCCAAACATGAGAAAAATTTTTATTTAACCAATTTCCCGACATAAGCCCGGGAAGAGTCCGTTTGAAGGTTGTAAAGGTATAGGCCTTTCGGCAAATGCGATACGTCTATGTGCAATTTTCCCGAGCTATGTGCCGGAACAAGACGCCGCAGCTGCACCATTCCCCTCAGGTCGTACAGCTCGAATACACCCTGCTGTTGCAAATTCGGCAGCTCTACCTCTATCCAATCTCCAAAAGGATTGGGAACAATCCGCAAAGGGTTTGTGCCTGCCGCCGCTTCATCCGTCGATACGTAGAGCATGGCCTGCTGCACGGCAGCCAGGGCATCAATGCGCCCGTAGCCATAGGTATTGTTGGGCACTTCCGTGCCGGCAAGATCCCCGCAATCCTGGTCGGTAGTCTTGGGCACGGCCGTCTGCTCGATGATGTCTTCAATGACATCTACTTCACCGGCCAAATCCGGGTTAGCGGAAATCATCAAAGCCACCACACCGGCTACATGCGGACCTGCCATGCTGGTACCGCTCCAAGAGGCATACTGCCCGTTGCGAATGCAGGAATACACCCCTACCCCCGGAGCAGAAATGTCGGGCTTGCGCCTGAAGCTGCTGTCCACCAGAACAGGGCCCCTACTGCTAAAACCCGCTATGGTATCATTCGAAGCCGTAGCCCCTACCGTAAAACTGCCGGGAAAAATGGCCGCCGGAGCATTGACCGAGCTACAGGAAGAGCCGCTATTCCCCGCCGAAACCACCACCACGATACCCGAAGCCTTGACGTTGTCCACGACGGTTTGCATCAAGGCAAAATTGTCGGGATTACAACCCTCCATCTCCGGGCACCCCCAGGAATTGTTGATGACGTGAGGTGATTTTGCAGGGTCGGGGTTTTCTCCGTTTAAATCGGTAGGAGCCATAAACCACTCAAAGCACTCAATATAGGTGCTGGGGGTGCCATAGCCCCTTTCCATATTTCGACAAGCTATCCACTTGGCATCGGGTGCCACCCCGATTTTGTTGTCTCCGCCATCATCGCCTACCATAGTGCCCACCGTGTGGGTCCCGTGATTGTGATCGTCGCAGGGGAAAGGGACGTTTAGACCGCAGGGGTTGTTGTTCGGATCGTTGGGAATAGAATCGTTATGCAGGGGGTTGATTTCGTGGATGGCATCGTGCCAGTTGTAGTTGTGATCGGCCGTCTCGCCATCCCAACCGCGGTAGTGCTCCTTGATGGCCGGATGCTCCCACTCTACACCGGTATCTTGTCCACCCACCACGACACCTTCTCCCGTAATACCCAGAGCCCAAACCTGATCCGCTCCGATCATGCTCAGCCCCCAGGGCAAATCTTCCGGACTGCGCGAACTCGCTGCTATAAGGGGCTGTTCCACCACAACTTGCGGATCGTCGTGCACGTAAGCCACATCCTCCCGGGAAGCCAATGTTTTGATGAGTTCCTCATCACCCTTTAATGCCAAGGCACTAAGGACCCAAAAAGAGCGGTAGGGCTGTCGGCGCTGCTGCAAAAAGCTGCGAATAGACGCCTGGCTTTCCTTTGCCGAAAGGCGAAGGCGCTCAAAAACGGCCCGAGCCTTCTTCTCTTTACCGTGAAGCTGTTGAAGGTCGGACAAATCCGCCTGTTTCTTCATTTCAACGATAAAGGCATACTGCCCTCCTCGCTCGACTTTCGCCAAAAGTTCGGGCGATACTTTGTCGCGCCAAGGGTCAAATCGATTCTGTTGCTGATAAAAAAAGCCAAAACAAATGAAGGCCAAAAACGGAATGAGTAAGCGTGTCTTTTTCATGGAAATTTCTATTAAAAGCAAAAGCCGGAAAGTCCCGGACGCCTTTTTCTACAAAAGATGTAAGCAACCGACACCGGTAATCGGGAAACAAAAACATACGAAAGTAAGACGAAAAATCGGAAATCTAAAATACCGAGCTGATGGAGACAAAACACAACACATTTTGTAAACGAGATGTCCAACTTGTACATGTGCACCCTGAAATCTAACTGCAGCCGACCGTGACCCCCTTAAATTATCTCTCTTGCACACAACAAAAAGAAGGAATGCGTTGTAGCTTTGTGCGCTGAAAGCGGGCATTCGAGCTTGCATCCATCAAAGCTCCAAATTTAAAACCATGCAAAAGAACCTACCCTTCCTCTTGCTTTTGATGTTGCTCGGTGGCTTTCAGTTGAAAGCCCAAACCGAGCTCAAACGCGTGTTTGTGCCGGCCAACCCCATCTTGGAACATCACTTTGCCCGCGAACAAAGAGATTTGGCGAAAGCCACACCATTGACCCAAGAAGACCTGGCACTGCACAAATCCCAAAGTGAATGCCCCCTGCTCGAACCCGGCAGCTATTACTTTTTGCCCGGTGAGGTTCGGTTTTGGATTATCGATACTGCAGGCCTGGACTCCCCTACCCTGGAAATCCCGACAGACTGTGCCGGCTTAGGGCTGGGCGAACTTCAGGGCGACACCCTTTTTTACTACGCCTCTCCCTTTGCCGACGGACTGCGCGACACCGTCTGTGTGGCTCGCTGCGATGCTTCGGGAACCTGCGACACCTTGGTCTTCCCTACCATTACCCGACGTGCGGGTGTAACCTTAGTTGAGCCAACTATAGACCTCCAGGCCGGGGAAGTGCTGCCCGAGTATTGCGTAACGCCCTTTCTCATCGGGAATCTGAATTGCGCCGATTTGATCGATTGCCCCGATGAATACGCCGGAGAAGGGCAACAAAATTTTTGGTTCAGCTCTCCGCAAGCCGGGCCCTGCATAGGCTATCAGGCCGGCCAGTTCGCCGGTACGGATACCGTCTGCCTGGTTCTTTGCAATGAGTTCACGACCTGCGACACCTTTAAAATCCCTTTTCGCATCCACCGCGACACCCTCGGCTTGCCTTTCTTCGATGACTTCAGCTACGAGGGGCCTTATCCCGATAAAGGCCTTTGGCTAGACCGCACAGTCTTCGTCAACAATACCCTGGCCCAAAACCCGCCCTCGGTAGGTATGGCTACTTTTGACGGCCTGGATGAAGGCGGTCATCTCTACCCCACTTCCGGCAAAGCCGACATCCTGACCTCTACGTATCTGGACCTCAGTGCTCCCCAGGGCGACGTTTATTTGAAATTCTACCTGGCCCCCAAAGGCTACGGCCTGCTGCCCAACCCGCAGGATTCCTTCCTCCTTCAATTTCGCAGCCAAACCGGCCAGTGGAAAACCGTGATGGCCTTACCCGGCATAGACGTTCCGGTGGATTCCGTCCCGCCTTTCAGTTTTTATGCCATACCCGTTTCCAGCAGCCAGTATTTTTATCGCGGCTTTCAATTTCGATTCATCAGCTTCAGCTCTCCGGCGGGTTTATATGACTTGTGGCACTTGGATTACGTCTGGTTGGACGACCAAAGCGGGCCGGATGCCGTTTTTGAAGACCTGGCCTTTACCAGCACCCCCCCCTTGCTACTCGAGAAGTACAGCGCCATGCCTTTGCGGCAGTTCCTGGGTTTTGTAGAGGAAGAACTCAATACCGACCCCATGCCCTCCTCCTTTTACAACCACTTCAACACCACGGCCACCATTGCCGAATCGGCCATACAAGTCAGAGAAGTACTCACCGACGATCCGTTTCCGGGTATGGAAAACGTAGTGGACGGCCTGGATGCCAATATTCCCCCGGCGGAACACACCTTTCGGCAAAAGGAACTCAACGCAGCTACCTGGAGCAACTACCAGGCTATTTTGGAAAACGATTTCACGGATGAAGAAAAAATCCGGCTGGAAACCTCCTACCACTTTACCCTAAGCTCCCAGGCCGCGCCTTTTTTCCGCAACGACACCGTGCGCAGCATCACCCGCCTGGAAGATTACTACGCTTACGACGACGGCACGGCTGAGGGCTATGTGGCGTTCAGCAATCCTCAGGAAGACAATCCCATGCTGGCCGTGCGCTTTCATGCCCATGTCGCCGACAGCCTGCGGGCCGTACAATTCCACTTCCCGCATGTCAACGGCAATGCCGAAAGTCAGCTCTTCAACCTCAAGATTTGGGTGGGCCAGCTGGACGGCGAACCCGATTACGAAGCCGATTTCCTGCGCCCCAAATACGCCGACACTTACTACGATACCCTTCAAGGATTTTCTACCTATCTGCTGGAAGACTACTTCACCGACGAATTAACACCACTCTACATCCCGGCTGATACCGATTTTTACGTGGCTTTTCAGCAAGTGAGTATCACCAATCAGGGCATTCCCATAGGCATGGATTTTCAACGCAACCGCAATGAAGAATTCTTTGTCAACATTTCAGACAGCTGGGAAGCCTTCCCTGAGGAGCTAACCGGTTCCCTCATGATTCGCGCCCTGATGAGCGGCGAGGATACCCTCTACAATACCGCTACCTCAGAAGCCGAAAAGAGACAGTCCATAGTTCGGTTTGCCCTATTTCCCAATCCAATTTCCACGGAAACAAGGCAAGTCGTTTTGCTTTCGCAAAATGCCGTACAAGCAGGTGCAGCTATCCACTATCGAATTGCCGATTTGACCGGTCGCACGCTAACCCATGGCAACCTTCCTATGGCAGCTCAACATGAAAACCGCTATACCCTGCCTCTGCCCCTTTTGCCGAAAGGCTTTTACACCTTAAACCTCTATCAAAACGGCTTGCTCTTGCAAACCCTAAAACTGATAGTAAATTAAAGTCTGCCAGCTCGTGTAGCGAAATGGCAAAATGGGAACAAGCCGGAGGCATAGACCAAACCATTTCGGTTTGGGTATATACTCATGGCGAAGTGGCTTGGGAGGCTGAGGCCTCCCAAACTCCCTATCTTGCGCTGGTTTGTGAGTTGTAAATGTCCCACACCATTTCGGTTTGGGTATAAAAACTTATCGCTTTTTGTAAAGAGCGGCCTCCAAGCCTTTGGCTTTCATCTCCTCAACCAAATCCCGGGCCAAGTCTATATCGTCAAAACGATCGACCAAGACCACGGCATACTTACCACGGTCAAAAAGCACAATCTGAGCCTGTGCATAGCCTTCTTTCTGTAAGGCCTTTAAACGCTGCTTGGCATAGTGCATTTTCACGAAAGTGCCGCCAAGCACCAAATAATCGCCCGAAGAGGCTATACCATCTCCATCCGGATATTCCTGCCCTCCATCATCCATAAAAGCCTCCGATTTCTCCGAAGTTGAGGTTTCGGAAGTTCCTTTTTCACCCTCATCCGAAACATTCCAGTTGCTTTTCGATTCCGAGAAAGCCCCGCCTTCTTGGCCATCATTATAGGATTCATCCATTTTGTCCGAATCACCCCAATAATCCGTCGTATCCCCATCGGCAAAATCCATGGTATCTTCTTGCGTCCTCGGATAATCCAAAGTGGACGTATCTGTTGCTACAGCTTCTACCGGCACCTCTTGTTTCTTTTTAAATATGTCCGTCGCATAGTAAAACAGCAAACCAATTGCAAACACACAAATAAAAATAATAAAAATGGTGAAAAAGTCTAAGCGAGACATAGCATTTCGTTTTGATTATAGAACAAAAATAAACAAGCACCTCAAAGGTAGAAAAAAAATAACACTTACAAACCATATCGATGAACTTCCCCGCATAGACGGAATCATGCAAAACCGGAAGTCGGTATATTCAAAGTGAAGTGAGTTGGGAAAGTGAGCACACTGCCGGTGTGGTTTACACCAAGGCTCAAAACACAGGCGCAGCCTGAGCTGCGGGGAGGCTTTGTAAGGAAGGCGAAAGCCGCAATGGCAAGTGAACAATTCCCAAACCACCTCCTGAGGGTATAAAACTGCTGAGAAAGCTCTACTTCGATTGCAGGTTGTTGGTTGCGGGTTGATCGGCTGGTAATTTGCAATTTTTCATTCTCCTTTGTCCATTCCACTCCATCACCTTCGTTACCTTCGCCACGTGCAATGTTGAGCGCAAAATCCCGTTGTTGATGGGGAAAAGAGCTATTGTTTTTATAGGGAAACGAAAAAAGCATGAAACGATCTTTTTTACTGGCCTTGATTTTCATTTTCAGTTTGGGGTTCACCACCCTGCTCGAAAGCGACTCTTTTGAAGTCTCTAAGAACCTGGAGATTTTTGCCAACGTTTACAAGGAGTTACACACCAGCTATGTGGATGAGCTGGAGCCGGGGACGGTGATGAAAACGGCTATTGATGCCATGGTCTCCTCGTTGGATCCCTATACCAACTACTACCCTTCCTCCATCATCGAGGCCCAACGCTTCGAGATGGAAGGCCGATACAACGGCTTGGGAGCCCGATTCACTCTACTCGACGACTACCCGACCATAACGGAAGTGTATGAAGGCTCTCCTGCACAAAAAGCAGGCATCATGCCGGGAGATCAAATTCTACGCATCAACGGTGCTTCTGCAAAGGGAAAAACCGAAGAAGAAGTACGAGCCATTGTCAGTGGATTTCCGGGGACACAACTCGATTTGGAAATTCTTCCATTTGGCGAAAGCCAAAGCAAGAAGTTAAGCGTTTTGCGCGGAGAGATAAACATCCCGAATGTCCCTTACTACGGCCTGGTAGGCAAGGACATAGCTTACATCTCGCTAACCATCTTCACAGCAGGTGCTGCCGAAAACATCAACAGAGCTTTACAGGCTTTGAGACGGGAAAAGCCCGAATTGAAGGGGCTCATTTTGGATTTGCGCTACAACCCCGGCGGCCTGCTCAGCGAAGCCGTGAACATTTGCGATCTCTTTCTGCCGCCCGGAGAAGAAGTGGTTTCCATGAGGGGAAAAGTGCGAGACAGAGACCGCGTATTTAAAACGCGCAGGCAGGCTGTTGAGGGAGATTTGCCCATCGTAGTTTTGATTAACAAAAAATCTGCTTCTGCTTCCGAAATTGTTTCCGGAGCTTTACAAGATTTGGACAGAGCTGTTGTCATGGGGCAACGCTCTTTCGGAAAAGGGCTGGTACAAAATGTACGCGACCTGGGCTACAATGCCCGTCTTAAATTGACCACAGCCAAATACTACATTCCCAGCGGGCGTTGCATTCAGGCCGTACGCTATGAAAACGGTCAACCGGTAGATATCCCCGACGAAGAGCGGGCCGTCTTCCACACCCGCAGGGGAAGAAAAGTACTCGATGGCGGGGGCATCACGCCCGATATTCGATTGCCCGACCTGAAAAAAAGCCCCTTAATTCAAGCGCTGGAAGACCAATATATGATAGTCAAATTTGCAGCGGCTTATACTTCCGGACTCGACTCTCTGCCTTCGGTCTCCGAATACCATTTTACAGACTGGCCGGCTTTTGAAGGCTTTCTCCAAGAGCAAAATTTCACTTATGAAACCCAGGCGGAACAGGCTATACACCAAGCCGAAAAAGCTGCTGAAGAAGAGGGCTTTGATGTAAGTCGGGAGACCCTGGCCTTGCGGCAAAAAATACAAGAAGCAAAAGAACAAGCGCTAAAGGACAACCAAGCGCTAATTGTCAGCTTGATCGAAAAAGAAATTGCCAAGCGCTTTTACTTCCAATCGGGAGCCACGGAGATTTCCTTGAGAAACGACCCGGAAATAAAGTCAGCCATTGAATTGTTGAACGACCCGCAAAAATATGAAGCGGTTTTTTCCGGCAATTGAATCTGCCTTCTGCTTCTATTGAAAGGACATGCGACGCACGAGCAGGGACTGCACCAAAGCCCTCATGCCCAAAAAAAACAGCATGGCCAACCAAAGTAAGTGATTGGGGTCCGAGCTGGGAAAAAAGCGATGTAGGGACAAAACAATCACATAAACGGCAAAAGCTATGGCCATGCTATCTCGCATGGCACGAGCCGCTGTCAAGCCTACAAAAATTCCATCCCAAATGTAAGAGGGGCTACCCAAAAAAGGCAAAATGGCCATCCAAATCAAATAAGGTTGTATGGCTGTTAACACTTCTGCTTCCGAGCTGAAAAAACCAGCCAAAAACATCCCGCAAAAAAAATATAGAAGAGAGAAAAACAGCGCAAGCAACATGCCCCAGATCAAAGACAATTTTATAGCTCTGCGAAGACCTTGGGGATCCTTTCTGCCTTTGTACTTGCCAACTACACTTTCGGCAGCAAAGGCGAAACCGTCAACGCCGTACGACATCCAGTTGAGGAATTGCATCAAAACGGTATTGACCGCCAGTATGCTCGCCCCTATGGCAGCAGAACGGCTGTAAAAAAGAGCAAAAGCAGAGGTGAGCATAATCGTGCGCAAAAAAATGTCGCGATTGATGCGCAAGAACTTCAAAAAAGCCTGCTTATCGCTCAACAAGTTGTATAAAGCAGTGTGAACATCGGCCGGCATTTGCCGAAAGGCAGCAAAAAAACCGGCTGCATACTTTTTTTGCCAAAGCCATGCTGCGAGAAATAACCCCAGATATTGAGCAATGACCGTTCCCCATGCCACCCCTTCTACGCCCCAACCGTAGTATCTCACGAGACTCCAGCTGAGCAAAATGTTGGTAAAATTAACCAAGAGCGTGATGTAAAGCGGATAACGGGCATTTTGCATACCAAAAAACCAACCGGCCAAGACATACAGACCCAGAGAGGCCGGAGCAGCCCAAATCCGAATCAAAAAATATCGCAAAATAAGGGGTTTGTGCTCTGCCGGACTGTTCATCAGCCAGGCTCCGGCTATGGCTAACGGTTTTTGTAAAAGAATCAACAACAAGGCCAAACCCAAAGCCAACAACAAAGCCCGCAACAAGGTAAGCGCTTGCTCCGAAAAGTCTTGTGCACCGTAAGCCTGCGCCGTCAATCCCGTAGTACCCATGCGCAAAAAACCAAAATTCCAATACAGGAAATTGAAAATCATGGAGCCGATGCCGATAGCACCGAGATGAACGGAAGAAAGTTGCCCCATCAAAGCCGTATCTACCGTGCTGAGCAAAGGAACTGAAATGTTCGATAAAATGTTAGGCAGGGCCAAGCGCAAAATTTCCCGATTCATATCGCAAAGGTAGATAAATTGAAATGCCCCTTCTGTGCAGCTTTCACCCTATTCTACACTTTTCACTATCTTTAGCACTTCAAACCGATTTTGCCCATTTTAAATCACCTCCCCATGCTGCTAAAACGGAATGCCCAAGGAGAAGCCGTCAGAGAAGTTCAACAAATGCTCAATTTCCTGGGGTTTCGCTATCGCCGAGGCAACCGGTACTATCGCTTGAAAGAAGACGGAAAATTCGGCCCCATTACCGAAAGCGTGGTCATTGACTTTCAGCGCTCTCAAGGGTTGCTGCGCGATGGCATAGTAGGCCCCATAACTTTTGCGCGCTTGGAAAAGGAATACTCCATTCGCGTCTTGGAACTGACCGCTCCGGAAGTGGCCCCCGGCAGCGGCTTTGATGGCCAGTATTACCTCAAAGCAGTACATGCCGACCCTTACGACCAAAGTTATGTACGGGTTTCTTTACGACAAGATGTGGCTAAAGTGTACCGGGCATTGAGGCGGGAAGTGCTTTCTCGGGGAGGAATTCTACCTTCCTCGGGAGCCATTCGCAGCTTGTGGGCCAAGGTAACTTCCAGCCGCAGTGCAACCTCCTTTCACTATCTGGGTCGAGCCTTTGACCTTTTCGTCTATGCCGGCATGGTAGAGCCTGAAAAAGATCCCTTTGTCGTAGTTGGAGACAAGGAAGAGCCCGGTTACTTCAGGGTTTATGCGCGCTGTAAAGAAGACTGGCCCGTCCATGAAGCCGACGCTCCCCAAGCCATTGAACTACCGCCGGAGCGGGAATTGGACAACATCTACACCTATGGAGACCGCAGCGGCAAGCGCAACAAACCCGTTAAAGGGCATTTTCTGGATCTTACCGCCCTATTTAAAAAACACGGCTTTGAGCGCATTGCCCCCCGCCGCTCTTTCTTCGACAAAGGTTCCATGATGGGGGCTGAGTGGTGGCATTTCCAATACGAGGAAGGGCTTATTCCCGGGGTTTCCACCTTCGGCAACGAACTGAAAAAACTCTATACCAAAAAGACCTTGCGGAAAAGCCGCCCCTGGAAATTCCGTCATTTTGTCTTCGGCCAAGAGTGGAATTAAAGCCTTTACCAGATCCGCCAAACTCAAGTGGTTTTGAATGCTCAAAACCCTTACATGCTCCGCCTACAAGAGGTCGAAGCTGCTTGCCTGCCTGAATGGAGTCAGTAATTCAACTGCAAACGCAACATGCCCGCTTGTTCTCTACCCCGGCCATTCACATCGGAAAGCACGTAGTTGAGCATCAACCGAAATTGACTGTTGAAGTAAACATTGAGGCCCATGGTGTATTCCCTCAGGTAAGTGCGATCGCTTTCAGATAAGGCAATTTCCGATTGCTCCGCACGAACAGCTATTTCCCAGGCTCCCCACTGCCCTTTTTTCGGGTCAAAGGGCTTCTTGATCTTGGGATGACCAAGGCCTGCATTGAGGTTTTTAAAACGGCGATGTTCACCGGTGAGAAAAAAAGAAAGCAAGCCGTAGAAGGAAGGAACAGCGATGAGATCGGGATTGTCCAACTTGTCAATACTGCCTTTAACATATTCTGCCTGAGCGGAAAAAGGTCCGGCTATGAGGAGCAATTGGGCAGTGGGTAACTCAACGCGCTGCACTTGCTCAACGCTGTAGCTCAGCAATTTGGGCTCGAGATGATTGCTCTGTGTCGGGCGAAAGGTGTAATTGCCCTTCGAGGGACGACGCTGCGAATAGGCCAGTCCGGCGAGCAACCAAAGCTGCTTTTCCGGCCTTTTGATCAACAAGCCGCTGAGGCGAACATTGCGATGTAGGTTTTGGTTGATGAGCATGGCCTTGCCCGTCGTGCCGTCTGTATCAAAGAAGACAGCTGCTTGCAATCCTAAGTGCTCATGCAAAAAAAGGCGTTCGTACATCAGGCCGGTATTGCGCCGTGGCATGTAACCGGAAACGGCATGACGCTCCATGAAAACGGCGTGATTGAAAGAAACCTGAGAACTCAGTGTCAAAGGTTCCGGGAAATGTCCCAGGTACAAAGCCCCTCCTAAACCCGGCAAATCCCGAACTTTCAGATAAACATCTTGCAAGCGAATATTGCCGTTTTGAATAGCTATCTGAGCCTTGTAAGACAAGTTTTTTCCGGCCTTTCCCTTCGCATGAAAACTGATCATCCGAAACTCCACGCCACCTGTTCCTTGCTCGGGAAAACGCATCTCCAAACTGTCATCTAAGCTGAAACTGCTGAAATCCAAAAAAAAGCGCCCGCCGAATTGAGGTCCCGTAGTTTGCGCAGACAACAGCGAACCCCAAAGCAAAAAAAACATGCTCACCATGAAAATGCCCAGGCCACGCTCACCGGATAAACATCTTGTACTCCGATCCGTTCCGTGCTTTGAATCGTCCAAGCCTCTTCGGCCCGAACAAGAAAAAAAGTTGAATCGCTTCATCTTATCTGTTTTGTGTTTGTCCAAATCAGTGTGAATTGGTACGGCAAAATCCTTTAAGCAACAAAAGCACAGAAGCTTGAGCTGCTCTCAAAGGATGTGAGCCACTTTTTTCGCAAACAAGCCATGGCGCGCAAAGTAAGAATTGAGCACCCACGTAAACTGTCATCCGGATCACCAAAAGGCAAAAAATTTGAGTACAAAACCCTTATTTTGCGCCATAAAAAGATTCTACGCATGAGAACAGCCCGCTTTTTCTACCCCCTATTCATCCTTTTCTGCCACTTAGGTCTCATCACTTCAAGCTTGGCAGAAGAACCCGTATTGCGCTTTCCCGCTTTGAATCCCGATGGAACTCAAGTTGCTTTCAGCTGGCAAGGAGACATTTGGATTGCGCCTGTTGCAGGAGGTGCTGCACGCAGGATGACCGTTCACGAAGCTTACGACAGCCAGCCCGTGTGGAGCCCCGACAGCAAGCATATCGCCTTCATCAGCAACCGCAACGGCAACGGCGATTTGTACCTTTTGTCTTTGGAGGATGGCAGAACAAAGCGCCTAACCTGGCATTCGGCACCGGATGCTGCACCCCATTGGTCGCCTGACGGCCGCGAAATTTGGTTCCTCAGCCGCCGAGATTTTGTGCAGGTCGAACGGGAATGGGAGGTCTGGAGCATTCCGGTAGAGGGGGGCACGCCGCAGCGACGCCTGGATGCCTTAGGCTCTCATCTGGCTTGGTCGCCCGACGGTCGTTTTCTGGCTTTGGAACACGGCTGGTGCCGGCGCGAGCGGGAAGCCTATCGCGGCTCGGCCAATCGCGATATCTGGCTATACGACCCGAAAAACGACCACTACACTTCACTGACAACTTTTGAAGGGCAGGATATTTTGCCCGATTGGGATGAGCAGAACCGCATTTATTATCTCAGTGCGGTAAGCGGGCATTACAACCTCTATCGACGCACTGTCTCGGCAACGGGAGAAGCCTCCGGCCCGGAAGCTCTAACTTCTTTTGACGAAGACGGCCCGGTCTATTTCGACTTGAGCCGCAACGGCAGAACGGCTGTCCTGGAAAGGTTGTCGGGCGTTTTTATCCTGGACATACCTTCCCGGCAATTGCGTCCTTTTCAACCCGAATTGCCCCAAGACGAAAGACATTATGCCGAAGAATACAAAAGCTATACTTCTAAAGCCAATGCCTTAGCCGTTTCGCCTTCCGGCAAATATCTGGCTTTTGGTGTACGGGGGGAATTGTTTGTAAAGCTGAATGATAAGGAAAAGAACCGCAGCCGTCGACTCACCGATAGCCCCGCCCGTGATGACGACCCCCAATGGCTCAACGACAGCACCTTGCTTTTCCTCTCGGACAGAAATGGCAACAGCGAAATTTATTTGCTCAACTCTGCAGACCCTCAGCAATTTTCTCTATACAAAAGCCTAAAGCGCCATATCCGCAAATTGAGTGATACACCTCAGGATGAGGTGGGGATTTGGCTTTCGCCAAATCGGAAAAAGCTGGCTGTTTTGCAAGCTCGCTACCGCTTGCTCATTTACGAGATAGATTCGAAAGGGAAGATGTCAAAGCCCGTGGTCTTGTACGAGGGTTGGGCTGAACCCCAAGATTTGGCCTGGAGCCCTGACAGCCGTTATCTGGCTTATGCCCAACCGGATTTGGACTTTAACTACGAAGTTTATATCCAGGCGGTGGACGGAAACAGCCCTCCGGTAAACGTCAGCATGCACCCGCGCAGAGATGACAGCCCCGTGTGGAGCCCCGACGGTAGCAAGCTGGCCTTCCTTTCCGTGCGCAACCACGGCGATGCGGATATTTGGTATGCCTGGTTGCGCAAGAGTGACTGGGAAAAAACGCAAAGAGATTGGGAAGAAGAGGAAGAGGACGAAAGCGAGAAGAAAAATCAAGGAGATTCCCTGCTGCAAATTGATTTTGAAGGTATCCATCGACGCTTGGTACAGCTGACCCGCATGCCCGGCAGCGAAGGCAATTTGGCCATCAGCAAAGACGGCAAGACCTTTTACTTCACTTCCAATACGGGAGGAGATTTTTTTTCCTCCAACGACAAGCCGGCTTTGATGAAAATTCGCTGGGATGGCAAGGAACGCAAAACCCTCAAAAGTGACCTTCGTCTTTACGGACTTCAATTAGGCCCCGAGGGCAAATGGCTGTATGCCATCAAATCCGGAGGAACTCTTTTGGCCCTCAACACCTCCAACGACAAGCAAGAACCACGTCCGTTTAAAGCTCTGTTGAGCATACGGCACAAAGAAGAGTACAGACAAATCTTCGAAGAAGCCTGGCGCGCTTTACGCGACGGTTTTTACGATCCCGATTTTCACGGCAGAGACTGGGCTGCCTTGCGGCAAAAATACGAGCCCCGGGCTTTAGCAGCTTCTACCTGGCAAGATTTTAAAGTGATTTTCAACCGCATGCTGGGGCAGGTCAATGCCAGCCACATGGGCTTATACGGAGGAGAGACACCCGAAAAAATACAGCGGGAACAAACCGGCCTTTTGGGGGTTGAACTGGAACCCGAAGAAGAAGGCGTTCGCGTCAAATTCGTTTTACCGGAAGGCCCCGCCGACCGCACGGAAAGCCGCTTGCAAGTCGGCGACTTAATCTTAGCCGTGAACAACCAACCCGTACAGGCAGGCGAGAATTTTTATCGCTTGCTACTACAGACAGCAGGCGAACGGGTTTTGCTCCGCATTCGAGATGTTTCCGGAACAGAGCGCGAACTGGTCATTCGGCCGGCAAAAAATTTGCGGAATTTGCAATACGAAAAATGGGTGGAGGATCGCAGAGCCATGACTGAGCGCCTTTCCCAAGGGCGTTTGGGCTATCTGCACATCCGCGCCATGGGCTGGAGCAGTTTTGAGCGCTTTGAACGCGAACTGACAGCCGCCGGCCTGGGCAAAGAAGGCATTGTCATTGACGTTCGCTTTAACGGAGGTGGCTGGACAACCGACATGTTGATGACAGTCCTGGACGTCGCACAGCACGCTTATACCGTTCCGCGCGGGGCAGCCGAAAATTTACAACGAGATCATCGCAAGTTTAGAGAGCATTACCCTTTTGGCGAGCGCTTGCCCTATGCCGCCTGGACCAAGCCTTCCATTGCCTTGTGCAACGAAAACAGCTATTCCAATGCCGAAATTTTCTCCCATGCCTACAAAAATCTGGACTTGGGAACCCTGGTGGGCACACCGACTTTCGGAGCTGTCATTTCCACCGGAGGAAAGGGCCTGCTTAACGGTTCTTATGTGCGCATGCCTTTTAGAGGCTGGTATGTGTGGGCTACAGATGAAAATATGGAAGGAAACCCGGCCGTGCCCGATGTCATTGTCCACAACGGCCTGGACGAGCGGGCCAAAGGACAAGACAGCCAGCTGGAACGGGCCATAACCCTTTTGCTGGAACAATTGGATCGTTAGGGAAATCCGGCTGGTGCGGAAAAGTGCTCCGAAGCCCAAAGGCCCGCAAAGGAGAACTACAGGTGAAAAAAGAAACCGAACGGGCTTCGGCTTTAAGGCACTTGGCCTTATTTTTCGATCGGTTCGGAAGCGAAGCTTATCCCCCTGCTGCTGTTCTTACTTTACTTCCTGCTTTTGCTGCATCTTCAGCCGATAGGCCGCTTTCAGCAGTTCTGCACGACGGCGAACAGAAGGCTTTACGTATTCCTTGCGACGACGCAATTCCCTCATGATACCGGCATTTTGATATTTGCGCTTATAGCGCTTCAGGGCGCGATCGATGTTCTCGCTGTCTTTGACGTTGATAATCAGCATATCTAAAAGTTCATTTTGCTCTCAACAATATGGCCTTGCTCCCAAAGAGCAACTCCCCGAAAGAGGAGCTCCCGCTCTTGGAAAAGGCACGCAAAGATAAGGCTTTTTTTCTTTTCAAACTTTTTTTGCTCCTTTTTTTCAAAGGGGCACTTTTTTTATTTTCTTTAAACGCCCTTTTTTATTTTGCATCAAAAGAAAGAAGTGGGCAAGTTCTTTCGAAAAAAAGTTAAAGCCATCTTTCAGGCCCTTTAAACTACATCGCTATGACAAGATATATACTCTTTTTTCTGTCTTTTTTCCCGTTTGCCTTGAGCGCACAAATTGTATGGGACCAAAGCGATTTGCCTGCTATTGGTGATGAATACAAAACCTGCGTAAATACTTCTGTAGCCGATCTGGATTTGGGACAGCCGGGAGGTAACCAGCAGTGGGATTTTTCGGATTTGGTTTTGACAACCACTTCGGTAACGGCTTTTGTAGATCCTGCAGTCTTTTTTGACAATCAGGGTGATTTTCCGGGGGCTGATATAGTAGAAACCGGAACCCGCATAAAATTTTTGAACATCACGGATGAAGGCGTGTACGACATGGGCAGGTTGTCCCAGTTTTTCGGGCAGCCATACTTTTCTTCTGTGCCTTATGATCCTCCTGCCCGAGAGCGCGCTTTGCCTACGAGTATGGACACCTTGGTACTTTCCGATTTTTCTTTTGATCTGGTGCTTGTCGATACGGTTTTAGGTGTAGATTCCGTGCGAATCAAGCATGAGGAGTCTCGCCATTCGCTCATTGATGCCTGGGGGAACATCACCACTCCTTCCGGCAACTTTGATGCTTTGCGCGAGCGCCTGGTCGTGAATACGATAGATTCGGTTTGGAGCTATGAAGGAGGTATGGATACCCTTACAGGAGTCTTTGTACAAGAGTTTTTCACCTACAACTGGCTGGTAAAAGGTCTGGGGATTCCCTTGGTGAGCGTAAAGGTACAGGGCGATACTTTGATTCAAAACGCCAGATGGTGGGTCGCGGATTTTGTCCAGCCTCCGGTACCGATTTTTTCTTACACCTATGAAAGCGATGAGGGCTTGCTCCAGTTTACCGATTTATCAGCCCATGAACCGGAGAGCTGGTTGTGGGAGTTCGGAGATGGCCAAAGCTCTACAGAGCAAAATCCACAGCATCAATACACTGCTCCGGGAACATACGAAATTTGCCTCACTGTGGAAAATCAGTTTGGCAGCAATACCGCCTGTCAAACGACCTACATCTTTTTCGGACCAAAAGCGGATTTCTCGGTAGAAGCTTTAGGTAGCGGGCTTTATGCCTTTACAGACCTGAGTACGGATTCCATTTTGTTGTGGCATTGGGATTTTGGAGACGGAACGCCTTTTTCCATTGAGCAGAACCCCGAGCACTTGTACGAACAGACAGGACTTTACGAAGTGTGCCTGACAGCGAGCAATCCGGCCGGTTCGGATACTTTTTGCGATTCGGTGGACGTAGTGACTCCACCGGTAGCAAATTTTGCCTATGAAAATACCGGCACCGGAGAAGTGACTTTTGCAGATTCTTCAGCCAATCTGCCCGATAGCTGGCTGTGGGGCTTTGGCGACGGCAGCACCTCTACAGAGCAAAATCCGGCACACGAATACGCCGAAGAAGGCTCTTATACAGTTTGCCTGGAGGTGAGCAATGCCGCCGGCACGGATGAGGTGTGCATGGAAGTGGAAATGCTGCTGGCGCCTATAGCCGCTTTTACCTATGAGAATCAGGGAAATGCTTTGGTCGCTTTTACCGATGCTTCTGCCAACAATCCGGAAAGTTGGCTGTGGGACTTTGGCGACGGGCAGACCTCCATGGAGCAAAACCCCGTACATCAATACAACGGAGGGGGAAACTACACGGTTTGCCTGACGGTAAACAAGAGCGGGTTTAGCGACACCTACTGCGATTCGAGTTTACACGTAATAGGCACTGCCGTAAAGGATTTGACTTTGCAGCAATTCTTTCGGTTATATCCCAACCCGGTTGAAGACGAGGCGGTTTTCTCTTTAGAAGGAGCAAGAGTGGAAGGCAGCTTGTATTTGGAAATTTGCGATGCGGTGGGACGTACCGTTTACTTCAGTCCTTTTGATATACAGACAGG
>Ga0256839_1001864_pt1 | contig 24748 bp, 23 predicted proteins | sample 354166metaG_FD_185968 | JGI IMG/M metagenome (GOLD analysis project Ga0256839, IMG submission 185968) | Hydrothermal vent microbial communities from Mid Atlantic Ridge, Atlantic Ocean - 354-166 | ecosystem: Environmental > Aquatic > Marine > Hydrothermal vents | place: Atlantic Ocean: Mid... | reverse complement strand
CCACGAACCGACGCCGGCAGCGGCGAGGTAGACGGTGTCGAGGAAGCCGTCAAAGAGCGCGAGCACCAGGGCCAGCTCCTTCAGGGGGTTGACGATCAGGACGTTGTACACCCGGTCCACGTAAAAGGCTTGGGTCGACCAGGTCTGGAAGGTGAGGTACCACCCCGGCAACGTCCAGCGGCGGAAGGCCAGGTAGCCCAGGTAGAGGCCGACCAGCGCCACCGCCGCCGAGAGCGCGATCAAGCCCCACTCGAGGCCGAGCGTCATGTGGTGCTTCTCGACGTGGGCCAGCGCCGGGGCCAGGTAGGGTTCCACCAGGTTCCAAAGCGGCTCGGGGAGGGCCAGGAAACCCGCGAAAACCGCGCCCAGCGCGAGCACGTCGTTGGGCACGGTCATCACCGGAGGGGCCTCGTGAGGGTGGCCGCTGCCCTTGTACTCGCCCAGGAAGACGAGCACGTACCAGCGCATCGCGTAGACCGCGGTCAGGAAGGCCACGGCCAGGCCGGCCAAGTAGAAGCCCGTGCCCCCGAAGGGGTAGGTGAGCGTCGCGGTGATGATCGCGTCCTTGGACCAGAACCCAGCGAGCAGCGGGAAGCCGGCGAGCGAGAGCGCGCCCGCGAGGCCGTGCAGGTGGGTGCGCGGCAGGTACTTCTTGAGCCCGCCCATCTTGCGCACGTCCTGCTCGCCGCCGAGGGCGTGGATGACCGAGCCCGAGGCCATGAAGAGCAGCGCCTTGTAGAAAGCGTGGGTCATGACGTGGAAGAGCGCGATCCAGTACGCCCCCACCCCCACGGCCAGGAACATGTAGCCCAGCTGGCTGATCGTCGAGTAGGCGACGATCTTCTTGATGTCCCACTGCCCCAGGGCGGAGAGCGCCCCGTAGGCCGCAGTGACCAGGCCGATGACGGCGATGAAGTAGGAAACGTCCTGCAGGTTGGCGTAGAGGAAGGAACTGCGGGCGATCAGGTAGACGCCGGCGGTGACCATCGTGGCCGCGTGGATCAGGGCGCTGACCGGCGTGGGGCCCGCCATGGCGTCGGGCAACCAGACCATCAGCGGCACCTGGGCGCTCTTGCCCACCGCGCCCACGAAGAGCAGCAGCCCCGCGGTGCCAAGCGCCAGCGGCAGCACCGTGCTGCCCTCGATGGCCTCGCGCAGCTCGCCGATCGAGAGGGTGCCGAAGAGGCTGTAGAGCAGGGCCATGCCCAGCAGGAACCCCAGGTCACCGATGCGGTTGGTGATGAAGGCCTTGCGGGCGCTGTCGGCGTTGACCTTCTCGGTGTACCAGAAGCCGATCAGCAGGAAGCTGGCCAGACCCACGCCCTCCCAACCGATGAACATCACCGGGTAGCTACCGGCGAGGACGAGGGTCATCATCATGGCGATGAAGAAGTTGAGGTAGGCGAAGAAGCGGCTGAACCCCGCGTCGCCGTGCATGTAGCCGATCGCGTAGACGTGGATCAGGAAGCCGATGCCCGTAACCACCAGCCCCATGTAGCCCGAGAGCGGGTCGAGAACGAGGCTGAAGGGAATGCCGGGCAGCCAGTCCTTGATCGCCCACTCGGCGCCCCCGGTCAGCACCCCGTAGAGCACCAGCAGGAAGCTGAGCCCCGTGAGCGCCGAGGCGATCACGCCCGGCGCGGGCTCGCGCAGGTGCTTGCCGAAGAGCCCCAGGAAGACGAAGCCCAGGAGCGGCAGGAGAAGGATGAGTAGGAGCAGCATGGTCACCCCCTAAGCTCCGCGAGGTCGTCCACCGAGGTGGAGCTGCGGGCGCGGAAGACCGCGACGATGATGCCGAGGCCCACGGCCACCTCGGCGGCCGCGAGCGCGATGACCACCAACGCCATCACCTGCCCGTCGAGGTTGCCCGAGGCGCGGGCGAAGGCCACGAAGGCCAGGTTGGCGGCGTTGAGCATCAGCTCGATGGACATGAAGATGAGGATCGCCGTGCGCCGCGCCAGTACGCCGTAGAGGCCGATGGCGAAGAGCAGGGCGGAAAGCAGCAGGTAATAGCTCACCGGCCCACCTCCCCCTGTTCCCGCTCCCGCTCGAGCACCTGGGGCTTCTTGCGCGCCCCGCGCACCCCCGGCTGCACCAGCACCACCGCGGCCACCGTGGCCGCGAAGAGCAACACCGCAATGAGCAGCACGACGTAGAGCCAGGGGCCGTAGAGCAGCTGCCCGAGCGGCCCCGGCAACCCCCCGGCCAGCTTGATCTCGGCGAGCGGGTGAACCGGCCCCAGCGCCGAGAAGGCATAGGCCAGGGTCAGGAAGAAGACGGCGGCGAACCCACCGGCCACCCACTTCATCCAGGGCATGCGCCCCGTGCTGACGTCGGCCCGGGCGTCGAAAAGCAGCATGATCACGAAGAGGAAGAGGACCATCACCGCGCCGGCGTAGACGATGATCTGGATCCAACCGAGGAACTGGGCCTCGAGCGCGAAGTAGACGGTGGCCAGCACCAGGAAGTTGCCCACCAGCGCCAACCCCGCGTGCACCGCGTTCTTGAGGGTGACCGCCGCCAGCGCACTGGCGACCAGCAGCACCCCGGCGATCAGGTCGAAGGCGCTCACTCGTACTTCACCCCCTCCAGCTCGGGTCGCACGTAGGGGACCTCGAAGCCCAGCTTCAGCGGTTTGCCGGTCACCTGGGCCTCGCGCCGCTGCGGCTTGGAGCCCACGGTGTCCACCAGCAGGTCCTCCTTGCCGTAGACGAAGTCGGAGTAAACGTAATCGGCCAGCTCGAACTCGTTGCCCATCACGATCGCCCCGGTGGGGCAGGCCTCTTCGCAGAGCCCGCAGAAGATGCAGCGCAGCATGTTGATCTCGTAGACCTTGGCGTAACGCTCCCCCGCCGAGACCGGATGCTCGGGATCGTTCTCCTCGGGCTCCACGTAGATGGCGTAGGCCGGGCAGGCCGCGGCACAAAGGCTGCAGCCGATGCACTTCTCCAGGCCGTCCGGGTGACGGGTGAGCACGTGCCGGCCGTGGAACCGCGGCTTCAGGGGCACCGGTGCGCTCGGGTAGGGAATGGTCACCGGCTTGGAGAACAGGTGCTTGAGGGTGATCCCCATCGCCTTGGCCAATGCGAACACGCTCATACGGCTCCTCCTTTGCTGGCCACCCAGTACGCCGTCGCCAGGAACCAGGCGAGCGCCACCGGGAAGAGCACCCCCCAGGCGAAGCGAATCATCACGTCGTAACGGGTGCGGAACCAGCTGGCCCAGATCCACATCACGATGAAGATGAAGGCCAGCCACTTGACGAACAGCCACAAAATCGGGACTTCCGGCAGGCCGAAGGGGGCGTGCCAGCCGCCCAGGAACAGCGTCGGGATCAGGGCCGACGCCGTGATCCAGTGCAGCAGCTCGGCCATGTAGAAGGCCACGAACTTCATGCTGTTGTACTCGGTGGAGAAGCCGCCCACCAGCTCCTGCTCGGCCTCGACGAAGTCGAAGGGGGTGCGGCCCATCTCGGCCAGCGAGGCGACGAAGTAGATCGCAAAGGCAGGGAACTGCCAAACGATCAACCAACCGTACTGGCCCTGCCAGTCCACGATGTCGCGCAGGCTGAGCGAACCCACGACCAGCACCGGACCCAGCAACGCGACGCCCAAGGCCAGCTCGTAGCCCACCAGCCCCGCGGCTGAGCGCATGCCGCCCATCAGGCTGTACTTCGAACCCGAGGCCCAGCCGGAGAGGAAGATGCCGTAGACGGCCAGCTCGGCGACGGCGAAGATGTAGAGGATGCCAACGTCCAGGTCGGCGATCCAGGGGTCGAGGCCGAAAAGGCTGCCTTCGGGCCCCAACGGGATCACCGCGAAGGCGGCGAGGGCGAAGGTGAAGGAGATGATCGGCGCCAGCCAGTAGACGAAGCGGTCGGCCTTGGCCACCGAGATGTCTTCCTTGAAGATGGCCTTGACCGCGTCGGCGATCGGCTGCAAGAGCCCCAACGGCCCGACGCGGTTGGGACCGAGGCGGACCTGGAAGCGCGCCAGGCCGCGGCGCATGCCCCAAGTAAGGTAGGCAAAGGCGAAGAGCAGCAGCAGGATCAGGACCAGGCCCTTGATCGCAGCGATCAGGTAGATCATGAGGTTTCACCTCCCTGGGGCACCAGGGCCCGGAAGGGAAGCCGGGCCGCCGGCGTTCCCGCCGGCAGGAAGAACCAGCCCTTGGGCAGTTCGGGGTCGAAGACGAGGCGCGCCCCAAGGGTCCCCAGGGGGGTTTCCACCTCAAGCGTCGCGCCCTCGTCGAGCCCCTCGGCCAGGGCGGTTTCGGGGTGGGCGGCCAGCTCGAGCGCGCCCAGCGCCCGCTGGACCACAGCGCCCAGGCGGTGGCGCGCCTTCCACATGCTCGGCCGCAGGTAAAGGTTGCCCTCGGCCGGAGCTACGGGGCGCGGGGTGAGGCTGACGCGGGGACGCCAGAGGGTTCCGTAGGGCTCGAGCTTGTCCAAGTCGATCCGGTAGCGCTCCTGGAAGCGCTTGCGCGCCTGATGCACGAAGCGCACCGGCGCCTGCACCCCCAGCGCGTCCGCGAAGAGGCCCAGCGCCTGCGTCAGGCCCTCGGCCTCGCCGGCGTCGACATGGGCGGGTTCGAGGCCCACGAGCCGGCTCTCGGCGTTGAGCAGGGTACCGCGCTTCTCGTAAGGCGTTTTGGCGGGCAGCACCACGTCGGCGCGGCGCCGGACGACGTCGCTCATGCGCGCGGCGTGGAAGACGCGGAACTCGGTCATTTCGAGCAACTTCTGCGGGGGCGCTTCGGCGGCGATGAAGGCCACGCGCGGCCCCTCGCGATCGCCCGTGGGCCAGACGCCCATGGCCTCGAGCCCGCGAGCGTTGGCCGCCGGGGTCATGGCGAAGACGCCGGCGCCCTGCGATTTGGCGATCTTCTCGGCCAGCTTCGCGGCCTCGGGGTCCATCAGCACCTCGGCGCCCAGGAAGAGAACCCGCTTTTCTGCAGCCCGCCAGCGATCGGCGGCGCGCCGGATCGCTTCCGGCTCGACACCGGCCACCTCGGTGGGCTCGCGCCCGGCGAGCACGGCTTCAAAAGCGGCGAAAAAGGCGCTTGCGTGGCCGGGTTCGAAGACCCCCCTGGCCTCGGCCCACGCCATCACTCGCGTGGGGTGCGGCGCGAAGGCGCCCAGGAGTCGGGGGTCGGGCGGGGTGTGCTCGCGGATGGCGAGGTCAGCGATCGGGGTGCCGTGGTTGAAACGCGGCGGCATCGGCACCCCGCGCAGGCGCTTGTGAATCCAGACGTGCGCGATGGGCAGTTCCTCGGTGGGGTCGCCCACCACGAGCAGGTAGTCGGCCTCGAGCACGCTTGCGAAGGAGGCCGCCGGGAAGTTCGATGCCGGCACCGCGGTGCGCCCTTCGAAGTCGAGGAAGCCGCTCTCCAGCTGCTTCGAAAGCTCCGCCGCGGCCAACCCCTCCTCGACCGTGGCGTCGCCGGGAAGTACGATGCCCACGCGCCCGCGCTCCACGCCCTCGAGCCCCTGACGCATCGCCGCCAGCGCTTCTTCCCAGGTCGCCGGCTCGAGCGAGCCGCCCTTGCGCACCATCGGGGTGGTGATGCGATCCTGATCGGCCCACTCGTGGCCGAAGCGCGCCGCGTCGGAGATCCAGATGTCGTTGAGCTCGGGGTTCTCGCGGGCGCGGATGCGCTCGATGCGCCCGCTGCGGGCGTCGATCCAGATGAACTGACCCGAGGCGTCGTCGGTGCTCACGCTGGGGGTCTGCTCGAACTCCCAGTTGCGGCCGCGGAAGCGCGCCACCCGGTCGAGCAGCGCCCCCACCGGGCAGATGTCGGTGATGTTGCCGCTGAAGTTCGAGGGCAGCCCATCGTCGGCGGTGCCGATGAAGGTGTGCACCGCGCGCTCGATGAAGTCGAGCACCTGGTCGCCGGGGATCTCCTCGAAGTAGCGTACGCAGCGCTTGCAGTGGATGCAGCGCTCGCGGTCGAGGACGATGAACTCGCTGAGCGGATGGTGCTTGTCGACGTGGCGCTTGGTGAAAGCGTAGCGGGTGTAGACCGGCTCGCCCGCGGGGCCGGTGTAGAACTTGGCGTCGAGCCCGTACTCGTAGGCGCGGTCTTGCAGATCGCAGGCGCCGCCCTTGTCGCAGGTGGGGCAGTCGAGCGGGTGGTTGGCGAGCGTCAGCTCGACCATCCCCGACTGGGCGTGCCGCACCTCGTCCGAGAGGGTGTCGATCACCATGCCCTCGCTGACGGCCAGCGTGCAGCTCGCCATCAGCTTGGGGAACCAGAAGATCTTGACCTCCCCCGACTCGTCGGTGATCCACTCACCGTCGGGCCCCTTGCGCGGCGCGCCCGCGCGCACCAGGCACATCCGGCAGGAGCCGGTGGGGCTCAGGTGGCGCTCGGCGCAGAAGAGGGGCACGTCGTAGCCGGCGTGGAAGATCGCGTCCATCGCCGAGGTGCCGGGGGGGACCTCGACGGTGCGGTCGTTGACCTTGACTTTCGGCATGCTCACCTCCACCTCGGCCCGGACTTCACGGCGCAGGTGCCGTGTTCGATGTGGTGCAGGAACTCGTCGCGGAAGTGCCGCAGCGCCCCGCGGATGGGCCAGACCGCGGCGTCGGCGAGCGGGCAGAAGCTGCGGCCCTCGATCTGGTCGAGCAGGTCCTCCATCGTCTTCAGGTCTTCCTGGGTGGCCCTTCCGCGCTCGAACTTCTCGAAAAGCTGCGGCAGCCAGCCCGAGACCCCTTCGCGGCAGGGGGTGCACTTGCCGCAAGACTCGTGGCCGTAGAAGCGGATCAGGTTCCACATCGCGTCCACGATGCAGACCGACTCGGGGATGAGGATCACCCCGCCCGTGCCCAGCGCCGACCCCGCGGCCACGAGCGACTCGTAGTCCATGGGCAGGTCCAGGTACTCGTCGGTAAAGGGCAAGAGCGGCGTCGAGGAGCCGCCGGGAATGAAAGCCTTGATCGGCTCGGTAGGCCCGCCCGCCCAGTCGTAGATGAGTTCGCGGAAGGGGGTCCCCAGCGGCAGCTCGTAGACCCCCGGCCGGCGCGCCGGACCCGAGACCTGGAAGAGCTTCATGCCCTTCGAGCGATCCGTGCCCATCTGCGCGAACCAGTCGGCGCCGCGCTGCAGGATGTGCACCACGCTGGCCAGCGACTCGATGTTGTTGATCGTCGTCGGCTTGCCGTAGAGGCCCGACTGGGCCGGGAAGGGCGGCTTCATCCGCGGGTTGGCGCGCAAGCCCTCGAGCGAGTTCATCAGCGCCGTCTCCTCACCGCAGATGTAAGCCCCCGCGCCCCGGTGCACGTAGAGGTCGAAGTCGAAGCCGGAACCGAAGAGGTTCTTGCCCAGGTAGCCGCGCTCGTAGGCCTCGCGGATGGCGGCGGTGAGGCGGTCGTAGGCCTTCTTGTACTCGCCGCGGATGTAGACGTAGCCCTTGGTGGCGCGGATCGCAAACCCACCGAGGATCATGCCCTCGATCAGCTGGTGGGGGTCGTCCTCCATGATGTAACGGTCCTTGAAGGAGGCGGGCTCCGACTCGTCGGCGTTGGCGATCAGGTAGTGCTGCTGCCCGTCTGAGGGCATGAAGCTCCACTTTACGCCGGTGGGGAAGCCGGCGCCGCCGCGCCCGCGTAGGCCGCTCTTCTTGACCTCCTCCACCACCTCCTCCGGCTGCTTGCCGGTGAGCACTGCGCGGGCGGTCTCGTAGCCGCCGTGGCCCAGGTAGTAGTCGAGGGTCCAGCTGTTCGGCCGGCCCACGTGGGCGTAGAGGGTGGGGGTGAACCGGGGGTCGTGGCCGCTCGTGATGGGTCCTTCGCTCACGACGCACCCCCTTCTCCGTCGAGCTCGATCGTGGCCTTGCCCATCTTGTCCTCGTCGGGCAGCGTCTTGCGCACCTCGTCGAGGGGCTTGTCCTGCATCAAGCCCTCAAGCAGGGCCTCGAGCCGCGCCTTGGTAACGCGCTCAACGTAGGGTTCGTCCCCCACCTGGATCACCGGGCCGGTGTGGCAGCTGCCCAGGCACTCCACCGCCTGGAGACTGAATCGACCGTCGGGGGTCACCTCACCGGGCAGGATGCCCAGGCGCTCGGTGAGCGTGTGCCACAGCTCGTCCGCCCCGGCCAGCTTGCAGCTTAGGGTGCGGCAGACCTGGATGTGGTACTTGCCCGTGGGCAGCCCCTGGTAGTAGCTGTAGAAGCTCATCACCCCGGCCACCTCGGTGGCGGTGGTGCCCACCAGCTCGGCGATCTCCTTCATGCGCTCGAAGTCGACGTAGCCCTCGTCCTGCTGCACCCGCCGCAGGAGGGGCATGAGCGCGGAGCGCCGGCGGTCTTCGGGGTACTGCGCGAAGACCTCGGCGAGCCATTCCTGCTTGTCGTCAAAGAAGCCCATGCGTTACCTCCGTTAGCGGTCGATGCCCCCGAGCACCGGATCGAGGGTGGCGAGGATGGCGATGAAGTCGGCGAACTGGTGCCCCTTGCTGGCGTAGGCCAGCGACTGGATGTTGACGAACTCGGGGGTGCGGATCTTGACGCGGTAGGGCATGCTGCCCCCGTCGGAGACGATGTAGTAGGCGAGCTCGCCGCGCGCCGACTCGGTGGGGACGTAGACCTCGCCCGGTGGGGGGTGAAAGCCTTCGGTGACCAGCTTGAAGTGGAAGATCAGGGCCTCCATGCTGCGGCCGAGCATCTCGCGCGGCGGCAGCGAGAGGTGCGGGTTGGGGTCGCGGATCGGACCGGGTTCGAGCCGCTGGACCGCCTGCTCGAGGATCCGGTGCGACTGCCGCATCTCCTCGAGCCGCACGATCATGCGGTCGTAAACGTCGCCGCGCGTGCCCAGGGGCACGTCGAAGTCGTACTTGTCGTAGCCGCCGTAGGGATGCGCCTTGCGCACGTCGTAGTTGACGCCGCTGGCGCGCAGGCTGCCGCCGGTCAGCCCCAGGTTGATGGCCACCTCCGGAGGAATGACCCCGATGTCGCGGGCCCGCGAGGCGAAGATCGGCGAGCCGTCGAACATCCCCTGGTAGTCGTCCACCTTGGCGAGGAAGCCCGAGAGGAACTTCTTCAGCTCGGGGACGAACTCCTCGGGGACGTCCTCCTTTAGCCCTCCCACGCGCAGGTAATTATGGTGGAAGCGCTGGCCGGTGACCCACTCGAAGAGGTCGAGGATGGCCTCGCGCTCGCGGAAGGCGTAGAAGAAGGGGGTCATCGCGCCCAGGTCCAGCAGACCCGTGGCCACGAAGATCAGGTGGCTGGCGATGCGGCTGAGCTCGTTGAGAATGATGCGGATCGTTTCGGCGCGCTCGGGCACCTGCGCCCCCACCAGCTTCTCCACCGTCAGCGCGTAGGCAAGGTCGTGCGCGAAGGAATGCACGTAGTCCATGCGCGGGGTGTAGGTGAAGTTCTGGGTGTAGGTGCGGTGCTCCATCGTCTTCTCGAAGCCCGAGTGCAGGTAGCCGATGTGGGGCACCAGGTCGACGATCTCCTCACCGGCGAGCGTGACCACGACGCGGAGCACGCCGTGGGTGGAAGGGTGCTGCGGGCCGACGTTGAGAACCATCAACTCGCTGCGCAGCTCGCGCGGCTCTTCGCGCGGGGGAACGTCGGTGTGCGGTTTCATGCCTCCTCCCCTTCGGCGGCCTGCGCCCGCCGCACGTCTTCATAGATCTCGGCGTAGCCGCGGCGCGCCCCGCCACGGCGCCCGGTCAGGCCCGGATCCCCGCCTTTGAGCCCCGCCCGGAACGAGGCAGGGTCGATGTAGCGGCCGTCCTTGAACTGGGTGGGCGTCTCCCCCAAGGGGTAGTCCTTGCGCAAGGGGTGGCCCTCCAGGTCCTCGGGGGTCAGGATCTTGCGCAGGTCGGGGTGCCCCTCGAAGCGGATCCCCAGCAGGTCAAAGATCTCGCGTTCGAAGAAGTTGGCGCTGGCGTAGAAGGGGACGGCCGATGGGAGCACCGGGTCGCGCTCGGGAACCCAGATTCGCGCGAAGAAGCGCGAGCCGTCGCCGTCCTTCCAGCCCTTGATCGAAACCAGCTCGTGCAGCACGGCGTAGCGCTCAGGTCGGGGCTCGGGGTAGGTGCTGTAGTCGATACCGATGACGTTGGCCAGGTAGTTGAACCCCAGCTCCTGCATCGCCTGGAAGAAGTCGCCGAGGGTTTCCCGCGGAACGTCCACCCAGACGAGGCCGCGCGCTTCCTCCACGGCGTAACCGTGCTCCGCGGCGTAGGCTTTGGCACGTTCGAGTCGCACGCTCTACCCCCTCACCCAGGCCTCGATGGGCGGCAGCTTGCGCCCGGAGTCGTCGTAGGCCTGTCCGCGGATCTTCTTCTGCAGCTGCATCACCGCGTAGATGAGCGCTTCGGGGCGCGGCGGGCAGCCGGGCACGTAGACGTCCACCGGCACCACGCTCTCGACCGACTGGACGATCGCGTAGTTGTTGAACATTCCTCCCGAAGCGGCGCAGGCGCCCATGGCGATGACCCACTTGGGGTCCCCCATCTGGTCGTAGACGCGGCGCATGACCGGGGCCATCTTCTTCGAGAGGCGGCCGGCGACGATCATTACGTCGGCCTGGCGCGGACTGGCGCGGAAGACCTCGGAACCGAAGCGGGAGAGGTCGTTGCGGGCGTTGGAAGAGGCCATCATCTCGATGGCGCAGCACGCCAGCCCGAAGGTGACGGGCCAAAGCGAGTTGGACCGGCCCCAGGCCACCAGCTTCTCTAGGGTGGTGAAGAGGATGCCCTCACGCTCGAGCTCCTGCACGTCGCGTTCGAACAGGTCTTTCAATCCCACTTCATCACCCCCTTCTTCCACTCGTAGACGAAGCCCGCGAGCACGATCAGGGTGAACGTCGTCACCGCCCAGAATCCGGCGATGCCGAGTTTTCCGGCGTTGACGGCGTAGGGCCAGAGGAAGGCCACCTCGACGTCGAAGATGATGAAGAGCATGGCCACCACGTAAAAATGCACCGGTAATCGGTGCACTTCACCGGCCGGGTCGTTGCCCGACTCGTAGGGCATCAGCTTGGTGGGGCTGGGTTTCTTGGGCCCCAGCATCGCCCCCATCGCCAGCATGACCACACCGATCCCGGCGGCGATGCCCAGGTAGATCAGGATGTTGATGTACTCCGTCGTGGCTTGCAACGTATCCCCTCCTTTTGTGCCATCGTTCACTTGACCGGCCCTAGGGGTGAGCGAACGATGAAAAACGCAGTCTTCATAAGTTTAACCCGGTCACAGGTGGCCCAGGAGGCCCATTCGTCCCGGTCGCTCCGCGGCCTCAGCCTAGCCCTCTCCGGGAGCGCGGGCAGCTACGGGCGTCACAATTGCCTAGCGGCCGTCGCGCATGCCGCTGTCCTTCTTGGCGCGCCCGGTCCGGTGCTCGGCCTCCCCGGTTTGCGGTGCGCCCATCCAGACGAGCGCGGTGCCTTCGTGATCGAAGACCACGGAGCGCACGCGCTGCTCGAGCAGCTCCGTCTTGGCCTTTCCGCGGGCCTTGCCGCGGGCCTCCTCTTCGTTTTCGGCCGCGACCACGTAGACCGACTCGACAACGGGGCCGGCACCCGAACGCAGGACGTTGGTGACGAGGTAGAGTTTCATGACCGTAGTTTAATGCGCACCGCGCGGAGGCCGGGCTTCAGCGCCGGGCGCGCAGCACGCGGGCGATCGCGCGGACCAGCAAGCGGTGCTCCACCGCGTGCACCCGCGCCTCGAATTTCTCGAGGGTGTCTTCGGGCTCGATAGGCACCGGCTCGGCAAGGATGACGGGACCGGCATCGACCTCGGGCACGACGTGGTGGACCATCACCCCGCCGCTTTTCACATCGCCGCGGCGGAAGGCCTCGTAGCTGCGGCGGATGGCGTCGGTTCCGGGAAAAGCGCCCGGCAGCGCCGGGTGCAGGTTGATCACCCGCTTGGGAAAACGGTCCAGAAAGGCCGGCGAGAGGATGCGCATCCATCCCGCGAGCACCACCAGGTCGGGCCGGGCCGCGGCCACGTGGCGGGCGAGCTCGGCGTCGTAGTCCGCGCGCGAAGCGTTCTTCGGCTTGGGCAGGTAGAGCGCGGCCGTGCGCGCCCTCTGCGCCCGTTCCAGCGCCGGGCTGGGCTTGTCGGAGACCACCAGCACCACCCGCGCCGGAAGCTCACCCGCGGCACAGGCGTCGAGGACGGCCTGCAGGTTCGTGCCCCGGCCGGAGGCAAGCACCACCAGCCGCGCCGGCTCAGCCATCCACGCCCTCCACGAAGACCCCTTCGCCCTGCACCACCGCGCCGACGTGGTGGCCCTCCTCCAGCACCTCGAGGGCCGCTACCGCCGCGTCGGGATCGTAGACGAGGAGCATCCCCAGGCCCATGTTGAAGGCCCGGAACATCTCGCGCGCCTCCACCCCACCAGAGCGCCGGATCAGGTCGAAGATCGGCGGCTCGGGCCAGCGGCCGCGCTGCAGCCGCGCCCCCAGCCCCGCGGGCAGCGCCCGCGGCAGGTTGCCGTAGACGCCGCCGCCGGTGACGTGAGCGGCCGTCTTGGGCAGGAGCTCCGCGCGCTCGAGCCGCCGCCACTCGGGCAGGTAGCTGCGGTGGGGCTCGAGCAGGGCGTCCGCGACACTCCGTCCCTCCAGGTCTTCGCGCGGCGCTTCCCAGTCCAGCTCCGCCAGCGCCCGCCGCGCCAGCGAGTAGCCGTTGGTGTGCAGCCCCGAGCTGGGTAGAGCGACCAGCACGTCGCCCGGGCGCACCCGCGCCGGATCGGGGAGGCGGGCCCGTTCGGCGTAGCCGACGATCGTCCCCGCGAGGTCCAGCGCCCCCTCACGGTAGACGCCGGGCATCTCCGCGGTCTCGCCGCCGAGGACGGCCAGGTCCGCGGCCGCCGCGGCCTCGGCCAGCCCCGCCACCACCTCGAAGGCGACCGCGGGCTCGAGCCGGTCCGCGGCCAGGTAGTCGAGGAAGAAGAGCGGCCACCCCCCCGCCGCCAGCAGATCGTCGATGCCGTGGTTCACCAGATCGGCGCCGAGGCCGCGCCAGCGGCCGACCCGGGCGGCGACGAGCGTCTTGGTGCCCACGCCGTCGGTGGAGGCGAGCAGCACCGGACGCTCCAGCCCCGCGAGCCGAGCGGCGTCGAAGGCGCCGGCGAACGCCCCCACCCCCGCAATCACGCCGGGATGCCGCGCCGGGGCGAGCGCCTCCTTGATGCGCCGGGTGGTTTCCTCGGCGGCGTCCAGGTTCACCCCCGCGTCCTCGTACCTCACCCCACCGCCTCCGTACCGATGTCGCGGCGGTAGTGCATCCCCTCGAAGCGCACCCGCCGCACCGCGGCGTAGGCGCGCGCACGCGCCTGCTCGGGTGTGTCGGCCCGGCCCACGAGGGCCAGCACCCGGCCGCCGGTGCTGACGACGCGGCCGCCTTCGCGCTCGGTGCCCGCGTGGAAGAGGTGCACCGCGGGCAGGGCCTCCGCCTGCTCGAGCCCCTCCACAACCAGACCCCTGGGGTAGGCCCCGGGGTAGCCGGGTGCGGCCAGCACCACGGCCACCGCCGTGCCCTCGCTTTGTAGCGGCACGGCGTCGGGCCGCCCCTCCACTGCGTCCATGAGCAGGCGGTAGAGGTCGCTTTGCAAGAGCGGCAGCACCGCCTGGGTCTCGGGGTCGCCGAAGCGGGCGTTGAACTCGAGCACCTTGGGGCCGGAGGGGGTGAGCTTGAGCCCGGCGTAGAGCACCCCCAGGTAGGGCGTACCCCGGGCGGCCAGCGCCGCCAGCGTGGGGGCGATTACCGTACGCCCCACCTCCTCGAGCAGACCCGGGGGGAGCGCCACCGGCGCGAGCGCCCCCATCCCCCCGGTGTTCGGTCCCAGGCCGCCTTCGTAGATCCGCTTGTAGTCGCGCGCCGGGGGCAGGAGGACGAAGCGCTCGCCCGCGGCCACCGCGAAGACCGAGAGCTCGGGGCCCTCGAGGTAGGCTTCGATCACCACCCGCCGCCCGGCCGCGCCGAACCGCCCCGCGAACAGGCCCTGCACGAAGGCGCGGGCCTCCCCGTAGTCGTCGGTGACGAGCACGCCCTTGCCCGCGGCCAGCCCGCTGGCCTTGACGACCCAGGGCGCGGGGGCCTTTTCCAGGTAGGCAAGCGCGGCCTCCGCGCGGTCGAAAGCGCGCCAGCTCGCCGTGGGCACCCCCGCCTCGTCCATCAGCGCCTTGGCGTAGGCCTTGGAAGCCTCGATGCGCGCCGCTTCGCGCCGGGGCCCGAAGACCGCCAGCCCCGCCGCCGCGAAACGGTCGGCCAGCCCCGCCGCAAGTGGAGCCTCCGGCCCCACCACGGTGAGCGCCACGCCGCGTTCGGCGGCGAACGCCGCCAGGCCCTCCAGGTCGTCCGCGCCCAGGGGCACCCGCTCCATCTCGGCGCGGCCGTCCCCTGCGGGCCCGACCGTACCGGCGTTGCCGGGGGCCACGTAGACCCGCGTCACCTCGGGGCTCCCAGCCAGCGCCCAGGCGAGCGCGTGCTCGCGCCCCCCACCGCCCACCACCAGCACTTCGGCCATCCTCACCCCTCCCCTACCAGCGCGTCCCCCTCGGGGGCCGCGGGCTCCACCGCGAGCGGGTACCGCCCGCTGAAGCACGCGTCGCACAGGCCCGTGCGCGCCCCCACCGCCCGCAGCATCCCGGCGTGGCTCAGGTAGGCGAGGCTGTCGGCGCCGACGTGCGCGCGGATCGCCTCGAGCTCGAGCCGGTGGGCGATGAGCTCGTCGTGGGTCGCCATGTCGAGGCCCATGAAGCAGGGGTGGCGCACCGGCGGCGAGGCCACCCGCAGGTGCACCTCGCGCGCCCCCGCCTCGCGCAGGAGCCGCACCAGCGGTCCCGCGGTGTTGCCTCGGACGATCGAGTCGTCCACGAGCACCACCCGCCGGTCCGCCAGCACGCTGGCGAGCGGGGTGTACTTGAGCCGCACCCCGGTCTTGCGCAGCGCGTCGTCGGGCTCGATGAAGGTGCGACCGATGTAACGGTTCTTGATCAGCCCCTCGGCGAAGGGCAGCCCTGCGGCTTCGGCGTAGCCGAGCGCGTGGGCCGTGGCCGAATCGGGCACCCCCACGACGACGTCGGCGTCCGCAGGGGCCTCGCGCGCCAGCTCGGCCCCCAGCCGCCGGCGCACCGCGTGCACCTCGCGCCCCGCGAGCACGGTGTCGGGGCGCGCGAAGTAGACGTACTCGAAAACGCAGAGCGCCCGCGGACGGCCGCGGGCGACCTCGTGGACGCGGTACCCTTCGCGGTCGATGCGCACGACGCTGCCGGGCTCCACCTCGAAGGCGGGGCGGGCTCCCATCGTGGCGAGGGCGCTCGATTCCGAGGCCGCCGCCCAGCCCCCTCCCTCGAGCTCGCCCACCACCAGCGGACGGAAGCCCCAGGGGTCGCGCAGCGCGTAGATGGCCTCGCGGGTGAGCAGCACCAGCGCGTAGGCCCCCTCGGCCCGCGCCATCAGGCGACCGATGCGGGCGATCCAGGGATCCGCCTCCCCCTCCGCGGGCAGGGCGAGCAGACGCAGGATCACCTCGGTGTCGCTGCCGCTGGAAAAGCCGATGCCCGCCTCGAGGAGCTCGCGGCGCAGCGCGCGGGCGTTGGTGAGGTTGCCGTTGTGGGCCACGGCCAGCGGCCCCAGCACCGTCTCGACGAGGTGGGGCTGGGCGTTGCGCAGCTGCGTGGCCCCGGTCGTCGAGTAGCGGTTGTGGCCGATCGCCAGCTCGCCTGCGAGCGGGCGCAGGTTGTCCTCGTCAAAGACCTGGGCCACCCGCCCCAGCCCCTTGTGAATGTAGGCCGCGCGCCCGTCGGAGCTGGCGATGCCCGCCGCCTCCTGGCCGCGGTGCTGCAGGGCGAAGAGGCCGAAGAAGACGGGCCTCGCCGCCTGCCGCCCGGGCGTGACCGCCCCGGCGACGCCGCAGGCCTCGTGCATCCCGCCCAGCCTCACTCCACCGCACCTCCGCCCAGAGCGGCGTCGGCCCGCTCGAGTTTCTCCCGCTGGGCCGTCTGGTACGACCGCACCGCCTCCACGAGGGCGGGTTCGGCCAGGGCCAGGATCTTGACCGCGGCCAGCGCGGCGTTCTCGGGGTCGAGAACGACGAGCGGCGCGACCCCCGAAGGCATGCGCAGCGAAGAGGCCAGGTCGTAGGGCGCCCAGGGCCCGCTGCCCAGCGGCGGGCAGGCGATCACGGGGGCGGCCACCTGGGCGTCGGCGAGCCCCGAGAGGGCGTTGGAGCGGCCCGCGATCGTCAGGTAGACGCGCGCGCCGCCGCGGCGTTCGTGTTCGGCCAGCACCTCGAGCAGCCGCGCCGGCGTCTTGTGGGCCGAGGCCACGTGCAGGGACCAGGGCACCCCCAGGCGGTCCAGCAGCGCGGTGGCCCGGCCGGCGTGCTCGGCGTCGGAGGCCGAACCCATCAGCACGATCACGCGCCCCTCAGCCATGGCCCACCCCCAGGTCGGCCAGCGCCCGGTCCACATTGCGCTGAATGCGCGGCCCGGCGGGCCGGGCCCCGGGTTCGAAACGGGCGCCGGTAAGCCGCTCGAAGACGCCAACGTAAAGCTGGGCAAGCTCGCGCGCCAGCTCGGGCGCGAGCGGCGGCGGCTCGCCCTCGCCGCGGAAGCCGCGGGCGGCGTACCACAGGCGCAGGTGCTCCTTGTCGTGGTGGACGATCTCCCCGCGCTCGTAGGCGGCGAGGTCCCAGTAACGGCTCGAGTCGGGGGTGTGCACCTCGTCGATCAACACCAGCTCCCCGTCCGCGAGCCCGAACTCGTACTTGGTGTCGACCAGCACGAGGCCGCCCCGCCGGGCCACCTCCTGACCGCGCGCAAAAAGCGCCAGGGCCACCTCCTGCACCCGCGCCCAGAGGGCGGGCTCGACCAGGCCGCGTTCGGTCACCTCGGCGGCCGTGAGCCGCTCGTCGTGCTCCCCGGGGGCCGCCTTGGTGGTCGGGGTGACGATCGGCTCGGGCAGCGGGTCGTTCTTGGCGAGCCCCTCGGGCAGCGGCACCCCGTAGGGGGCGCGTTCGCCGCGCTCGTAGAGGTACCACAGCGACGTGGTCGTGCTGCCGGTGATGTAGCCGCGCACGATAACCTCGACGGGCAGGGGTTCGGCCTCGCGCGCGATCGTTACGTTGGGGTCGGGGACGCGGACGACGTGGTTCGCCACCAGGTCCCGGGTGGCCTCGAACCACCAGGCGGAGAGCTGGTTGAGCACCTGCCCGCGGAAGGGGACCGCCCCCAGCACCCGGTCGAAGGCCGAGATGCGGTCGGTGGCCACGAGCACCCGCAGATCCCCGACGCGGTACATGTCGCGCACCTTGCCCGCCTCCCGCGGCCCCAGGCCTTCGAGTCGGGCCTCGAGCAGGGGTTGCTTCCAGGCTTCGTTCCATTCCTTTTCGTCGAACATGCTTCCCTCCCTCATGCGTGTTCCACCAGGCGCCGGAAGAGCGCGAGGCCGTCGAAGCCGCGCTCGCCCCGATGCGAGCGCGGATGCTGCCAGGGAAAGACGTGGTCCTCGGGGTGAGGCATCAACCCCAGGACGTTGCCCGCAGGGTTGCAAAGCCCCGCGACGTGGCCCGCCGAGCCGTTGGGATTGGCGGGGTAGCCGGGCTCGCCGCCGCCCGGCAGGGCGTAGCGCAGCGCCACCTGACCCGCGGCCTCGAGCCGTGCGAGCGCCTCCGCGTCCCGCACGGCCAGCCGCCCTTCGCCGTGGGCCACGGGGACGTAGAGCGGCGCTTGCAGGCCGGCGACGAAGGGGCAGGCGGCCCCCGGCTCGGGCTCGAGCCAGACCCAGCGGGTCTCGAAACGGCCGCTGGCGTTGGGCGCCAGCGTGACCGCAGTCGGCCCCGCCCAGCCCGGCAGGAAGCCGGCCTTCACCAGCGCCTGGAAGCCGTTGCAGATGCCCAGGACCGGCCTGCCGGAAGCCACGAAGGCGTCCACGGCCTCGCCGAAGCGGTCCTGCAGCTCCAGCGCCCAAACCTTGCCCGCCCCCAGGTCGTCGCCATAGGAGAAGCCGCCCGGGAGCAGCAGCAGGTCGAAGGCCGCGAGGTCCGTGGGCTCCAGCTCGCTCAGGAGCACCCGCTCCGGCCGCGCCCCCGCGCGCTCCAAAGCGATCCGGGCGTCGCCGTCGCGGTTGGTGCCGGGAGCGAAGAGAACGGCCGCCCGCGGCCGCGTGCGGCGCACCGCCGCGGCGGCGTAGGGCTCGGGCGCGGGGCGGGTGGGGCGCGGGTCGGGGGCAAGCTCGCCGCGCCAGGCCCGCTCCAGCGCCTCCAGCGGCCAGCGTCCACCGCCCAGGCGCAGCTCCGGCTCTGGGGTCACCCGGCCCAGCCGGGCGGCGGGCAGGCCCTCGAAGAGGGCGGCGAACGCCGCTTCGTGCTCCGCGTCCACCTCGACCAAGAAGCGTGAGGGCGACTCGGAGAAGAGCAGCTCGGCTTCACCCAACGGCTCGCTCACCGGCGCGCGCGCCGGATCGAGGTCCAGCCCCAGCCGCCCGGCGATCGCCATCTCGGCGGCGGCCAGCGCCAAACCGCCTTCGCTAAGGTCGTGCACGGCCCGCACCCAGCCGGCGCGGATGGCCCGGTGGAGGGCGCGCATCCAGTGCGGCGCGCGTTCGTCGAAGACGGGCAGGCCGCCTGCGGTCTCGGGCAGGCCCAGCACCATCCCGGCGTGGCTCCCCGCGAGCGCGCGGCCGGTCACGCCCACCAGCCAGACGGGGTCGCCGGGTTGCTTGAGGTCGAGGCTGCGCGCCTCACTCACCCGGGCGAGCCGCCCCAGACCCGAGACCACCAGGGTGCCGGGGATGCTGTGGCGTACGCCGCGGCGATCGGTGTATTCGTTGTTGAGGCTGTCCTTCCCGGAGACGAAGGGGGTGCCGTAGCGCAGCGCCGCATCGTAGAGCCCCTGAGCCGCGCGCACCAGGCTTCCCAGGCGGTCGGGCAGGTCCGGATCGCCCCAGGAGAAGTTGTCGAGCGCGGCGATGCGGTCGGGGTCGGCGCCCACCGCCACCAGGTTGCGCACCGCCTCGTCGAGGGCCATGAAGGCCATCAGGTAGGGGTCCACCTCGAACAGCCCGGTGGCCAGCCCCACCGCGAGCGCCGCCGCCGGCGGGTCCTCGCCCTGAACCTCCTGAGGCACCAGCACCGCCGCATCGGCGGGGCCGTGGTCGGCCGCACCCACGAGCGGCCCCTCGGCGGTGCCCCCCTGGACCAGGTGGTCGTAGCGGCGCAGCAGCGGCTCGCGGCTTTTCAGGTTCGGGTGCGCCAACAGCGCGGGCAGCAGTTCCGGACCCGGCTCGAAGCGGGCGCGCGCCAGCCGCGGCGGCCGCCACTCGGCGCGGCGCTCCCGCCGCGGCCAGCCGCCGTGGACGAAGTCCATGGCCAGGTCGGCCACCGCCCGTCCCCCCGCCTCGACGACGAGGCGGCCGCTCGCCTCGAAACGGCCGATGCGCACCGCCTCCACCCGGTAGAGCCGGGCCAGCTCGGCCAAGCGTTCCCAGCTCTCCGGGGGCACGGCCAGCACCATGCGCTCCTGAGCCTCGCTGAGCCAGATCTCCCAGGGCTCGAGCCCCGGGTACTTCAGCGGCACCCGCTCGAGCTCGACCCGCACCCCCAGCGCCGCGCCCATCTCGCCCACCGCCGAGGAGAGGCCGCCCGCCCCGCAGTCGGTGATCGCGTGGTAGAGGCCTTCGTCGCGCGCCGCCAGCACCAGATCGGCCACCTTCTTCTCCTGGATGGGGTCGCCGATCTGCACGCTCGCGCCCGCGACTTCGTGGGTGGTGGCGTCCAGGGTGGCGCTCGAGAAGGTGGCCCCGCCGAGGCCGTCGCGGCCGGTGCGGCCGCCGACCAGCACCACCCAGTCGCCCGCGCGCGGTTCCGTGGGGTGGCTCCCGCTGGGGAGGACACCCAGGCAACCGGCGTAGACGAGGGGGTTGGCCGTGTAGCCGGGGTGGAACCCCACCGCGCCGCTCACCGTGGGCACGCCCATCTTGTTGCCGTAGTCCTCGATGCCGTGGGTCACGCCCTCGTAGACGCGCCGGGGATGGAGCGCCCCCTCGGGCAGCTCCGCCGCCGGCAGGTCCAGCGGTCCGAAGCAGAGCACGTCGGTGACGGCGAGGGGCCGCGCGCTCACCCCCAGCACGTCGCGGATCACCCCGCCCACGCCGGTGCCGGCGCCGCCGAAAGGCTCGAGCGCCGAAGGGTGGTTGTGGGTCTCCACCTTGAAGGCCAGGTCGTAGCCTTCGGCGAAGGCCACGATGCCGGCGTTGTCCTCGATCGCCGAACGCACCCAGGGGCGGTCGAGCCGCTCGGTCGCCCCCTTGATGTAGGTGCGGAGCAGGCCGTCGATGCGCTGGGTCGCCCGGCCGCTCCGGCTTCCGGGGGGCGGCCCGGTGTAGACGATCGGCGAGCGGAAGGTCTTGTGGGCGCAGTGCTCGCTCCAGCTCTGGGCCAGGGTCTCGAGCTCCACGTCGGTGGGCTCGCGCCCCTCGCGCGCGAAGTAGGCCTGGATCTGCTTCATCTCGCCGACGTCGAGCGCCAGCCGGCGTGCCCGCGAGAGCGCTGCGAGGCCGTCCTCGTCGAGGTCGCTAAGCGGCAGCCGGCGCGCCTCCATGCGCGCGGGCTCGGCCGCCACGAAACCCGGCCGCGCCGGTGCGGCCACGCTCCAGTGCTCGACGACCGGGTTGGCCAGCGTCCGCGGCGCCAGCTCCGCGAGCCGCGCGGGGTCCAGCCCCTGCACGTAGTAACGCCGCCCCGTGGCCGCCCGCACCCCCGCCAGGCCGCGGGCGGCCAGCACCGCGAGCAGCGTCTCGGCCTCGGCGTCGGTGACCCCCGGGTGGAGGGTCACGTCCACGTAGGTCCAGCCGGGCTCCAGCTCCAGCGGCGCCCCCGCCGGCGCCACCCGCCAGCGCTCGCTCACCGCGTCGGCCAGCACCTCACGGGCCAGCGCCTCCACCTGCGCGCGGTCCAGCCCTTGCAGGTAAAACAAGCGCGCGCGCCGTACGGCGCGCGCGCCCAGTTCGCGGGCCCGCAGCTCCGCGTCCGCCCCACCGCGCACCCCCGTCACCTCGACGACGAAGGTCGCCTGCAACTCCTCCCCCTGTGAACGGTTCAATGCGTCACCCTCACCCCGTGTTTTATGGAAAAGTCAGCATTACGAAGAGCACGTCGTCACCCTACGCCCCCGTTATACCAACCCCCGCGGCGCTTGAACACCCCGGGCGGCGGCCTGGAGGCATTCCGGGCGGGAGCCTCAGACCTCGCCCCCCAGCGCCCGGATCGCCCGCAGCCAGGCGTCGCCCTCGGGGCCCATGGGCTCGTGGGTGTGGCGGTGGTCGTACTTCCTCTGGAAGGCCTCGAGATCGTCCAGGATCCCCTGCAGGCGCGTACGCAGCAACCCGGCCAGCGCGCCCTCGGGAAGCTGGCGCAGGTGGCGCAGGCAGACGAAACCCCGCCCCGCCTCGAGCGCCCGCCGCACCGCCTCGAGCGGCAGCCCGCGCAGGCTGTCAAGGTAGCGGCCTTCGGCGGCGGCCTGCACTTCGCAGGCGGGGCAGCGCACCCGCGCGTGGGGGCGCTCCAGCTCGGCGGCGAGAAGGTCTTGCGTGAGGATGGCCAAGGGAAAGGCCGGCGCCTCCAGGTCGCGCGCCTCCCGCCAGTGACGGCCACAGAGACCCCCGCGGCGGCGCCAGTCGTCGCGCAACGACGGATCGTTGATCCCCCCCTCGATCACCCCGGCAAGGTAGCCGCGCGCCGCCTTGCGGGCCAGTGCGCAAACGGGGCAGCGCGGCTCGCGCAAAGCCCCTGTGACTTCGTGTTCGCTCAAGTGCACGCCTCAGCTTACGCCCGCGTCCGGCCGTTCCAGGTAGAGCCAGAACTCCCGGTTGCCCTCCTTGCCCGCAAGCGGGCTCTCCGCCTCGCCGCAGAGCGCGAAGCCGAGCGCCCGGGCCGCGGCACGCACCCGCTCCAGCGCCCGCCGCTGCAGCTGGGGGTCGCGCACCACCCCGGCGTGGCTCCCGGGCTCGAGCTCGAACTGGGGCTTGACGAGGACGAGCGCCCGGCCCCCGGGCCGCAGGATGCGCCGTAGGTTCGGCAGGATCAGGGTGCTGGAAATGAAGGAAACGTCCATCACCGCGCCGTCCACCGGCTCGGGCAGCGTGAAGGGGCGGCGGGCGTTGACCCCTTCCCGCACCACCACCCGCGCATCCGCCCGCAGGCGCGGGTGCAGCTGGCCGTGACCCACGTCCAGGGCGTAGACCCTGCGGGCCCCGTGCTCGAGCAGCACCTGGGTGAATCCGCCGGTGCCCGCGCCCACGTCGGCCCAGACCCCGCCCGCGGGGTCGATACCGAAGGCCGCCAGCGCCCCCAGCAGCTTGTGGGCCGCCCGGCCCACGTAGGGTTCGGGACCAACGACTTCGAGCCGGGCCTCCGGGCCCACCTTGCGGCTGGGCTTGGTCGCCACCGCGCCGTCGACCCGCACCCGGCCCGCGCGGATCAGCTCCTGGGCCTTGGCGCGGCTTTCCACCAGACCGCGCGCGGCCAGGGCCACGTCCAGGCGGACCCGCTCAGCCATGCACCCCGACGTCGAGCCGTTCCAGGATCGCCGCCAGCGGCGCCTCGTCCGACAGCGCCGCCTCGTCCTCGACGAGGCGCCACAGCCCCGTGCGCAGGTTGCCGCGCAGGCGTCTTCGCCCGCCCGGCAGACGGATCTCCACCTCGCCGAAGGGGGCCTCGAGGCTCAGCCCCGGTTCGATGCCGAGCGCCCGCGCCACCTCACGGCGCGCCGCCTGCATCCGGCTTTCCCAGGTGTCCCACGCCACTTCGATCACCTCCCTTGATTATCGCACGCTGCCTTTCCTGCGGATGTCCTGCTATGCTGCGTACCACAGGGGGGCAGCATGAAACGAATCCTAAGCGGTGCTTTGCTGGTGCTCGCGCTGGCCTGGGCGCAGGGCGTCGGGCTCGAGCCCGTGGCCGCGGGCCTGGAGAAACCGCTCTTCCTCACCCAGGAACCGGGCGGACCGCTCCTCGTGCTCGAGCAGCGGGGGCGCATCCTGGCGCTCGCAGGCACGCAGAAGACGCTTTGGCTGGACGTGCGGGGGAGGGTGAGCTGCTGCGGCGAACGCGGACTTTTGGGCCTCGCCTTCCACCCCGACTACACGAAGAACCGCCGCTTCTTCCTCAACTACACCGACCGGCGCGGCCGCACCGTGATCGAGGAGTACCGCGGCGGGCGGCCCTACCGGGTGCTGCTCACCATCGACCAGCCCTACGCCAACCACAACGGCGGGCACCTCGCCTTCGGCCCCGACGGCTACCTCTACATCGGCACCGGCGACGGCGGCTCGGGCGGCGACCCCCAGGGGAACGCCCAGAACCCCAGGAGCCTGCTCGGCAAGATGCTGCGCATCGACGTGGACCGCGGCAATCCCTACGCCGTCCCCGAGGACAACCCCTTCGTGGCCAACCCCAGGTACCGCCCCGAGATCTGGGCGCTCGGGCTGCGCAACCCCTGGCGCTACAGCTTCGACCGCGCGACCGGGGACCTCTTCATCGCCGACGTGGGCCAGAACAAGTGGGAGGAGGTGGACTACGTCCCCGCGCCGATGAGCACCAGCGGCGGCTGGAACTTTGGCTGGAACGTGATGGAGGGGAACCATTGCTTCAAACCCGCCAAGAACTGCAAGCGCGCGGGCCTGGTGCCGCCCATCCTCGAGTACGGCCACGACCAGGGGTGCTCGATCACCGGCGGCTACGCCTACCGCGGCCAGGCGATCCCCGATCTCGTGGGGGCCTACCTCTACGGCGACTACTGTAGCGGCAAGATCTGGGCCGCCCGCTGGACCGGGAACCGCTGGGAGAGCCGCTTGCTGCTCCAGACCAAGCTGCGCATCGGCAGCTTCGGCGAGGACGCGGCCGGCGAGGTTTACGTGGTGGACCACGGCGGCGGCGCCGTCTACCGGCTGGTTCCGGCGCGCTGAACCCCTTCGGGCCAGACCCCGCCCGCGGCCTCCCAGCCGCGGGCCATGTCTTCGGGCACGGGGGCGGTGAAGCTCAGGATCTTGCCGCTCTTCGGGTGGGGCACCCGCAGCTCGTAGGCGTGCAACGCCAGGCGGCCGATGAAGGGCGAGGGCTTGCCGTAGAGGGGGTCGGCCCAGATCGGCGTGTGCAGGTGCTTGAGGTGCACCCGGATCTGGTGGGTGCGGCCGGTGTGGGGCCGCGCCTCCACCAGGGCCCGACCCTCCGCCGTGGCGACGACCTCGAAGTCGGTCTCGGCGTAGCGCGCCTTGATGCCGCCGGTGTGCATCTTGAAGCGGTGCACCGGGTGGCGGCCGATCGGCGCGATCACCGTGGTGTTCGCGGGCACCCCCTCGGTGAGCGCGACGTAGCGCTTGAAGACGAAGCGCTGCTTGAAGGCGTCGGCGAGCCGGCGCAGCGCGGCTTCGTGCCGGGCCACGACGATCACACCCGAGGTCTCCTTGTCGAGCCGGTGCACGATGCCCGGCCGTACCGGCTCGCCCCCCGGCTCCACCCAGCGGCCCAGCAGCGCGTTGACGAGGGTGCCGCGCGTCACCCCGGGAGCCGGATGGGTGACCATGCCCGCGGGCTTGTTGACGACGACCATGTCCTCGTCCTCGTAAAGGATCTCGACGGTCAGGGCCTCGGCCTCGACGCGCGCGCTGGGTTCGGGTGGCACCTCCACCTCCACCCGCTCGCCGGCGAGGCGGCGGGCCGGCTTGGTGACCACCTCACCGGCCACGCGCACGTGGCCGCCACTGATCCAGGCCTGCGCGCGGG